>Ga0310123_10000738_pt1 | contig 28726 bp, 19 predicted proteins | sample CB6_AW_1057_MG_FD_203505 | JGI IMG/M metagenome (GOLD analysis project Ga0310123, IMG submission 203505) | Marine microbial communities from Western Arctic Ocean, Canada - CB6_AW_1057 | ecosystem: Environmental > Aquatic > Marine > Oceanic | place: Canada: Western Arctic Ocean | collected... | reverse complement strand
GAATACGGTGCGGCCGAGGTTCATGAACCATTGTCGGCCGCCTCCGAAGTCGTTCCAGCCGTCCTTCGCCGTTCAAATCGCGGCAAGGGGGAAACAGCCCTAAGCCATGCTAGAACAGTCGATTGCCGCCCGTCAGTGAGTCGTTAACCGGACAGTAGTGAAAAGGAGCATTACCGTGAAAATCACAAATTTATTTCTGCTTGCACTTTCCGTCCTGCTGACCGCCGGGATTGCCGGCGCCGATGATTTCACTTGCGACATGAGCGGCTATCAGCCGGCTCCGGGACTCAAGGCGGACTTAAAAAGCGGACAACTTGAGCTCACGTGGGAAGGCGAGCGCCGCGAAGGATTGCGGGTGCGTTTCGGGATTCGCGACGCCCAGCCTGTCGTTTTGGAATTGGCCGCGCGCGTACGGCGCGGAAAGTGGTCAATCTTGGGTAGCAATCTGAGCCCGGAATTTCACGTCAATACGGGCCTGCGGCGAATCTCCAACCAGCAGCTCAACCCGCTTCGGAATCTTGGCGTGGAGATCACGCCTGAGGTGACCGAGAAGGAGAAGTGGAAAGTTTTCTGGGATGCGCCATTGAACGTTCCGGGAATAGACGGTGTCAACACGGGAACGCCTCGCAAGCCTGAGGAGATCCGCCGCACGGACTCGAAATACAACACAACGGGTTGCTCGGTAAAGACGGACGGAGCGCGAATTGTCGTGTCATTCCCGGGACTGTCGCTGGGAATCTTTAGAAGGCCGGCTGGATTTCACGGCATACCGCGGAACGAATCTGCTCCGGCAGGAAGCTGTCGCAAAAACCGAAGAGCCCTCGGTGGCCTACAACTATCGCGGCGGCCTCAAGGGTTTCCGTATCCAGCCGGACACGCGGGTGATCTGGCGCGACGTGGCACGAGCGTGGCAGAAGTATGAGTTCGGGGGCGGAAACAACGAAGATCCTGTCGCCCTGCGAGCGCGCAACCGGGTGGCTATTGTCGAAACCGGCGGCGGCTCGCTGGCTGTTTTCCTCCTTCCCACAAGTTTTTCTTTGCGCGTGAGATCGATACCAATCTGGGATACGTGTGGTATCGCAAAGACACCGACGATTCCTTTTCGGTAGGTACACGCCACGGTGACCGCGAGGCGATGTTTCGGCCTTTCGGCTTCTCCGATGAGCTTTGGGCAAAACGCTCCCGGCAGGCGCGGCGATTCGCGCAGGGCAACTTTGCTCTCTACAACGCGCCGCCCGGGACGTGGCAGCGCATGGCGCTGTATTTCTATCTCAGCCCGTCCAATGGGAGGTCCGCCCAGCAAGCGGTGCTGGCGTTTACGCATGGCGACCGCTTCAAACCGCTGCCCGGTTACCAAGTGGCGGTCAGCCATTTCCACACCGCGTTTGCCGAGCAAGCCCTCGACTACGGCACTCTCGATTTTCAAGCCCCGTGGATTCCGACGTTTCGCGCGCTGGGAATCAACATCGCCATGATGTCGGACTTCCATGGCGACGGCAACGCGAGGGATAACGGGGAACTGCGTTTCAAAGACATCGACAACTACGTGGAAGCCTCCCGTCGGCATTCCGACCGCGACTTTCTGATCATTCCCGGCGAGGAACCGAACGCTCACCTGGGCGGACACTTTACCATGGTCCTGCCGCGGCCGGTCTATTGGTCGCGGGGTCGCGAAGACGGCCAGCCGTTCGAGGAGGATCATCCGAAGTACGGCAAAGTCTACCACACGGGTTCGGCGGAGGATCTGCTAAAGCTGTTGCAACAAGAAAAGGGACTTGTGTGGCAGGCGCACCCTCGCACAAAAGGCTCGACCTACTATCCGGACAGCATCCGCGACGGTGCCATCTACCGCAGCGACCGTTATTTAGGAGGCGCCTATCAGTCGCTGCCCGTGGATCTTTCCGAAAAACGCATCTGCGAGGAGCGCTGCCTGGGGTTATTGGATGACATGAACAACTGGGGACTGCCGAAGTATCTGATATCGGAGGGGGACACTTATCACAAGTATCCCGAGCAGGAAATGTGCCCCGGGATCCTCGTCAACTACATCAAAGTGGCAAAGCTGCCTAGTTTCGACGAGGGCTGGAGTTCGATCACCGAGGCGATGAGAGCGGGAGATTTCTTCGTGACCTCGGGCGAGGTGCTCATTCCCAGCTTCGCGGTAGAAAGCTCCGGGAGTCAGCGCACCGTAGTTGCGGAAGTTGAGTGGAATTTTCCGCTCGATTTCGTCGAGGTAGTTTGGGGCGACGGGGAAAACACCGACCGCCAGGTCATCTCGACAACGGATCAGCTGGCGTTCGGTAGTAAACGCTTCAGCATTCCGTTCGACGCCTCGGGCAAGAACTGGGTTCGGTTCGCCGCATACGACTCGGCGGGCAATGGGGCCTTGACGCAGCCGGTGCATCTGAAATGAAGCCGCGGGATGCTGTGGGAAAGTCACCGATTTCACCAGACAGCTAACGCCCCCTCTCATGTTTGGCCGAGTCCGTCGACGACCGACAGGCCAGACGATGCCTGTGTGCCTGGCGTCTTGATTTCGTGCGCAGTTCGCCTGATGGTCAGGCAGATGTCAGAATCTGCTAAAATCGTCGCTGGCATGTCGGCTCGCCCACCCCAATTTGTAAGGAGAATCGAGGATGAGCAACATAACATTGAAGGTGAACGGCAAAACGCACACGGTGGATATCGACCCTTCGACTCCGCTGCTCTATATCCTGCGCAATGATCTCGGCTTGCAAGGTCCGCGGTTTGGTTGCGGACTTGGCCAATGCGGGTTATGCACAGTGATCATAAACGGCGAGGCGACTCGGTCGTGCATCATGCCAACTTCCGCGGTGAAGGACGAGATCACCACGCTCGAAGGACTCGCCAAAGAAGGTACGCTCGACCCGATCCAGCAGGCCTGGATTGACGAGCAGGTTCCGCAGTGCGGTTTCTGCCAGAACGGGCAAATCATGAGCGCCAAGGTGCTGCTGGAGAAGAATCCGAATCCGACGGACGCGCAGATCCGTGAAGGAATGACCAGCACCCTGTGCCGCTGCATGACGTATTACCGCATTCAGGCGGCCATCAAGCGTGCGGCGAAGGTGATCGCGGGCGCCCGGCCGGCTTCGGAGAAGGAGGTGGCCGCATGAAACCCTTCACAAACATTCCGAAACAGATCGAAGAAGTGCTGGAAAAGGGGCACGTGACGACATCCCGCAGGGATCTGCTCAAGAGCGCGGGCCTGCTTGTCGTGAGCTTCAGCGGCACAGGCAGCAGCCCGCTCATCCCGGCAGCGAGCGCGCAAGCCCCGGCGGCGGCAAACGGCGCGGGTCCGTATTCCGACCCCGACTTTCGGCAACTCGATTCGTGGATCGTCATTCATGAGGACAATTCCGCGACCTTCTACGTCGGGAAGACGGACTTAGGCCAGGGAACCGGGACGGCTATCCGGCAGATCATGTCCGATGAACTGGACATCGCATATGACAAAACCAGCGTCATCATGGGTCGCACCGACCTCACCGTCGATCAAGGCGGATCCGGCGGTTCGGATGCGATCCAGAGAGATGGCTGGCCCATGCGGCGCGTCGCGGCCGAGGCCCGGCGGGTCCTGCTCGAACTGGCGTCCAAACAGCTTGGAGTGCCCGTGGATCAGCTCGCCGTTAGCGAGGGCGTGGTCACCGTCACAGCAGATCCGTCCAGAAAGGCTACCTACGGAGAACTGATCGGCGCAAGACGCTTCAACGTCACATTGACGGGTGACAACATTAACGCGACCACTGGCGTGGCAAAGGTAAAGGCAGTACAAGATCTCAAGCTCGTCGGCCAGTCGCTTAAGCGCTATGACATTCCGCCAAAGGTGGACGGCTCGTTGAAATGGGCCGTGGACGTTAAGCTTCCGGGCATGCTTCACGCCCGCAATGTGAAGCCGCCGGTTGCGGGCGCCAAACTTCAGAGCATAGACGAGTCTTCCGTTCGAGACCTTCCTGGATTCGTCAAGGTCGTGAGCAAGGGCAACTACGTAGCGGTTGTCTGCGAGCGGGAAGAGCAGGCGATCCAAGCGGCAAGACAGCTCAAGGTCAACTGGCGGAAACCGGAGACCCCATCCTTCCCGGACTCAGAAGACCTTTACAGGTACATGCGTAGCGCCACGCCCACGTCGAGCCCCAAGCAGAACGTGATTGGGAACCCCGACGCGGCGCTGGCGAGCGCGGTGAAGGTCGTCGAAGCCGAATACGATTTCCCATACCAGGGCCACACGGCCATCGGTCCGGCCCATGCCACGGCTGATCCGTCGAACGGGCAGATGACGATTTATTCAAATGACATGAAATCGTATGGGATGCGGCGCGGCGTCGCCGAGTTTCTTGAGATGCCACAGGATCGGGTGCGCGTCGTGTGGATGGAGGGACCCCAGGGATATGGCCGCACCGCCGCCGATGACGCGGGTTTCGAGGCGGCATTTCTGGCCAAAGAGGTCGGTCGTCCGGTTCGAGTGCAGTGGATGAGGGACGAGGAGACGGCTTGGGATACCAAAGGTCCGGCATATGCATTCAAGTTGCGCGGAGGGTTGGACGCCCAGGGTAATCTCACCGCATGGGAATACAATGCCCGCGCCGCTGACTACCATCACGTCGGTTATAACGAGCCCGACACCGTACTGATTGCACAGCTCGCGGGAATGGGGCGATCCAATCCGGCCAGTGGCCGCGCCTCCACGCCTTCTGATATGTATGCCATCCCGAGCCGGCGTATGACGACCCAGGTCGTGAGCATGCCCCTCGTTTTTGAAACGCCGCTTCGCACGGGAAACCTGCGGGATCCCGATGGGCCACAGGTGACCTTCGCCAGCGAGTCGTTCATCGACGAATTGGCTGCCGAGGCAAAAGCCGACCCGGTCGAGTTCCGCCTTGAGCTCCTTACCGCCAGCACCGAGGAAGACGACGGGTTCAAGCGGGCACGCTCCATCGCGGTGATCAAGGCGGCGGTCGAGGCTTATGGTTGGGAGACCCGTCCTTCACCCAAGCCGCTCGACAGCGGAGCCATCCTCACCGGGCGAGGCATCGCGTACTCGTACCGCAGCCAAACCGTTGCCGCTCAAATCGCCGAGGTCGAGGTCGATCGCAGAACTGGTCACGTTTGGGTGAAGCGGCTCGTTTGCGGGCACGATTGCGGGCTGGTCGTCAACCCCGAGGGACTGCGCCGCACCGTCGAAGGAGCCATGCTCCATTCGCTGAGCCGCACGCTCTGCGAGGAAGTCACGTTCAATACCGAAATGATCACGAGCGTGGACTGGGGATCTTCTCCCACGCTAACGTATGCTGACACGCCGGCCCAGATCGACGTCGTGGTGGTGAACGGAGATCCCAAGCCGGACCGGCCCGATCTCCCTCCCTATGGAGCGGGCGAGACGGCGTGTAAACCCTTGATCGCAGCAGTCGCCAACGCAATTTACGATGCGACCGGCGTTCGCATCCGTCGAGTTCCCTTCCGAGACGCGCGCGTGCTTGCCGCACTCAAGGCTGCACGCGTGTAACAAATGGGTGGTCGACTTGAGTCCGCTCTTTGGCGGTCCCGCGCAGGCGCTACGCTACTTCGGCTTCTGGCCCACCGCCGCCGAGGGGATCTGCTGCCTGCTAAATCGCCTGCGATACAGCACTAAGATTTGTCATTTAGCTATCGGGTACCAGCTGGATGCGACCGCCTTCCGGCAATCCCGTTTGCTAGTCCCTACCGAGCCGGCCGATCTATCTGCCGCCCTTCTCGACAAGAAACTCGATCACGGACTCGTACTCCGCAGCCTTGGCGGCGTCGAGGGCCGTGCGTCCGTCGGTGTTGGCCGCATTGATATCGATGCCAAGCTCTGCTGCCAGCTTGACGGCCTCAAGCGTCAGAGACTCGCGCTCGTCGGGGGCGGGCTGTACCCAAACCGTCCCGCCGCCGATTCCCGCCGCCGCCATCAAAGCCGTCGTTTCCTCGGTCCGGTGTTGCCAACCGGCCCCTGCCACGTAGTCGGAACGGTGCACGAACAGCGGGTCGGCGCCGTGCTTCACCAGGAGGCGCATGACCCCGGGTTGGCTAAAACGGGCGGCCAGCCAGAACGGCGTCGCCCCGACCAACGGCGGCGCGAAGTTGAAGTCCTTCGACGTGCGCCGCGTGGGCGTCCACGTGCGGAGTCGAATGTTCGGATCCGCGCCGCGGGCGAGCAGAACACCTGCCATTTTTTCATCCCGTCGCATGATAGCCACGTGGAGCGCCGCGAAACCGGCGGCTGCCAGGTTCGGATCGGCCCCTTCCTCCAGCAGGAATTCGACCAGTTCCCCGTGACCGGAATGAGCGGCTAGAACCGTGGCACTGACGCCCCAGGCATCCGCGTCGTTGACATTAGAGCCGGCAGCCACGAGAAGCTTTGCCGAAGCGAGATCGCCCACGCGAGCCGCGAACATCAGCGCCGTGTTTCCGCCGTGCGGGATAAATCGGTTGTATGCGAGATAACCGTGCGGCGGCACCGCTGCCACTTTGCTCCAGATTTTCGAGCGAGCCTGAACGCTCGCGCCGTTCGCGAGCAGCACCTTCACGACGCTGGAGTGTTTCTGCACCGCCGCCCACATGAGCGCCGTCTGGCCGCGCGCGGCCCGCGCGTTCACATTCCCGCCTTTCGAAAGAAGCAGTTCGACGACATCGGGATAGCCCGAGCGAGCTGCCACCAGTACGGGCGTCTCGCCAAGCAAGAGCGGTGCGTTAGGGTTCGCACCGACCCGGAGCAGTCTGCGCGCCAGAGCCACGTTCCCGTTCTGACTGGCGGTCCAAAGCGGGGTGACGCCAAGGTCGGTGGCTGCGTTTACGTCAGCACCGGCGCGAATCAGCAAGTCGGCGCTTTCCAGATCATCCCGGTAACATGCCCAGTGAAGGGCCGTCGACCCATCGGCGTCGGCTGCGTTGACGTCTGTGTTTTTCTCGAGCAGAGCGCGTAACGCGGCCCCGTCGGTGTTCCTGGCGGCATCAACCAGCGGGGGGCGAGCCTGACCCCCGACTCCCATGAAGAGTAGGGCGAAGCCCGCCGTGATGAGGCCTCGCCAAGTTGCTATCAGACACACCAATTGCGATCTCCGTGCTCTTGGCTAAATGCCGCTTAGACCATCAAGAGGCAGCTCGCCGGTGCTGCCGCCAAGCTGCCCGACCGGCACATCGAGCTTGTCCATGAGCGTCACTAGCAGGTTTGCCATCGGGGGTTCGCCGGCATAGGAGATGTGTCGGCCGCCCTTGAGACGGCCCGCCCCGCCGCCGACCAGCAGCAAGGGCAGGTTTTCACCCGCGTGACGGGTGCTGTTGGAAATGCCCGCGCCATAGAGAATCGTCATGTGGTCCAGCAGCGAACCGTCGCCGTCAGGCGTTGCCCGAAGCTTTGCCAAATACCGCGAGAACAACTGCGTGTGATAGCGGTTGATCTTCGACATTTGCGCAACCAGCTCGGGAACATTGTTGTGGTGCGAGAGCGGATGGTGCGCCTCGGGCACGCCAATCTGCGGGTACGGACGAGCGCTCTGTTCCTTGCTGAGCATGAACGTGATCACGCGCGTGAGATCGGACTGAAACGCCAGGAGCTGCAAGTCCAGTATCAGCGCCAAGTGATCTTCGAAGACAGGCGGCGCGCCTTGAGGCTGCTCCATCGCCGGCAGCTCGAAGTCGCCCTGTTCCTCGGCCTTCTGAATACGACGTTCGACGTCGCGAATCGCCGCCGTATATTCGTTGATCTTGACCTGGTCGGTCGGTCCCAGCTCCTTTTTCAGGTCTGCGAGCTTCTCCGTCACTGAGTCGAGGATGCTCTTGTGCTGCCGCAATCTGGCTTCTCGCACCGCCGGCTCGGTGCTGCCGCTGTCGCCGAACAGCTTCTCGAAAACCGCGCGCGGGTTCCACTCCATTGGCAAAGGCTGCGTGGGACTGCGCCATGAAAGCGTGTGTGTGTAGGCGCAATTTAGGTTGCCGGTGCAAGCGCCCGCGTTAGCCGGCCCATCCATCGAAAGCTCGAGCGACGCCACCTGTGTTTCCTTGGCGAACTGCCTCGCGAGCAGTTGGTCCATAGACACATCCGCAATGATCTCGACTTCAGTGCGTCCTCCTCGAGTCGTACCCGTGAGAAACGACCCGGAGGCGCCCGCGTGGATGTAGTTCCAGCTTGCCTTGATGCCCGACAACACCAGCATCTGGTCCTTGTAAGGCGCTAGCGGTTCCAGAATCGGCGAAAGCTCGAAGGCGGTTCCTTCACCTTTCGGCAACCAATACTCCATGGCCATGCCGTTCGGCACATAGAACGTCTGGAAGCGATGCACGGGTTTCACCGAGGCCCGAGCCCCCCGCGCGAATGCCGGAAACATGGCGTCGAGGAGTGGCAGCGCCACCGTCGCCCCCGTCCCGCGCAGAACCATCCTTCGAGATAGCGATTTGGTTAGAGGAGCCATGACTGTCGTATCTCCACAATACTTCAATTTGAGGCCGGGTGCGACCTGCCCATTAGGAAAGCCGGGCTTTTCACAATCCCGAGAATAATCGACGACCAGCGGTATTCATGGGCGGCCGCGTCGCGCACGATTTGGCGCACCGCCGGCTGATCGAAGTACTCGAGCTTGCGCCCGAGCGCGTAGGACAGCAGTTTTTCGGTAACGGTACGGGGAAATTGTTCGGGCGGATTGAGCAGCAGCGCCCGCAGTCCTGAGAGCCCCTCAACTTCGGCGCCGCTTGCTGTGGTGCCCCTGGCGTCGACAGGGTTGCCCGATTCGTCAACGGTCCGCCAGCCTCCGATGACGTCGAAATTCTCCAGCGCAAACCCGAGCGGATCGATGACGGAATGACAACTGTTGCAGGCAGGATCCTGCCGGTGTTGCGCCAGCCGCTCGCGTATCGACACCGCCTTGGCGCCGGGCTCAGTCTCCAAATTGGTGTCAACCCCAGCAGGAGGCGGCGGTGTGGACAAGCCAAAAATGTTGTTCAGCAGCCATTTGCCACGAAGGACCGGAGATGTGCGGTCCGGGTAGGACGTTGTCGCAAGCAGTGCGCCGTGTGCCAGCAGCCCGCCGCGCCGATCGCCGTTCGGGAGGGTGACTCGCCTGAAGCGGCTGCCGTAAATACCCGGAATCTCGTAGTGGCGCGCGAGCCGTTCGTTGACGAACGTGTAGTTCGCGTTCAACAGATCGGCTACGCCGCGGTCTTGGCGCAGGGTGTCGGCGACAAACAGTTCCGTTTCCCGTTTGAACGCCAGCAAAAGGCTTTCATCGTAGTTGGGATAGCGCTGCGGATCGACCACTACTTCCCCGACGCGGCGCAGGTTCAACCACTGGGCGGCGAAATCGTTTACGAGCGCATCGCTGGCACGGGGATCGGCCAGCATTCGCCGCACTTCCTCTTCCAGAACCGCTGAATTGGTGAGGCGCCCGCGTTCGGCCAGAGTCAGTAAGCGGTCGTCGGGGATACTGCTCCACAAGAAAAACGACAAGCGCGAGGCCAGTTCGAGATTATCCAGGGGATAGCTCACTTGTTCCGGCGCGAGTTGTTTTACCACGGCTGGAAGACGATGGACGCGCAGAAGGAAGTCGGGGTCGACTAGAATTCGCTCGAGAGCGAACTGAATCCCGTGGTCAAAACTTCCTCCATCGCGCCGGCCGCTGTCGAAGAACTCGAGCAGCGTCCGCTCATCCGCTTTCGTCACGGGCCGGCGATAAGCAAGCCGGGCCATTCTTGAAAGAATCTTCGCGGCGCAGGCCCGCTCTGCCCCACTAAGCCGAGGATCGCAGACGAAAATCTTCTGGCGGCTTGGAGTATCCTTTGCTGGCGCGGCATCGCGGTAGGGACCTCCGATTTCCACGGAGTCTACATTTGCGTAACCCATGTAGACCTGGTCGTTCGTGATAACTCGGCCCCTTTGCAGCGGTTGCGGGAGACCTTCCGGCTCCCACAGCTCCCTCACGAACGAGACGCCGACGACGTGCGGACCGGCTTCGACCGGGAGGCGAACTTCAATGCCGGCGTCTCCGTCCGTTTGCATGTATTCTTCCCATTCGGGATCGCCGGCAAAGCCCGGCTCTCCGTCACCGGCGTAGCTGGCCGCGGCGGGCCTGCCCCGAGAGCCGCCCCCTACAGTGAAGCGTTTGAGCAGCTTGCCATCGAGGCGAACATCGAGCTGTTGCGGCCACCCCATGCCCTTGATGTAGTCCTGATACTGCCGTTGGAGACGAACCTTGATGAGGTACTCGCTGTCCACTGGAAAGTTGTAGTGAATGGCAATGCCGCCGCGAGAACCGAGTGGCAGATCTTCGCTCTGCCGGTCATTCTGCAGTACGTGTAACGGGATCGAGAATCTCTCCAGCTTTGGACCCGTAGGAAGCAGACCGGTCGCAAGCCGAGTGACCTGACGCGCCACCGACATGTAGCGCTCGATGTGGGACGTCGAAATCGAGAGGACATCGGCGAAGTTGTCGAAGCTGCCGTCCGCTGTCTCATCTCCCGGAAGCAACGGCTTCCAGTCGAACTCAAGCCCCAGCAGGTCGCGAACAGCGTTGTTGTATTCGCTGCGATTGAGACGATGAACCGCGCTAATCCTGCCTGGGTTCGGACTAGCCGCCCACGCACGGTCGATTTCCTTTTCGAGCCGGTCCGCCACCGCGTGGTACGCGGCTGGATCCGGCCTCGGCATTCCGGGTGGCGGCATGGACCCGGCCCGAAGCTTGGCGATCACTTGCTCCCACAGCTCAGCACGGGCGCTTGGTCTGGCGGCATCCAGAGAGTCGAGCGCAAGTCCGGCGGTCCGGAGGTTCTGGTTGTGGCAAGTGATGCAGTAGGTGTCCAGAAACGCCCGGGGATTGGCATCCGGCGGCGACACCACAGAGAGGCCGGGTTGTGCCTGCTGAGGCGAAGCCTCAACGCCCGGCGGAGTCACGATGACGTCTCCACCCCCGAGCAGAAGCGCGAAGATCAATGCGCGCCCGGCCCACCAGCGTTTCTTCGACGTATGCCGTGTCTCGGGTCCGAAGGACCACATCTCCGACCTCCGATCAGCCACGACTTCTATCTTAGTCTACAGGTCAAGTTCAGTATACAGGGGGCAGGCTCGTAGAAATCGAAATAGTCCGTACCGTCTACTTGCAGCACCCTCCTGGAACAGAGTTGGTGTTGACCCGAAGCTCCCGTGGCTCGAGGCTCGGAGAGACCGGGGCCTTTTCTCGCCGCCGCATCCAGGGGCGGAGGGTGCGAAAGAACGCGGATCTCTCAGCCGGGCGCGTCAGCAAGCGGTTTGTCGCTAACTTGCGATAATAGGCTCCCTTTACTAATCGCGTGACAGATCAAAACGCCAAAGTTGATATGCCTCGCAGGATCATCATCGATACCGACCCCGGCGTCGACGACGCGCTGGCGCTGCTGCTGGCCTTGCGGTCTCCGGAACTTCACATCGAAGCAATCACGGTGGTCAGCGGCAACGTTCATCTTGACCTCTGCCTGGAGAACGCGTTTCGGATCTTGAACGCGGCTGGTGTCGCCGAACGCCCTCCAGTGGCGCGGGGTTGCGAGCGGCCATTGGAGCGCTCCCCCGTCGAGGCCTCCCATGTTCACGGCGATGACGGACTCGGCCAGATCACCAAAATCCTCGAACCGAACGGTCCGCTTCGCTACCCGACTCCCGCGATCGAGCCAGTCGGCCGCCACGCGGTGGATGTGATTCTGGATCTGGTCGGTAAGCATCCAGATCAGATTTCAATCGTTGCGCTGGGGCCGCTAACGAACATCGCAACAGCGATTCGAAAGGACGCCATCACGATGGGTCAGGTCCAAGAGCTGATCGTCATGGGAGGATCGCTCAACGGTCAAGGCAACGTCACGCCGGTAGCCGAGTTCAATTTCTACGCCGATCCGGAAGCAGCCCGCGTGGTGGTTCAGTCCGGCATCGGCGTGACGGTGGTAGGGCTCGACGTAACTCACCGCGCCGTCCTGCCACGAAAGGCGTTTGATGAGCGGACCGGTTCGGAGTCCGACGACTATACGCGATTCCTTCGCGATGTCACCGCCAAGTGGTTCGACTTCGCGGAAGGCCGCTCGCTCGACGGCGCCTATCTCCACGATCCGCTCGCTGTTGGAGTGGCGATTGATCCGACGTTTGTCGAGACCGAGGTCTTCGCAGCTGACGTCGAGACAGGCGGGGAGCTGACCCAGGGCATGCTGGTGACCGACCGGCGCAGGGTTCCGGGAGTGGAAGAAGGCACTCCCATGCGCGGCTGCGTTGAGGTGGACAGCGAGCGGTTCGTGCGGTTTTTTCTGTCGCGAGTGGTGGGGTGATGCTCCTGCGGGCTCTGTTCAGTCTGTTCGGGGTTCTGTTCGCGTTCGGTACTCTGTTTAGCGGGCTTTTCTTTGATAGAACTGGCGGGCGTCGTTGTAAATTCCCAGTATGGAGCGGCGCTCGCCCTCGTTGCTGAATCGGTCTTTTTCTTCCCGCGTCTGCGCTATCAGCTCGTCGATCCAGGCGACGAAGTACTCGGCGTCCTCCTTCGCGTCCCAAAAACCATCAACGAGAAACACGGGGCGGGAATGAGCCATGCGGATGGTGTCGTCCGATTTGACAAAACAACGAGCCGCGACCCAACTGTGCACACCGCTATCCATAACAAGCTCGGCTGAAAAAGTTAGTTGGTTCGGCTCGACTTCAAACTGCTTGACGACGGCGCCGTTAGCGACCAAATCGACGCGCTCAATCGGCTCGCGGCTTTGCACACGAAGCGCCATCCGCACTTCTTTCGCCCCTTCGATTGCATCGAAAAACAACATCGGGCCATTCGTAACGAAGCTTGATCCATAACGCAAGCCGTCGTAAAACGACTTCGCGGAAAACGGCTCTCGCGGGCGAACGTAGATGCGGTTGTACCCCACTGGATTCGGAAGGACCCCGCTGGCTGAACCAGCCGATGCCGGGATGTCCATCCCTAGGTTCAGATAACGGTAATAGAGGCTCAGCGAACTGTCGACAAATCCCTGGTCGCCGGGGAACTTCTCTTGGTCCCTGGGTTTGCCCCAAGCCTCGCTATTGTGGATTCCATATTGGTTGAAGTGGTTGTGCAGTACCCCGAATGAGTCCGGCGGAGAAAGCGCCATCACCACCGGCACCTCCCACCAGAAGGGTTTTTCAACGTCAATCCAGGGAAAGCCGAGGCGATAATAGCGTTGCTTCTTGGCGTAATAGAGGAAGTCAAGTCCCGGCGGGAACCAGCGCCCGTCCACCGCCAAATTGAGCTTTTCCCTGAGCCCATGCATCATCCAGGCGCCGCCGCCCCTTTCGTCTTCAGCATTGAGGATGGTGAGCAGGTGCCTAGGCGTGACCTCAACGACCGGGTTCGCCGGGTAAGGCCGGTCCTCCCACACGTCGCGCTTATTCCACATCGTGACGACAACGCTGAGGTTGAGATCCTCGGCTAGAGCGAGAACCTTGGCGTCCTCCACGGTACGGTGGATATGAAAGTCGCCGGAGTACCAGCCCAGGGCGTTCATGTCGATCCACTTCTGGAGGTTTACGGTCAATTCGACCGGCTGCGCGTCCGTTAACGCGACGGTCTCTTCAAAACGCTCGTACTCGGGCCCGCGCTCCACAACGATGGTGTAATCTCCCGCGGGAACTTCGAGCAGACTTGGCTCCTTGGCGACGAAACTGCCTAGATACCAGCGGCGCCCATTTGGGCGTGCGCTAGATGTACGGTCTCGAAGCGCGAAAGCAGGCTGGTAGGTTCTTCCGTCCGGACCGCGGATCTTCAAACGCGCCCAGACGAGTATGCCATCCTCATCCACCACCCGAGCATCAAGGTCGGCGGCGGCGAGTGTCGCCACGGCGGCGAGGAGACAAGTCAATAAGCGCACGAACCCCATAAGATTCAAATACATCGTATTAAGAACAGCGTCAATAGGGGGATTCCTCAGAAAGAGCACCCCTGACCAAGGCCCCCACGATCTTACGTAGGGCCTCTGCATCCCTAAGATCGGCAACTTCAGCGGCGGAATGAGCATAACGCAGGGGCCAGCTCAGGGGAATATTGACCGCTCCGCGGCGAATGAACCTAGAACCATCATTACCGCCGGCGGTCACACCATGCTGGGCCGGGATCTTGAGCTTCCTCGCAAGAGTCAAAACTTGCTCGACCGCTTGCCGGGGGGCGATGCCGCTGTTGTCCTTGGCGCGCACGACAAAACCATTACCGAGAGCCGCATTGGCAATCCGTTTGTCCTCCAGCGGACTGTCTGATGTGACGAAGCTGTCAATGGCGAATACGCGTTTGGCCGCGGTGGTGGCGGCAATAGCTTTCGCGCCCACCAGGCCGGCCTCTTCCTGGACGGAGAATACGATCCAGGTGGGATTGCCCGCCCTAATCTGTTGATCGTCGGTATTCAGAGATTGGAGTACCGATATCAGCACGGCGCATCCGATACGGTCATCGAAAGAGCGCACTGTAGCGCGATGCCCCAGCAGAGGGCGAAACCTCTTCGGAACGGTCACCGCCGTGCCATTTTCGATTCCCATCGCGGCGGCGTGGTCGGCGGATTCCGCGCCCATATCCACTGTCCCGTGCCGCGTCATGATGGCGCCAAGCGGGCCGTTTGCACCGTGCAAAACAACGGGATGCCAGGCAAAAAGGTTAGCGGAGCCACCCCCGACCGTATCGACCGAGATTTCACCATCGGAATGGATTCGCGAAACCTTGAAACCGATTTCGTCCATGTGGGCGATAAATATCGTCTCGGGCGGGCTTTCGCGCCCCAGGCGGACAATCAAGTTCCCCTTCCCATCCACGGTCGAGCGTTTACGCGCCCAAAGAGGTAGTTGCGCTCGGATGCGGTTGCGCACCGGTTCTTCGAAACCGCTCACGCCGACGGTGTGCGCTAGCAAGCGGATCAAGCTCGCAAAGGGTGAAATGGAGGAGCTTGGCTGGGCGGACTGATCTTTTCCAGGAACGTGCTTCGCACGATCCATCGCGGCCGCCGTGGATTTCACGAGTCCCGGCAACTCATCGGACTTCACACCGCAAAAACGGGCCAGCAGCCCGGCGATCTGATCCAGTCGCCTGGTGTCGACAACCTCGACGGGGGTGCCGGGATTTTCGACGCCTACTGTGAGCACCACGCTTTGTTCCGGTTTGGGCCAGGGATCTTCCGCGCCGAAGGGGCCCCACTCCAGTCTTTCTGCTGTCGAGCGTTCTAATCTGAAGTCCAAGGATCGGGCGGCTCCGAGCAGCGCGTCTTGAACGTCCGCGACTTGAACGTCTGAAGATACTCCGAGTACCGCCGCGATGCTGGGGCGAATCCCCCCCGCCGGTTTGATGTAAATCACGCGGTCTGCTTCGGTGTTCTCGAGAACCCGCAGCAGGCCGCGATTGTGGAAAAACTGCTGTGTGACGAAGGCCAGTGTCACGGCCCGATCGGGCGCGGACTCCGCCATCGCGCGGCCCAGCCCGATCAGAACAGCGGCCCCGGCACGGCTTGAAATCCACGGAGCTGTAACGCGATAACCGTCGGAGAGCCGCAAGGGTGTTCTCTCCAAGGTGAGGGAGTCCAGCAGATCCACACCGGCGGCCAAGACCTCGGCTTTCGAGCTGGCGCCGATGTCCACGAAAAGATCGTCAACGCCGGAGCGTGAAGAATACGATCGGCCGGAATCAAAATGTACCGACGGCGCGGCCACGACTCCCCAGACCGGCTGGCCGGTTTTTTTGGTGATGCGGACGGGCTGCCCCAGGAAAAATGTGTCGAAATCGTAGTGGGGCGATGGATCCGCCAGCCTTTCAAGCCGTAAATAGCCTTCGCCATTGATCCCGGAAACGACGAATCCGGGTTCATCCAGTCCTGCAACGAGGAGGGTGTGTGGCGAGCCCTTTCCGAACGTCACCGTCAGCGAACCTGTGTTGTCGACTTCCCCGTCCCCCAGTTGCGACTGTACGTATTCAACGGCCTCCCCTTCGTAGCCGGAAGGCGCGTGAATCTCTGCTAGGGCGATCAGATCAGACGCCGAGACTGGGGAGCAATACGTGACCAGGCCGAGCAAGCACAGGCGAAGCCACGCACGGGCGGGTGACGATCTGGAGCGAAGGTTAAACACTCTCAAATCCTAGCGCGGACCGGCGGCAACCGAAAGAGGGCAGCAGACGTGGCGTGTTGCCGCAAACCGATTCTTCGGTTTGTGCGGCCTCAGAGCGGCGCATCACACTTCGGCCACGGCGCGCCCCGGCCGGCAATGCCTCGACGAATCGAGTCGTGGCAAACCTGGAGGTTCACGCCACATCACATATCCACCGCAGTACCAGAAGCGGGATCAAATGTGCGCAATCACATCAATCTCAACGAGCGAGTTGCCGGGAATCCCGCCATAAGCCGCAATTGTCGTGCGAACCGGCGGCTCGTTGCCGAACCTCCCCCGAAAAACGTCATTCATCGCTTGGTAGTCCGCAAGATCGTGCAGATAGACATTGCACTTGAGCACCTTGTCCATCGACGATCCGCAACGCGTCAACTCACTCTCGATCGTGTCCAGCACATGTTTCGTGTGGGCGCTGATGTCGCCTTCGAAATGGGCTCCCTTGCCGGCGATGAACAGCAGATCCCCGAAGGAAACCGCCGGACTGAACAGCGGGTTGTCCGGCTTGCCGCCATCGCGCCAATGAACTTTTTTCTTGGAGGTTCCCTGTGCTTGGGACCGAGCCGCTGACACGGCCGTTACCGCCGCCGCCGCGCCAAGAAACCTTCTGCGATTTCGCTTCTCCATGGATATTCACACCCCTTTCCCAACGATTTGAGAGCTTACTCATGATACAAGAGGACGGTACCAGAGCGTTTCGGCCGGCGGCTCTGGCGTACCCGCTATTGGGGGTAAGGTGCACATCGCATCTGGCGCCACTAGGCAAACGCGTTGTTCACTAGTGTGGCATCTGCCCCTTGCCGTTGCTGCTGGCCAGCTTTTTCACCCGGCCTGCGCTTTGGACGCGCTCGATTAGCTGCGGCAAGTACTCGGCCAGACCGGCGAGCCGCTCGGCCTCGGAGCGCTTTGTCAATAAGGTTTGCTTGAAGTCAAGTTCAAGTGGCAGGCCATGAGCGAGATGAAAACTGGGTTCGGATAACGTCGCGTCGATGACTTCACGTTCGCTCACTCCGAGCAAATCCCCTAACCGGTCGGCGTGTTGCTGAACCTCGGCCAAGACCGTCTTGTCGACCGCGGTGCGAGCATGATCTTCGAAGTATTCCACGCGGGCTTGCAGATAGGGCAAGCTGTCATCAAGTGACAGTGTCTTAAACCGCTTCCGTCCGCGCACGTCGATATCCAGCCGGCCGTCTTCGTGCTTTTTGGTCACCCTTTCCACCACGGCGGTACAGCCTTCCGCGACTATCTGTTGATTGCGAACCAGGATAATGCCAAACGCGGAATGGCCACTGATGGCTTCACCGATCATCAGTCGATAACGCTCCTCGAAGATGTGGAGGGGTATTTTCGTGCCTGGAAAAATAACCAGTTCCAGCGGAAACAGCGGCAACAAGGTGCCCGTGGTCATGCTACATTATTGCTTCTCGCCGCGAAACTGGCAATCTTGGTGGAAATTCGCGATCCTGTTGAAAGTGCGACGAAAGACGGTACTGATAACGGGCGCTTCCTCGGGCATCGGCCGCGCCCTGGCAATCGCGTTCGCGCGCGAAGGGGCTCGGCTCGTCTTGACCGCAAGATCGCGAGCTACGCTCGAAAGCGTAGCTCGTCAAGTCGCCCCCGTGGAAGCCGCCGTCATTCCGGCGGATCTTCGCGACCCAGCCTCGCTGGCATCTCTGTGCGAGCAGGCGATCGAACGATTTCAGACGATCGACATTCTGGTGAACAATGCCGGAGTGGGACTCTACGCCCCCTCATTTCAGTCTTCGCCTGAATCAGTCGGCGACTTGATGAGCTTGAACTTTCTCGCGCCGGTTGAGTTGACCCGCCTCCTCCTGCCCGCAATTCCAGCGGGAGGCGCGGTGATCAACATCAGCTCCATTGCGGGTAAAGTGCCTCTCCCCTGGCTTCCTATTTACTCGGCATCGAAGTATGCGCTCAACGCTTACTCGGACGGCCTCCGCATGGAGCTGGGTCACGCCGGCATCCACGTGCTGTGCGTATGCCCCGGATACGTCGACACTCCTTTTCGCAAGAATGTTTTGCAGGGTGAGATCCCGGAGCAGCTGGCCGGACAGAAGCGTTTCATGATCACCGCCGAGCAGTGCGCCGAGGCGACCCTCGATGGCTTGAGGCGCCGCAAGCGAACGATTGTGACGCCTCGCATCGGCTGGGTTCTGGTCGTGCTGGCACGGCTGCTTCCTGGCGTTCTCTTCTCGCAAATGGCGAAAATGAATGCTGGGGTCGTGATGCCCCGGCCGGGCTCCTGAGGCGCACTTCGGGTGACAAGCATGCACGACAAGCTGAAAACAACACCCGGCATCTATCTGGTCGGATTCATGGGCTGTGGCAAAACCACGGTTGGACAACGTCTGGCCGCTCGCTTGAAGTGGGATTTCGTGGATCTCGATGACGAGATTGAAAGCAAGTCCGTGATGAAGATCGTGGATGTCTTCGATCAGCTCGGCGAGCCGGCTTTTCGGGCCATGGAGCGGCAGGCGCTTCTGGGCCAGGTTTCCTTCGTCCGCCGCGGCCGTGCCCGTGTCGTTGCCCTGGGAGGAGGAACTTTCGTCGCGCCCGGCAACCGCGAAACTCTCGAGCAAGCCGGAATTTCGGTCTGGCTCAAAGCGCCGGTCGATCAGCTATGGGAGCGAGTGACGAAGGAAGACCAGCGGCCTTTGGCGCGGGATCGCCAGGCCTTCGAGACGCTTTTCGAGAAGCGCGTTCCGGGATATGCGAAATCGGACTTCACGGTTCAGATGGGTTCCGATGGACCCGATGCGGTCGTCGACGAGATTCTCGGATTGTCGCTCTTTTGAGCCGCGAGCCGTTCAATTGTTAGTGCATCGTATTGATCCATGGTCGGCCCGTAGGGTGAAATTTTCGTTGCATCGTTCTTGTCAAGAACCCGCCGCGCCGGGCTCGCAAGAGACCCGCGGCCTTTCGTTGGGCCGAATCTTGACGGACGGTTTGTAAAACGCCACCAATGGCCGAACCTCTAATCCGGCTGGAAAAACTCGTCAAGACCTATCGCAGCGGGGACTCGGTTCTCTCTGTGTTGTCGGAGTTGAGCTTCGAACTCTACCTCGGAGAGAGCGTCGCCATCGTCGGGGAGTCCGGAATCGGCAAATCAACGCTGCTCCATTTGCTGGGCGGCCTCGATACACCCACGTCGGGGGAGGTTATTTTTCAATCGAGCGCCATCTCTAGTTTCGACGAGGCGGAAATGGCCGACTTCCGTAACCGTCAGACAGGGTACGTTTGGCAGAACTTTCATCTTCTTCCGGAATTCACCGCGATCGAAAACGTCATGATGCCTCTCTTGATCGCCGGGCAGACTCAAGAGCAAGCCGAACCGCAAGCCCGCAAGTGGCTCGAGCTCGTCGGGTTGGCGGACAGGGCTCACCACCGCGCGGGCGAGCTTTCCGGCGGTGAACAGCAGAGAGTCACGATCGCCCGCGCTTTGGTTACCGGGCCCAAACTTCTGCTGGCGGACGAGCCGACGGGAAACCTCGATCAAGATACCGGTGGAAAGGTCATTGAATTGCTTGTATCTTTGCCGCGGGATCATGGCGTGACGCTGGTTGCCGCGACACACAACCTCAGTTTCTCCGACCGATGCGATCGGGTGCTCCGTATCGAGGCGGGGAGGATTAACCCCATCACGGAGCCCCGACTTTAAGGGAGGGGTTAGCCGCTTCCACGCGCTCCCCCGACGACGGGCACGCTCCCCGCCTGGGTTGCGGCTGGTCCGCGTTAGGCGGTAGCGCAAAGCAAACTGAACAACTGCCGGCTGAAATCCGGTAGGCTCGTGTGCGACTGAAAGTCGCCCGAAGCGTAGCTTGGCCGCCTGAAAGGCGGTGCTTTTAGACCTGGCGCTTGAAACCAAAACAGCTCACGAGCTCGTGGTTGCGCGACGTTTTGACTTCTGTGATGATCAAAGCGCCTCAATCAGGCCAATGAGGAGAAATCATGTCAAGTAAAAGAAAATTCGTTTCAAGACGAACCGTCCTCAAGACCGCACTCAAAGCCCCGCGCTCGTGTCCGGACGTCTGCAGATTCTCTGTCACAATCGGCCGCGATTTGACGATATAGTTACTAAACGGAAACTTGCCGGCTGGGTCTGGAGCCCTGCGTAATTTCGCGCGGTGTTCTGTTTTCGCCTCCGGCTGATATGATGAGAAAGATGTCGTTTAGCGCCCGTTAGTCGGGGGGCCGGGAGAGCAACACGCTCCATGTTCGAACGCTACACAGAAAAAGCACGTCGAGTCATCTTCTTCGCCCGATACGAGGCGAGCCAATTCGGAAGTCCCTACATCGAAAGTGAACACCTTTTGCTGGGTCTGGTCCGCGAGGATAAGGCGCTGGCCAATCGCTTCCTGCGGTCTCATGCGGCGGTGGTATCCATCCGCAAACAGATCGAAGCACACACCCAGGTTCGCGAAAAAGTATCCACCTCGGTGGATCTTCCTCTTAGCCACGAGTGCAAGCGGGTGTTGGCTTACGCTGCCGAAGAGGCCGAACGCCTCTCGCACAAACACATCGGCACTGAACACCTGTTGCTAGCGTTGCTGCGCGAAGAAAAGTGTTTCGCCGCGGAGATTCTCCATGAGCGCGGGCTGAGGCTTGCCACCATCCGCGAGGAACTGGCCCGCTCGCAGTCGGAAAAGCTGCTGTCGAGTCGTCCCAAGGAAAGTTCGCTCCTGGCCGAGTTCAGCCGCGATCTGACCCAATCGGCGGCGGATGGCGCGCTCGATCCGCTGATCGGACGCGCCAACGAAGTCGACCGCACCATTCAGATCCTGTGCCGCCGAACGAAAAACAACCCCGTCCTGATCGGCGAACCAGGTGTCGGTAAAACGGCGATCGTCGAAGGCCTGGCCCAAAAAATCGCCGACGGCGACGTCCCGTCATTCTTGGCCGAGCATCGCATTCTGGCTTTGGATCTGTCGCTGATCGTCGCAGGCACCAAGTACCGCGGACAATTTGAAGAGCGTCTGAAGACCATCATGAAAGAGCTGATGGAAAATCGGAATGCCATCATCTTCATCGACGAATTGCATACCCTGGTGGGCGCGGGTTCCGCGGAAGGGTCACTCGACGCGGCGAATATTCTCAAACCCGCCCTCTCGCGCGGCGAGATCCAATGCATCGGTGCAAGCACACCCGCCGAGTTTCGCAAATCGATCGAGAAAGACCGTTCGCTTGAGCGCCGCTTCCAGGCAGTCAAAGTGCCTCCGCCGACCGAAGAAGAAGCTGTTCAGGTCTTATTCGGCGTGAAGGACCGCTACGAGAAGTTTCACGCGGTGGCCTACACTGATGAGGCAGTCGAAGCCGCCGTCTACACCTCGAGCCGCTATATTCCCGACCGCTTCCTGCCAGACAAAGCCATCGACCTGGTGGATGAAGCCGGTGCCCGCGTCAAGTTGCGCCAGACGACGATGCCGGATGAAATCGCCGAGGTGCATAAGCGAATCAAATTCATCGTGCACCGCATGGAAAACGCGATCGCGAATCATGAGTTCGAGAAGGCGCGTTTCTATTCCGACGAAGAGCGCAAAGAGCGCGAGAATCTGCGCCTGCTGCGCGAAAAGTACAACCTCGATGAATCCGCCGCCGCCGCCGTCACCAAAGACGACATCGAAGACGTTGTCGCGCGCTGGACCGGCGTCCCGATGACCTCGATCAAGGAAGAGGAGATGGTTAGGCTCCTCCGCATCGAGGAAGAACTGCACAAGCGCGTAGTCAGCCAGGAAAAGGCTATTTCGGCGGTGGCCCGTGCGATTCGCCGTTCCCGGGCAGGTTTGAAATCGACTGAGCGGCCCGCCGGCTCGTTCCTGTTCTTGGGGCCGACCGGTGTCGGCAAGACCGAAGTCGCCCGCGCGCTGGCGGAATTCATTTTTTCAAGCGAAAAGTCACTGGTGCGCTTCGACATGTCCGAGTACATGGAGAAGCACTCGGTCTCGAAGCTGATCGGCTCGCCTCCCGGCTATGTCGGCTATGAAGAGGGCGGACAGTTGACCGAACGCGTCAAGCGCGCGCCCTACTCGATCATTCTCCTGGACGAAGTCGAGAAAGCACATCCCGACCTTTTCAATATCTTGCTCCAGGTTTTCGAGGACGGCCAGCTCACCGACGGTCTCGGCAACACGGTCGATTTCAAGAATACGATCATCATCATGACCTCGAACCTGGGCGCGCGATTCCTGCAGAATCGAGGCCGCATGGGCTTCCAGGGTTCTTCGCGAGAACAGGCCGACGCCAAGGCGAACGACGAGGTTCTCAACGAAGTCAAGCGTGTTTTTAATCCCGAATTCTTGAATCGAATCGATGAGGTGATCGTCTTCACCTCGCTCATCGATGAGGATCTGGTGAAGATCATCGACCTGATGGTCGACCAGATCAACGTGAATCTGGCCCGCAAGGATATTCACATTCGTCTGAACAAGGACGCCGCCAAGTATATCCTCGACCAAACCTGCGATGATCGCAACTACGGCGCGCGCCCCTTGCGCCGGGCGCTGCAGAAATACATCGAAGACCCGCTTTCCGAAGCCCTCATCCAGAGCCAACTGCCGCAGCCGGCCGACCTGGAAGTCTTCCTCGGCGACAACGGCATGTACTACCGCCCGGTCAACGAACCAGAAGCAGGCGAACCCGAGGACGAAGGCGGAGTCGCCGTCGCCGAAGCCAGCCCGCTCTACATGTTCACCTAGCGCGGCGGTACGCCAGCTAAATTGGAACTTGTGAGGAGTCGCTCCGCCGCGCCGGGGAAACAAACATCTGAAATCCGAGAAATCCGCGGAGAAACCACCGCGAGAACCGTGGGTGAAGCGAAGCGATCACACCGAGCTACCCAAAGGGCGGAACGGCGCTCGTCGTGCTTCGGGCAAAGAATATCGATGACCCCGAAAACCGGCTCGCCCAACGGGTAAGCTGGACATCAACGACGGAATCCTGGGCTACGAAATGCATAGTAGAGTTCCCCCGAGGTTTCTGGGCGAAAGCACCAGTAACTTGCCTGTTACCCACGGCTCTCGCCGCAGCTTCCGGCGCCCGTGAGTAAACGGCCTTACATCACCGCAGGCGCCGGAATTCCCATTGTATCTAACACCGTTTCCAGCTCTTCTAGAAAAAAGATGGTCATCCACAATAAAAAAGCCTTACGCTCCGGGTCGGACTCATTCAAGATGTGGTGACGATGGTAGAAGTTGTTGAAGGTTTGGGCGAGCTGAAAGCCGAACCTAGCCAGATGCGCCGGTTCCCCGGCCGCGGCTGCTTTCTCTGTGGCTGACTCTCGCCGCGACGCCTCCAGCAGCAGTTGCCAGAAATCTTCGTTCGCCAACTGACGGTCGAAGACTTCCCGGTTCAGCACTTGGCCGAAATCAGGCAGTTCTTCGCCGCGTTCGCCAAGCTTGCGAAGAATATTGCGAGCGCGGACCGCCGCATATTGGATATAGGGACCCGTTTCTCCTTCAAAACTCAGCGCCTCTTGAAAGTCGAAGGCGATCACCGCGGTTCGCGTGAACCGCAGCATGAAGTAACGCAGCGCGCCCACGGCAATCTTGGTGGCGATTTCGGTTTGCTCCGCCTCGCTTACATCTTCGTGGCGGCTCCGCACCTCATTGAGAGCATTCTTGATCAGCAGGTCGATCAAGTCGTCTGCTTTGACACCCAAGCCTTTGCGGCCCGAAACTTCGACGTAGGGTTTCCGCCGGTCCTCTTCAGAGAGTTCAATGCCCAACTCCGCGCAGCAACGCGGCGAAAGCGCCACCATCTCGTAGGAGAAATGAATCGAGTCGTCCGCTTGCTGCTCAAACCCAAGCGACCTCAAGCCGGCCCGAACCACGTCCTGTAAGTAAGACTGGCGGACATCGATGACATTGTAAACCCGCCGTCCTTTGCCGAACTCCGGTGGCACGCCGTCGCCGGGCGTGACGCTGGAGGCCCATAAGGTTCCTCCGTCGGGTTCGGTTCGGAATGGAGTGTAGTGGAAGTCTTTTTTCAGGAGCCCGAATTTCCAAAGCTGGTAGGCGATGTCCTTGCCGACGTAGGTCACGGTGCCGTTGGAGCGGACGATTACCTTTGAGTCATCGACTTCTGGTTTGGCTTCGCTTGGCTTTTCGCCTTCCTCGTCACTTGCGTTCAGCTGGCGGTCAACCGCTCCCTTACGGTCGCGGCTCTGAGCGGGCTGGGCGGCTATTGCGGCTGTATTGAAAAGCTCGGCGGGCATGACCCAGCAGTCCTTGTTCTTCCCCTCGGTCTCGAAATGGATCGTTTTCCGTTGCTTAAGCAGCTCGAAAGCGGACGCCCAAAACTTCAGATGCAGAATCTCGCTCTCTCGCGGCAGCACGTCGTAGCGAACACCGATTCGCGCCATCGTATCGAGGTGCTTATGCACGATCGCCTCGGAGACGATGCGGCCCAACTCGGCCAGGGGCCCTTCATCGCTTTCAATGGCGTGCAAGGTTTCCGCGCGCCAGGGCAGTGATGCCGGGTCTTTTTCGTAAAGCCGCGAAACCCGAGCGTAGAGGTCCCAGCAATAGTAGTCGAACCTGACGTCGGGGTCGATGGTCAGCGCCTGGACGTCGGCGGTGCTCTTCTTTTCGAGGAAGTGAAACGCCGCCACGACGTCGGCGACCTGCACGCCGGTGTTGTCGATGTAATTCTGAACTTCGACCTCGTGTCCCAGCTCGCGCAGCATGCGGACCAGCGTGTCCCCGAGAACGGCGTTGCGCAAGTGTCCGATGTGCGCCGCCTTGTTGGGGTTGATGTTCGTGTGCTCGACGATGATCTTGCCTTCGGACGCCTCGCCTTCCGGCGCCGCTTCGGCTTCCACCGAGTCGTCTTTCAGGGCGGCCGCATAGGCCCCCCGGTCAAAGCGCAGATTGACATAGCCCACCCCGGCCGGCTCGATCGCCGCAACACCGGGGATGGGTTCCAGCTCGGCAACAATTTCTTCAATGATTTTGCGCGGAGGACGCTTGAGCAGCTTGGCCAAAGCAAAGCCGACCGGCAAAGCGGCCTCGCCGAACCGCGGCTGCGGCGGCTGCTCGACAACGATTGCGACCTCGACGGAGTAGCGTTTCTGAATATGTTCGCCGACCGCCTCGCGGACGCGTTTTTCCAAAGCTAAAAGCAACGGGGAACCTCAACGTGACGAAGTGAACAGGGCCGCCAACAGCGCGCGGCGGCCTGATGGAGCCGTATTTCGCGAGTTTAACATAGCACCGCTCCCAGCCCGCATTTCTAACCACCTGACGGCCGCCGCACGCGATAGATCAGCCATTGCCTCGTAGCGCTGGCTCGCCGTGCTCAGCGTAGGGTGTCGAGGCGCTGTCGCCAGGAATGGCGACAGCGCATGCAAGTATGCGCGCGCCACGCCGGAGCGGCATGCGCCTCGCGCTGACGGGCCTCTCACGCATTCGCCTCGCCACGCCGTGAGTAATGCGAGTCAGCGGAAATCAGCGGATTTATCTCGCGCGCGCGGCCCTTATTAGGCAAACGCCAAATTGGGCACCAAACTGCTAACTCGGAGGGGGCCGGACGGAGGGCGGAATTTCGGGGCACGGACTCCGCCGACTGCGCTGTCCCGAGAACCGCGCACGGCGCCGGTGCCGGACTGAGATTGTCCGCCCAGCGCGGCGGAATTCGGGCTGCCAGCCAGTTGACCCGATCTGTGTTCAGGATGCTCTTCATACATTCCCCCTTTGGTGTACCCTTCCGCCCCGCTTCGCCGCCGAAACCGCCGACTGGGCGGGAGCCGATGCGCCGGGCCTCGCAGCCACGCCAAACCCGCAAATCGCGGCACATGAATTCGCCACGGTCCAGGCGGGGCGGCGCTCGTCGCCCTTTGCCCCCACGATAGCAGGCGGGAGAGAGCTATTTTCTTGGGAACAGTGGCGAACTATTGATGTTGAGGGGTTTAAACCATTTTAAAATCCGTGACTCGAACGGCTAGTTTTGGAGATTGCGCGGTTGGCAGGCGTTCTAATGAATGAGAACGGCCGCAGCCAAAGCGACAGAGGAGCGGCCCGTTTAGGGTCCGGCCCCGGCCCCACTCCGGCACCCCGGAGGACCGTTTGCAGCGGTCCTTCGCCGACTCTTGTTGACGGGCCATTTCCACGAACAATATTCTCAGAGTCGGTGGGCTAGCCCCAATGCACGTCACTTAACTATTTCGGCACTGGCTTGCTTGCCCATGTGCATGTTTTTTTCGACGGAAACCGGTCCGGTCAGTGGAGCCACGCGGAGTGTTTTCCTGCGCCCTTTCAGGACTCCCGTCTTTAGGGATTTCACCCAGGGTTCCACTTCGCTCCACCCTGGGCTACGATCCTGCGCCGCTTCGCGGCTCAAAAAAGCTCCGGACTCGAAGTTCGAGGCCTTATGTGACCGGTATTGACGCTAACCTGCATTTCTCACCACCTGACGGCCGAAGTACGCAATAGGCTCGCCATTACTTCGTTGCGCTTGCTCGCCGTGCTCAACGTACTGTCCGAGTACGCGTCTTTGATTCAGTGGGGGTCGTCAAGCGGCGCGCGCCTCGTACTGACGGGCCTCTCACGCACTTCGCCTCGCCACCTGGTGAGAAATGCAGGCTAGCACGACAGGACACGTGGGCGGGGCCACGGAGCCCGTGCATCCCAACGCTTCCACCGGAAGGCTTACTTTGACGTTCGGGGCCAGCGTCATACCGCCCATCAACGGGAATCACGATTTCCAAGGTACGCTGGGAAAGGGGTCTCGACTCCGTAGAAGACGGGGGATGGCGCAAGCCGCGGAGCTTGAAAGCCTCCTTACTGCCTGACCATTGAGTCCGGCACGCCCTCGATCCAGGCGTTACGCACGCGCTCAAACCCCGCTGAAAATTCGACCCGCAGGTTCTCGGGAGCCAAGCCGACCGCCGCCTGGGCTCCGTAAAGTACCCAGGGGGCTAACCGCGACGCGGCGACCGTCTCATCCGAGCGGCTCACGGGCGCGAAAGCCACCACCGCCATGACCACGATCGCGCTGATCAGCAGTCCCCGCACGGCGCCGAACGCGCCTCCCAGCAAGCGGTCAAACCAGCGCAGCCCCGTCCAGCCGAGCAGCTTCGCCAGTCCCCAACCCACCACACTGCCGACGATGATCGAGCCAACGAGAAACGTCATGAACGCAACGAACTCCGCCAACTGGCGGCTCGGGATAAACGGCTGGTAGTAACCTGCCAGGCGGCCATACCACCACATCCCCGCAACGACACCCACAACCAGGGCCAGCAGGCGGACAACCTCCCGACTTAAGCCGTTACGAAAAGCAGTGAATAGCGAAAGCACCAGGACGATGGCAATGACGATGTCGAGCCAGTTCATCGCTGTGGGGGAGAGGCGCGGGCACCTCCTGGGCGCCCAGTTCAGCTTCTGATCGAAGTATATAACAAAAGCGTTCAGAAATGTTGCGGAACAGGTCCTCTTGGCTGTCTGACGACTGAGTGTGCTTCACGCGCCGACGCTCCCGCAACGTGATATTCTTGTCGCTGACCTTCGAGCGCCCGCACCTGGACCGGCAAAGAGTCAGCGATGTTTATCGGTCATTTTGGAGTCGCTTTCGCCGCCAAGCCCCTGGCGCCCCGCACTTCACTGGCTGTCCTGTTATTATCCGCGCAACTTATCGATCTGCTGTGGCCAATGTTCTTGCTGTTGGGCCTGAAACACGTTCGGGTTGACCCGGGAAACACGGCCGTCACGCTGCTGGAGTTTTACGATTACCCCATCACGCACAGCCTGGCAGGCGCTCTGGCGTGGGCCTTCGGGCTTGCTTCCCTCGTGCATCCGTGGACTCGCGATCGCACTGCCGCCCTGGTTGCCGGCGCGCTCGTGGCCAGCCATTGGTTCCTTGACTTGACGGTTCATGGTCCGGATCTTCCGCTATGGCCCGGCGGACCCAAGTACGGATTGGGACTCTGGAACTCCCTTGCCGCGACTGCCACGCTAGAAGCCGTTCTATTTGCTGCCGGAATCACTCTCTATTTTCGGGCTACTTCAGCGCGCGGAACGAGGCGTCACCTCGCATTGTGGTCGCTGATCAGCTTTCTGCTGTTAATCCAAATGGGTAACTTCTTTGGACCCCCACCTCCCAATGTTTCGGCAATCGCCTGGGTTGGGATGGCCCAGTGGCTGCTTATCGCTTGGGCTGCCTGGGCCGACAGGGCGCCCCCAGCAAGAAAGTATGTAGTCTCTAACTAACTGAGGGCTAACGGGGTAAGAGGCGTATGGCACGGCGAGAAGCGTCATGAAGAGTGCGGCATGAATGAGGCGTGGGGAGTTGCAACAATTCGTGGCTGGCTCCGTGGGTGGATCGACCTGAGTGATCCGGGGAACTATTCTTGCTGATACCTGGCATCTCGCCGAGGCTCAGGTATCGATCGAAAAATCGAAAACTCTCCCCGATGACATCCGGGGCGGAGATGTACCTGTGGTCCATGCCTTCTTGAATAGTGAACCGATGCTCTAGCCTGCATTTCTCACCACCTGACGGTCGAAGCACGCAATAGGCCCGCCATTACTTCGTTGCGCTTGCTCGCCGTGCTCAACGTACTGTCCGAGTACGCCT
>Ga0310123_10000737_pt1 | contig 28755 bp, 22 predicted proteins | sample CB6_AW_1057_MG_FD_203505 | JGI IMG/M metagenome (GOLD analysis project Ga0310123, IMG submission 203505) | Marine microbial communities from Western Arctic Ocean, Canada - CB6_AW_1057 | ecosystem: Environmental > Aquatic > Marine > Oceanic | place: Canada: Western Arctic Ocean | collected... | reverse complement strand
CAGTCTTGGCAGTAAGTGTGCTGGCGATTGCCTCGGCCCAGGCCGACGACTGGCCTCAGTTCCGCGGCCCCAACTGCAGCGGGATCTCGACGTCGAAGGCGGCGATGCCTGTCAAGTTCTCTCCGACGGAAAACGTGCTCTGGTCGGCGGAGATTGGTGACGGAGTCGGTTGTCCGATCATCGCCGGGGGCCGCGTGTTTGTTTCGGCCCTGGGTGACCCCGGTCACGTGGCGCTGTATGCCTACGACGCCAAGAGCGGTCGTTTTCTGTGGGGCAAGCAGTGGGACATGGGTGATGCGATCAAGGTGCACAAGACCAACAGCCTGGCCGCGACGACTCCGGCCAGCGACGGCAAGCGGGTCTACTTCTACCACGCCTACGTCGGCATGGTGGCGTTGGACGCCCGGGACGGGGACATCAAGTGGCATCGCGAGTTGCCCGTGCCTTACTACATCTTCGACTGGGGCCCGGCCATGTCGCCGGTGCTGCACAAGGGCAAGGTGCTGTTGGTCCAGGACGACGATCTGCACCCCGCCTTCTACGCTCTCGATGCCAAGTCCGGCAAGACTCTGTGGACCGACGATCGCAGCGACCAGGCGGTGAACTACTCGCATCCGATCATCAGCCAGGGCAGCCAGGGCGACGAGATTGTCGTGGCCGGCACGGGAATGCTGATCGGCTATGACCCCGACACAGGCAAAAGGCTGTGGCACGCCCGCACGCTGCTGCGGAACATCAAGACCACTCCGGTCACCTTCGGCGGCACGATCTACGTCTCGCTGCAAAGCGGTGGGATTGCCAACCAGTGGCTCGCCTCGGCCGATGCCAAGGGAGAAGAGGTCGGGCGCGGTGGCAATGGCGACGGCAAGTTGTCCAAGGCCGAGATGCAGGCGATGGTCGGCAAGCGGAAGATCCCCGAGGCGTTCTTCAAGAGGACGTTCGACAAGGGCGACCTGAACAAGGATGGCGTGCTCGAGGGCATCGAGCTGGACAAGGCGTTTCTCAGCGAGAGTAACTTTGCCGGAGCCACCTTCGACACCCCCTCCGAGAAGGCTGGTGATCAGTCGATCCACGCGGTGCGAGCCGGAGGCCGTGGCGACGTGACCAAGACGCACGTGCTCTGGAAGCACGCCGCCTCGCAGATCGACCACATCGTCTCGCCGCTGGTCGTCGACGGCCGCATGCTGCTGGTCAAGGGAGGCGGAATTGCGACCGGTTTCGAGATCGTCGGCGGAAAGAAACTGTGGGGTCCCCGGCGGATCAACAACACCTGTGAGTACTTCGCGTCGCCGATCTATGCCGACGGCAAGATCTACATCGCCGGTGAGAACGGCTACATGGTGGTGCTGAAGAGTTCCGACAAGCTGGAGATCCTGTCGAAGAACGATATGGGCGAGCCGATTGTTGGCACTCCGGCGATCGCCGATGGCCGGATGGTGATCCGCACCCGCGGGCATTTGTACTGCGTGGGCTTGAAGTAGGGTCTCGCTTGCCCCGTGTCACCCGCCGCTGGGGTCAGACGCCCGCGTCGGTTGAGGTTGGCTTCGGCTCTAGCGGTCCGTCGGCGGGGGCCTGACCCCTTTTGGCAAAGTGGGAGGTGTCCGGCCGAAGGGGTCAGGCCCCGCCTGCGGGCCGTGGTGGGTGGAGCAAGACTGTTGGTGGGCGGCGTCAGACCCCGGCCTTCAGACCAGATCGGGCACTCCAATCCGCTCGAGGATCCCTCGCAACTCACCACGCTCCTCGGACGTCAACTCGCGGGTCGGCAGTCGGCTGGGTCCGCCCGGTCGGCCGCACAATTCCAGGGCCGCCTTCACCACCGGACTCTCGGCTCCGGAGCGTTTCCACATCTTGCCCCGGAAACTCTGCCAGGGCCAGTTGCCCGCCACGATGCGAGCCTGGGCGGCCACGTAGTCGCCCGCCTCCATCAGGTCCCAGGTCCCCAGGTCGTACTCGGGCCAGATCGTGGCCAGGTGAGTGATGAAGCCGGTGCCGCCGAGCATGTGGTTCATCACCTGCAGGCCCTGGTTGTCGACCATCGCCGCCTGGTCGGCGAATCGGTCGATCCCACGCAGGTAAGTGCCGCTGTGAGGCGAGGACCACTTGATCGAGACGCAGCGAGGCAACTCGAGCAGCTTCTCCAACTGGTCCAGCGAGATGTCGTAGCCCTCCCAGTGGGTGTTGTAGATCATGATCGCGATCCGCTCGGTCGCCTCGTGCACCGCCGTGAACAGTCTCAGGCAGTCCTCGTCGCTCGACTCGTAGTAGTACCCCGGCCCGAATTGCACTCCGTAGGCCCCCAGTTCTTCGGCACAGCGGGCCATGGCGACGATGTCGTCGAGATTCGTGCCCTGTGCTCCGACGAGCACCGGGACGCGGCCGTCGGCGGCTTCGACGATCGTGCGGCTGATGTCTCGACGCTCATCGAGCGTCAGCATCGGAAAGTCGCCTCCAGCCCCCACCGCCAGCAGCACACCGCGTCCGTTGACGATGCCCCGCTCGATGGTCGTCTGGACGTTGGCACGAGTAGCTCCGTGGTCGACGGCCAGGTTGCTGTCCAGGCAACTCAGCTCGGGGATCATCGGGCCTCGGAGGATCTGTTTGACGTCGGCGATTTCCATGCTGGCTTTCTTGGTTTTCTTGGTTTTCTTGCTACAGGGTGTCCGTGGGTTCCGCGTAGTCTCCCTTGACCACCGCCCGCCAGGTCAGTTTCTTAGTGACCTCGAGGTCGGCCGGCTGCATCACCGAGCCGAGCACGGCTGCGATCAGGAATGAGCCGACGGCCGAGAGCGGCAGGATCAGGAAGGTGCCGGGGTGCGCTTCTGAGATGAGGCCTTCCAGCCCCAGCCCGGTGACCAGTTCGGACCACCAGGAGACGACCAGTGCGATCAGCGTGCCGCAGGCGGTGGCGATGACGACCGCCTTTTCTCCGACGTGGGGCAGGAACATGCCGACCAGGAACATGGAGGCCAGCGGGCCCAGGGCACAATTGAAGGTGCGGGCACTGGCGTCGATGATGTTCAGGTCCTTGGGCAGGAACATCAGCCCGATGGCCAGCGCCGTGCAGCCGAATCCGATCGCCACCGACATCCGGCGGGCCAGAGTCAATTCTCGCTCGTCGGTGATGTCGGGGTGCTTCTTTCGGATGAAGTCGACGGTCAGCACGGTGGCGACCGAGTTGATGCCCGAATCGAGGCTCGACATCGCGGCCGCGAACAGGGCCGCCACGAGCAGCCCGGCCGCTCCGACGGGAAGGTGATGGCCGATGAAATGAGGAAAGACCCGGTCGGCCACCTGGTCCTGTTGCGGATCGCTGATCCCGGCGACGATCTCGGCGGGGTTCAGCGTGTAGTAGGTCAGCAGGGCCATGCCGCACAGCGCCAGGAGGATCATGATCACCAGGTCGCAGCTGAAGTTCACGAGGTTGGCGCGGACGGCCGAGCGGAGCGAGTCCAGCGTGAAGTACCTCTGCATGGCCACCTGGTCGCCCAGGAAGGTGCAGAGGTACCAGAACCCGCTGTGCAGCAGCGCGAAGCCCAGCACGTTGCGTTCGCCCAGGTCCCAACTCCACAACGGTGGGAACTCGTGGTCTCCGGCAGTCGAGTCGGTCATCGTGGTCCACCAGTCGAGGGGCCCGGTCCGGGTCTCGACGATGATGATCACCAACGTCAGGATCGCTCCGGCGATCAGGATCACGGTCTGGACCACGTCGGTCCAGATCACCGCCTGGATGCCTCCCATCACCGTGTACAGAGTCGCGAGCATGCCGACGGAGACCAGCACGAGAAGTGTCCAGTTGGTCAGGCTGAAACCAGCACCAACCAACCCGACCACGCTGGCGTAGGTGATGTCGGCGACGGCGACCGAGGCGGTCAGCACCACCATGCCCATCCAGAACAGCCTCAGCACGAACACGAACAGGATGCTGGCCAGTTGGCCGGCCCGACGACCGAAGCGGCGGTCGAGGTATTCATAGACGCTGGTCAGTTTCAGCTTCATCAGGAAGGGCAGCCAGACGAAGCTGACCACCAGGAAGACAAAGGGCACGATCAACCAGGCCAGGGCCATCGTCGGCCCGTTCTTGATCATCTCGCCCGGGGAAGCCAGGTACGAGATGGTCGAGAGCAGCGAGGCCATGATCGAGAGGCCCACGGCGAACCAGGGCATCTTCCGCCCGCCGACAAAGTAGTCTTCGCTTCGAGTCTGTTGCCGTGAGAAGTAGACACCGACGCCCAGGACACCCAGCAGGTAGACCCCGAGAACGACGTAGTCGAGTCCGTGGAGACCGCCGGTGGGGGCGGGCGCGGCCGTGTCGGCTGAGGCGGCTTGAGCCAGAAGGGCGAACATGGTGGGCGGCGTGGCGTGAGGCGAAGGATGGGAGGGCGTTTACCTTACGAGAATGTCGAGGACGTTTCCAAGCTCCTGGGTCCCCCCGCCGTTTACACCGCCACAACCGGCTCCTATGATCCTCGCCCCGCACCCCCTCATCGAAAAATGACCGAATCGTTGAATCGGCCACAGGCCACATCATCGTCCACAAAGAACCTGGTCATCGCCCTGGGCTGGCTGGTGGGCTTCTGCGTGCTGTTCTTCTGGGGAACTCCCCAGCTGCCCAACAACAGCGAAGTTCTCAGGATCACGCTCCTGGAACAGTCTGCGGTGACACTGCTCGATGCCCTGGATCCGCCGCAGGATCGGATGGGTTGGAGGTACCTGCCGCAGAGACTGGGGGTGTGGTTGACCGCGGCGTGGATGCTGGCAGGGGCCTGGGGGCTGGGTCGAATGGTCTGCCGGCTGATCGCTCGCTGTGGTCTCGCTGATGCAGAGGGCATGGGGAGAGACCGTACGACTCGGTTTGTCCTGAGCATGGGCGTCGGGCTCTCGGCTCTGTCACTGTTGACTCTTGCCTGCGGCCTCGCCGGCCTGCTCGAGCGGAAGTTCCTGCTCGGTGTGCCGATGTGCGCGCTGGTGCTGGAACTGGTGCTGTGGTGGAGGGCACGGTCGGCCGTCGGGTCGGGAGAAGCCGGCATGCAGATGACGCCGAGTCACGGTGAGGTGGACCTGGTGCGAGCGTTCCCGGCCGCGGTGAAGTGGCTGGTTGGATTCGTCGCGGTACTGTTCCTGTTCTTTCAGTTCACCGGAGCTGCCTTGCCTTCGATCGACTTCGACGTCAAGGAGTACCACCTGCAGGGGCCTCGCGAGTTCTTCGAGCAGGGCCGGATCACTCGCTTGCCGCACAACGTCTACACCAGCTTTCCGTTCCTGACCGAGATGCTGAGCCTGGCGGGGATGGTGGTGGCCGACGACTGGTGGTGGGGTGCGCTGGTGGGCAAGTCGCTGCTGGCCGCATTTGCACCTCTGACGGCACTGGTCCTGTTTGCCGCGGGTCGCCGCTGGTGGTCGACCACCGCCGGGCTGGCCGCCGCGATGATCCACCTGACGATCCCCTGGACAACCCGTGTTTCGATCATCGCCTACACCGAGGGAGGACTCTGTTTCTTCCTGGCAGCAACCTTGTTGGCCGTGGCCTTGGCGATCGAGAGGACCCGCTGTGGTGAACGGGCTGGCGGTAGCTGGCTGCTGGCGGGCCTGTTGGCCGGCAGCGGGATGGCCTGCAAGTACACCGGGCTGGTCCAGGTGGTGGTCCCCGCCGCCGTGGCCATGGTGGTCTCGATCGTGATCGCCCGCAGGTCTCACCGCGAAACGAGCCCGGGCGAGGCCGCTGTGCCCGGCTGGAGATTGGTGGGCGTCTTTGGGATCGGCCTTGCGCTGACGATCGGACCGTGGCTGATGAAGAACCTGGTCGAGACGGGGAACCCGGTGTATCCGCTGGGCTACACGGTGTTCGGAAGCGAGGACTGGACCGAGGCGGACAACGCCAAGTGGCGAGCGGCTCACTCGTCAAAGGACTACTCGCTGTGGAGCCTCGCGAACGGGATGCTGGATGTCGTCAGCCGCAACGACTGGCAAAGCCCCCTGGTGTTCGGCCTGGCCCCGTTGGCGTTGCTGGTCGGGCTGCGCCGCCGGATGGTCATCTGCCTCTGGCTACTGGTCGCCTGGCTGTTCTTCAGCTGGTGGGGGCTCACGCACCGGCTCGATCGGTTCTGGGTGCCGATGCTGCCGGTCGTCTCGCTGCTGGCAGGCATCGGGATCACCTGGTCAGGTCGGAGCGACTGGTGGCGCCCCTGTGCGGTGGTGCTGGTGCTGGGGCTGGCCTACAACATCGGCGTCGTCACCGTGACCAGCCCGGTATCGGTGATCGGATACAACTCGTTCCTGGGCGACCTCGACGTGGCCCGCCGTGCCACCCGGATGACAGCACCCGCGATCCAGGCGGTCAATCAGCGGTTGGGCAAGGAGTCGGCGCGAGTGCTGTGCGTGGGCGAGGCCCAGGTGTTCGATGCCGAGTTTCCTCTGCGCTACAACACCGTGTTTGATCACTCGCTACTGGAACTCTGGTGCGGTGACGGCGGTGGCGGGCTGGCTGATGCGGAGACGATCCGTGAGAAGCTGAATGGCGAGGGGATTGGCTGGGTGCTGGTCAATTGGCAGGAGATCCTGCGGTACCGTACGACGTACGGGTACACCGAGTTCGTGACTCCGGATGTGATCAGGCGGTTACGCGAGATGGGCGTGTTGGGTGATGACGAGTTTGGTCGGCAGTTCCTGCTGCCGCTGGAGCGGGTCTCTGCACAGTGGCGCGATGAGATCGACAACTGGGGTGCGGGGTTGAAGCAGACGATCGAGTACGAGGACAGTCGGATTGGTGGATATGTGGGGATCCAGTTGTTTCGGGTCAGGTAGCGGCATGCCGCACGCGGGGGTCTGACGCTGTGTCACCCGCCGCTGGGGTCAGACGCCCGCGTCGGTTGAGGTCTGCTCCGGCTCTAGCGGTCCGTCGGCGAGGGCCTGACCCCTTTTTGGCAAAGTGGGAGGTGGCTGGCCGAAGGGGTCAGGCCCCGCTTGCGTGCCGTGATGGGTGGAGCAGGACTTACTGGGGGCGGCGTCAGACCCCACGGTTCTCTACACGTCCACAACCTGCCCCGGGCCCAGGAAGGCGAGCCTGGTCGCGATCTGGTTGTCTTCGAGGCCGAATAGCTGTCGCACGGCATCGCGGTAGGCCTGCAACTGACCCCGGTAGAACTCGACCTTCGCATCGATCTCGGCCTGGTCCTCGACATGGTCGGTCTTGAAATCGATCGTATCGGCCGCGACGACCGCTCCGGCGTGTCGCAGCAGCACCAGTCGGTCGATGGATCCATGCAGCAGCCCGCCCTCCCAGTCGATCGCAAACGGATACTCGTTGTGGACCTCGATGTCCCATCCGTCGCCCTCAGCGAGTTGTCCCTCAAAGGGCAGCCACTCGGGATCGTGGTACGAGGACTCCGAGAAGAGTGCGAGGATGTCCGGCCTGGCGAGAAGTTCTCGCAGTCCGGCGATGCGTTGTGCGAGATCATCGACGTGGATCTGGTTACGGCGGGCGATTTGTCCGAGGCACTCGTCGTCGGGGACCTCGTCGGCCCACTCGATCTCCTCGAGCCACGCGTGGATCAGCGTTCCGTGCTGCATGTTTGTGCCCGAGCCGGCTTCGAATATCGCGGAGACATTCGCCAGCGAGGGTCCCTCGAGACCCGATGGGGCGCGGCGGCTTCGACCACGCTGCCTTGTCCCGGTGATCGGCTCGAGCTTCAGGTCAAGCGGAGTCTCCTCGGGCTGCACCTCGGCCGCGAACTCGACCTCCTTGTGCCATCCGCTTTCGCCTCGTTCGACGAGCACCTCGCCCGGTGCCACCTTATCGCTTCCGCACAGCGCTGCTCTGATCAACCCCGCCGCGCTCTTGGGCAGCGTCTTCTCGCTCTTCACCGAAGGGGGGATCAGCATGTGCAGTGCGAAGCGGGCCCGGGTCATGGCGACATACATCACGCACAATGCCTCGGTCGCGCCGCGATTCCGGTCGGCCTGGTAAACGGCCCGGATCTCCTCATCGAGCACCCCGCGGATCTGCTGGTTCCGGCTGCGGAGTACTCGATCCGGCGCAGCGGTGGGGTCGGGGCGTTGTGCCGAGAGCAGCTCGGATCTCCCGGCGAGCTTGGAATCGAGTTCGGGCAGGATCACGACATCGAATTCCAGCCCCTTGGCCTGGTGAATCGTCATCACGCGGACCGAATCGGTGGACGGGTCTCCGAATCGTTCATTGCGAACGAACCGTTCGAAGGCGGCCGGTCGCAGCGTGGCCTTGAGGTCATATCGGGTGGCCAGCCGGATGAGCTGTGAGAGTCGAAAGCGTTCGTCGAGGTCGGCCGAGGCGGCCAGTTGCCGGGCGTATCGGCCCAGCACGGTGCCGTACCCGTGGTTGGCCAGTTCTTCACGCAGCCGCCGCGAGACCCCGGCCAGCTCGCCCGGAGTCGACTCACGATCGATGCCCAGGTGTGAGGCCAGGGGCGAGGTGGCGAGGTGGAAGGCGGCCAGGGAATCGGCGGGGTGGTCGGCCAGGCGGGCCAGGGAGAGCAGGACGAGAACCGGCGCCGAGTCGGTCAGTGGGAAGCCGCCCTCCTGGCTGGCGGCGACACCGCGGAGTCGCAACCCGGTGACGATCTCGCCCACCGTCTTGTTCTGCCGAACCAGGATCCCCACGCTGTGGCCGCCCGAGTCAGTGTCGGTGTCAGAAATGATCTCGGCAAGCAGGTCGTGCGTCAGGTCCTTGCTGATTCTTCCCGGCTCACCCGGCAAGGTTCTCAGGCAGGTGTACCCCGGCCTGTCGGTGTGGTGAGCTTCGTGCTCTACGTAGCGAGCGGTCCAGTCCGAGACGGCCGTTTCGAGGTCTTCGAGGTCCGCGTGGCGGCTCGCGCCGACGAAGACCTCGTTGATCGTCTCGATCACCGCCGTCGAGGAGCGGTAGTTGACCTTGAGGTCCTGGTGTTTCAACCCCGTGAGTCGTTCTTCGAGTGTTCCGAAGATGCCGGCCACACCGCCTCGCCAGCCATAGATCGCCTGCTTCTCGTCTCCCACGCAGAAGAACGACCGTTGCTGAGACTGCTCGGTGATATCGCGGGCAAGTGGTTCCAGGGCCTGCCACTGTTGCGAGGAGGTGTCCTGAAACTCGTCGAGCAGCAGGTGGTCGACGCTGGCGTTGAGCCGGTGTGCCAGTTGAGCGGCGTGAGATCCCAGCGTGGCTTCGGCCAGCACCCGGGTGATGTCGTCGAACTCGACACACCGCTGCTGTCTCTTCAACAGCGTGTACTGGACATCGAACATTTCGAGGATTTCGAACGTCGCGGCGGTCTGTTCGGCCAGGTCGTTGGCCGTATCGGCCCGCAGCAGGTCAAAGGCCGGAGTCATGGCCTCGATGACCTCGGCGGGGATCTCCTTGCCATAGAACGTCAGGTCGTCCTCGGCGATCTTTTTGCCCAGCCCGACTGTGACCAACCGCTGCCAGTCGCGCTCGCCGACGATTTCGATCGTCTGATCGCGGGCCGTGTCCCACCGTTTCCCCTCGGGCCAGTCGGCCGAGCTGAGCGTTTCGACAGCCGACTCGATCTGCTGGTTCGAGGAGCGTGTCGGCGGGTTGAGCCAGTGCCACGCGTCGGACTCGGTTTCGCAGTAGATGGTGTGGAGTTTCGAGACGATCTGGACCAGCGAGTCTTCGATCGAGCGAGTGGTGTCCGAGCCGGTCATCAGGTTGACCAGTCGCTGCAGGGTCTTGTTCGAGCCGCTGCGGACCAGTCGGCGGACGGCTTCCCGCTTGAGATGTCTGGCCTCGAGGTCATCGAGGATTTGCCAGGGTGTGGGGAGTCCGAGTTCGAGTGAGAAGCTGGTGGCGACCCGGCTGAAGTAGCTGTCGAGCGTGCTGACGCGGAGTTGTTGGAGAGTGTCGACGACGCCGGCGAGCACATCACGGCAGCGGGCCCCGGTGAGATCGGCTTCGTCGATGGCCGCGGCCAGCTCGGCGCGGGCCTCTTCGCTGTCAGCCGCGGCGGCCAATCGGACGAGTACGCGATCGAGAATCTCGGCGGCGGCGTTGCGGGTGAAGGTGACCGCGAGGATCTCATCGGGCGAGGTGCCGTGGATCAGCTTCGAGATGTATCGGTTGGTCAGCTGGTAGGTCTTGCCGGTACCGGCCGAGGCACGGATCAGCCGGCGTTCGTCGATGGCGACGCCGCTCATGGCTGGCTCCAGTGTTCGTGCCGCGGCAGGTGCGGCAGGCCGTCCTGGCAGATGCCGGCCCAGTCCTCGGAAAACGCCGGTGGCTTGGTCACGATCCCCAGGAACTCGCCTCGCACGATCGATTCGGCTACCCGCGCGATAACGCTATCAGCCTCGGCCAGTTCCTCCTCGGACCACTCCGCTTTCAGGAACCCGGTGTCATCGAGCCGGGTCGGGAGTGCCAGGAACCCGAGTTCGACATCTCCGTCGACCCCCAGGGCCTCCCGGACCAGCCGACGGTACAGCGGCAGTTGCAGGTCGACCCACTCTCGGTCGTTCTTGCTCCTCTTGCGATGAACTTTCTCGGGCGGGTTGGCTGTGCTGCTGGTTTTGTAGTCGATCACGCGCCATCGACCGGTTTGTTCGTGTCGGTCGATCCGGTCGATCCGCCCGGTGACCGAGAGTCCTCCGGCGGCGGTATCGAGAATCACTCGGCCCTCGCCGATCGATTCCTCGGTGTAGGCGATCTTCCAGCCGTCCGAGACGGCCGCGACGTGCCAGCTGGCAAAGGCGGCGAGGCGGTCGTTGAGTTGGGCCACCTGCACGTCAACCGCCGCGGGCCGATTCGGACCGTGTCGCCGCCACGCCCACCGCCAGGCCGCCTGCTTCAGGAACTCGCTGACCTCCTCGACGCTGGTCGACTCGGCCAGGTCCGACTTGCCGAATTCGTCGAGTGCATCGTGGGCGAGGTTTCCGAAGGAGAGTGGCGAGAGTTCGGCGGACTGGTCGTCGATGGTCCTCAGTCTCAGCACGTGCTTGAGATAGAAGCGGTAGGGGCACTTGAGGTAGTCGCCGAAGGCGGTGACACCGGCCCGGTCCAGACCGGTGGCGGTCGGCGGCGGCACGCGGAACTCCGAATCGAGCGGCCCGGTCGCGAAGGCACCCGGCAGCCGGGCTGCCCGGGTCTCGGGCGGAGTGTCGAGCAGTCGGAGCACGCGGGCGGGTTGTCCGGGCTCCTCGGCAGCCAGCAGCAGCCGGCTGGGACGCAGCGGGTCTCCACTGTCACTGCGGCGGCCACCAACCAGCAGCAGCAGCTCGCAGGTGGAAACCAATGCCGAGACCGCGTAGGCATCCCGAGCGATGCGGCGGGTGTTGTCGAGGATGCCCAGGCGTTGCCTGAGCCGGTCGGGGAGAAACAGGTCGGAGGTGGCCGAGGCGGGGACCTGGCCCTCGTTGACACCGACGACGGCCAGGATCGGTGCATCATCCAGAGGCAACTCGAGCCAACCCACCATCTCCACCGCATCCGGTTCGGCCCGCGCGGGGATCGTCTCACCGGCGGCCGATTCGAGAGCCAACCGGATCGCCTCGATCGCGTCGACCGCCACGGCCACCTCGGCAGGAACCTCGCCCAAGCACAAGATCCCCGTGTGAACGTGATGCGACGCGGACAGCAGCACATGACCATCGCGGTCGTCTCGATCGGCCAGTCGACCCGAGTAGACCGCTGAGAGCAGTTCCGAGAGAGGTTTCGACCAACCCGGTAGCCTCTGCGGGGACCCCGCTTCGGGGGCGAACAGCGGTTCGAGCAGGCCCAGCAGCAGGTGCAGCGACTCTTGCAGCGTGGTCGGATCGCCTTGGCCGCCGTCGAGACGCTGCGGCAGTTCCAGCCGTGCGGCAAGATGCTCGGATCGGAACGCGTCCAGGGCGATGATGGCGTCGGGGTTGGGGTCGGGGTTGGGGTCGAGCTGAGCGTGCAGCCAGTGTTCGAAATCGGGATGCCGCCAGAGTTCTGCCAGGGGCTGATAGCCGATGGTGATCACCCTGGTGTCACCCTGCGATTCGGTATCGTCGCCTGCGTCTGTCTTGTCTGTCCGGTCTTCGATCTCGAGGCTCTCGAGGCAGTCGGCGATGGCCTCGAGCAATCGCCAGGGCCTGGTTTCGGGCAGTGCGGCCTCGTGGATCCAGCGGGTCTCGACGTGGCAATCGGCCATCTGGCGAGCGACGACCGGGACCAGCGATTCGTCGGCGATCCCCAGCGTGACGTCGTCGGCTCGCAGGGGTCCGGGCAGTTGCGAGAGCCAGGCGGCGACGGCGGCGGCCTGGTCGTCGGGGCGATCGGCGACCTGGACCGAGTGGTCGGCTGGGGGCACCGCGGGCTGTCGCCAGCGGTCGGGGTCCAGGCAGCCGAGCGGGTCGAAGCGATCCTCGAGGCTCTCGGGAGCATGCACCAGTGCGGTGACCCGATCGGCGACGCGATCTGATTCGAGCATCCGTCTCATCGAACGATTGATGTCGACGGTGCCCAGCAGCACGATGTCGACCGTGGCGAGGCATTCGTCGAACTCGATGGCCTTGAGCCTGGCGGTCTGAGTGTCCCAGAGGTCGAGCTGTTCGAGGATGTCCAGGTAGCGGTCCTGAATCGCATGCAGCACCTCCCAGCGGCGACGTTCTCGGGCCAGGGGATCGAGCATCTCGCAAGCGGCCACGTCGGCGAAATTGAGCCCGTCGCCGGCCAGTTCGCGGTGTTGTCGACGCAGCAGGTCGGCCAGTTCGATCCAGCCTCGCGGATCGCCGTCGTCGGGTCGCTGGTGGCAGACGTCGCCGAGTTCATCCGCTGGGGTCTGCTGCAACGCCGCGACCCAGGCACAGCGTTGCACCAGGTCGTCGGCGAAGGGTTTCTGGGAGACGTAGAGTTGTTCGGGGAGCGAACCGACGGTGAGCGTGCTGGGTGGGACGAGCCGCAGTGACTGTTGGGTGGCGTGGTCGACGAGCAATTCGAGCAGCCGGCGGCCGGCACGGGCTCCGGGCAGGACCAGCAGTTGTTTCGAGAGGTCCAGCACACCGTCAGCGGTGTGGTGGTTGGCGAGCCAATCGACGGCCGCGGGCAATGCGGGCCGGTCCCAGTCGAGAAACACACGGGTCGAAGCCATCGGCATCCTTGCTGTTGCGAGGGAACCCCCTCGCTGCCGCTGCGCCGGGGTCGCCAGCCTAACGGCCCTCGACCGGTCCTTCAACAGGCTCTTTCGTCGACGCTAGGGCTTTTTCAGCTTCGGACGATCGGGGCACGGATGTCGAAATGGAGCCTGGCCGCCCTTCCAGGCCCCCTTTGCCTCGTGCCGCGTCGCGACGTACTTCTTGAGCAACTCGACCACCGCGTCGTCGCTCTTGTCGACATGCAACTGGAACCACGTCCCGGGCTTGCCCCGCTTGGCGACCTTGATCCCCGCGGCCAGCCGACCGCGATGGTCACCTCCGGCACAGTCCCCGGCAATCAGCGCCGCCATCAGCCGATCGGCCAGGCTGCCGGTGGTCGATTCGTAGGCCCGGGCCATCTCGGCGATCACCTTGCGGCCGGCCAGCGTGTTGCCCTGGCACGAATAGAATCGACCCGACTGGGCGCCCCAGTAACGGCTGCGGGCCGGGGCGGCCGAGGGGTTGTGGTTGGCCACTCGGCCGGCCATGTCGATGATGGCCAGTTGCCGGAGCTCCCGACGGGGGTCCTCGGAAAGCAGCTTGCCGAGCACCTCTTCTGGCGCAAGACCCTCGCCGAGCGATTTCAATGCCTGGGGACCCCAGGGCGGGTGGTGGTAGTGCTGGGTGCAGAAGGCTCCAACATCAGCCTGGACGTAGGGCACCACTTTGCCGACGGCCGGGTACTTGCTGGCCACCGCCGCTCCGCATTCGCCCGTCTCGGGGTCGACCGCCACGATCGAGAAGGTCGCGGTGATCGGGCCGGCCGCGGATTCGTGCGACTCCTGCGACTCGATCGGCTCCGACGGGGGCGAACCGCGTAGCGTTGCCGTGATGATCACTAATAAAGGAAGCAGGGCTCGCGGGGGGATCATCGAGTGGGTCTCCGTAGCCGAATTCGCGGGGATGTGAAGGTCTCGCCTTCCGCGTCCCAATCCTGACGAATGGGGGAGCGAAGCAAGTTGTTGTGGCTGGGGTCAGCGGCAGTCTAACCTAGATTGAGACCGGAGTCGGTCTCGAGCGGGTCAGAGAGGGGTGGGTGGATGCGAGTGCTTGTCACAGGCGGTGCCGGTTTCATTGGCAGTCACGTTGTCGATGCGCTGCTGGCCTGCGGCCACGAAGCTCACGTCGTCGATGACCTCTCAAGAGGAAGCCTCGAGAACCTGCCCGAGGGCGTACCGGTTTTCGAGGCGGACATCCGCGACCGGCCGGCCCTGGCTGCGGCATTTGAGGAGTCACGGCCCGAGGCGGTCTGCCATCACGCGGCCCAGGTCTCCGTCGGCCGTTCGCTCAGCGACCCGGCCGTCGACGCCGAGATCAACATCGTGGGGATGCTCAACGTGATCGGCGAGGCGGTTCGCGTGGGTGCCCGCCGTTTCGTGTTCGCCTCATCGGGCGGAGCCCTGTACGGGGAGACGTCCGAGGCGGCTGATGAATCGACCCCGGCGACGCCGCTTTCTCCGTACGGGATCGCCAAGTGGATGGGCGAGCGGTACCTGGAGTGGGCGGCGGCCGAATTGGGGCTGGCTGCGGTGAGCTTGCGGTACAGCAATGTCTATGGGCCCAGGCAGAGTATCGAAGGTGAGGCGGGCGTGGTGGCCGCCTTCTGCCGCGATCTCGAAGCGGGGAAGCCTCTGAGGATCTTCGGCGACGGCCTGCAGACTCGTGACTTCGTCTACGCCGGCGACGTCGCGCGGGCCAACCTGGCCGCCCTGGAGGCGGCTCGCACAGGTGAGTGCCCCTCGATCAACGTCTGCTCGGGCGAAGCGATTGATATCAATACGCTGGCCGGCGTGCTAAGCGAACTGGTCGCACGGCGACAGGGTCGGGACATTCTTGAGACACAGCCGCCCGGGCACGAACCGGCTCGGGCCGGTGACATCCGCCACAGCCTGCTCGATCCCTCCGCAGCGGCTGAACTGCTGGGGTGGCGACCCCGGGTCACACTGCGGGAGGGGCTCGAAGAGACCGTCGCCTGGTTGCTCGAGAATGCGAAGGCAACCTGAGGGGATCCAAAGTGGCGGTATCGAGGTTGCGTTGCGTATTGCCTCACCGAAGGGGTTTGACCTACAGTCAAAACTGACCCACCGCTGCTCGCTTCGTCTCAACCGGATTCGCACAGAAACACCCGGATTGGCACAGAAACACCCGGATTCTCTCGGACAAACCCACACGATGACCGCGATTCTAGTCACCGGTGGTGCCGGGTTCCTGGGCAGTCATCTCTGTGACCGGCTGATCGAGCGCGGCGACGACGTGATTTGCGTCGACAACTTTTTTACCGGCCGTGAGGAGAACATCGCGGCGCTGGTCGACCATCCGAGATTCGAGCTGGTCCGTCACGACATCGTGCAGCCGCTGTACGTGGATGCCGAGCAGGTCTACAACCTGGCCTGTCCCGCGTCGCCGGTGGCCTACCAGTTCAACCCGATCAAGACGATCAAGACCTCGACGGTCGGCATGGTCAATGTGCTCGGCCTGGCCAAGCGCTGCCAGGCCCGTTTGCTGCAGACCTCGACGTCGGAGGTCTACGGTGATCCCCAGGTGCATCCTCAGACCGAGGACTACTGGGGCCACGTCAACCCGCTGGGTCCTCGCAGCTGCTACGACGAGGGGAAGCGGGTGGCAGAGTCGCTGTGCATGAACTACCACGTCGAGCACGGGCTGGAGATCCGCATCGTGAGGATCTTCAACACCTACGGTCCCAGGATGGACCCTCACGACGGCCGAGTCATCTCGAACTTCATCCGCCAGGCCCTGGCCGGTGAGCCTCTGACGATCTACGGCGAAGGGGACCAGACCCGCTCGTTCTGCTTTGTCGACGACCTGGTCGAGGGGTTGATGCGGATGATGGACTGCGAGCGGACCGGACCGGTCAACCTGGGCAACCCCTCGGAAGTCACGATCGGCGAGACGGCCGAGACGATCAAGAGACTGACCGGGTCGGCCTCGGAGATCGTGCGCGTCGACCTGCCTCAGGACGATCCCAAGCGGAGGTGCCCGGATATCACGCGGGCACGGGATTGGCTGAATTGGGAGCCGACGACCGACCTCGACACGGGGTTGGGCCGGACGATCGAGTCGTTCCGCGACTCGCCCGGTCTGGCTGATCCCGTACCTGAATCGGGACCGGAATCGGGATCTGAATCCGCTACAGGGACGGAGGCCGGGGCATGAGTAGGGTGCTGGTTACCGGGGCGGCCGGGTTCATCGGCAGCCACCTGGCGGGTCGGTTGTTGGATCGAGGCGACGAGGTGGTCGCCGTCGACAACCTCAACGACTACTACGACGTCAGGCTCAAGGAAGACCGTCTGGCACGGCTCGAGTCTCGTGAGGGCTTTGCCTGCCACCGCCTGAACGTGGCCGATCGCCCGGCGATGGAGGCGGTGTTTGCCGAGTCGGGAGCCGAACGGGTGGTGCACCTGGCGGCTCAGGCCGGCGTGAGGTATTCGATCGAGAACCCTCATGCCTACGTCGACAGCAACCTGGTCGGGTTTGTCAACGTGCTGGAAGGCTGTCGTCACAACGGCATCGAGCACATGGTCTACGCGTCGTCGAGCTCGGTCTACGGATCCAATCGCACGGTCCCCTTTTCGGTGCACCACAGCGTCGACCACCCGGTCAGCCTGTACGCGGCGACCAAGAAGGCCAATGAGCTGATGGCTCATACCTACAGCCATCTCTACCGATTGCCGACGACGGGCCTGAGGTTCTTCACCGTCTACGGGCCGTGGGGCCGGCCCGACATGGCTCTGCACCTGTTCACCGAAGCGATCCTGGCCGGGCGACCGATCGACGTCTTCAACAACGGCCAGATGAGGCGCGACTTCACCTACGTCGACGATATCGTCGAGGGAGTGATCCGGGCGCTGGATCGGACGGCCGCTGCGGATCCCGACTGGCAGGCCACGTCGCCCGATCCGGCAGCCTCGAATGCTCCCTACCGGGTCTACAATATCGGCAACAGCGAGCCGGTCGAGCTGATGCACCTGATCGAGACGATCGAGAGTTGCCTGGGTGTGAGTGCTCAGATGAACATGATGCCGATGCAGCCGGGTGACGTTCCCGAGACGCATGCTGATATCGGAGACCTGCAGCGGGATATCGGGTTCCGGCCGAGCACGTCGATCGAGGAGGGCGTGGGTCGATTCGTGGAGTGGTACCGTGAGTACTACGAGGGGCGGGCAAGCGAGGTGAGCGAGGTGAGCGAGGTGAGCGAGTCATGACTGATCCGGCAGATCGCAAGGGGATCATCCTGGCCGGAGGGGCCGGGTCGCGGCTGTTCCCGGCCACGCTGGTTGTCAGCAAGCAACTGCTGCCGGTCTACGACAAGCCGATGATCTACTACCCGCTGGCAACGCTGATGCTGGCGGGACTCAGGCAGGTGCTGGTGATCAGCACCCCGCATGACCTGCCCCGCTTCGAAGCTCTGCTCGGCGACGGCAGCCAGTGGGGGATCGAGATGTCCTATGCCGAGCAGCCTCAGCCGACGGGGCTGGCCGAGGCGTTTCTGATCGGCGAGGAGTTCCTGGCCGGTGGGCCCAGCTGCCTGGTGCTGGGCGACAACATCTTCTACGGCCAGAACCTGGGCCGGAACCTGCAAAGCGCCGCGAGTCGCGATTCCGGGGCCAGTGTCTTTGCCTATCACGTCCGCGATCCCGAGCGGTACGGAGTCGTCACTCTGGATGAATCGGGACGGGCGACCAGCATCGAGGAGAAGCCTCAGCAGCCGAGGTCCAACTACGCGGTGACCGGACTGTATTTCTACGACCAGCAGGTGGTCGAGATCGCTCGGCAGCTGAAACCCTCGGACCGCGGCGAACTGGAAATCACCGACGTCAACCGCGTGTATCTCGAGCGAGGTGAACTGCAGGTGGAGACCCTGGGTCGGGGCACCGCGTGGCTCGACACCGGCACACATGAAACTCTGCTCGAGGCCGGGATGTTCGTCAGCATGCTCGAGGCTCGGCAGGGGCTTAAGATTGCCTGTGTCGAGGAGATTGCCTGGCGGATGGGGTGGATCGACTTGGAGCAACTGAGGCGGTTGGCCGAGCCGATGGCCGGCAACGGATACGGGCAGTACCTGTTGTCATTGGAGTAACCGTTACAACCGGGCCCAATCGTTACAACCGGTGTTCCGGCTGTGGGCTTTCAAGCGGTTGTTCGCTTTAGGCCGATAACTCGAACCAGACCGATCCTGCTTTGCCTTTGCGCGGCGGGGGATGTCGGCGTTGGATTCCCACGAGTGAGGAGTCCCGGGCGGATCCTGTTGGTTTGGGGGTGGTTCGATGAAAGTCACGGCGTTCGTGTTGCCGGTGGTCCTGGTCGCGATCGGGTTCTCCACGTCGCAGGCCGGCCTGTTCGATGGCCTCAAATCCAACCTGCTGGATCGGCTGGATCGGCTACGCAGCACCAGGAAAGTGGACGAGCGCGGGCCCAAGGCAACTGCGGTTGCCGATTGCGAACCGGGCAAGAAGCTCCGAGAGGTGGTCAAACAGCCGTGCGAGTCGACTCTGCACACCTACCAGCGTCAGACGGCTCGGCCACTGCCCACCGGTTCCCGCCGCTGCGCCAAGCCGCCCAAGCCGATTGCCGAGTGTGAGACTGCGGCCGAGGCGGCTGCGGTGTCCCAGCGAGTCACAGCGATCTCGATCGCCCGCTTGATCTTCCAGTCACAGACCAGCTGTTATGCCCGCGACCGCCGCGCCGCGATTCATCGACTCGGAGACGGGTACGACTGCTCGACGAACCCCGAGATCCTCGTGGCCTTCGTCTATGCACTCAACGATGCCGACGAATCGGTGCGGGCCAAGGCGGCCGATGAGATTGGTGACCAGGTCTCTCAGCACCCCGATTGTGCCGCTCCGGAAGTCATCGCCGCTCTGAAAGTGGCCCTGGGCGACTGCGACAAGAGAGTCCGACGCGAGGTGCGACAGGCCCTTTATGCCTGCCGGATCGACGTGGTGCGAGTTCGTGACGGCAGTTGTGTTCGCCCGGCCGCCAACTGCGCGCCCCGGGGCGGCACCGCTCCGAAGAAGCCCGGATACGAGAAGCCGGTGACCGAAGAGCCGAAGACCGAAGAGCCGAAGATCGAAAAGACCGCTGCGGTACAGCCCCTCACCGAGGTGGTGGAGGAACCGGCCGAGGCGGTGGCCGAGAAGCCGGCGGCAAAGGGCGGGCTGTCGAGGCTGATCGAGTACGTCAAGACGCTGAAGCGGCCTCGGGTGACCCCGTCGTTGCAGAAGCTGGTTCCGGCCCGCTGAGTGGCACCGAACCCGGGTTGACACCCGCCAGAGCAACGGGCTATCACTCCCGCCTTGCCTCTCCCGGTTCTCCCCTCCCACCACTCTCAGATTCCGTCATCGGTCTGTGTCTGAATGACGCAGACCGCTGCGGGTCGTTCCGCGTGGACGTCACATGGACACCGATCGACTCGGCCAGACATCCGGCAGGCTCACCCGGCGGGTCCAGGGTCTGACTGGGGGACACTGGGCGATCGTGACGGTGCTGGCGGGACTGGCGATCGTGGGCGGCTGGGCCTGGACTTCCTGGCCGGCCGAAGACTCCGATCCCTGGATCACCCTCTCGGTCACGCGCACCGCCGACGGTTCGGGACCGGAAACGTCGGTTGCCGGAGATCCCCGTGCGATTTCGACGGCGCTGGACGATGCGGGCCTCGACGGGTACCGATTCCAGGGCAACAGCCTGCAGGTCAAGGCGAGCCAGGTCGAGCGGACGCTGGCGACGCTCGAGCGAACCGCGGCCCCCGAGGACAAGTGGACGGCTCGATGGGAGGACCAGGTGGGGCAACTGGGCGCGTTTTCCACCACCGCGCAATACGAGCAGGCTCGTGAGATCGCGTTGCGGAAAGAGATTCGGCAGCTGCTGAAGGCGGTGCCCGAGATTGCCGAGGTGCAGGTCCTGCTGGCCCGCTCGAGGGCTCCCCGCTCGTTCGGTTCCCGAGGACGACGCGTCACCGCCACCATCGGCATCAAGCCTCGTCCGGGCATTCAACTGACCGACGACCAGATCGAAACGCTCAGACAGGTGGTCGCCGGCGGAGTTCCCGATCTCGCGGCCCAGGACGTGGTCATCTTCGACCAGTCGGCACTCACCGATTCTTCACCCGGTCTCCCGTCCCCCACCGTGGCTGTCGCCGACGCGGTCTCCAGAGGTCAGCAACCCGAATCGCTCGCCGCTGCACCTGGGGTCGAGCCGCCCACTTCGATCAACCAGCCCGCCTGGCTGCTTCCTCTGATCGCCTGCTCGAGCCTGGTCGGCCTGGTGCTGATCGTCACTTCGCTGCGTCGGCGCGACCCGGTGGCCGATGTGCTCAACCAAGAACACCTCCTCGCGACGTGGCTCGACGAAGTGGGTGAAGTGGGTGAAGTGGGTGAGGCGGGTGAGGTGGTGCCGGAGGCATCAGCCGACGAGGAACTTGATGCCGAGAGTGATACCGAGGCCGGTTCGGACGGGGTCGAGACCGCGGCGGAGGCGACAGCGGGAGAGCCTGATGCCGATCTGCCCGAGCGGGATGCCGGCGAGAGTCGAGAATCGTCTGCCGGGCGGCTGGCGTTCCTGGCCAACGCCGAACCGGCGTTGCTGGGGGGTTGGCTCACGGAGGAACATCCCCAAGTGGCCGCGGTGATTGTCGCCGAGTTGCCCGAGGCGTTCCGCGGCGAGGTGCTGGCGTCGCTCGGGGGCGAGTTGCGAGCGGACCTCGAGGCTCGATTGGCCGGCGGGGTCGAGGTCCACGAGGATGTGCTCATCGACCTGGCCGAAACGCTGCGAGACCGCTGGAGGGATGCCGAATCGAGGCTGTTGGAGGACACGGTTGTCCGGGATAAGTCGCTGCCGTCTGCACCTCCGCACGGGTTCTCGAACAGCGAGGTGGCCTTGCTGCAGGCGGTCGAGGGGATCCTGTCTCGTTTCGATGATCTGATCGGCGTGGACGCTTCGATCATCCGTGCGGTCTACGACCTGGTCGGACCTCACCCGTTCCGCCAGGCACTCTCGGGTTCCGACATCGAGATCAGGCGCACGGTTCTCAACCGCTTGGCTCCCCTGGCTCGCATGGAACTGGCACGTCAGATCGATCAGCAGGATCCGGTCCGACTGGCTGACATCCAGAGGTCTCAGCACGAGATTCTCAAGCACACTCGCCGCCTGCTGGCCGCTGCCGATCCCAGTTGGCTGGCCGAGGAGGCCTGATCGATGGCCGAATCTCACAGCGAGACTGCCCGGTTGGTGAAGGTCGAGGAGTTGTCCGAGCTGGTGGCGGCGGCGGATGCGGCCGGCCGGGTCTACCGGTTTCAGGATCTCCGTGAAAGGCACGAACGGATGATCTCGGATGCAAGTCGGGAAGCCGAGACGGTGCTCGAAGCGGCTCGGGTCGAAGCCAAGTCGATCCGCGAGCGTGCGTTTGAGGCCGCGAGGCAGGATGGCCTGGAGAGCGCAGCCGGAGAACTCGAGGCGGAAGTCAAGCAGCGGGCCGGGCAGCTGGTTGATGAACGGATCGGGGAGCAGATCGAAGTGCTGCGGACCGCGGCCAGGCAACTGGGAGACCCGGGCGAGGCCTCGATGGCCTGGTGGCAGAACACCGCGCTGACGCTGGCGATCGCCATCGCGGGCAAGCTGTTGCGACGTCAACTGGAGTTGCGTCCCGAGGATGCTGCCGGGATGGTTTCTGCTGCGCTGCAGCTCTCGGCCGGCAGCCGTCAAGTGGAAGTCCGGCTGCATCCCGGTGATCTCGAACTGCTCACCGCCGACGCGGCCCTGGCCACCAGCTCGGGCCTCTCGACACTCGCCGACGACCTGCTCGTGGCCGACGAGACACTCGAGCGTGGAGACTGCCTGGTGCAGACGACCGACGGCCGGGTCGACGCGAGGCTCGAGACTCTGCTGGATCGGATCACGACCGAACTGCTCGACGTGGACGACGCGGCATGAGATGTTCGTCCGCCTTCGCCGATCATCTCAGGCAGGTCGTCCCGTTTGGGATCTCGGGCCGCATCCGCCGGATCACCGGCCTGGCGGCGGTGGTCGCAGACTTTCCCGCACCGCTGGGAGCGGTGTGCCGGATCCGGTCCGGGAACGAGATGGCTGTCGACGCCGAGGTGATCGGGTTTTCCGGCGACGAGACACTGGTGTTGCCCTACACCGACTTGGCGGGGGTTTCTCGAGGAGACGATGTCGAGTTGTTGAGGACGGCTCCGTCGGTGCGGGTTGGCGAGAGCCTGCTGGGACGGGTGATCGACGGACGCGGGCGGGTGATCGATGGCGGGCCGACGCCGGATCTCTCGCACCGCATGCCGCTGCACTCGATTCCCACTCCCCCGCTTGAGCGGCCGCCGATCGAGTCGACACTGGTGACCGGAGTCCGGGCGATCGATGGGCCGTTGACCTGTGGTCGAGGCCAGAGGCTGGGGATCCTGGCCGGGAGCGGGCTGGGCAAGAGTACCCTGCTGGGGCAGTTGGCTCGTTCGAGTACTTCGGATGTCAACGTGGTGGTGCTGGTCGGTGAACGGGGCCGGGAGGTCCGCGAGTTCCTCGAACGGGACCTGGGCCCCGAGGGCCTGGCCCGCAGCGTGGTCGTGGCGGCCACCGGGGACGAGTCGGCATTGCTCAGACAACGAGCGGCGTTCCTGGGAGCGGCGGTGGCCGAGTTCTTTCGAGACCAGGGTCGGGACGTGCTGCTGCTGCTCGACAGCGTGTCGCGAGTCGCCGCGGCCAGTCGCGAGATCGGGTTGGCCGCCGGAGAAGACCCGGTGGCCCGAGGCTACCCGCCCAGCGTGTTTGCCATGCTGCCGAGATTGCTGGAACGCAGCGGGCGAACCGCCAAGGGGAGTATCACCGGGTTCTACACCGTGCTGGTCGAAGGTGATGATGAAAACGACCCGGTGGCCGAGAGTGCTCGTGCGATTCTCGACGGACACCTGGTGCTCTCACGCGAACTGGCCGAACGGGCTCACTGGCCGGCGATTGATGTGCTGGCCAGCATCAGCCGGTCGATGAACGACGTGACCGGAGCCGATCATCAACGGGCCGCCGAGGAGCTGCGACGAGTCCTCTCGGCACGACGAGACGCCGACGACCTGGTCAGCGTGGGAGCCTACCAGCCGGGAGCCAATCCGCTGGTCGATGCGGCACTGAGGCACGAAACCGATATCAACAGCTTCCTCAGGCAACAGCCCACCGAAATCAACTCGCTGGGGGAAACACTCGAACTCATGGCCAGACTGACCGCGACGCTCCACTGTGAAGGGTCCGGTGAGATCGATGCGGAGCGGCCGGGGCTTGCGGCCTGAGAGGTAGGACGGCCTTGTGAAACGTGATCGGTTCGATCTGTTGCACCGACTCAGGCAACGTCGGCTCGAGGCGTGCCGCTTGCAGCTGCTGAGTGTTGGGCAGTGCGAGAACGAATTGGAGAGTCGCGAGGTGAACCTGGCACGGAGGGTCCGGGCGGCACTCCAGGAGCAGGGGCTGGCCGTCGGGGCCGGTGGTGTCGATATCGGCCGAGTGGTCGAGTGTCGTCGCCGGCGGCACGAGTTGGCGAGTGCTCTGGAGCTGCTTGCCAGGCAAAGGGGGCTGGTGCAGGAGGTCGTCGGAGTGGCCCGAGAGAACCTCGAGGACGCGGTTCGGCAGGTGGAGGTGATCGAGAAACTGGCCGAACGGGCCGCGAAATGAGCCCCGTCTTGACCCGTTTCACTCGGCGTCCTATATAACGGCCCCGCGTCGCCGACACAGGCCACGCCGTGCCCGATCTGACACTCTCCACTCAAGACTCCGCGTCGAGCGAGGCACAAGTCTCGATCGAGTTGGGGACGGCACGACTCGACGACGACTCGCTCGCACAACTCGATTCCGGCAGCCTCGTGACTCTCGATCGGCACACCGAAGATCCCGTCGACATCCTGGTCGATGGTCGGCTGGTGGCTCGAGGCGAGTTGCTGGTGATCGACGAGGAAATGGCCATCCGAATCGTCGAACTGATCTAATCCCCAGCGTCGCCACGCGACGCAATCTCCTCTCTCCTCTCCACTCTGACCCCCAATCCCATGATCAAATCCACGTTTCGCCGGGGGGCGAGGCGCTTGGCGGTCTCGGCCGTTGCGCTGACGTTTCTGGCCACCACGCTCGCGGCCAACGACGAGCCACTCATCCCCCCGTCGTCCCACCCCTCACCCGGCCCGTCCCATCCCCGCAGCCGGATTCGCAAGAATCAGGACGCACCGCCCAACCCAATCGCCCCCACCTCAACTTCATCCTCTATTCCTCTCCACCGCCCCACGCAATCCTCAAATCGTCCAACGCCTTCTTCGGGTTTCAGCTCTTCGATCTGGAACACCGCCGCGGCACTGGGCGTGATTTGTGCGGGGCTGTTCGCGGTATCGATTGGCGTGCGACGTCGTCGTCGTTCCGGCGGAGGCCGGTTGCCGGTTGAGGCGGTCGAGGTGCTTGGCCGCACGGCGGTGGATGGTCGGCATGCGATCAGCCTGGTCCGCTGCGGATCGCGGGTGCTGGTGCTCTCTGTGGACCCCACCGAGGGTCTCTCGACGCTGGCCGAGATCAATGACCCCCAGGAGGTGAACCTGCTGGTGGACCTGTGCGGTTTGCCCAACGGAGGTGTCGCGGCGGCACTGGGCGAACTCGGACAATCGGTCGCCGGCCGCCCGATCGGATCTGCCGACCCGCTCCCCGGAGAGTCGGCGCATGCCTAGCCAAGACCGTCCCAGGGACTGGCTCACCACACGGTCCGCCGCAGCCGGATCGAGTGGGGTGCCTGTCCCGACCCCCCCAGCCCCCAACGTCCCCTCGTTCCCTTCCTTCAAAAGTGTCATCCCAGTCCTGACCACCCTGGCAATCCTGGCCGTAATCGGCGGCCCACTGCTGGCCGACGACCAGTCCCCGATCTCGTCGACTCGAACAACTCCAACCTCTGACCCCTCGACCCAACCGAAATCCGGACCCGCGGACCTGCTCTCGGGCAACCTGGAACAGGTCACCGCTCCGGAAAACGTCTCGACCACTCTCCGCATGGCATTGCTGCTGACGGTGGTCAGCCTGGTGCCGAGTGTCCTGGCGATGACGACCTGTTACGTCCGTTTCCTGGTGGTACTGGGCCTGTTGAGGCAGGCACTGGGTGCCGGGCAGTTGCTCTCGAACCAGGTGCTGGCTGCCTTGTGTCTGTTCCTGACCGTGTCGGTCATGGCCCCGGTCTGGCAGCAGTCGTGGGACGAGGGAGTGGTGCCTTACATCGAAGCTGAGGGTGAATCGAGTCGTCCGACGCTCGAGGAATCGGCCACGGCGACGGTGCGGCCGGTTCGCGAATTCATGAGTCGACAGATCCACGCGGCGGGGAACACCGATGGAGTGTTCCTGTTGCTGGACTACCAGCGACCCGTCGAGGACAGTCCTCGAGCCGAAGAGTGGGTCGAGCCGACGACGTTTGCCGAGGTGCCTCTCAGTGTACTGCTGCCCTCCTACCTGCTCAGCGAACTCAAGACCGCCTTCGCGATCGGGTTCCTGGTCTTCCTGCCGTTCGTGGTGATCGACCTCGTCGTTTCATCTCTGCTGGTTTCGACCGGAGTCATGATGCTGCCGCCGGTGATGGTCTCGCTGCCTCTGAAGCTGTTGCTGTTCGTGATGATCGACGGTTGGTTCCTGACGGCGGGCATGTTGCTGCAGAGTGTGCAGGTGACCGGTTGACCGTTTGGCAGGTTAGCCGGTTGGAACAGAAGGCGAATCATGACCAGTGATCTGCTGACCGATACGGCTCGCCAGGCGGTGATGCTGGGCCTGGAAACGGCTGGCCCGGTGCTGCTGGTGATCCTGGCCGTGGGCCTGTTGGTGGGGACGATTCAGGCGGCCACCCAGATCCAGGACCAGTCGGTCGGTTTTGTCGTCCGCCTGCTGGCCGTAGCGGCGGCGTTGGTGGTGCTGTTGCCGTGGATGCTGGACCGGCTGGTGGTCTTCTCGACGGACCTGTTCGAGCGGATTCCGTCGCTGCTGTGATGGTGAAGGACTGATGGGCGAATCGACCGAGGCGGTCCTGGAAGCGGTGAGCCGATTGGCCGAGTCACGGTCCGATTCTCTGGTCGGCCTGGGCGCGGTCGGATTGCTGGTCGCGGCGAGGATTGCCGGGTTGGTGTTTGTGCTGCCGGGTTGGCAAAGCGGGGTGTTTCCGGTCCGGTTGCGATTGGCGAGTGTGCTGGTGGTGACCTGGCTGGTGCTGCCGGTGGTGGTGGCTGGCCGCGAGGCTGTGGCGACGGAGGTCCTGGGGCTCGACGCGGCCTCGCTGGGCATACGGGTTGTGGTGGAAGCTGCGATCGGCGGCGTGCTGGGCCTGGGTGTCTGGACGGTGTTTGCCGGGTTGCGTGGAGCGGGCGAGATCATCGACCGGCAGACCGGTTGGGGATTGGCGGGGGTGCTGGATCCTTCGGGAGCCGGTGGTGGGCCGGGAACGACGGTGCTGACCTGGACGGCGGTCGCGGCTCTGTTCGTGATGGCTCCGATCAACGGTCACCTGCTGTTGGTCGACAGCCTGCTGGGGACTTTCGAAGCGATTGCCCCCGGTGGCATCGACGCCGCGGGTGGTGCAAGCCTGGCGAGCGGGTCGAGTGACCTGGTGGTTCGGCTGGTGCACCAGTCGCTGGTCTTGACGGTCCAGGTGGCGGCCCCGGTGTTGGCGGTGATGCTGTTGGTGTCGGTGGTGATCGGGATCGTGGGTCGGGCGTTGCCCGAGACGAACGTGCTGGTTCTGGCGATGCCGGCGAGGGTGCTGGTGGGTCTGCTGTTGCTGGGGGTGGTTCTCAGCGGTGTGGGACGGGTGATGACCGATGCGGTGCCGGGGGTGTTGTACGAGGTGAGGTCGACGTTGGTCGAGGCGGCGCCCAGGTAGTGGTCGTCGGCGGCGACCTGGCGGGACGGGACGAGCGGTATGGCTGATTGGGACAGCAGAACGATGCCGGCGAGCCCGCGGCGGCGTCTCGAGGCGCGGCAGCGGGGCGAGGTAGCCCAGAGTCGGTTGCTGAGGGTGGCGGGTCAGTTGCTGGTCACGGTGGTGGCGTTGTCGTGGCTGGGTTCGCAGTTGATTGATGCACTGGCCGGGATGATGCGCACGAGTCTCGGTGGTGCGGCGGGGGGTCTTGATGGCAGCGGCACTGAGTTGGTTGAGGGTGTGAGCGGATTGGTTGAGCCGACGGCGATGGCGGTGTTGCCGGTGTTGATCGCGGCGTTGTCGGCTTCGGTGCTGATCGGGTTGGTTCAGACCGGCTGGCTGTGGGCTCCGGCGGTGATGGTTCCGCGTTGGGAGCGGCTCAACCCGGCCACCGGCCTGGGTCGGATGATGGGGGGGTTGAGTCTGACGAGGGCGGTGACGGTGGTCTGCCAACTGGTGATGATCGTGGTCCTGGGCGGCTGGTTTGTGGCGAGTCGTTGGGGCGAATTGTTGGCCCGTGCGACGGTGGCCGGTTCGACGGCGTCGGGGTTACTCGAGTGGCTGACCCGGCAGGGGCTGCAGTTGGCTGGAGTCGTGGCGGTGGGGTTGCTGGTCCTGGGCGGATTGGACTGGGGCTACCAGCGCTGGCGATTCGAGCAGCAGTTGAAGATGACTCCGCAGGAGTGGCGACAGGAGCAGCGAGAGAGCCAGGCTCCGCGTCGTCGCCGGGTCGCGTCTCCGGCGACTTTCCAACAGCGGGGCCAATCCGTAGACTGATCCCCGTCGCGGGACGTGGCGCAGCCTGGTAGCGCGCTTGACTGGGGGTCAAGAGGTCGCAGGTTCAAATCCTGTCGTCCCGACTCGCCGAAGGCGAGTAGAGCAGGGGACAGTAGAAAGGAGAGAGTCGAGAAACAAGCAGGAACCGCCAGCACGTGGGGCCATCGCGCAACGATGAGCTTCTCCTGCGGTCTCCTCTCCACTCTCTACTCTCTGATCTCCCCAGTTGCCCTTCGCCTTCGAAAAACTCCACGTCTACCAGCGCGCCGTCGATTTCGCAGACGCCGCAGCCACTCTCAGCGAGACGTTTCCCCGCGGCTACGGTTACCTGGCCGACCAGTTGAACCGAGCCAGCCTCTCAATCGCCGCCAACATCGCCGAGGGCAACGGCCGTTTCACCGCCCGAGACCGCCGCCATTTCTTCATCATCGCCCACGGCTCGATCCAGGAGTGTGTCCCGCTATTGGAGTTGGCCGCCCGTCGAGAACTTCTTCTCGCGGCTCGCCATGAGGAACTCAAGGCTGATCTCGAGGAGATTGCCCGCATGTTGTCCGGACTGATCCGTCGCTGAAACGATGGCCTAGCCGCTTCTGAAGACAGCGGTCAAGAAACGTACCGGAAAATGGGAGAGCGACACTCGGCACTCCGGGTCGCGACTCTCTGGAAGTCCCCAAGAGCGTCAAGTGTCAAGAGTTGACCCTCAGGACTGTTTGCTCGTAGATCGGTGTGGGGTTCCAATCCCGTCACCACCGGATGTTCGGTGAATATCGCGCAGTCCACGTGGTGTTGCCTACTGCTCAGCCTGTCGCAGAACGACTAGTTGTCGGCGGTAATGCGTATTTCGACCCAGACAATCTGCTGACCGGTCGAGCCACCGATTTGACGCAGGTCCAACTCGTTGTAACCCGCCTTCACCACGTTCAACG
>Ga0310123_10000736_pt1 | contig 28774 bp, 13 predicted proteins | sample CB6_AW_1057_MG_FD_203505 | JGI IMG/M metagenome (GOLD analysis project Ga0310123, IMG submission 203505) | Marine microbial communities from Western Arctic Ocean, Canada - CB6_AW_1057 | ecosystem: Environmental > Aquatic > Marine > Oceanic | place: Canada: Western Arctic Ocean | collected... | reverse complement strand
CTGGTCAGCGGAGGAGACGACAAGTCGATCCGCACGGTCGTCGTCAGTGCCGCCTCGGTCCACATCGCCGATGCCACCTCCGTCGCCGACCTCGCTCTACTGCCCGACGGCAGCGGGTACTTCACCGGTGGGGCCGACCGGACGCTGAAACACTGGACCGCCGACGGCAAGCCGCTGAGGACCTTCGCCACGCTCGCCGCGGGAGTCCGCCATGTCTCGATCAGCCCCGACGGCAAGACCGTCGCCGCCGGGGGCGATCCGTTGGCGGCCAACAAGGAGGTCCGAGTCTTCGCGGTGGCCGATGGCAAGCCACTGTGCACCGTCGGGATGCCCGCCGGCGTCACCGCACTGGCAATGGCCGGCAACACCCGCCTGGCCGTCGCCGACTCGGGCAAGGCACTCCACTGGTTCGCCACCGCCAACGGCACGTTGCTGGAGACCACCGCCACAGCCGGCGTGGCCACCGACCTGGTCGCCGCCAACTCCGGCCGCACGCTCTACCTCGCCTCGGCCGACAACAACGCCTGGGTCGTCGAAGCCGCGCTCGATCACCTGCTGATTGGCCACACGGGTGCCGCTGCTGGCGTTGCCTTCTCGAGCGACGGTCGCTGGGTGTTCTCGTGCGGAGCCGACAACACGCTGCGGCAGTGGGACACCACCACCGGCACCGCCACCCGCACCTACACCGGCAGCAACAAGCCCCTGCTGCGGCTGGCCGTCTCGGCCGACGGCAAGCGACTGGCCGCGGCCACCAACGACAACCGCATCCTCGGCTGGACACTGAAGGCCGATGCCGCAGCGGCGGCCGTCGCCAGCGACCTGGCGATCACCACCCCCGCGGCGATCGCCGACCTGGCAATCAATGGCGACGGCACGGTGATCGCAACCGCCGGAGCCGACAACGTGGTCTCGCTGTGGCACACACCGACCGGCACGCTGCTCGAACGGCTGCCCGGACACACCAGCACGCTGCGGAGCGTCGCGATCTCGGCCGACTCTCGCCGAGTCGTCAGCGGAGCCAACGATCGGTTCGTCTTCCGCCATGGCCCCGCCGTTGTGAATGCCTTCAGGGCTCACGCAACACCGATCCGAGCCGCAGCGTTCACACCCGATGGCAAGCAGTTGATTACCGCCGGAGACGACAAGCGAGTGGCTCGCTGGATGGTCCCCGATGGCCAGCCGGTCAACGAGTACGCCGGATCCGCAGGAATCGTCCGGGCGGTGGCCGTCAGTGGAAACGGAAAACTGGTGGCCGCCGGAGGTGATGACAAGATCCTCAGGACCTGGACACTGGCCGAGGGCCAGGCGGTGGCACAGGTGACTCTGCCGGCAGCGATCACCGGAGTCGCACTCGATTCGGCCGGCACAACCGTCGCGGCCACCAGCGACCTGGTCGTTCGCCAGTACGACCTGGCCAACGTAAAGGGCAAACCGACGCTGGTGACGCACCAGGACGGGCATGGACACACCAAGACCGTCACGGCCATCGCACTGGCTACCACCGCCGATCGTGGCATGGTCACGGTCGGGCTGGATCGGACCCTGCGGCACTGGTACGCGGCACAGGGGCCGGCCCGGACCGAATTCGTCGGACACATCGGGCCGGTCTACGCATCGGCCTTCAGCCCCGATGAGAAGTTCCTGGCGACCGCCGGAGGTGATCGGACCGTGCGGATGTGGAGTGTCGAGACGGGCGAGGCGGCCTCGGTCATGAAAGGGCACACTCACCAGGTCACCGGAGTCGCGTTCAACCCCAAGGTCAAGCAGATGGTCAGCATCAGCCTCGATGGCACGATGTGGGTCTGGCCCCTGGAGGGTGACTTCAACCCCCGGCGTTTCAGCGAGGGCATCGAGGGAGGTCTGCTCGACGTGGCGATCACCCCCAACGGCAACGGCATTTCGGTGGTCGGCCGCGACCGCCGCTTCCGGCTGCTGAACCGCACGACTCTCAAGCCCGTCCGCGACATGCCCGGCCACGCCAGCCCGGTCTGCGCCGTCAAGTTCAACGGAACAGGCAGTCGAGCCGTGACGCTCGATCGTTCGGGCAAGCTCTTCCTCTGGGACACCTCCAACGGCAACATCCGCTTCCACCAGCAGTTGCCGCTCAAGCGAGCCACCTCGATGGCCTTCACCCCCGACGGCAGCGAGGTCTTCGTGGCCGGCTCCGACAAGCGAGTCCTCAGAGTCGTCATCCCCACCGCCGCCCGCTAATCCCCAACTGGGGTCAGAGCTTGAATAGTGAATAGTGGCTTACCGAGACTCCGTATTCTTCCGAGTCACCGGTCTCTATTCACTATTCAAGCTCTGACCCCAATTATTTAGTAGCCGATGATCTGGATTTCGGCGAGGCCGGCGAAGTTGCTGGGAGCCCAGAGGGACTTGGCCTTGAGGATGACGTAACGGCCCTGGACCTGGCCGACGGGCAGCAGGATGCTGAAGTCGGGTGGGGCCGGGGCTCCGGGGGCGACGGGGACGCCCGGGGCTCGAGGGATGATGCTGCTGATTTCCGGTGTCAGGTCGGTTCTCGAGTTCGAGACGTAGACGTCGACTTCCTTCCAGCCTCGATCACGCTGGCCGCTGCCGTTGTAGTTCCAGACACGCACGGCGGTGACGGTTTTTTCGGAGCCGAGGTCGAGGATGATGGTTCCGGGCTTCTCGAGCGAGTGCCGCCACCCGGTCATCAGGTCCTCGGCGTCCCACTTGCCGTCGACGACCGCGGTTGCGGGGCTGTCGTCGTACTGTCCGGCTGAATAGGCCACCTTGACGCCTGCCAGTGGAGCCGGCTCGATCGCGCCGATCATCACCGCCAGCATTCGTGCTGCTTTGGCCGTCGCGGCCTGGTCCACTTCCTTGCGGGCAGCAACCTCGACCAGTCGCGCCGGCAGCTTCAGCAGCAGATCGGCTGTGGCCTGGTCGACGCTAAAGGGCAGTCCGCGCAGCGCGATCAGGTCGTCCTGTCCGTGCCGCGACATCGCCGTGTAGGCGGCTCGCAAGGCCGGTTCCAATTCGGGTCCGTCGGCGTGCAGCGCCCCGAGCAGCACGGGGAGTGTCTCGGGAGGCGGATCGATGACGTCCGAGAGTGCCTTGAGCACGGCGGCCTTGTGAGCGGGCGACTTGGCCTTGGCGAGTAACGGCAGCAACAGCGGACCGGCTCCCGGATCCTTCAACCGCCCGATCTCACGCACCGCATCCGGCCAACTCGCTTCCTGCTCAGCCCGCGACAACACTCCGACCATCGCCGGTACCGCGAGTTCGGGTCGCCGCAGCCGCCTGAGCATCTCGAGCGTGTTCTTGACCAGCAACGGCTTGTCCTGGCTGCGAACCGCCTCGAGCAGCAGCGGGATCGCCGTGTCGGGGTCTCGACGCAGCTGGTTCTGAGCCGCACGGACTTCGCTGCGCTGTTTCGAGGCGAGCATCTTCATCCACGAACCCAGCCTCCGGCGTGCCGCCCGGTGAGCTTCGATCTCCGCCTTGAGTTCGCGGACCGAATCGCGTTCCTTTGTGGTCGGTGCCATCGACAGCACCCCATCCAGCGCCGCGGTCGCTTCGTCCAGCTTCCCCGACTCCTGCAACTCCTTCGCCTCGACCAGTCTCCCGGCCCGCTTCTGGGCCTTCTCCTCGGCCAACCTCTTCACCTCGGCTTCACGGGCCGAGGAGAGTTGCGACTTGAGCGATTCGAGTTCCTGGCTGCCGGCGGTCTTCTCGAGTGTGTCCTCGGCTTCGGCCTTTGCCAAAAACGCCTCGGCCGCCTCGAGCTGCTTCTGAGCCTCATCGAGCCTGGCGTGATCGAGGTGATCGACGGCCAAGGCCAATGGAGCGGCCCACACCGCAGGCGGTGGCGGCTGGTCGGCATTCGCCTGCTTATTTCCGCCAAGTCCACCACGTCCGCCATCGGTCCCCGCGGCCGCGGTGTCGCCGCCGCCCGAGGATGGCTCGTCGTCGCCGCAACCCGAGAGCATCACCAGCAGGCCCAGGGTGAGCCACACAGCGGGCAACCAACGGAATGCGAAGGTGGTGGAGTGCAAGGCGATCACGGCGGGAGGCTAGTCGGCTTTCTTGGCTCCGCCGAGCGTGACGGAGATCTTGTACTTGTTCTGCAGGTGAGCGTGTGCCTGGCTGGCTTCACCCCGCTTGGGGAATCTCTTGCAGACCTGCTGAAACGTCTTGATCGCCTGCTCTTTCTGCCCGGCCGATTCGCGGGTGTAGCCGATCTGCAGCATGGCCCAGGGAGCCGAATTGGGAGCCCCGCCGATGATCTGGTTGTAGAGGATCACCGCTTCCTTGTACTGCTTCAGCCGGCGGTGGCACCTCGCCATCTCGGTGTAGTTGCTCGGGAAGTTCGTGCACTGCCGGTAGAACCCGATCGCTTCCTTGTTCTTGCCCCAGTCGCGATAGGCGGTGGCGATGTTCCAGAGCCAGGTCTGGGTGTTCTTGAGATCGGACTTGAGCAGGTCCTGGTAGATGGCGATCGCCTTGTCGTAGTTCCGGGCGTAGTGGTGGTAGGTGTAGGCGATGGTCGAGTGCCAGCGGTGGGGGTTCTCGACATCGAGCGCGATATTGCGGCGGTAGGCCAGCACGCACGGCTCGTACTTCTTCTGGTCGCGGTAGGTCGTGGCCACCTGGTTGTTGCCTTCGATCCGGTTCTTGAACCGGGAATAGACGGCACGGGCCTCGTCGTAGCGGCCCTTGCGGCGGAAGAACCCGGCCAGGCGTCCGAGCACGTCGTCGTCGGTGCCGAAGGCCTTCTGGATGTCGGCATAGGTCGTCTCGACCCGCTTGTCGCGCCGGGACGACTCGTGCAGGTCGGCGATCCAGTAGTAGTGCTGCCGGGCGGCGGCCTTCTGCTGGTCGGTCTCACGCTCGCTCGGCACGTTCTGCCGCACCCAGGCCACTCCCAGGTCGGCCAGCTTGTGACCCCGGGCCCGCTGCTTCTCGTCGCCGCTGTAGCCGCGGACCGGCGAATGCAGGTGGGCCACGACCTGGCCGGTCAGTGTCTGGTCCTTCCAGGTCGTCTCCAGCGACTTGACCCCGTCGTCGAAGGCGACCAGGTAGAAGTGGTAGCTGGCGAGGTTCTTGGAGGCATCGCGGCAGATCGCGGCCGTTTCACGGGTCCGCTTGATCTCGAACGCCAGCGTCTTCCACAACTCGACGCGCGTCTTGCTGTCCTTCAGCGTGGTGGCGATCGCGATCAGGTCGTTGATGGAATAAACCGACACCAGGTGGTCGGGGTAGGTGGTCAGCACCTCCCGGTACGCCTTCTTGGCCTTGCGGATCTCGCCCATGTTCTTGTAGGTCTGGCCGATGTAGTACATCGACGCGGTCGCCTCGGGCGACTCGGGCCAGTAATCCAGGACCGACTGGAAGCCCTCCTTGATGGAGGTGTTCAGTTTCCTGAGCTGTCGTTGGCAGAGGCTCCACTTGAGTTGCGAGTAGGGAGCCGCCTCACTGTCCTCGTACAGCGTCAGGTACTTCTCGTACTCGGCCAACGCCACCTTCCACTTCTTCTCACCGTAGTACTTCTCGGCAATCTTCAACTGGTACCGCTCGACCTCGCGGAGCTTCTTCCAGCGGTCCAGAGACAGCTCGTCAAGTCGCGCAGCGGTCGCCTGGGAACTCAACGCCGTTCCCATCACCACGGCGGCGATCACCAGCACTTTGCTGTAGAGACCCTTCACTTGTTTGCCTTGCGTGCTTCGAGCCATTTCGAATACTCCGCGTGAGAGTAGTTGATGACGTTGGTGCCCAGCTGGTAGCAGTACTCGAAGATCTCGGGCTTGACCCCCGAATGACCGTCGGCCCAAGCGTCGCCGATATCGCCGGGATGATAGTAACACACCCAGCGGCCGTCGACCTTCCATCCCAGTGCGACGGTTCCTCCATGAGGTGCCACGTAGGGCAGGAAGGGGATCTGGTAGGGAATGCGGTGGATCACGTCGTCCAGCGGAATCGGCACCGGGTCGACCGTCGGCAATACGCGACGCATCATCGACAGGAACTGGTTGTGGAAGTGACCGCTGCCCCCGTTGTCGCCGAAGATCATCCCGTGCTTCTCGGTCAGGTAGTTCCGCAACACCTTCACCTCGTTGTTCGACAGCGAGATGCTCTTCTGACCGGTCAGGTAGACCATCGGCGGGCTCTTGCCGATCGGGAAGTTATTCAACTGCATCACCGTACGTGACTCGGTCTTGTTGTGGACCTTCTGCTGAGTGCGGACGTTGTATTCGATCAGCATGTTCAGGTCGGCCCCGATGCCGAAGTCCTGGTCCCAGTCTCCGCCGGAGTATTCGAGCCGGATGAACCGCACCTTGCCGAACTTGGTGCCTCCGGCGTATCCCGCCCCCTTGCCCTGGCCGTAGCCGACCTTGTAGGCGTGGTGAGTCAACTCGGTCAGCTGCAGCTTGATGTCGTCGATCGGGGGGACGTGGAACAGGATCGCCGAGAACGGGTTGACGATGTACTTCAGCTTGATGACCTTCTGGACCTTGACCTGCTGCACGATCTGCTGCTGCTCGCCTCCACCGGCCGGCATCTCGTAGATCTCGCTGCAGCCACCGATCTGGCCCAGCAGCAGAAAGGTCAGCGCAAAGGCGAAGCTGTAACTGACCAGCGCTGTGAGAGACTGGTTCAGCTTGCGAACGTGCTGCCCGTAGTACCAGGCGTCGAGGTCCAGCGGGTTCCAGTTGTAGGCCACCGCCTCGGGGTCGTACCTCCACCAGCGATCGATCGGATCCTCGGGCGTCCCGCACCGCTCATCGAGCACATCCGCGGCGATCCGCCGCCGCTGCTCCCACTGCCAGAACTTCCAGGTCGCCGGGACCACCAGCCCGAAGAGAAGGCCGACCAGCCAGAGACTGTTATTAAGCGTGTCGAGGTACTCGGCGACGGGATAAAACCGCACATCATCCCTGACGACGAATGACCAGCGGCCGACACCCAGCAGGTAATCGAACCACAACGGCAGGTAGAGGAAGTGCACGCTGGCCAACGGCAGCACCGCCAGAGTAACCCAGCGGATCGGGTACTTCTGTCGTCGTGCCCAGAGAACCAGGCCGGGAGCAAACAGCAGTGCCCACAGGCACAGCTGTCCCAACTTGCCCTCGAGGTCAGCCACCCCACCGGTCACCGCCTCGAGCGGCTCCTCGGAATCCCGACGGACCCGTTCGTAGAACTGCGACGCCGTCTCGACTCCGTACACCACCCAGATCAGCCCGATCAGGAACAGCAGCCCGGTGCCGACCCGAGCCAATTGCGTGGTCACGACGTTCCACTCGAGTGCATCTGAGAGGTAGACCGACATCTGCCAGCCGATCACGAAGGTGGCGGTGTAGACCGCCGAGCGATGAACCGGATTGTGATCGCGGTTGCGAATCGCCCAACCGGTCCAGGCCACCGCCAACCCGGTCGCGGACAGGAACACCAGGTTCCTGAGCACCAACGTCACGGTGCCGGCGGACCCCGGTCGGAACCACAGCCAGTCGGCACTGGCAAGAGCCCACAGACCCGCCACCACCGCGGTCACCAGGACCGGGTGCCGCAGCAGCTTTTCGATGAGCAGCTTGAGGCGGTTCATGAAGCGGTTCAGCTGGCGGAGTGATCAGTCGTCGAGTTTCTTGTTGAGCAGCGAATCGAGGTCGGGTTCTCCGGACTTGGTCTGCCCGATGCCCAGGGCCTTGGTTGCGGCACCGATGTCGGGCTGGGAACCGGGTACCGACGAGGGCGGCTGCGAACCCGGATCGCCGACGGCGGCCGCGGCCGCGGCCGCTTGGCTGGCCGCGTCAATCGGTGTATCGGGCGCGGGATCCTCTGAGGTGGTCGGCTTGGCGATGGGTCGCTCCTGAGCCGGCTCACCGGCCAGTTCGCCGTAGGCCCAGGGGCCGATGGTGAACACGAACAGCACCGCCACGGTCCCGATCGTCGCGGTCATCATTCCCTTGATCAGTCCGCTCTCGGCCACGATCCCCAGCATCTCCTGGGGGCTCTTGCCCTTGAGTTGACCGAGGAACTCGCGGAGCTCCTCGGCCGATGCGGAACCGTCGGCCTTCAGCCGCTTGACGTCCTTGAACGCGCCTCGAGGTTCTCCCGAATCGCCTGGGGTCTGGCTCATGATGGTCTCGTCGGTTGGGTCAGCCCTCGCGGTGCCGGGGCTGACGATGGGAATGTCGGGCTGTGATCTACCCGTCACGGTCTTCTTCAACAATATGAACCAGTTCGCCTCCGGCGTTGCTGATCGCCTCGATCACCGGCTCGAATCTCAACGCGGTCGCCTCACGGTGCACCTTCAGCAGCACCGTACGGTCGCCGGGTGGGAAGTCACCCAGCAGTTCCTTGATCCTCATCTCGAGGCTGGCTTCTCCGATCGGCTGACCGTTGAGATAGAGTTTTTCGTCGGTGTCGATCAGGACGCTGACGACCGAGTGTCCAGCGGACTCGATATTGAGCGCTTCGGCGGGTGTCCATTTCAGGTGGCTGTCGTCCTGGGCTCGGGCCAGGATCACGAAGAAGATCAGCAGGTTGAAGGCGATATCGCCCATGGCCATGCTGGGCACGTCGGCACGAACCGCTCGGCGTTTGATCTTCATGGGCCACTCACTTCCACCAGGTGCCCTGTCCCCTGCGGGGTCAGGGCACCTGCACCTCGCGTTCTTCCTCGATCAGCAGCGTAATGATCCCACCGGCGTCTTCGATCTGTGAGGTTACGGTCATCCAGAAGTGGTAGGGCACGTCGTCGTCGCTCTTGACGATCACCACCTTGTCCTCGGGCCGCGGCTTGCCCGCCAGCAATGCCGCCAACCGGGCCGAGAACTGGTCCACGGGCACCACGTCACCGTTGACCAGGGCCACCTGCCGCTTGACCACCACCTCGATGTTCTTGTCCTTCTCCTCCTTCTTCTCGGTCTCTTCGCTGCGAGGCAGCGTCTGGTGCCGACCGCTGTCGGGCTGAACCGAGGCACAGACCAGGAAGAAGACGATCAGGTTGAACGCGATGTCCCCCGTCGCGCTCGAAGGCGGCTCGATCAGCAGGTTCGAACTGCGGCGTCGGATCTTCATCGGGGCCTCACACCATAGCTACGACTGCTGAGAGAGTGCCATTTCCTGGGTCACTGTCTCGATCAACTCGGTCGCCGATTCCTCGACGTCGAGCACGTAGGAGTTGATCACGCTGGTGAAGTAGTTGAACGCCATGAAGGCGGGGATGCCGACGATCAGGCCGAAGCAGGTGGTCAACAGCGCCTGGCTGATCCCCTGCGAGGCACTCTCGACAATGTTCTTCTCACCCATCTGCTCGACGATGTCCTTGAACGACGTGATCATGCCGGCCACGGTGCCGAGGAACCCGAGCATGGGAGCGGCGCTGGAGACGGTGCCGAGCACCGGGAGATGCCGTTCGAGTGCGGCGACGATGTGCACGCCGTAGTCGTCCATCGCCTTGACCACCTGCTCCTCGATCCGACCCGGATCGTGTCCCAGTTGCTGCAGCATCAGGTACTTGCGGATTCCGGCCGAGAGCACCGCGGGGACCGGGCCGGTCTGCTGGTTGCAGTAATTCAACGCGTCCTCGACACGGTTCTCGCGGAGCAATTCCAGCACCTGCTGTCGCACTTCACCGGTGTCGGAGCGAATCATCTTCAGGCTGCGATACCGCTCGATGATCACACCCGCCGCGATGATCCCCATCAGCAGAATCGGCAGCATGAACCAGCCACCGTCGATCAACAGGCCGGTGGCACCCGAGTGAATCATGTCGGAGAACCAGCCCCCGGAAGCGTCCTCGGGTGACGACTCGGTCCCCGGCCGCGGTTTCTCCTCTTCGGCAGCCTCGGCCTTCTTCGTGTCCCCGGCAGCCTTCGTGTCCGCGGCGACCTTCTTGTCCCCGGCGGCCGTCTTGTCCCCGGTGGTCTTCTTGCCACTGGCCTTCGCGGCAGACTTCGCATCCTGGGCCACGGCGCCGCCGGGCCCCAGAGCCAGGAGCGACAACGACACGAGGCAGGCAGCTAGCGGGAATCTCATCGGCAGGTCTTGCTTGGTTCGTGGGCAACAACGGGGATCAGTTCCCGACACGGGACGGTCGGGAGGCGGTGTGGCGTGGTGGCGAAAAAACTCAATCGGCCTGCTACTGGTCGTTCTCCAATGCCGCTGCCTCGGCCTCGAACTGCTGCAGCATCTCGGGCAGAGCCAGTCGACCGCGAGCGTACTTGGCCGCGTCGCTGGCCGGGAAGTCCCAGCGGCAGTTGTTGTAGCGGCGGAAGGCCAACCGGTTGTCGCTCCCCATCCGGTAACTCTCGCCCGCCCAGAACAGCGAATCGGCACAGAGTTCATCGTCGGGGAACCGCTTGGCGAAGCGGTCGAAGGCACCTCCGGCGACGCCGTACTTCTCGGCCTTGTAGTGACACTGGCCGATGCGGAATGCGATCCGGGCCGAGTGCTCGTGCTCTGAGAACTTCTCGAGGAACTTCTCACCGACCTGCGCCGCGATGTCGTAGGTTTCCTTCTTGTAGAAGTGATCGCAGATGCGAATCATCACGTTGGCGATCAGTGGGTTCTTGGGATAGGTCGCCGCAAGAGTGACATAGCCTTCCAGGGCCTGGTCGAAGTCTCCGGAGAGTTCGTAGCACTGGGCGAGCTTGTACTGGGCATCGGCTGCCAGCGAGTGCTCGCCGTACTGCTTGACGATCAGTTCGTACGACTCGATCGCCTCGGCCCACTGATCGAGTTCCTGGGAGAACTGTCCGAGCAGGTAGCTGATCCGCGGGACGTACTTCGGGTCGGGATAGTCTTCCATCACCTCCCGCAGCACCCTGCGTCCGTTCTGCAGGTCGGCGATCTTCTGCTCGTCCCGGCCCAGGTTCTTGTGGCTCTTGAACAGCTCGAAGTAACTCTCGGCGATGTGGAACTTGGTCTCCACGGCCAGGTTCTCGTCGTTGAAGGTCTTGCTGAACGCGGCGACCAGCCCATCGGTGCCGATCACCACGGGGATATCGATCGTGGCGACCAGCTTCCCGTCCTCGGAGCCGGCGACCGGGTCGGTGTACTTCATGTGCAGCGTGTCGCCGAAGTAGCACTCGACAACGGGCATCTCGCGGTTGAGATTCCCGGCGACGGGCTTCTCGTTGGATTTCAGTGCCAGGGACCCGGTGAAGATTCCGCTGTGCACCTGGGTCTCCTGGAGCTGCAACGTTTCCTGTTCACCGAAATCACCGGTGATCTCGACGGTGATCGCATCGCGCTGATCGGAGGTATCCTGGTCGGCATCCTGCACCATCAGGAACAGACGTTCTCCGACATGCAGCCGCGTGACCGGGTCCTTGTAATCGCGATCGGTCACCGCGAGCGTGCCGTTGGAGATCAGTCGTCCGCTGGAATCGAGCAGCTTGGCGACTCCATCGGGCCGCGACTCATCGTTGTAGTTGGCGATGATACGGTCCTTGCCCGTGAGATTGAGCACTCGGGTGACCAGGCTGCTGTCCAGCGCCTGGATCTCCTCGTCGCCATCCTCCTTGGTAATCACCGGTCCGCCGATCAGTCCCCGAGGCATCTCGGCGGAGACCGGCACCACGGCGGGGCTGCCCGAGCTGCCCAGTTGCAGGATCACCTGTCCGATGAACCGCCCTTCTTCCAGTGCCACATCCGAACCCGGCGCGCCTGGCGGCAGGTTGCCGTAGGCACCTGAAATCACGCAGCGGACATCGACGCTGGCTCCGTCGGACGTCTTGAGCCGGACGACGAGGCTGCTACGGCTGTCCTTGGCCCGGTCCGGGTCGATCACCTCGACGGTCAGGGGCGTTTCGAACGCCACCCGGCTGACGTCTCGACCTTCGGGCCGGTACTCGTAAACCGGTCGGGCAGCCGCTTCGCTGCCTTCCGGTGGCGGCTGAAGCCGGCTCTCGATGATCGTCAGTTGCGCCTCGCTGGGCTGGTTGACCAGCACCACGGTTTCCCGCGGCACGGCGTGACCGGGGAATGTGTTCTGCGAGTCGATGTAGCGGACATACAGCCGATCGCCGGGCTTGATCACGAAGTCAACCTTCTTGCCGGGCTTGTCCCCGGTGAAGATCTCCTTGGTAAAGATCCCCGAGTACGGCTGGGTCTCGGTCGCGGTGAACTCGACGGCTTCACCGTCGTTGAGAATCACGTCGAACGTGATCGTGTCCTGCTTTCCGGACGCATCGCGGTCGTAGTCGACGATTTCGATGATCACCTTGTCGCCGGGATCGACCCGCATCAGTCTCTTGCGGATCTCGTTGACCCCTCCGTTGTTGGCTCGGACCAGGTCGTAGTCGATCGGCGTCACGACTCCGTTGTAGTAGGTGGCCGTCAGCGTGCCACTCAGCAATCGGCTGGTGGCGTTGTCACGTTCGGTGAGTTCATCGGTGTAGGTGGCGGTGACCAGATCGCCGCCGGCGATTTCGAGAATCGAGTTGTTCGACAGTGCGAGCACGTCGGCCTGTGTGGGGATGTACTTCTGGTCGGCGTCGTCCCCGGAGACCTCGATGTTGCTGATCGCCACCGCCTCGCCGCGGTACTCGAGAATATCGAAGCGAATGTATCGGAGTTCACGAGGCTCGAACTGCATGGTCCATTCGCCGTCGCTGAAGTCGGCCTGCACCTCTTCACGTGCCAACGCCGGGCGGGCGAATTTCTGATCGAGATCGAAGTCGGGTTTGCGGAAGCCGAGCATGGTGACCGCGGCGCTGTTGTGATCGGCTCGAGCAATACTCGCCTGCACCCCGGTGGCTCCGGCGGTGGTGGCGGCGAAGATGGTCAGTTGGTGAGTGCCCTGTTCGAGCCAGACATCGACGCTGCGGTTGGCGGTTCCCACGGGCAGTTCGAGTCGACCGTCGATGGCGATGGCGGTCCGCACTCCGGAGACCGTGATCCGGGCAGCCCCGTCGCGTTCCTGCACCAGCAGTCCCGACCAGATCGCCGCAAACGGCCGGGCCTGGGCCTTGTCGTCCTCGAGATCCTCGGGCCTCGACCACTTCAACTCGTCAGCCACCGACGTCTCGAACGACTTGCTGTTTCGACCGAGGCTGACGACCTGGCCCCAGTTCGAGTAGCCGGTGTAGTTCCCGTCGTAGAGTCTCAGTTGCATCCGGTCGGGCCTAACGGCGGGCTTGTCGGCCGGCGGTTGGGCGGCCTTCTTCCTGGGTGCGGCCTTCTTGTTCGCTGCAGCCGCAGCTCCCTTGGCCGGTGCCACCGGAGGCGGGAAGACGACTGCGGCAACGGCCTGAGGGGGGTTGCCGGCCAGGCGGAACCAGAACCGCCCGTCGTTGCTGCCGTACAGCACGCCTCGGACCGGTACCTGGGTGTCGGGATCCGGCGAGGTGAACCGCACGCGGGAGACGAGCTTGAGGTCCTTCATGTCGACGGTCAGCTGCTTGGGAGTCGCCCCGTCCGGTTCACTCTGCCAGTACGTCCTGGGATCACGATCGATGGCCATCAACGGGCTGTGCTCGATCGCGGTATCGCTGGCCTGGGCACCGGCGGGCAACTCGCCGGTGGTGGCGGTGCCTTCGAAGATGCCCGAGTGAGGCGAGGTTTCCCTGAGCGTGGCCTGCACCTGGTCTCCACTCTGGGCGGTCAGCTTGATCACCACCTGGTCGAACTCGTCGCCGAAGTCGCGGTCCTTGTCCTTGACCCTCAGGTAGATCGGGTTTCCCGGCTTGATCTGGTTGGCCGGCCGCTGCTGCGAGACCCGCTGATCGGCCTCCTCGCGCTGCCGGGCCTCACGCTCGAGCCGCTCGCTGAACGTCTCTTCCTTCGAATCGATGATCAGGCTGCTCGAGATCGAGAACTCCCCATCGGCGGCGATGATGATGTCGACGTCCGAGAGCGGGACCTTCTTGAATTCTCGCTTGAAGGCGTCGGGATAGTCACAGCGGATCTTGTCCTTACCGGTGACCTGCAGCTTGCGGTCGCCCTTCTGGACCGGTCCCAGCTCGGTCGGGAGATCGACTCGGAACAGCCCCTTGCCGGCTCCCCCGCTGATCAGGAACACCCGCTCGACGTCGCCGCCGGGCTCGGTGGTCACGATCACCGGAATCCGGTTGTGGCCGCGGCTGATGCCCAGGTCGCTGTCCTGGACGACGATCGAGAGCGGCAGGCCGGGGGTGTGAGTCCGCTTGCTGTTGCGGCCGAGTCGGCCGACGGTCCGCAGCAGGTTCAACTGGTCGATGTAGCGTTCCTCGTCGCGGTAGACTTCCGAGAGACTGTAGAGGGCCTGGTTGGCGAGTTCGATCGAGGGGACTCGATCGAGGACTCCGCGGAAGATCGCCCGTGCCTCGTCTCGATCGCCTCGACGATGCGCCAGCACACCGCGGAGGAACTCGGCGCGGATGACCACGTCGAGTTCGCGGCTGTTGGCGAGTTTTTCAAAGACCAACTCGGCCTGGTCGTAGACCTTCTGGGCCAGAAACGTCTCGCCGATCCCGAACTCGGCCTCGATCGCCTGCGGCGTCTTGGGGTAGCGGTTCTTGACGGTGGTGTATTCGTTGCGGGCCAGGTCGTATCTCTGGGCCTTGGCAAAGTTGTTGGCCAACAGCAGCTGGACCTTGGCCTTGGTCTGGTCGTCGAACTGCTTGCTCTCGCTGTGCTTGACGACCCAGCCCCTGAGGATGTCCTCGACCCGGTCGTGGTTCTCGTCTCCTCCGGCTGCGATGTGCCGTCGGCAGACAAACAGCACCAGGTCGGCGGGCACTTCGTCCCGGTACCGATCGAACAGTGCCAGGTTGGCGTTGTAGGTCTCGATCGCCATTTCCTGGTCACCGAGCCTCAGTGACAAAGCCGCCTGCAGCAGCGGAGCCACCGGGCTGTCCTCATCGATGGTCAGACCAACCGCACCGACCCGCGAATAGCTCTGGGCGACCACGCTGCGGCCGCTCTTGCGACGCCCTTCGTCGACGGAGGTGATATTGGCGAGCATGCCGCTGGCCACCGAGGCCGCCGCCATGTAGTCCTCGCGCGTCAACGCGGACTGCACATAGGGCATCAGCCGATCCCAGTCGGTCGTGCTGTTGCCGACGCTGGTCGTCACTTTCTGGAAGGCCAGCAGCCTGGCGGTGGGTGTCAGCGGCTTGTCGGTCGGCAGTTCGAACAACGCCAGGCTGGCGGCGGCACTGGGTCGGTGCAGGCGAAGATCGCGGACGACGGTGTAGACCTGCCGCTTCAGCAGATCGGTGGCGTCCTTGTTGCCGCGAACCGTGTCGACCCATCCCTGCGCCAGGCCCTCGTCAAAGCCCCAGGTCCGGAATGCTCGAGCGTCCTGCCGGGTGCGGCTGGCCCGCACCGTCTTTTCCCACTCGACCAGGTTCGGCTTCTCCTGGCGGAAGTACCAGTTGGCCAACTGGGCTTCATACGAGCCACGGTAGTCGGATTCGTGAGTGATCAATTCCTGCAGGAACGCCGGTTTCTGAGCCTCCTCGAGCGAGGCCAGCACGCGACCGGCACAGTAGATCGAGTCGTAGTGGTTGCGTTGAACGCTGACGTGAGACCGCCAGTAGGCGACGGCCAGGTCGTCGAGCTTGTACTTCTTGAGCGTATCGCCGACCTGGTAGGCGTAGGTGAATGCCGCTCCGTGAGCCTTCTCGGTTCCGACGATCCAGGTATGAACCGCTCGGGCCAGGTCGGGCGACTTGTTCATATCGGCGGCGACCATCAAGCGGCGGTAGGTGTCGCTGTTGCTCGAGGTGGCCGTGAGCGTCATCAGGTGCCGGCTCGCCTCGCCGGCCGCTTCGGCCGGGCCGTAGTCGGTCGCCGCGGCCAGCCATTGCAGCGCCAGGGGGTACTCCTTGGGGAACCGCTTGGACAGCATCCCGTAGGCGACCGTCGATCGTGACCGCTGGTTGCCGGGGGCCTGGTGTCTGAGGTAGTAGGCGTGGCGCGAGAGCAGGTTGCGAACCGATTTGGTGGAGAGCTGTTTGAAGAGGGGTCCTGCGATCATCGATTCCCGCGCGGCGTCCCCCATGCGGTTGGCCGGCTCGCCGGCGACCCAGCCCTTCAGCAGCGGATCAGCATCGGCGGTCCGCAGCAGTGCGCGAGCCGATGCGGCCCGGTTCTTGGTGTCCTTGTTGCGGCGGGCCGAGTCGATCCACCCGGCCAGGAAACCTCGGAAGCTGGTCAGTTCAGGCACGCGTTTCCGCGCGGCGAGGTAGCGGACGACCTCGGCATTGAATTCCGCGTCGGAAGTCGCATTCGAGAACAACCAACTGGCGGCGTTGGTCGAGTAACTCTCGTTGCTCGGCCAACTCGAGACGATTTGTCGCAGAGTGGCGCGGGTCTTTTCGACCTGCTTCATGCGGTCGCGGTACACTTCGAAGGCGAGGACGTAGCCGAGGTAGGCCTTGTCGGGGTGGCTGGGATTGCGGCTGATCGCATCCAGCAACACCTTTTCGCTGGCGGCATGATCGGCCGGCGTGGCTGGCGTGTCCGGCTTGGTGGCTCGCGTGCGGAGGAATGCGGAGGCGGCCCCGTGCGAGCGGGCCGAGAGGGGCAGCAGCTGAGCGTAGATGCGGTTGGCGTTGGGCAGGTCCTTGGCCTGGACATACTTGTTGGCGAGCAACCCGAGCCGGTCGAAGCGGTCGGGGCGAGCGGGGTACTTGCGGAGGTAGTCGTTGACGACGGCTGCCATCTGGGCCGGCTTGGCGGCCTGGTTGTTCGAGAGTGCGGTGATGGCCAGGTAGTGCACGTCCTGGCTGTCGCTCAGCGCACGGGCCTTGGCGTAGCTGTCGGTGGCGTTGGCCCACTGGCCCAGCCGGCCGTAGTTCTCACCCATCATCAGGTGCAGCTGCCGTTTGCGGAAGGGCGTGGCGGGCAGGCCCTTGGCCAGCAACTTCGTCGCCGCCGTGTTGCTCTTGGCCCACTCGTTGCCCCGTCGCCACTGGGCCACCGCCTGCCAACCGGATTCCTCGGCCGAGATCCCCTTGGGGAATGCGGCGAGGAGTTCTTCGGCGAGAGTCGCGGCCTGAGTGTAGACCGCCTTGTTGTTGACCGCTGCGTATTGAGTGACGGCGGTCACGGCGTGGCGTCGTCCCAGTGCCGAGCCGGGGCTACGGCGGTAGACCGCTTCGTGAGCGGCTCCCGAGGCGCGGCGGTCGGTCTTGCGGTCGAGCACCGCGGCGAGACGGATCTCCACGTCGGCGGCGGTGGGGTCCTTGGGATAGCGTTCCAGCCACTGGCGGGCCGAGCCGATGAAATCGCTGTGGCGGCTGGCGGCGTCGAGACCGTCGATCAGCTTCAGCAGCACGTCGTGATGACGCGTGTCGCTGGGGTGCGAGGCGACGAACCGGCCGGCGACCCGGATCAGGCCGAACAACCGTCCGTGCTGGTGGTACAGGTCGACCAGCTTGACCATCGCGTCGGCGGCTTCGCTGGAGGTGTCCTTGAACTTGCCGAGTTCTCCTTCGAGCCGGGTCGCCTGAAGGCTGACGGCGTCGATCTCGCCTCGGGCCTTCGCGGCTTTCGCGGCTTTCGCGGCCTGCTCGGCAGACGGCTTGGCGTCCTGGGCGACCAGTGCCCCTGCCACCCCGACCAGGCCCACCGCGACCACGATCAGCGGCCATGTTACCAGGTGCCCGCGAGCCCATCCCGCCAGCCGATTGGTCCACCGCGCGCGTCTTACGTGTACCCGTGTACCAGTCATCGTCCCCACCTCATCGTGATTCGTGCCCGTTGGGCTCGTTGGGTCAGTTCGCAGTTCCGTGTCAGTACTCAGCAGTCGCCGCAGACTAGCTGCCGGCTCCCTTGGTCGCTCCCTTGGTGTCTCCCCCGGCGGGAGCCGGCGTCGGCTTGGGCCGGTTGAGCCGCGAGAGCGCATCGGAGATCTTCTTGGCATCTGTCGCCAGGGGGCTCTCGGGGAATTCCTGGATCAACTGGTCGAACCGGCGTCCCGCCTCGGGGCGACGGTTCATGCGGTACAGGCAGCGGCCGTAGTTGAACAGGATCACATCGAGAAACTTGGCGTCGGGGTAGTCGCTGAGCACGGTTTCGAATGTGTCGATGGCTCGAGCGAAATCGCGTTGCTGGTAGTAGTAGTTGGCCATTCTCGAGACCGACTCGCCCACCCGGCCGCTGTCGGGGAACTGGTCGAAGACCTTCTTGTATTCCTGGAAGGCCCGGTCGCGCAGCTGGGCCGCCCCGGTCCCCATGGATGCCGTGGCCATCTGCTCGTAGCACTGGGCGATCCCGAACTGGGCCTCGCCCCGCAGCTGGCTGGTTTTCATGCTGACCAACCGGTTGTAGATTCCGATCGCCCGCTGCAGGTTGCCCCTCTTGCGGGCGACATCGGCCAACTGCAGCAGGGCGTCGTCGACAAACCCGCTGTTGGGGAACTCCCGCTGCAGCCTCTGGGCCATCGCTGCAGCCAACTCGAGCCGATCCATCTCGAAGTAGATCTGCCACAGCTGGACGTAGGTCTCCTCGAGCAACTTGCCGCCGAGCTTGGAAGCGGAACGGGCGACCTTCTCGCAGACCGCCAGGGCCTGCATGTACTTGTCATTGGCGTTGGACTTGAGCCCGAACTCCTTGTACCGGCTGGCGATGTTGGTCAACGCGCCGGCCGTCTTCAACTCGGTCTGCAATCGGAGTTCCAGGTCCGAGATGACCGCACGAGTGACCCGGACTCCCCCCAGGTTGCCCTCGATGCAACGGGCCTCGGACTGCACCTGGTAGACACCATCGCTGCTGTTGCGTTCGTCGAGATAGACCAGCCGGACCTTGTCGCCGGGCATCGCCTGCAGGATCGCGTCCCCGGCCACAGTCTCCTCGACCTTGGCCAACGTGACCGTGGCGCGGAACACCCCGGTATGAATCGAGTTGTCGACGAGGGGCTCGGGTGCCGGTTTCGGGACGTCCTTCTTGCCGGCATCCTTCTTCGCAGCATCCTTCTTGTCAGCGGCCGGTTTCTCAGCAGGTTTCTCAGCAGGTTTCGCGGCAGGTTTCGCGGCAGGTTTCACGGCCGGGTCGTCACCGGCTTTCTGGACATCGGGCAGTTTCCCATCCAGTGCCTTGACCTTGAGTTTAATCTTGGCCTCGACGAGCGTGACCTTGACCTCATCGATCTTCTTGTACCGATCGATCTCGTCTTCATCCTCCGCGTCGGTATCGCCCACATCGGCGGCGTTCTTACTGGTGGCGTTCTTGCGGGCCTTGGTGACTTCCGAATCGGCATCGGTCGCCTTCTTGAGCAGTTCGGATTCGATCTCCTCGTCGGTCTTCCTGCGGTAGACCTCGACCACCGCGACGATCGAGTCCGCGCCATCGGTCAGGTCGCGATCGGGGTCTGAGATCTGCAAGTTGATGGCCTTTCCGAGCACGGCGCCCTGCAGAGTCTCCTCGAAGGCCCCGTCGGTGATCGCGGCCACTCCGTCACCGACGACGGTGACGGTATTGAGTACGGGTTGGTCGGTCTTCTTGTCGGCGGTGTGCGAGTCGGTGTAGGTCACCGTGACCGTGTCGTCTCCCTTGACCTCCAACCGTCCGTTCCCCTTCTGGGGCCGTCCCAGCCGGGTGGGGATGCTGCCCAGTGCGATCCTCACGTTGCGTCCGACGGTGAAGCACTCGACGGTTTCGCTGTCACCGCTGGTGACCGTGACGGTGACCTTGACCGGCTTGCCCGGTTCCAGGGCCGCGAGGTCCGCGTCATCGATGCGGACGAAGAACCTTTTCCCCGCCTCGACCTTCGACACCTGGTCGTCTTCGCCGGACATGTTGGTGCCGACCTTTTCCAGGGCCGCGATCGCACGGCTGTAGTGGCCGAGTTGGAAGTGGCCCAGCCCGATGTAGTAGTAGGCCTGGTTGACCTGCTTGCTGACCGGGAAGTGCTCGATCACGTCCCGCATCACACCGAAGCACTTGCCGAAGTTGCGGGCCTGGTAGAAGCAGACGCCGATCTTCAGAGTCGACTCGGCCCGCTGGTCCTCGTCCCGATTGTCCTCTGCCGCGATCGCCTCGAAATGGACTCGTGCCTTGTCGTACGCCCTGTCGCGCTCGAGGAAGAAGTTGCCCAGCCGCATGTGAGCCTCGTAGCGCAGTCGGCTGCGAGGATATCTCTCGATCACGCTCTGCCAGACCTCGACGGCCTTCTTGAGTTCTCCGGCCTCGAGCCGTGCGTCGCCGGCCTCGACCAGCTTCTTGGCCGCCCGGTCCTCGACCAGCGAGCCTCTGGGTCGGCCCTTCTTCCCCTTGCTCGCCTTCTTGGCCGCGTCCTGGGAAGCCGCCTCGCCGACGACCAGCGCCAGCAGAAGACCGAACGAAACAGTGACAGCCAGCAGACGTCGCATGGCGGGATTCCTTGCGCAGCGGATACATGCAGCCCGGTCGGCCTCACTCAAAGACCGGCACCGACAACACACCATTCTCACATCTGCCACGGCCGCGCACAAACCCAAAGGCGGATGTTAATAGGTGAGAAGAAAACTCTCGACGATGGGGGGGGGCGACGGGAACCCGGGGTTTCCACCCCGGACCAGATCAGGACGGCCGCGCCTGCGGCGGGGGCTGGGGTGGTTGTGGGGATGGGAGAGGGATTGTGTGGGTGTGGGGAGCGGAGCGATCGTGCATAGACCCAGGGTTTCCACCCTGGGCTGGGCGGGGCTAGGGTGTTTGTGGGGATGGGAGGGGGATTGTGTGGGTGTGGGGAGCGGAGCGATCGAACCAAGAACAACGGCCGAGCCACCCGTGACGGGCGACTCGGCCGTTGCCTGATCCGTAGTCCTGTGGCAGTCGGTCTAGCCGAACAGTTCGGTCACCGGCTTGCCGTTGTCGACAAGCTTCATCGGTCGACCCAGCGGAGTCTGCACCTCGCGGTTGGGGTCGATCCCCAGTGCGTGGCAGAAGCTGGCGTGCATGTCGGCGACCGGCACGGGCCTCTTGTCAGGCTCCATGCCGTCCTTGTCGGAGGACCCGACGATGGTACCGCCCTTGATGCCGCCGCCGGCGATGAAGCCGCTGAAGACGTTGGGCCAGTGGTCACGCCCGGCGTTGGGGTTGATCCGCGGCGTGCGGCCAAACTCGCTGAGCATGATGACCATGGTCTTCTTGAGCATCCCGGTCTTGTCCAGGTCCTCGATCAGGCTCGCCAGGGCCGGGTCCATCACGTCCCCGTGGTTCCGCAGTGCGGGGAAGTTGTTGCTGTGAGTGTCGAAGCCACCGCGGTTGATCTGGACAAACCGCACACCGGTTTCGACCAGCCGCTTGGCCAGCAACGCACCCCGACCAAACGCCGTATCACCGTAGCGATCGATCGTGGTGGTGGGGACCTTGTCGAGTTCGAAGGCCTTCAGAGCGGGGCTCCGCATCAGCTTGACCGCTTCCTTGACGGCCGTCTGGTTGCTGGCCAGCTTCTTGTCACCACTGCCGGAGTTGAACCGGCTGTTGAATCGGGCCAACACGTCCAGCCGCTCGTTGCCTCGAACGTTCCCAATCCCCTCGGGGAAGGCCAGGTACGGGTCCCGGTCGCCGGGGTTGGCCACGAAGTAGGCTTCGCACTTCTGGCCGAGGTAATAGGCTCGAGGAGCCCGACCGGAGATCGAAATGTAACCGGGTAGGTCACCCATCCGGTTGCGTTCGTGCACCACCACCGAACCGAACCCCGGGTGACGGATGTTGGCCGTCTGGCGGTAGCTGGTCTGGACGTTGTAGGTGGCCTGTCCGTGAGCACCCTGCGTGCCGGCGATCGAACGGACCAGGGCACAGTGGTGCATCTGCTTGGCCAGCTGCGGGAAGATCTCGGAGATCTGCACGCCCTGTGCCGATGTCTGGATCGGCTCGAACTCGCCCTGGGTCGGTCGCCCGGGCTTGGGATCCCAGGTATCCAGGTGCGTCATGCCGCCGCCGTTCCAGAACAGGATCACGTGTTCGGCGGTGGCCGCATGGCTGGTGCCCTGGGCCGCGAGCAGGTGCGGGACGCTCATGCCGAGCATCGACGCTCCGGTGGCGGCCGAGGCGGCGAGCATCCGCCGCCGCGAAAGCTTGTAGTCGCTGCAGGATCGGGTCTTGGAAGTCATCGGTGCTCCTTCGGATCAGAAAGGATGTCTGGTTGTGTTTGAGTGTTTGTGAGAAAAAGTCTCGGTCGTGTCTGCCGGCTGTCGTGGCCGTCGGTCTCAGGTCACGGCAGGAAACGGAATTCGTTGGAGTTGAGCATGACCCAGCGGAGGTCGGCCATGCCGGCCAGGGGCGAGCCGCTGCCAGTGACGATCTGCCTGGCCTCGGCGATCTCGGTCGCCGACGGGTTGCGAGTGAAGATTTCGCGGTAGGCCAGGCGGATGGCCGCGTCGATGCTGGGCTTGGGACCGGCCAACAGCTTGTGGATCGGTTCGAGTTCTCCGACTCGCGAGGCCTCGTGAGTCAGTCGCCCGTTGAGCAGCATCAGGGCCTGTCTCATCGAGGGCGTGTGGTCGCGTTTTTCGTCGAGCGTCGCGCGGCTGGGCTGCCCGAAGATTCTCAGGAAGTGCTCGGGTGCTGCCGGCGAGGCCATCCGCATCGAGGTGGAGAAACGAGGGTTGTCGTCGAAGACGCTGCGGATGAACCGGTCGAAGTACTCGACGTTGGGTCGGCGAATCGAGGCTTCCTGCTGCATCCGCATCGCCTCGATCTCCTCGCGGGACATCACCGTCAACCGCTCGATCTTGACCTCCTCCTTCGACTCATTCAGTAGAGCCTCGAAGTCGAGTTCGATGGCCTTTTCGATGTCATACGGCGAGGGAAGGGCGGTCTTCTTCATCGCCGGCTTCTTCATCACCTTGCCGGTGGCGTCGGCCAGCAGTTGAGTCTTCAGGGCCGAGCCGTCTTCTCCGGCCAGCGGCTTGGCGATCCTCGAACGCGACCAGACGACCTTCAGGTTCTTGCCCTTCTCGTGCTTGATGTCGAAGAGATGTCCGGCGGTGACGACGCTGTCGTAGAGCACCTCGCCGAGCATCCGCCTCATCGGCGTGGCCAGAAAGGCCGTCTCGAGCTCGATCCTCACCGGGTCGGCAACCTCCACGGCGTGACTCCGCCGGTAGGGCTCGCTGTTGACGATCGTGCGAACCAGCCCCTTCAACTCGTAGCCGTTGGCAATGAACTCGTCGGCCAGGAAGTCCATCGTCACGGGATGGCTGGCGGGGTTCTCTTTCGAGAAGTTGTCGACCGGCTCGACGAAGCCTCGGCCCATCAACTCACCCCAGACGCGGTTGACGAAGCTCTGGGAAAACAACCGGTTGCGGGGGTTGGTGACGATGGCGGCGAGTTCGGATCGTAGCTTGCTGGCCCGGTAGCGGGCCTGGGCGATCTTGAGATTCCTAGCGTCGCGTTTGGCCTCGTCGGCCACGCCCAACGTGTTGCGCTTCTTCTGTGAACTGGTCCGGTCGGCCTTGTTGCCGGCAGCCGCCAGCAACTTCTCCAGGTCCGCGTCACCCTTCTCGGCACCCTTGACCCGAGCGGCCAACTGGTCGGTCTGGCGTTTTCTGAGCATCCTGAGTCGAGCGATCGGGCGGCTGGGACGATCGGTCTTCTCGAGCGTGAACGGGAAGGCCGGGGTCATCGGCTTGCGACCCCCAGCGTCCTCGACACCCTCGGGAGGCCACAACACGGTGTTCTGGTCGACCTCGGTCGTGTAGACGGTGTTGGTGAACTGGGACTCGACGCGACGGGTCTTGCCGAAGTAGGCGGCCAAACCGTAGAAATCCTTCCGCGTCCAGACATCAAACGGGTGATCGTGGCACTGGGCACAGGCGACTCGGACTCCCAGGAAGACCTGGGCGGTGGATCCGGCCAGTGCCATCGGGTCGGCGTTGTCTCCGAGAATGTAGCCGAGTTCGGGAGTGGCTCCGGCCTTGCCGCTGGCCGAGATCATCCGCCGAGCCATCTCGTCCCAACCCATCCCCTGCCGCACGGCGCGGTGCACAAAGGCGATCGAAGCACCACCCCCCTCGGCGTTGCTCCGCAACCGAAGCATGTCGGCAAAGAAAATCGTCCAGCGGTCGGCAAATCGCTCGTCGGCCAGCAACCGGTCCACCGCCTGCTGACGCCGCGAAGAGGCCGGCAACGCCTCGAACTGATTGATCTCACCGGACGTGGGAATCCGACCCACCAGGTCGATCGTCACGCGACGCAAGTACGTCAGGTCGTCGATCGCAGGCAGAGCCTTGCGGGTAACGCCGCGGGACTGGTTTTCCTGATCGAGAACCTTGCCGAGCGCCTTGCCGAGCGGATCGGCGGCGTCGGCCTGAGTCAAGAAGACGGAAAACAACAGCACAGCCGGAAGAAACCGCGACATCATGGCGACTCCGTGGCGAAACACCCCATGCACCGGTCACCCGGGATGGACTCGAAACGTCGGTTACCTCTACTATTTGCTATCGGCAACCGGTACCTCCGTTGATCGTCTCACAACTCATAAACCAATGCAACTGCGAAGGGTGTTCGCGACGGGGACTGGCTCCAGAGCCACGCCTTTGGCGGGGTCCGCCTGCGGCGGATGGGATGCCTGTCCCGGACCCTATCGCCGCTTTCCCAAGCCGGGACAGGCACCTCCGCCCCGCCAAAGGCAGGGCTGCGGAGCCAGTCCCTGAGGCGTGGCTCCGGCGCCAGTCTCCCTGGGAGGATCAGCGGGTTGCTGGTTCGGGCGAGGCGACCAGGCGGTCTCGCCAGCGGAAACCCATCTCGATGGCGGCTTCCGAAAGCCTCACCAGCATGTCGTGATCCACCGCCGTCGCCGGCAACTCGGGCAACGCCTCACACGTGTTCCGAGTGTCGAACTCCGGATCGTCTCGCCAGTACGACGAGTAGACCTGCATCTGCTCATAGAAGAGCTTCTCGATGTTCGAGGGGTCTTTGAGCGGCCCGGGGCCGACAAAGCTGTTGTGACAGTTCTCGATCACCTGCTCGAGCACAGCAGACATCACGCCGGTGGTCACCGGATCGGACGAGGTCAGGTGATAGGTCTGCCCGTGGTAGTCGGATCGGACCAGGATTTCAGAAATCGCACGCGCAACCCAATCGACGGTGACAAAGTTCTTGCGTTCGTTGCCGTCGAGCGTCAGTCGCGTGGGTGCCTGTTCGGCCCGGACCGCGCTGCGGGACTCGGATGAGGCGGTTTGCCAGAGCGTATGAGCCAGGTGCAGTGCGGCGTAGAACCCGTGAAACGTGGTCGAGAACCCGCTTTGCGAGTCGCCGACGATGATCGAGGGCCGGTAGATGGTCGGCGGGCTCAAGAAATCAGCCTCACGAACCAGCATCTCGGCCGCCATCTTGCTCCGCTCGTAGTCGTTGCCCGGCTCCTGGCCGACATCCAGTTGCGACTCGAGGACACGATCGGTTCTCAGCCCGCAGACATACGCAGTCGAGACCTGGTGCAGATCGGCGATACCTGCGGTGCGGCACAACTCGAGAATGGCTCGAGTGCCTTCAACATTGCTCCGCCACGGCTCGCCATCGGGATCGGTGCCGTGAAACGTCAGGCTGGCGGCGTTGTGCAGCACCAGGTCGCAATTCTCGGCAATCCAGTCACGATCGAGGTCATCGAGCCCGAGGTCGGGTCTCGTGAGATCTCCTTCTATGACGTGGGGCCGGGGCAATTGCCGTCCGAGTTGGGCGTCCCAGGTGGCCATCAGCGCATCGACTCGCTGTTCAGCCGACATTTTGCGGGTCGGCCGAACCAGCAGCGCCAAGCGTACGCGACGATCGGTCAGCTCGCGAATCAGGTAGCGACCCAGCAGCCCGGTGCCACCGGTCAGCAACACGTAGTCCGACATTGGCATCCTGTGCGAAACAGCGGATCCCGTCCAGCCGGGCCATTCTAGGACCTGCGGGGCGTTTCACAACCGAAGCGGCACGATCGACGGGGCCTCTCGCACAGAAAAGACGGCGTCTCGATTCGCCCGCATCGCCCGTCGTTCAGGCCGGAATCGATTCACTCGGGGCCGTCCGACCCCGCCCACGGGCTCGACCCGAACGCCTCCTCGCCTTCACACCGGCCCGATGCTCTTCGATCGCCACAAAGTGCGGTCTCTGCACCCCGTGTGGAGTTCTCTTGCGAGACCCCGCCGCGGAGTCATCTCGAGAGGAGCCCTGTTCGTGTCGACCGCGGCTGCCCAGTGCCAAGAGGGCCGGCAGCAGGACCAGGTCACCCAGCAGCGCGGTGACCAGCATCGCGGAAGTCAGCAGCCCGAACCGCATCGTGGGCAGGAATGGTGAGAGCGACAGTGCGAGCATTCCGGCGGCGGCGATGATGGCCGCCAGCAGAATCGGCGGCCCGGTCCGCCCGAGTGCTTCTCGAGAGGAATCGTGACGGGTGCCGCCATCACGGCGTTGTTCGTGGTAGCGGACCAGGAAGTGGAACGTGCCGTCCACGGCGATTCCCAGCGCGATACTCCCCGACATCATCATCCCGATATCGACGTACCAGCCGGCCCAGCCCAACACTCCGAACACCAGCAGAATCGGCGTCAGGTTGGGGATCATCGCCACCACGCCGGTACTCAATGATCTCAGCGAGACGATCATCACGACGGTGATGATCACAAACGCCGTCAGGAAACTCTTCCAGAATCCCGTGAAGATCTGGCCCTGGGCATGATCCAGCAGCGGACTGATCCCGGTCCACTCGATCGGCATCCCCGCGGTGGCCACAACCAGTTCGTCATTCACCCGACGGCGACCTTCGACCGAACCGTCCTTCAGCCGCACGCTGATCCGCCACAGTCTCTCGCCCTCGGCAATGTAATCGCTCCCGCCACGATGCCCACGGGCCCGCTTGAGCAGCGAGAGGGTTTCGAAGGCGTCGTCGGGCATCTGGTTGGGGAACAGCTGGGCCAGCGACATCGTGTGCCGCACGCCGTCGTGCTTGCGGATCTGTGCTTCGATGTGACGGACCGCATCGAGCTTCGATACGAACGGCAGCGGCTCGGTACCGAAGTCGATCACGGCTTCGAGAGTCGTCGTGCTGGTCAGCCGCTGCTCGATCTGCCGAGCGTCCTGGCGAACTCGTCCACTGGCGGGCAGGAAGTCGACCGGGTCCATTCGAGTCTGCAGGCGAGGGACACCGACGCCGGCGGCCACGATCAGCAGCAGGCTTGCGACAGTCAACACCCCGCTGCGGCCGACGATCAAGGCGGCCAGCCGATCGCCTCGGGTCCTCTGAAGCCGGTTGGAAGCCGTCACCAGAGGTCTCGGGGGGAACAGGGTCAACAATGCCGGCATGGCTCCCAACCCGGTGACCAGGGCCACGATCGAACCCAGTGCTCCGGCCAGTCCGAACTGGCGGACCGGGCCGATGTCGCTGACCTGCAGCGAGACGAGTCCGATCGAGGTGGTCAGCGTGGCCAGGCAACACGGCTTCCACGCCAGACGCAACATGGTCCCCAGCGGATCGGGACCGTCCATCGCCTGGCGGTAGTAATGGACCAGGTGCACCGAGATCGCCAGGGTGAAGACCATCACCATCACCGGCAATGCGCCCAGGATGAAGTTCATCTCGGTGCCACTCCAAGACAGCACCGTCAGCGTCAGGTTGATCGACCAGACGGTCAGGCCCAGGATCCCGCAGGTCAACTTCCAGTCCCGCAGGGTCGAATACAGCAGCACCAGGCAAATGGCCAGGGTGACCAGGAAGAACTGCTTGTTGTTCTTGCGGCTGCCGAGTCGATCGAGTTCCGAAACGATCACCGGGGCGCCGGCCAGTTGAGCATCCTCGAGCTGGGTGTAGGCAAGTTCCTCGCGGACCGCGGCCACCGTGCCGACGCGGTCGGCGAGGCCTTCGGGGGAGAGCAGTGCGGCGATGCCGATCAGGCCATCAGGGCCACGCGTGGCCGAGAGCCCTTCGAGACGACCTCGGGCCTCCTCACGATCGACTCCCAGGTCCTGCATGATCGACATCAACCGGTAGGGACTCCAGCAGACCCGGATCCCGGGCAACGCCTCGATCCGCTCGCAAACCGCCTCGACCAGCTCCTCGTCCACCGGCTCGGCAGACTCCTCGCCCGGCAACCCCACCAGCACCAGTTCCTCGGCCCCGAATCGCTCCTTGAACCCGTCATAGATCCGCCGCGCCGGTGCCTCGCCGGGCAACCAGGTCTCGATATCGTTGTTCGACGTCAGAGACTCGGCGGTGATGAACAGGTAGGGAAAGCTCAGGACCAGAAGTCCCAGCACAAGTCGGCTGTGCCGACCAAAGAACTCGGGCAACATGGCACGATGTCCCGAAAAGCGGTCCGTGGTGTCAATCGATGAGTCAATCGCCGCGGGGGGCGGTGGCTGCCGCAACCTGCAAGAACCAGGTTGCGAGCACGCGAACCATCACCAGCGGCTTCCACTGGTTATCGAATCGTCGGCAGAATGGCCGTGACCCGAAACCGCAACCTCGTGCTCCGCAAGAGCAGCCTCGCGGGGCCGGGACAAACGACCCCTACCAGTGCCACCACCCGATTCCGGTCGCAGAGCAACGGGGTCGGGTTATTCCAATGGTGAGACCGATGGCCAGCCGAAACGGCGGGACAATCCGATTAATCCCACCATTACGACCAACCCGATCAGGGTGATCCACCAGGGAACCGTGCGGGTGAGGACGGCGGCCGATCCGCTTGTCGTTGCGGTTTCCCCGGCAATCGCTGCCAGGCTGCCTTGAGCCTCGTTGACCGACCAGTCGGTCACATCCGGCAGCCGGACCACTACGGCGACGGCCGGTGCGGGGTCCAGGTCGCGGGGCCTTTTCGAGAAAGTCGAGAAAGTCGAGAAAGTCGGGAAAGTCGGGAAAGTCGGGGAAGTCGGGGAAGTCGGGGAGATGGTGGACGAGGTGGCTTCGATC
>Ga0310123_10000733_pt1 | contig 28813 bp, 20 predicted proteins | sample CB6_AW_1057_MG_FD_203505 | JGI IMG/M metagenome (GOLD analysis project Ga0310123, IMG submission 203505) | Marine microbial communities from Western Arctic Ocean, Canada - CB6_AW_1057 | ecosystem: Environmental > Aquatic > Marine > Oceanic | place: Canada: Western Arctic Ocean | collected... | reverse complement strand
GCCTTCAACAACATCGGCTGCTGGCCTCCGTTCGAATCGAGTGCCTACCACGGAACCACGGTGGCGGCGATGGCCGTGCAGGCGGCTCCGGGGTGGCTCGAGAATCTCAAGGACAGCGACCTGATGGCTCGGGTCGCCCGGACACACAACTACCTGAAGACCACCAAGCCGCCGCACGACTACGGCAAGGTGCTGCTGCTGTGGACTTCGACCCAGGTGCCCGGCCTGATCGACTCGAAGCAGAAGAAAGCGTTGATCAAGACGCTGCTCAAGCACCAGCAGGCCGACGGCGGCTGGTCGATTCGTACGTTTGCGACTCCAGAGACCTGGGGCGATGGCAGCCGGGCTCAGAAGTTGAAGGACGAGCCTGAGTTCACCAATCCGCCCAGTGACGGTCATCAGACCGGGCTGGTGCTGATGGTCCTCCGTGACGCAGGGGTCTCGGCCAAGAAGAAGTCGATTCGCAAGGGAGTCAAATGGCTGTTGAAGAATCAGAGGCAGTCGGGTCGCTGGTGGACTCGGTCGTTGAACACCGACAAGTATCACTTCATCACCTTCAGTGGAAGTTGTTACCCGCTGCTGGCGTTGGGCAAGTGCGGTGTCCTGCCGACGAAGGTCCAGGTGACCCAGGCTCCCTAGAGCGGCTCGGATCGCTTGCGATCGTCCAGCACCGACCGTGACACCGGTGCCGGCGACCGGTCCGTCTGTTCGGTGACATTGTTCGGGTTGAAGGGGATTCCGAGATGGTGCTGCAGTGCAAATGGACCGGACCCGCTGTGGCGACCTCTCTGGTGCTGGGGCTTTTGCTCTGTAGTGCCTCGCAGGTCGTGGCCGCCAAGCCGGGCCGCGAAGACGTGCCCGACATCGGGTCGCGACGCGAATTGATGATCGACAACTTCCTGGTCGATCGGCTGAAAGGCCGAGCCAGGATGCGGCTGCACAATCCCGTCCGACGCGAGATCTCGTTGATCCACGATGCGGACTGGGAAGGAAACGCCTGCAACTACTACACGGTGTTCTACGACCCGGACTACGGCGGGTCCGGACGCTACCGGATGTACTACCACGCCTGGCACATCCCTTCCGACGGCAACCAGTCTCACCCCCTGAGAATTGCCTACGCCGAGAGCAACGACGGGATTCACTGGAAGAAACCTCACCTGGGCCTGTTCGAGCACGATGGTTCCAAGAAAAACAACATCGTGCTGGCCTCGATCAACGGCATGGAGGCACATGATTTTTCGGTCTTCAAGGATCTCAACCCCAGGGTGAAGCCCGAGGCACGGTACAAGGCGGTCGGGTATGGCCGGAAGCCCTCGGGTCTGTACGCCTTCAAATCACCCGACGGCATTCGCTGGACGCCGCTCAACAATTCGAAACCGGTCATGACCGGGCATGCCTTCGACACGCAGAACATCGCCTTCTGGGATCCTGGTGTCGGAAAGTACCGTAGCTTCATCCGTGACTTCGACGGGGACATCCGTGGCATCAAGACGGCCACCTCCGATGACCTCGTGCACTGGAGCAAGCGGGATTGGCTCGAATACCCCGGGGCTACGGTCGAACAGCTCTACACCAACCAGGTGCGTCCCTATTACCGGGCTCCGCACCTGCTGATCGGTTTCCCGGTGCGGTACGTCGACCGAGGCTGGGTGCCCGGTACCCGGCGACTGCCATCGCTGAAATTACGGGAGCAAAGGTCGCGGACCAACAAGCGATACGGATCGGCTGTGACCGACACGATCCTGATGAGCAGTCGTGACGGACGGACTTTCCACCGGTGGAACCAGGCCTTCCTGCGACCGGGCCTCAGGACACGCCACAACTGGGCGTACGGTGACAACTACATGGCGTGGCAGATGGTGGAAACCGATTCGCTCGAGGACGACAGTCCGCGGGAACTGTCGATGTATGCCACCGAGAGTTACTTCACGGGGAAGACGTCGCGGCTGAGGCGTTACACGTTGAGGATCGACGGGTTCGTCTCTCTGTTTGCTCCACGCGAGGGCGGCGAGTTGATTACCCGGCCGTTCCGCTTCCGCGGTGATCGGCTCGAGCTCAACGTGGCGACATCGGCAGCCGGATCGGTCCGGGTCGAGATCCAGGACGCTGCCGGGAAGCCGATCCCGGGCTTCGAACTGGCCGAGTCACACGAGGTGTTCGGCGACGCGTTGCAGTACCCGGTCGAGTGGAAGTCGACATCGAGCGTGGCTCGACTGGCAGGTAAGCCGATCCGGCTGCGATTTGTTCTTCGCGAGGCCGACGTGTATGCGTTGAAGTTCTCGACCACCGCCAAGGTATCGGCGGCCCTGAAGCCGCAGGTCTCAAAGTCCGTGCAAAGCCGCTGCCTCTCGATTCTGCAGGGTGGATTGCAGGGCAAAGAATTCTGGCCGTCGATCCATGCGGCCGAGGGCCTGACGCTGGGCGGGCAGCAGCAGGCGGTGATCAAGTTCCTGCAGCCCAAGCTCGATCACGAAACCGATTCGCAGAAGCGGTGCGGGCTGGCTCGAGAACTGGTCAGGGCGGGGTCTCGGAAGTATGTCGCCGAGATGGTCCGGATCCTCAAGAGCAAGGATTCTTATGGCCACGTCCACGCGGCTGAAAGTCTCTACAAGGTGCACGGGTGTGGCAACGGGCTCGAACTGGAACGGGCATGGAAGAGCAGCGAGAACATGATCCTGAGGCTGATGGCGGCTGCCGCGTTGGCGAGATCGGGACGTGTCGATGCGTTGAGCTTTGTTCGGGATCAACTGGCCAACAGCGACGACAAGATGTCGAGGATTGCCGCCTGGATCGTGGCACGGGTCGGTGATCACTCGGACGTCCCCAGGCTGAAACGAACGGCCGGCCCGCTGCGTGACCCGCTGAGCCGTTGCTATTTCGATCATGCCCTGGCGCTTCTTGGTGATGCCGAGGGACGGCGGTCGTTGCTGCGAAACCTGGGGTCCGACAGTCCCGACATCCGCACCTACGCAGCCGTGTTTGCCGGGGAGGCCAGGATGGTCGAGGCCATTCCGACCCTGGTCGGCCTGCTCGACGACCAGCATCCCGATGCCCGGTTCCGCTCGGCCCAGGCTCTGCTCGAACTGTCCCGGCCCCAGCACCCGTCCCGATTTCTGCTCAGAAGAGCTCCGATCAGCAAGCAGGGGGGGCCGCTGGTCTCGGTTCGAGTCGACAACGCCCACCTGGTTCACACCACTCAGTTACTGCCGGAGAACTCAAGCGGTGCCATGATCGAGCAGGTTCGATCGGTCCTGGAACAACTCGCTGGGTTGCTGGCAGAGCACCGGACGCCACGCAGCCAACTGGTCAAGCTCAACCTCTACGTGACCAATCCACAGGTTCTCCAGGTGGTCGACAAGGCACTTGCGACCTGGCTGCCGCGTGGTTGCCGGCCAGCGGTCGCGCATGTGGAAACACCGCTGCCTGATCCGGAGGCCGGGGTGGCAATCGATGCGGTCTTTCCTGCTCACCGGGTGAGTTCTACGTCGGGGGTGGGATATCGGCTTCCAGGGGAAGGGGATCGCGCGGACCGGTTTGCTCGATCGAGCGTCTTGCCTCGCGGCGAGGTGGTCTATGTGTCGGGCCAGGCCCGGCCGGGCTCACTCCAGGACGCGACGACGGCGACGATGAAGGGGTTGTTTGCGACCCTGGAATTCATGAAGGTTCGCCGGCAGGACATTGTCCAGATCAAGTGCTTCGCCGCTCCGATTAGCCAGTCGGGGAAGATCCTCGAGGCGATCGCTGCGGTGTTCCCCGGTCAGACGATTCCTCCAGTGAGCCTGGTGGAGTGGAAGAGCGGTTCGTTGCCGATCGAGATCGAGTTGGTGGCCTGGCGGAGTGGCGATCGGTCGCAGCGGGGTGTCAGTTTTTCGACTCCGCCGGGACTGTCGTCCTCGCCGGTCTTCAGCCGCGTGTCGACAATTCATGGCCCGCAGCGGATCTACGTCGCCGGGTTGTATTCCCCAGCACCTCATTCGGACGCGGGTCAGGTCAAGTCGGTGTTCGGACTGTTGAAATCGAGCCTGGTACCGCATGGTTCGGATTTCCGTCACATGGCCAAGGCGACCTACTACGTGTCGACGTCGCAGGCCAGTGGGGAACTGAACCGGTTGCGACCGACTCTCTATGACCCCAAACGACCACCCGCGGCCTCCAAGGCGATGGTCAGCGGTGTCGGTTTCGAAGGCAGGTCGATCCTGGTGGACATGATTGCCACCGGATCGGATTCCCGCTGATTGGTCCACCCTCATGCAACGTCCACTCACGGCCGGGTCCCGAGTGGCAACAGGCGGAGATTTGAGATGAGCAGACTGGTCATCACAAGTGGTATCTGGTTGGCCAGCCTCGGTTACGCGGCCGGAGTCGCTGCTTCAGACCTGTCGGAGCCGAAACCACCGCTGCCCCTGTCACCCTCGGCAAGTGCCCGGCACCTGCGGTTGCCCAAGGGGTTTCGGATCGAGTTGGTAGCGAGCGAGCCGGTGGTGGTCGAGCCGTCGTCCGTGGCGTTCGACTCGCGGGGCCGGATGTACGTCAGCGAGATCCACGGCTTCAATCTCGAGGGTGAAATCGATGTGGCGGAATTGAACAAGACAGGCACGATTGACCGCTCGGTTCGCCGGATTCGCTGGGAGCGTGTCGGAGGTCGAATCGTCGAAGAGGCCAAACGGGGGCAATACGGCACGGTCAAGCTGTTGTTGGATACCGACGGGGATGGCCGGATGGACAAGGCGCGGGTGTGGGCCGATCGGCTGCCGCCGTGTTATGGCATCTTGCCGTTTCGGGACGGCCTGGTGGTCGTGTGTGCTCCGGACATCCTGTTCCTGGCCGACCGTGATGGCGACGGACGTGCTGAAGTCCGCAAGACGTTGTTGACAGGGTTTCGCCGCGAGTTCATCGAACGGGGGATCAACAACCCCCGCTGGGGACTCGACAACTGGATCTACGTTGGCTCGGGCGGTGACGGCGGGACGATCCGCGGCCCCAATCTCAAGACACCCGTCGCCCTGGGCCGTACCGACTTTCGTATCAAGCCTGACGGGTCGGCGATCGAGCCGGTGACGGGAACCGTGCGGACCTTCGGCTGGGGTATGAACGCGATCGGGGATCGATTCACCACGGCCGGTGGCACTCCGGTTTCGGCCAACCTGCCGCTGCCGTACCGCTACCTGGGCCGCAACCCCTTCGTGGCGTCTCCGGCTGTGGCCTACACGGCATCGAACTACAACCGCGTGTTCGGCGTCAGTCCACCGCACCCGTGGCGAGTGGTTCGAGGGCGGGACCCGAACTGGGTCAAGTTCTACGGTCAGCGAGAAACATCCGGCGGATACTTCACCAGCGGCTGCGGGACCGAGATCTACCAGGGGCGGCTGTTTCCTCGGGAAATGGTCGGCCAGTTGTTCTGTTGCGAACCATCCAACAACGTCATTCATCGCAGCCGGTTGACTCTCGAGGGCTCCGCCTATCGGGCCCGGCGGATGGCCGACGAGGCCGGGTCGGAGTTTCTGGCCTCTGGCGATCCCTGGTTCCGCCCGGTCAACCTGCGGGTCGGTCCCGACGGGGCGATGTACATCGTCGACATGTATCGCGAGATCGTCGAGGACTACTCGGCGATCCCCCGGTTCCTTCAGCAGCGTTACGGCCTGGCCGGTGGTCGCAAGCTGGGGCGGATCTGGCGACTGGTTCCCGAGAAGGCCAGGCTGCGGCCGGCGATTGCCTGGCACGAGGCGTCCGACAAGGTGCTGCTGGCCGCGTTGGACGACGAGAACGCCTGGCGTCGTTTCACGGCACAGCGGCTGTTGATCGGCCGTGGTGGTCGTGCGGCTGTCGGTGGACTGGCGGAAATGGTCCGCAAGGGCCGGACCGTCGCCGGACGACTGCACGCCCTCTACACCCTCGACGGCCTCGATGCCCTGGGCCCTTCGGAAATCGCCGTGGCGTTGAAGGATGCCGACGCGGGTGTGCGGATTCATGGGCTGCGGCTTTCCGAGCGGATCCTGCCGGATAACGTCGAGACGGTCGAAGGGCTGTCGAGGCTGGCGTCGGACAAGGAGCCTCGCGTGAGGTTGCAGGCGGCGTTGACGCTGGGCGAGTCGAAGACCGTCGCGGCGGACTCGTCGCTATTGGCACTCGCCCGCCGATCGGGCCAGGAACAGTGGATGTCGGCGGCGATTCTGTCGGGGTCCCGCGACCGTGCCGGAGTATTACTGGCCGGGCTGCTGGCCGAGAAGACGCCAGGGCAGGGGCGTGAACTGGTCGGTCCGCTGGCGGCCACCTTCGGAGGACGCCGGCGGGTGTCGGAGTGGGGACCGATTCTCGAAGCGGTGGTCTCGCACGATGCGGCCGTCAAGACGGCCTGCCTCGAGGGGCTGGCCGCCGGGGTGGCCGGCAGCGCCGAGCCGCTCAAGGGCGTCGAGCCCACATGGCCGCCGCTGGCGAGGCTGGTGACCGATCGATCCTCGCCGATCAGGCACCTGGCGATCGGGCTGGCATCTCGGCTGGGTTTCGGCGATCGGCCGGAGATTCGTCGAGAGATGAAGCGGGCGATGGCTCGTGCGCAGGACGCCGGCGGCGCGATTTCCGATCGCCGGGCTGCCGTGCGACTGCTGGCATTTGCGTCGTACGACCAGACCGCCTCCACCTTCACTAAACTGCTCGATCCGGGACAACCGCTGGACCTGCAGTTGGCGGCTGTTTCGGCGATGAGCGGATTGGCTGACCGGAAGGCGGTCCTGGCCATGCTGGCCGGATGGAGTCGATACACCCCTTCGCTGCGGAAAGACGTGCTCGATGCGGTGATGTCGCGAGAGGACCGGTTGGGGGTACTGGTCGATGCACTCGAACGCAAGACGGTGGCCGTTGCCGAATTGAACGAATCGCGGCGCGAGCGGTTGATGGCGGCAGGTGACTCGAAGGTGGCTGCACGTGCACGTCGCCTGTTTGCCGAGCGGCCGCTTGAGGCCCAATTGCAGGCGCGGGTCGCCCGCTACCAGAAGGCGTTGAAGGGAAAACGGAACCTGGCACGGGGCCGCGAGGTGTTTGCCCGGCACTGTCTGGGCTGCCACAAGCTGAAGAAGGAAGGTCACGCTGTGGGGCCGGACCTGGGTGGCGTGATCAAGAAGCCCGACGAGGCGATCCTGCTGGAATTCCTCAATCCCAGCGCGACGATCGAACCGGCCTACCAGAGCTACACGGTGGTGACCACCGCGGGACGGATCTTCACCGGGACCATGGCCGCCGAATCGGCCACCAGCCTCACGCTCCGAAAGGAAAAGGGACTGACCGACACGGTGCTCAGAAAAGAGATCGAATCGGTCAAGGCCTCGACGGTGTCGCTGATGCCATCGAACCTGTACGAGAAGATCAGCCCCGCCGAAATCGCCGACGCGATTGCCTATCTCCGCAAGGAGTTGATCCGGCCGTAGCGAACCGGAACGGGTTGGTCAGCAACGTGTGTCACCGTTGGTCGAAGCGCCCAGGGAGAGATCGATGTTCACGATTGCCGAGTCATTCTGCCTGAAGCCGGGATGCTACGACGAATACAAGCGGGCTCACGATGAGCTGTGGCCCGACATCGCCCGGAGCATGGCCGAGAATAACGTGAGCATGGCGATCTACCTGCGAGCCGATCGCCTGTTCTTGCACGCGGTGGCTCCTAGCCGGCAGGATTGGGACAAGATGCGCGAGTACCCCGGGTTGCCGAAGTGGCACGCCTACATGGCCACGCTGATGGTGACCGATGACCAGGGGTCGACGATCGTTGAGGAGCTCGACGAGGCGTTCGTCTTCGGGATCTTTGCCGACTAGACGCCGCGGAGCGTTCTGGCCGCGGTCATCGGGAAGCGGGCCAGCCGGCGGGCAAGGACAGCGACCAGACTTCGCTGCACAGCGGCCGGGCGTGACCGCCGGCGATCCACAGCTTTCCGCCCAGGACATACGCCGAGTGTTCGTGCCGGGCCTTCCAGGTGGTGGCCGTCTTGTACTCGGTCCAGGTCTTGCCGTCCTTGGAGTACCAGGCGTCGCCCCAGTTCTTGGAGGGTTTGTTCGACCAGCCGCCCAGGACCCACATGTGGTCGCGGTAGACGACCGACGAGAACCACAGCCGAGGGTGCCAGGCCGCCTTGCTGGTCACCGGTTCCCATTTTATGCCGTCGGTGGTACTCCAGACGTCATTGTGCGCCTCGTACTCGGGTACGTAGTTGACGCCGCCGAATACGTACATCCGCTCACCCAGCACGGCGGCCTGGTGGTAGGCTCGGGGTGCCCAGCCGGCGTTGTCGGTGGCGCGTGTCCAGGTCTTACCGTCGGCGGTGGACCAGACGTCGTTCTTCGGGCTCTTGCGGTCACCGAAGTAGTAGTTCTCGGTCCCGCCCAGCATCCACATCCGGCCCTTGAACTCGACCAGCGCGGCGGCCAGGCGAGGTGTCCAGCCAGCCGACTTGGTGGTCCGGGTCCAGGACTTGCCGTCGGTCGAGGACCAGACCTGGTTGCTGGCCGAGTGCCCCGGCAATCGGCCGTTGTACCAGCCGCCCATGAACCACATGCGGTTCTTGAAGGTCAACGACATCGAGAGGTCGCTGTGGATCCAGGGTGCTTTGGCGGTGACCTGTTTCCAGGTCTTGCCGTCGGCCGAGGACCAGACGTCGCGGGGTGGCGCTTCGAACGAGTTTCTCCAGCCACCGAAGATCCACAACCGGTCCTTGTAGACCAGTTCACCCTGCGAATCGCGGGCACTCCAGCCGGCTTCCCTGGTGACCTGGACCCAGGCAGGATTGGGCGCGTCGGCGGCGAAGACCGCGGAGGCGAGCAGCAAGGAGGCGACCGTCGAGAGGATGATGTGTTTCACGGGAATGGCTCGCTACTTCGAGACCTGTTTCACCAGCTTGTGGACCGACGCGGCGATGCGTTTTTCGACATCGCCGGCCCAGCGATAGGCCGGGCGTCCGTACTCGTAGAGCCGGGCACCGCCCTCGTAACCACCCTCCTCCCAGACACGCCGCGAGGGGATGTAGGAGATCATGTCGTCGGCGTAGCCGCAGACCCAGGTCCGCTGACCGAACTCGTTCTTGAACCTCAGCGCGAAGTCGACGACCGTCTCGGCACCCATCCCGATCATCAGCGTGTCCTTGCCCAATCGCCAGGCGTGGATCGGGTAGGGATAGGTGGGCGAGAACTTTGCTCCGTTGTCGAGCTTGCCCAGCAGTCGAGTGGCCCAGCGGCGTTCGATGCGGTTGTTGCTCTTCTGGGCCTTGGTGAGCATCTCGCGGGTGACCAGCTTCTGGTAGGCGAGTGGGACGTATTCAAAAGCGGTCTTCAAACCGGGTGCGACCGGTCGCAGCGGTTTCTTCGCCAGTGCCTCTTCGACACCGACGGCCAGCATGTGGCCGTACTTGCGGCAGAGTTCAATCTTGCGGCGGGGCAGGGGGTTCTGATCGCCACCACAGGTGTTGACGAACATCGCCAACGCGCCCGGGTGCTTCTTTTCGATCTCGACCTGTGCGAATCCCGGGTAGTCTCCGCACCATTTGGTGAAGCTGAGCGTGGTCGGGTGGCAGGCATAGCCGAACAGGATCGCGCGCAGCTTGTTGTCTTTGCCGGTGACGGTCATCACCGGAACGGTGTGATCGACGGGCCCGACCAGCGTCTTGCCGGCGGCCAACAGAGCCGGGACGTCGGCTTCGCGATTGTTGCGGCGGTTGACTCCAAAAGTCGAGCGGCCCGCCGTGGTGTGGATCGTCGCCGGCTTGAGGTCCGCCAGGGCCCGGCCGATCAACTCGACACTGACCGTGACCATCTTGTCGGTGTACTTGCGGACCAGTTCTTCCTGGGCCTCCTCGACCGGGTAGTAGTCGATCAGGTCTTCACCCAGCCGCGGCCCGCAGTGGTTGTGCGAGAAGGTGTACATGACCTGGTCTCGCTGGAGTCCGAATTTCTTTTTCACCTGCTGAAAGACCCGGTCACTCATGCCCTTGGGCACACCCTGGAAGTCGCTGGTGATCAGGACGACCCGGTGGCCCTTGCCGTCATCCAGGGCCAGGGCCTTCATCCACAGCGGGTGGATGATTTCTGTCGCCACCCGCCTGCTGCCATAACCGGCCAGCCAGACATCGGCCCTGGGAGTCAGGTCCGACTTGGCCAGCCCGGCCTTCCAGCCCGCCTCGGCCCGTGGCGAGGCGATCAGCAGCAGGCCGCAGGCCAGGACCGCGACCAAGATCGCTGCCAGGGAACTCGACGAGTGAGTGCGTGTTGCGTGACGGCTCGGATGAAGAGTTGATGTGCTCATGAGTCTGTTGTCCATGGGGGATCGCGCTTCGTGGGAGCGGTGAGTGTGATTCTGACTGCAGAGCATGCCTTACGGCCGAGGATTTCGCGACTCCAGCAGCCGGTCGGCGATCGCGTCGGCGAGCATGCGGTTGCCCTGCGGGTTGTAGTGGCAGCAGTCATCGATGTAGATCGGCTCGGGTGTATCGGCGAAGACCTGTGTCAGGTCCAGAAAATCCACCCCTGCCGCGGTCAACTCGCGGCCGGCGGACCTCAGCCGCGGGTACCCGTCGATCACTCCCGGGCGGTACTTGTGCCCCGGTTCGATCGCGACATCCCGCTCGGCCTCGCTCATCGGCTTGGACCCTTCGACGTACTGGTTGGGTTGCAGCACGTGCAGGTAGCGGATGCTGTTGGTCCGGCAGAGCCGATCGAGTTGCCCTGAACAGCGTTGCCAGAGTGCGACCAGTTGGTCGTACATCTCGGCCGGTTCTGAATAGGTGTTGTCCGGTCCGGTGTGCAGGTAGACCCTGGCCTGGTTGAGCCATTGCGAAGCGATAACGACCTGGTCTTCGCCGATCTGTTTGCGGAAGCGGTTGTCTCCGGTCCGCCAGATGAAGCCGAGCAGTGGCGAATAGGCCAGGGGTCCGTCGAGAAACTTCTCGGCCCAGCTTCGTCGTTCGAGGGTGAGCGAGGCGTGTCGGTAGAGCGTGTGGATGATCTCGGATCGAGGCAACTTGCGAACCCGTTCGTGCCATCCTCGCGGGTAGGCCACGTGGACCTGCTTGGGGTGGTTTTCGGATGGGTGCAGGACGACCTCGTTGAAGCCGTCGATGTTGATCACGACATCGTATTCGGCTCCCAGCGAGAGCATCCAGGCGAGGGTCATCAGTTGCTGGGGCTGTTTGTACCCCGAGAGTGCCAGCGAGACGACTTCGATCTGTCGGCCCTGGAATTGGAGATCCTGTGCGAGACGGGCTTCGAGTTGTTCTTTGCCGTGCATCGAGAAGTACCAGGCGACCGAGCCGCCGATGATGGCCACTCGGAGACGATCAGGTGAGCGGCGGGCCAGCGGATCGCCCTGGTCGAGGAACCCGAATCGGTTGACCGGGAACGGGGTTTTGGCGACGGTGGCTCCGCCGGTGATGTCGGGGTTGAGCACCCAGCCCAGGTGGGGGTGCAGCACCTCGTCCAGTGGCGGCGGGGAGTTGCGATCGATCCCGGCGGCTGATGCCCGCTGGTCCTCCTTCAGCGCGACGAAGTCGAGTTCTCCGTCGACCAGAGCCAATCCGACGAGCCCGATCAGTTCGCAGACGACCAGCACCAGCACCGAGGTCACCAAGGCCAGGACGCACCGCTTCGGCCACGATCGCCGGGGTCGGGGAGTGCCTTGTGGGTGAGATGGCATGAATCTGGTGGGTTCAGCACTTGGCCGTCGTGCGTTTCTTGCCCAACCGCCCGGACGACTCGCACTTCTCGATGTACTCGGTTGCCAACGGCACTTTGCAGGCGGTGTCCCCGACATTGACCGACACCTTGCCGATTGTCTTCGCCGCCGCCTTGGCTGCCTTCAGGCAGGGGGCGACATAGACTCCCGCCGCGATCACGAATCCGTTCATCGTGTAACGGACCCGGTTCTGGGCGCCGTCGATGTCCTTGACCACGCTCTTGAGCAAGTCCTGGATTTCGCTGGTATCGAGATCGTCATCGGGCTGAATCGAGACCATCGACGAGTAGGTGTTCCATCCACAGCTGGCGATCCCCTCCTGGCGGGCCTTGATCCACTTCACGGCCAGCTCCCGCACGTACGGACTCTCGCTGGCCACCCATGGCACTGTGTACTCGTTGACCATGCTCCAGCCGGCCTCGCGGGCCCAGGAGTTGAGTTGCGACTTGGTCATCAGGGCCCCGTCGGCCACCAGGCCGGCCAGGTACTGGGCGTCGGCGTTGCCGGTCTCGAAGAGGTCCAGGGCCAGCCGCTGTTCGCCCTTGATCTGCTTGACGATGGTCTTGAGATCGGCCACCTTCACGCCGAACATGTTGTCGGGTGCACCGTGTCGCTGGAACGTCTTGCGGGTTTGCTCGGTACCCAGCTTCTTCAACTGGGCCATGATGGTCTTGACCGTCGCCATCGTGGGGGGGTCCAGGTGGTGCTCAGAACTGAAGGACGTGTGCGTGAGGGTCAGCGTTGGGGCTGGGCCAGTGACTGCTTCAGCCACCCGCGGAGTGCCTTGCGGGCGGCCGAGGGACGCAGGACCCAGGCATCGTTGTGGTTGCGAAAGCCTGTTGGCTGGAAGGTGAAGTCGCCCTCTTGAGCGGTCGATTTCAGATACCGTCGCGTCGCGGCCAGGCTCATGGCGGCGTTGCCATGAGCTTCGTGGCAGATGAACTGGGGCCGATCGCCCAGGCGTTTCAGGCGGGTCAGGGCGGATGGTCGGTCGGCACCGGGATAGCCCCACCGCTCGAAGACGCCATCGTAATGGCTGTAGGGGATGATGGCGGCCCACAGCTGGGCGACCTCGTCGTCGTACAGCCCGATGTAGTTGCAGGCGATGGCACCACGCGAGAAGCCGGCCAGCACCACTCGCCTGGGATTGCCGTGGTGCTTTCGGCATAACTCGGGCACCGCCTGCTTGATGTACTTCAGCGTCGGTTGAGGGTCATATTCGGGCTTGGTACCCCACCATCGGGTTGTGATTCGAGAACCGGCTCCGTCGACAAACGGCAGGCAGATCCAGATGTAGCCACGGCCTCCGGAAATCCCGTACCCCAGCTTGCTCCCTTCGGGTCGCCCGGTGCTGATGTCGCCGTAGCGACTTTTGTAGGGACCATTTCCGGCGAGCTCGATGATGACAGGGTACCGCCGGCCGGCCGTCCAATCGGTCGGCAACCAGGTCACGTGATACAACTCTGTCTTCTCGTACCCGGCCAGGACCTCCTTGATCCGCTTGCCGGGGCCTGCCGGTCCCCTGGAGAGTTCGGGAAGTGCCAGGTCTGGAGGGACCGACGAAATGTCGGGGCGTGGTTCGGCGTAGACAGGATCGGAGATGAGTGACATGGCCACCAGGGTGGTCAGAATGCTGGCCAGGAATCGGCTGAAGCGTGGTATTGGACGTCTTGGACCCATCGTCCTGTCGAGTCGTCAGGTGTGTGGAGTGAGCCGGCCCGGGTGCGCATTGGCGCGTTGTCTTGTCTATCATCCGTCTGGATTGGAGTCTGTCCAGTGGAGGCGGGGACGCAGGGACGCGTCGGAAGTGGACCGATGAACAGACGGATCAGCGACGCAACCTGCCTGCCGAGCCTATTTGCACTGCTTGGGATCATGGTCGGTACCGGCGGAGTTGGGCTCGAAGCCGCCGCCGCTCCGCTGCAGGTGGCCACGTTTGTTGCCGACGTCTCGCCCAGGCTCGGTCAACCCGTCGGCCTGGGGTTCATCCCTGCAGCCCGCACCAAGGAACACCCGCTATTGGCCAAGGGCATCGTGCTGCGTGGCTCGGGAAAGCCGGTGGTCCTGTGTGCGATTGACTGGATGGAGTTCCACAATGATGCGTTTGCCTTGCTTCAGGCCCGGATCGCCGAGGCGGCCGGGACGATTCCGTCTCGAGTCAGCCTGCATTGCCTGCACCAGCACACCGCTCCGGCGCTGGACCCCAATGCCCATGTGCTGATGCTGAGCGTGAACAGCCCGCGTCGGATCGCCACGGCGGCCTACCTGAAATCGGCCGCCGATCGCATCTCTGCCGCCGCTCGAGCCTCTCTTTCGAAGTCACGCCTGGTCACTCATGTGGGTACCAGCCAGGCGAAGATCGAGAAGATGGCCTCCAGCCGACGGCTGCTGCAGAAGGACGGGTCGATCACGGCTCGGATGAGCAGTACCCGGGATGCGGCCTTGAAGGCGTTGCCCGAGGGGCGGATCGATCCCTGGCTGAAAACCGTCACGCTGCTTGATGGACGCCGGCCACTTGTGCAACTGCACTACTACGCGACTCATCCCCAGAGCTTCTATGGCGACCGGCGGCTGACCTACGATGTGCCGGGGATCATTCGCGAACGTCTGCAGCAGCAGACCGGGGTCTTCCAGGTCTACTTCACCGGCTGCGGCGGCGACGTGGCCTTCGGCAAGTACAACGACGGGACACGGGCGGCTCGGGATCGACTGGTCGAGCGTCTCGATCGTGGCATGCGGCAGTCGGTGGCCTCGGTCACGCCATACCCCGTCGACAGCTTCGATTGGCGGACGGTGCCGGTGCGGTTTGGCAGCCGTCGCGAGCCGTCGTTTTCGAGTGACCAGTGCCGCCGGGTGCTGGCCGACCCCAAGTCGAGCGACTCTCAGAAGCTCAAGGCGGCCATCACGCTGGCCTGGAACCAGCGGGTCGCTGACGGGGATCGCGTGCTGCTGTATCGGCTGGCGATTGGCCCGGTGCAGATCGTGCATCTGCCGGGTGAGCCGTTTGTCGAGTACCAACTGGCTGCCCAGAAGATGGCACCCGGGTCATTCGTTGCCGTGGCGGGATTCGGAGACTGTGGGATGAGCTACATCGGCGGTGACCGGATCTTCACCGATCGAGGTGGCTACGAACAGACCTGGGCGCTGGCCGGGCCCAGTGAGGACCTGTTGCTGGGAGCGATCGCCGCGTTGCTGCGAGGGGGCGCGAGACCGCCGGGACGGTGATCGGTTCTCGTACTCGCCGCCGGCAGCCTGCTTGCTAGAATCAAGCCATGCGATACGATCCGGGGTGTTCGCCGGTAGCGGCGGGCAGGATCGTGGAGGGAGGCCGAGGTGTTGTGATGAGTGGTGCTGAAGGCAGAATGATCGAGTTTCGTACCGACCGCGTCAGTTCGCGGCAGTTGCTGGGCCAGGCGTGGGGGATTCTCTGGCCGCAGTACTTCTGGATCACGCTGGGGATCTGCCTGGTCGGCCTGATCGTCGGCAGTGCCGTACCGATGGCGGTGCTGATGGGGCCGATGATGTGCGGGATGTTCGTCTGCTTCTTCGCGATGATGCGAAACGAGAGGCCGACGTTCGACATGCTCTTCAAGGGCTTCGACATGTTTGTCGACAGCCTGGTGGCCACGCTGATCATGCTCGGAGTGTCGTTCTTGATCATGATCCCGCTGGGCGTGCTGATGGTCGGCGGGATGATTGCAGCCGGTCTGGTTGGCGAGCAGGCCGGCGGTGCGGCGGCTGGGGGAATCATAATCCTGGTCATGATCGGCTACCTGGTCGCGATCCTGGCCATGATGGTCGTTCACCTGCTGTTCATTTTTTCCTACCCACTCATCGTCGACTACAACCTCTCGGGCGTGGACGCCGTCAAACTCAGTGCCCGAGCCGCCTGGGCCAACCTGAGCAACGTCGTGAGATTGACGATCCTGAATATGGTCGTAACCATGGTCGCCGCGGTCCTCTGCTACTTGCCGCTCCTGCTGGTGATCCCGGTCACCCTGTTCGCACAGGCACTGCTCTACCGACGCGTGTTCCCCGACGACTCGGCCTATTCCTCGCAAAACGATCCGCAGGCCAATCCGTACGCCGATCCGCATGTCAATCCCCATGCCAACCCGGAGACTGAGGTCGGTGGCTATCAGCTTGACGATGGCGTCTCCGAGACCGGGCCTGGTGCCGGGACGTAGTTCGACGAATGGAAATAGCCGTCTGGTGAGAGTGCTGCTGGTCGGTTGCTGACCGACTTGCCTCCTGTTGGGAGTTCTCCGCTCATGTTGACCCGTCCCTGCCTGTTGCAGGTGTTAGCGCTGCTGGCGGCCCTGGTTGGACCTGCCGTATCGGCGGAACGGCCCAACGTGTTGTTCATCTTTAGCGACGACCACGCGCCGCATGCGATCGGGGCCTACGGCGGGTGGCTGAAGTCGGTCAACCCGACGCCCAACATCGACCGCCTGGCCCGCCAGGGGATGCTGTTCCAGAACAGCTTTTGCACCAATTCGATCTGTGGACCCAGCCGCGCTGTGATCCTGACCGGCAAGCACAGCCACCTGAATGGTTTCATGCGCAACGGCAACAAGTTCGACGGTTCGCAGCAGACGTTCCCCAAGTTGCTGCAGCGGGCCGGCTACCAGACCGCGATGATCGGCAAGTGGCACCTCTCGTCGGACCCACAGGGGTTTGACCACTGGCAGATCCTGCCCGGACAGGGGCAGTACTACAATCCCGACTTCAAGACGGCCGAGGGTCGAAAACGGATCGACGGTCACTGCACCGACATCGTCACCGACATGGCACTCGACTGGCTCAAGAGTCGCCGCGATTCGGACAAGCCGTTCATGCTGATGTGCCAGCACAAGGCCCCTCATCGCACCTGGATGCCGGCCCTGCGACACCTCTCGCTCTACAACAACATCAAGATCCCCGAGCCGCCCACGCTGTTTGACCGCTGGAAGGATAATGCCAGCCCGGCGCGCCACCAGGAGATGGAAGTCGACGGACACCTCAACATCGTCTACGACCTGTTTGGACCGCCGGTCAACGGCTGGGATCCCGACAAGGGAAAGTCGGTCGACAAGTCAGGGTTCCGGAATCTGAAGAAGATGACGCCCGGACAATTGGCCGGGTGGAAGGCCGGATTCGCCGACCAGAACGCGAAACTGGTGCGGGATGGACTGAAGGGAAAGAAGTTCGTCCGCTGGAAGTACCAGCGCTACATCCGCAACTACCTGAGGTGCATCAAGGGGGTCGACGAGAGTGTCGGTCGGCTGCTGGAGTACCTCAAGTCGTCGGGACTCGAAAAGAACACGATCGTGATCTACTCCTCCGACCAGGGCTTCTATCTCGGAGACCACGGCTGGTACGACAAGCGGTGGATGTACGACGAGTCGATGAAAATGCCGTTGATTGTTCGCTGGCCGGGCGTCACCCGGCCCGGTTCGGTCAACACCGACCTGGTGCAGAACCTCGATTATGCCGAGACGTTCCTGGAAGTCGCTGGTGTGAAGGTGCCCGGGGACATGCAGGGGCGGTCACTGGTGCCGCTGCTCAAGGGGCAGAAACCCAAGTGGAGGGACGCGCTGTACTACCACTACTTCGAGTTTCCCAGCTACCACATGGTCGCCAAGCACTACGGAATCCGCACGTCGCGGTACAAGCTGATCCGCTTCTACCAGTTCGACGAGTGGGAACTGTACGACCTGAAGAAAGATCCCGACGAGCTGAAAAACCTCTACGGCAACCCAAAGCATGCCGACAGGATCTCCGAATTGAAGCGAAGACTCCAGAATCTGCAGGTTCGATACGGGGACGACTCGGACGTCAGCGTGATGGGGGCTGAGTGGCAAAAGAAGTACCGCGCGGGTCGAGAATGAACCGCGGTTGATGTTCGTAGTGGAGAGAATGGTGAAACGGCTGACCTGGTTGATGCTGCTGGTGATCCCCTCAATGGCCTGGGCAGAGGACGGTGCCGAGCCCGCTGCCGATCGAGATGCTGATCCACCGGCCGCCGCCGTGAGTGATCCCGATCTGCCGGAGCCCAAGGCAGACCCTCGGCCTGTCGAAGATCCCGACCAGCCCGACATGGAGCCTTGGCTCGGCCTGGTTCTATGTTGCGGGTTCTGGAGTGTGATCCCGATCGTGATCCTGATCATCTTTCTGGCCCGCCGTGCGAACGCCAGGAAGCGAACCGAGGCGCTTTCGTCTGTTGCAGCGGAACTCAATCTCGAGTTTCACCCGGATGGTGATGAGGCTCTGCAGCTGCAACTGGCCGCATTCCCTCTGATGAACAAGGGTCGCAAGGGCAAGCTGACCAATGTCTGTGCCGGTGGTACCGACGAGGTGCGTTTGTGGATCTTCGATTACCGCTTCATCACCGGCCACGGCAAGCACCGCCGCGTACATCGTCAGACGGCCGTGGCGATGGAATCGGCCGAGCTCAACGTGCCCGAATTTCGCATGCGGCCCGAGCGGATGTTCGATCGGGTCGGCCAGATGCTGGGGCTGCAGGACATCGACTTCGAAGGGCACCTGCAGTTCTCGCAGCAATTCGTGCTGCAGTCGGAAATGGCCGAGGCGACTCGAGACTTCTTCGACGTCGGGTTGCTCGACTTCTTCGCCGACCGTCCCGGTTGGTCGTTTGAGACCCGCGCCGGTTCGTTCGTTGTCTACCGTCCTCGGCAACTCGTCGAGCCGGCCGAGTTCCAGGCGGCCTTCGAGGACGGGTTCGCTTGCTTCACGGCCCTCCGCGATCGGCTCGAGCGGAGCTGATCACCGCGGCGGTCGAATTGGAGGAGGGAGGATCACCCCTCGACTTCGGCAGGGGTCAGAGACCCGTCGCCGTTGGCGTCGAGCGTGTCGAAGTCGGCTTCGAGGAATCGGGGCACTTCGGACCGCTCGAGCTTGCCGTCGCGGTTCTCGTCGTGGCTGGCGAACGAGAAATCTCGAGGCAGGAACCGGACCCGGGCCTGCTGGATGCTGAGGACCGCTCGCTTCAGTTTCGAATCGGCCAGGTCGATCGGATCGCCAGTGTGTTCTAGAACCACCGCGACGCCGATCCCCTTGAGCAGTTCTCCGGCACCACCCTGCTGGTCCTTGAGTAGCCGGTCGATGGACACCTCGATCGGGGCCTTCCCGAACGGCGGAGTGAAGGGTAGCGAGACCAACTCGGCGGTTCTCACCAGGCTGCGGCTGAGGTCGGTGAAGCGGAAGATCACGATGTGGGTCCGAAATCGACTGGCCCAGGCCTTGACCGATTCCGGGTCGGCGACCGCGGCGATCCGCACGCTGAACGTGTAGCGTCCCGGTCTCTGGTTGTAGATCTCTTGTGCCAGCATCGCCCGGGCTCCGGTCTCGATCCGACCGCCCGGTGTTGCACCGGCAATTCCGAATCCGATCTGGGCTTCGTGCCGTGTGGACGCCCTGGGGCCCACCTCGACACGGCTGGCCACGCTGAAGTGTCCGGGATGCACGGCGTCAAAGGGTGCAAGCGCGAGCCAGTAATCGGCCTCTCCCACCGGGCCACTGACCTGGCGTCCAGCGCTGAAGTCTCCGTTGCTGAGTGGTCCCCGGTTGAAGTCCGGCAGCCTGGGGACTGTTCCGCCGGCGGGCACCCGTGACCCGGTGACCGGGCCGCTGCCCAACACCTCGGAGACGACCTGGCCGGTGGTAATCTGGAACGGCCGCCCGGCGACCTCGATGTGAGTCTCCGGGTCGATGCCCATCAGGTGGAAGATGGTGGCCGAGAGGTCTTCGGGCGGGATGCGGTGGTCAGCCGGCAGCGAACCGTTACGGTCGCTGGCTCCGACGACCTGCCCGCTGGCAACTCCCGCCCCGGCCAGCACGCCACTCATCACCGGCCCCCAGTGATCGCGGCCGCCGTTCTTGTTGATCTTGGGTGTGCGTCCAAAATCGCCCAGCACCACGACGAGGGTCTCTTCGAGCAGCCCTCGCTCGTGGAGGTCAGTGATGAAGGTCGAGAAGCCCAGGTCAAGGGGTGGGCACAGCGTGTCGCGGCAACGGCCGGTGTTGTCGAAGTGGGTATCCCAGACAGGGTTGCCCACCGAGAGGTCTCCAGGTTCGCGGGGCCAGTTGACCTGCACGAACCTCACCCCGGTTTCGACCAGCCGCCGGGCCAACAGCAGGCTCTGTCCGAACTTGTTACGGCCGTAGAGGTCTCGCAGCGAATCGGCTTCCTGGTCCAGTTCGAAGGCGGCTCGGGCAGGTCCTGAGAGCAGGACATCGAAGGCGTGTTGCATGTGCCGCGCAAAGGTCGCGGTCGCCGGGCCTCTCTGGTTCGTCGCAAACCGGTCACCCAGTTGGTCGAGCAGGTGCCGCCGACTCGACAGCCTCGCGCCGGTCACCTCGTTGACCATCCCCAGGATGTCGGTCTCGTAATCGGTTTGCGACGGATCGCAGGGAAACACCTGGGGGTCCCAGCCACTGCCCATGAACCCGCCGTCCTGGCCGGCGAAGAGGTAGCCGGGGTTGTTGAGAATCAACTCGGGGAGGATGACCGAGGAGAAGGGTGAGGCGGAGGCTGGTCGGAGCTTGCCGACGACCGAGGCGAGCGAGGGCCAGTCGGTCAAACGGTTGGCCGCCCGGTCGGTCTTCCCCAGTGGCAGGCCGCCTTTGACCTTGTTGGTGCCGGTGTAGTAGTAGTACGCGCTACTGCCGTGAGTATTGTCGTCGGTGGACAGTGAACGGATGGTACAGAGGCGGTCGGAGATCCGGGCGATCCGCGGCAGCAGTTCGCAGTAGTGGATGCCGGGGATGTTGGTGCTGATCGGAGCGAAGGGGCCTCGCAGTTCTTTCGGGGCCTGCGGCTTGGGATCGAAGGTCTCGTGCTGAGGGTGTCCGCCGGAGAGGAACACCAGAACGCACGAACGGGCCTGGCCGAATTGCGGCCCGAGACTACTCGATTCGCGACCCGATGCGGTGGACACCATCGAGAGTGCCGCGGCGGTACCGCCCGCCTGCAACAGTCTTCGGCGTGTTGTCTCGAGGCGGTGCATGCGAAGAGGTCCGGGGTCGAGCAGGATCCACAGGTGCAATCATACCTCGAATGCGACCCGGCGGGGCGGGCCGTCAGCGAAAGGCGATCCGGCAGCGGGGCAGCGTCTTGTTCAGCTTGACCACTCCGGCGTAGGTCACGGCGGTCTTGGAGACGTTGAGTCCCTGTAGCTTCTTCAGCGGGGCGAGATGACTCAGGCCGTCGTCGGTGATGGCGGTCATGGCCAGGGTCAACCCGTTCAGGTTCTTCAACATCGCAACGTGCGCCAGGCCGTCGTTGGTCACCAGGGTTGTCGAGAGGCCCAGGAATTCGAGTTGCGTCAAGCCCTTGAGATGAAGCAGGCCGGCATCGGTGATCTTGGTGTCCGGCAGGTGGAGTCCCTTCAACTTTTTCATGCCCTTCAGGTGCTTGAGGCCCTTGTCGGACACCCGGGTATCGGCCAGTGAAACGCCCTCGAGATTGACCAGCCCCGCGAGATAAGCCACGCCCTTGTCGGTGATCTTGGTGTTGAATGTGCAGTCGATGAAGGTCAGCCCGGTCAGACCCTGCAGGTGACTCATCCCCTTGTCTCCGATCTCTGATCCGATGTAGAGCGTGGTCAGCTTGGGGAGTTTCTTGAGGTGGGCCACGTCGTCGTCGGTGGCCCGCGAGTTGGAAAAACTCACCTCGATCACCGAGCCGCTCTCGTCCAGGCCCAGGCCCACATCGAGGGCCTTCAGGGCATCGACCGCCTCGCGATCGTCACCACCGCAGCCGACCAGGACCAGGCATCCCAGCAGCACCAGTCCCCGCAGCAGATTGTCTCGACTAGACCAATTCACTGATCGGACGTCCGTGCGTCAGGATCGGCATCGGTCGACCATGCCGATCGGGGAAGGCGTGATCGGGGTCGACGCCGAGGAATCGGAAGATTGATGCAAGCAAGTCGTTGGGATCCAGCGCCCGCCTGGCGGGGTGTTCTCCCTTGGAGTTCGTAGCACCGACGACCTGGCCCATCTGCCAGCCACCTCCCGAAACCAGCACCGACATCGCCTGGGGCCAGTGGTCTCGGCCCGGGAAGATAGGCACCTTGGCCCGGCCCATGTTCACCCGGGGTGTCCGGCCGAACTCCCCTGTGGCAATCACCAGCACGCGGCGGTCGAGGCCCCGGTCGTGGAGGTCTTCGATCAGGGCCGAGACCACTGTGTCGAAGATCGGCAACCGAATCCGCATGCTTTTGAAGATGTGCTGTCCGTCTCCGTGATCGTCCCAGCCAGGGACCAGCCGGCTGATGCCACCCCAATCGAGGCTGACCATGCTGGTGCCGGCCTCGACGAGTCGACGAGCCAGCAAGGCTCCCTGCCCCCACATGTTTCTGCCGTAGCGGTCTCGCAGCCGGTCGTCTTCCTGCGACAGGTCAAAGGCGTCCCGGGTGGCCGTGCTACTGAGCAACTCGGCGGCACGCTGGTCGAAGCGGTCACCGGCGGCCAGCGTCCCCGAGAGATCGAGGTCCTCTCGCATGCGGTCGAAGTCCCGGGAGAGCCTGAGGCGATCGTCGAGTCGTTCGGCGACCGAGGCATCGACGGAGAGGTTGGCCACCTTGAAATCCTTGGCTGATGGGTCGCCCTCAATCACAAACGGCTGAGCGGTCTGGCCCAGGTAGGCCGTGCCTCCTCCCTTGAAGGCTCGCTTGTTAGAAATGTACTGCGGGACGCCTCGGCGAGCGTGAGGTTCACGAAGCCTGCCGACGATGGCCGGAAACGTCGGGAAGCGGGACACCGTGGCGCTGATGTCTCGAGGCTGGCGGCCGGTCAGGAAGCGTCCGGCTGCGCCCGGGTGATCGATCACGTTGTGGCTGATCGAACGGATCAGGGAGAACTTGTCGGCAATCGCCGCATGCTTTGGCAACAGTTCACAGACGTCCAATCCGGCCACCCGGGTCGGGATCGGTGTGAATTCTCCCCGGTACTCAGCAGGAGCCTCGGGCTTGAGGTCGTAGGTCTCCATGTGGCTGGGACCACCCTCGAGCCACAACAGGATCACCGACGTGTCCGGTTCAGGAGACCGTTCGCCGACCGAGTGGGCCCGCAGCCTGAGGAGATCATTCAGGCCCAGGCCACCCAGCAGCAGAGAACCGGTCTGCAGAAATCGACGGCGCTGCATGGGTTGTTCCGGCTGCCCTGTGATCTTCATTCCGCTCTCCGAAATCCGAATAGGAGAGCGAGCGGCGCGATGATACCATGAACGCGGTTGCCCGGCATCGTGAGTTCATCTTGTCGGGCGGATCCGCGACTTGACAGGGATCCAGGAGAAGTCGGTGCGGCGCAATCGACGGTGGACTCGACGCAGGATCCTGGCGGCTGGTTCATTGGCGAGCCTGTCGCTGGGCAATTCGGAGCTAATGCGGCTGCGGGCGATCGCCGCCGCAACGCACGCCCGGCCCGAGCCCGATACGGCGGTGATCCTGGTCTGGTTGACCGGCGGCCTGTCTCACATCGACACCTACGACCTCAAGCCCGAGGCCCCTGTTGAGTACCGAGGTGAGTTCCGCCCGATATCGACCAAAGTCGCCGGGATCGATGTCTGCGAGCACCTGCCGATGCATGCGGAGGTGGCGGACCGGTTTTCGCTGATCCGGTCGGTGTCGCATGGATTCGGGGGCCACGACGGAGCTCACAAACGGGTTCTCACCGGAAGGATTCCCAAGACGCCCACCGGCTTTGTCAACGACGCACCCGGGGTGGGATCGATCGTGTCGAAGATGCGGGAGTCGCGAAGTCGAGACACGCTGGTGTTTACCTCCGGCCAGCGCAAAGACACCAACGTCGACGCATATTCCCAGGGCGCCGCCTATCTCGGACAGTCTTACGCTCCGTTCCTGGTCGGTGGTGATCCGAGCGAAAAGGACTGGTCGGTTCCCAACCTCTCGGTTCTACCCGAACTCGATCGACGGATTGCCGACCGCCGCAACCTACTGAAGGAGTTCGACCGCTTCCGCAGCGAGATCGACCAGTCGGGATTGCTGGAGTCGAGTGATCGCTATCGTCAGAAGGCGTTCGACCTGTTGACCAGCGACCGGGCCCGCCGGGCGTTTGATCTCTCACGGGAAAAACTCTCGGTGAGGCAACGGTACGGCATGGGCCCCTACGGCCAGCAGGCCCTGGTGGCCAGGCGGTTGGTCGAAGCCGGGACCAGCTTTGCCAACGTGGTCATGGAACATCCCGGCGGACCTGCGGCCAAGAACGTCGTCTACAACTGGGACTGCCACGCGGTCAACTGTCACGTCTTCGACGACGCACGCTGGCGATTGCCTCATTTTGACCAGGCCGTCTCGGCGTTGATTGAGGATCTGTATCTGCGAGGGCTGGACCGTCGGGTGATGCTGGTGGTGACCGGAGAATTCGGTCACACGCCGCGGATCAACCCGCAGACGGGGACCGGCAGTAAGGTGGTCCAGCCGGGCCGCGACCACTGGCCCGGGGCCATGTCGATCCTGGTTTCCGGAGGCGGTCTCGAGATGGGACAGGTCATCGGCTCGACCGATCCGAAGGCCGAACGGCCCCATTCCCGTCCCCTGTCTCCCAATGACCTGTGGGCAACCGTCTACCGGCACCTGGGGATTGATATCGAGCACACGTTCCCCGACCACACGGGTCGTCCCATGCCCATCCTGCCCGATGGGGAACCGATTCGAGAGTTGTTGTGACGACGCGGCGGTCGTGAACCGGCAAGTTTCATCCTGGCTGCGATCGAGAGATGGCATGATCAGCCGCAGACAATTGGGTCTCGTGATGGCCGTGCTCCTGCTGACCGGTTGCGGACAGCAGGAGCCGGCTCGCGTGGTCCCGTTGGCAAGCACCGTGCTGCCCTCAAGCGGTGACGCCATCGTGGTCCTGTTTGTCCCCGGTGCCAGTTGACCTCGCGATTGACGCCCCAGGCTCGAGCGAGCATTCGCCGCCTTACCGTGCGTGAGGCCCACACCGCCGGTCACCGTCAGCGTGAAAGATCGCACGGTGACCCTCTGCGTCGATGCCGTCAACTGCCGGCTCGAAGAACTGGTCGCGGCGGCCGAGGACCTGGGCTATGCCGCGATGGTCAAGTCGATCGAGCCACACAACTCCGACGCGGTTTCCTCAACCGACCCACCGAACTGATCACCGGCTCGGCTGGCCCGGCTCGGGCAACCCGATCCCTCCGCCGGTGACGACGCGACAACGGGGCAGGGCCACGATCAGTTTCGCAGCCGCCTTGGCCGACGCCCTGGTCGTTTCCACGTAGACGATTTTCAGGCTCGTGTGGCCATGCAAGGCGGCCAGCCCGGCGTCGGAGACCCGGGTGCGGTTGAGATTGAGCAGTTCGAGGTGTTCGAGCCCGGCCAGGGCTTCGACCGCCTTGTCTCCGATCGAGCATCCGTTGAGCCGCAGCTCGATAAGATTCTCGATACGGGCCAGCGAGCGACATCCCGCCTCGCCGATCTTGAGATCCTGGAGGTCGAGCTTGGTGAGTGACTTGAAACCGCCGAGCGTTTCGAGACCGACGTCGGTGATCGCGGTGCTGCTGAGACCGAGTCGTTCGAGACGGGGCAGCTTGGCCAGGTGGGCGATGCCGCCGTCGGTGACCTGGGTGCTGGACAGGTCGAGCTGCTGCAGGTTCGACAGCGTGGCGAGTTGTTCGAGTGTCGCGTCGTGAATGGGAACGGCGTTGAGACTGATGCGTCGCAGCGAAGCGATCCGGGCCAGCGAGCCGGCTGAATCGTCGCTGATGCGGGCCTGGTCGATGATCAGGGTGTGGAGATGTTGCAGGTCGACCAGTGCCGAGAGTCCTTCGTCGGTCAGCCCGGTGGCGGTCAGGTTGAGGAACTGGAGGTGTTCGAGCTGGGCCAGATGTCCGGGACTGGAACCCAGTAAGGGGGTTGCGGTGAGGTTGAGTCGCTTGAGTTGATTCAGCGAGCCCAGGGCCTGCCAGGCCTGCTCATCGAGGTCGCCGCCGATGATCCAGAGCGTGCCCAGTGACGGGCAGCCGGCCAGCGACTTGAAGCCGGCTGCGGTGATGGCCGGTGAGGAGAGGTAGAGGCGCTGGAGTTGAGAGAGGCCGGAGATGCGGTCCAGGCCGCGATCGCTCAACTGCCAATTGGTGATGTCGACGGCCACGATCCGGCCCTCGGCGTCGGTTTCCAGTGGGCAGAACGATTCCAGCGCCGATGCGATCTCGTCACCGTGTTCGGCCAATGCCGCGACAACATCGTCGGGCGGCCCTGCGGGTTCACCGCAGCCGGGCAGTCCGGCCAGGACCAGGCAAATCAGCTGAAGGGGGGCGCGGTGTCGCATCGATGGCCATCGTAGCTGGATTCGTCAGCATTCGGACTGGAAACGACCCGACAAGCCGCTCTTGGCGAACCGAGCCACCTCGGAGGTGGACGGACCCGGGATCGGCCGGGATCGGCCGGGAGGGGCGGGAGGGGCGGGAGGGGGCGGTGGTGCGAGTGCGGGGAGGGACCGGTAGGATGGTGTGACCGTGGTCGTGTTACGGGTTGGAGTCCGACTGATGTACAAGCTCACTCTTCCCCTGGCTGTCGCCGGCGTGCTGATCGTAATGGCCCATGCTGTGTTTGCATCGGGCAAGCCGAACATCATCCTGGTGATGGCCGACGACCAGGGCTGGGGTGACATGGCTTACAACGGTCACCCGACGCTGAGGACTCCGAACTTCGACAAGGCGGCCGCGACCGGGTTGCGGTTCGATCGGTTCTATGCCGCTGCACCGGTCTGTTCACCGACTCGCGCCAGCGTGCTGACCGGCCGGCACCCGAACCGGTCGGGAGTCTTCAAGTGGGGTTTTCCGTTGCGTCCGCAGGAGTCGACCGTGGCCGAGGTGTTGAAGACCGCCGGGTACGCGACGGCTCATTTCGGCAAGTGGCACCTGGGCAGCGTCCGCCGAGGAAGCCCGGCTCATCCGGGCCACAACGGGTTTGATCACTGGCTGAGTGCTCCGAACTTCTACGACAACAACGCGATTCTGTCGTTGAAGGGCAAGGCGGTGAAGACGACCGGTGAGAGTTCGATGGTGGCCGTCGATGCGGCGCTTCGGTGGATCGGCCGCGAATCGAAGAGCGAGCATCCTTTCCTGGCCGTCGTCTGGTTCGGGTCGCCACACTCACCCCACCGCGCCGTCGCAGAGGACCGCAAGCACTATGCCGATCAACCGATGCGGAACCAGCACTTCCTGGGCGAGGTGACCGGCATGGACCGGGCGTTTGGAAAACTACGAGACGCCCTGGGTCCGCTGGGGATCCGCAAGAATACGATCCTGTGGTACTGCAGCGACAACGGGGCGTTACCGCGAGTCGGTTCGGCCGGGCCGTTCCGGGGCCGCAAGGGGCAGATCTACGAGGGCGGGTTGCTGGTGCCGTCGATTCTCGAATGGCCCGCTCGGATCAAGTCCCCCGCCAGGACGTCGGTTCGTTGCAACACCTGCGATATTTATCCCACGCTGCTGGAGCTTGTCGGAGCCAAGGCCAGGCACCAGCCGAAGCTCGACGGTGTGAGCCTGGTGGGGGTGATCGATGGGAAGACTTCGAAGCGGCCGCGGCCGCGGCCGATGGGCTTCTGGGACTACCCCGTGCGGGGTATCAGCACGCCCTCGGCCAAGTGGATGGGTGACCTGCTGACCGCTCAGAAGAACGGTGACGACCTGCCGCCCCACGTTTCGAGTCGGAAGGCGGGCGAGTTGCCCAGTCCGCGGCACTCGCTGGACCGGTTTCCCGGTCATGCCGCCTGGATCGACGGGCACTGGAAACTGCATCGGATCGACGGCAAGAACGGGAAGGTTCGTTTCGAGTTGTACGACCTGGCGGCCGATCCGTCCGAGAAGACCGACGTGACGGCCGGTCATCCAGAGCGGGCCGAGCAATTGAAGCTCGGTCTCGGTGGTTGGCTCAAGTCGGTCGTGGGCAGTTACAACGGCGACGACTACGTGGGTGAAACCACTCCATGAACAAGGCTTTCGTCAAGGAGCCGGAGTTCGATGGGCGGGCGTACTGCCCGAGTTGCGGGCAACTGGGGATCCAGGTGCAGGGAGCGACCCTGGACGCCTTCGTCCAGTCGGAGTTTCGTGGAGACCTGGGTGCAGACGGGTGGTTCTGCGGTTTCGATCGCTGCGACGTTGCCTACTTCGACCTCTTCGAGTCCACCGTCACCATCGAACACCTTGTCCGCGGTGTCTATCCGATGGACGTACAGGCTCCGGTCTGCGGGTGCTTTGGGTTGCAGATGTCCGACATCGAGGCCGACGTTGCCGAGGGGCATCCATCCCGACTTCGTGAGTTGGCCGGGCGATCCAAGGGCGAGGAGGCCCACTGCCTGACAGCTGCCGCCGACGGCCGTTGCTGCATGCAGGAGGCGCAGCGGGTCTATTTTCGGCTGCGGGGTGGAGTGGATTGAGCGGGTGAGGGTGTACGCATCACAAGCCGTCTCTTTCTCCCTGCCGGTCATCGACCCGGGCCGGTGAGATCAGCTGAATTTGACGGCGTAGAGGTCGGCGTCCTTGAGCGTCATGCGGATCCGGATCGGGCGATCGGCCAGGCGGCTGACATCAGTCGAACCTCGCCACGAGACCGTGCGGTCGAGTTCATTGCCGAAAGTCTCGTCGGCGTCGGAAAGCGAGAACCCCGGGATCGGTTCTCCCGTGGCTGACTGGAGTTCGACTTTCATCGTGCCGGCCGCCGAGGTGGCGAAGTTGACCGCCAGTCGACTGCCCCGGAACGTGATCGGTCGCGTGAGCAGTTCGCCGCCGCGGGACGGGGAACGGACCGAGACGAAGCCGTCCTGTCGTAGCGTGTGACGGGTCAAGGTTGAGCCGGGGCCGTGCCACTGGCCACCGCTGGCATAGAACGAGAGTTCATCGGGGGCGCCCGGCAGAGAGGATTTCGTCGAGACGATGTTCCAGGCGACGGAGTTGTGAGCGTAGTACCACGAGTCGGGACGCTGGATGCCGGGGGGAAGGAAGGCGTCGTTCCAGAGTGCGAACCGGGTGCCGTCGCGGCTGGACATGATCTGGGTTTCGGTCAGGGCCTGTCCGTATCGGGGATGTGCCGCGATTCGCTTTCGGCGATTCTCGAGGTC
>Ga0310123_10000732_pt1 | contig 28840 bp, 39 predicted proteins | sample CB6_AW_1057_MG_FD_203505 | JGI IMG/M metagenome (GOLD analysis project Ga0310123, IMG submission 203505) | Marine microbial communities from Western Arctic Ocean, Canada - CB6_AW_1057 | ecosystem: Environmental > Aquatic > Marine > Oceanic | place: Canada: Western Arctic Ocean | collected... | reverse complement strand
CCGAGTCCATTTCGTCAACAATTGCTGCGGCTTCGCCTGGATCGAGCTGATCGATCATGTCTGCCGCCTGCTCATCGACGAAGTGCTTCATCAGGTCGGCGGCCAGATCCGCATTCACGGATACCAACATGGAAAACATGTGCGTACGGCCCGCTGCATCGAGGTGTGAGATGGTGTAAGGCGTGTCTTCCGGCGCAACAGGTGCATAAACGCCGCAAGATGTTCGGCATGACCAGAGCTGACAATCTGCTTCAGCTCCTCCGCGAAATCTGGATTGGCACAATACTGATCATTCATCGTGCTGGCTTGATATTTTCGGGCCGGCACAGTCACCTGATCCATTGTGCAGATGGTCGCGCCACTGCGACAGCTGTAGCTGAAAGGTCAGATCAAAGTGAAGCGGCGTCAGCGTGATATAGCCGGCGAACAGGGCATCAACATCCGTATCCGGATCTCGTCGATCAAAAGTCATTGTATTGGTAGCCTGGTAGCTGTTCGCTCCATTGAGATTCTCCTTGGCATACTTCATCACTAGGGGGCTCGTGGAGATGGGTACAACTCGGATCCCCAGCGGCTCGGCCCCGTTATCGAGAATGGGCACGTTCATATTCACAACACTGTGTCCTGTAAATGGCCCCCTGAGCACACGGTCGATAATGCACTTGGCGTGGCTGACTGCACGCGACCAATCGATTGCCTGCCAGTTGCCCACGATGGAGGCTGACGGCAATGGTCGGCACACCGCTAAATGCAGCCTCCCGAGCAGCAGCAACGGTGCCTGAATAAATCACGTTGATACCCACGTTGGCCCCAGCATTCATGCCGCTGATGCACAAGTCGACCGGCTGGGGGATCAACTCAGTCAAGGCCAGCTTCACACAATCTGCAGGTCGACCGTCGACCGCCATCCCCACAAACCGATCCCCCGGCGCTGGGTTACCTGAATGGGACGGTGAAAGGTTACGGCGTGGCTGGTAGCGATTGCACTTTTGCTGGCGCAACCACGTGCACGTGGCCGAGATCCGACACCGCCGCATATAGCGCCTCGAGACCCGGAGCTCCAATTCCATCGTCGTTGGTTAGTAGGATGCGCATGAACGAACCGATTGTATCCGCTCAGATCTCAATCGGCATTCTGATGCTGCGAGCAGACGATTCTCGGCGCATGGCGGATTGAATCGCCCCCCCTAGTCGACGTACCATACCTTGCCGCACCACTAGTAGTGGTACAACTTGTGGAGATCGCGGATGTACGTAACGATCAAAGACACGTGCCACCGGGGAACCCTGGTGGCTGCCTCAACTCTTGGGCTGCTGTTCATAACACACCCGCCACTGGCGGCGCACGAAACCGAACAGTTCACAGTACCGCCTGACGGGCAACGGCTGGCTGATATTTCACTATTTATCGAAAACTACTTCATAGGCCGGCTCGAGTTTTCTGTGGCAAAAGTCAACCGGGGCATCAAGCACGCCTTGGCGGCGGAAGGTATCGTACACTTGCCCCGGGCTCAAAGCGTACAGCAGAGCCGACGGTTGCGAGCTATTGGTCAACAGCCGATACCATCGGCAATCACCAGGTTGCACCGACCTGAAGCCATCGCCAACGCATACCGGTACTCCTTCTTTGCAGGACCGGTTCTAATCGAGAAGACCGAAGCCAAGATCCGTAAAAACAAGTCCTTGCAGACTCAGAATCCGGGCATGCTCCTGCTGTACAAACCTGCGGCATCCGCAACCGTGACCCATGGAACCGATGTGAGGCCCGTGAGCAATTTTGCCCGGATGTGGCAAGGAGCAACGGTCAGCGCATACGGTACAGAGTTTGGCCTGGACAAGATCGGCCATTTCATTCACTTTGGCTACAGCCTGTATACCGCATATCGACAGAACCTGCGATTTGGTATATCACGGCAAGATGCCATGCGCCTCGCAGTTCAGGCGAAGGTCAATGGCCTCGCCGGTGAGAATGGATTCTACGGCAACCTTATGGTAGGCGCATACTCCAATGCAGATCTGGCCTCCAACTACGTGGGTTGCCTCTTCTTCCGCAACCTGACCGAACCGGTCAAGCTGAAGGGACAGATGCGCCCGGCCATGTTGCTACGCAACGGACCATTCTGGGAAGTGGCCGCTCATGTACAGGATGATCCGAAATTTTTCCGATGGTTCGTGTCTGACCACTTCAACGAAGCTCTGAACCCCAGCCTGTATCGCAAAGAGATGCGAACTCGCCTGCGTGAAAACGTCAGGCAGCGTCTGCCAGATTTTTTGACATACTATTGTGATGTGGGCGGCCGATCTCATACACAGGACTACTTCAAGGCGTTGCTAACTGAACTAACCCACTACTATGGATTGGACTATGGCCATCGTGGCAGCTATGACGAACTGGTGTCGATTAGCAGTGAATGGTCCGCGTTTCCCTGACTATGGTCCGATTTGGACCAGATCTTGGGAATTTTACCCCTAATCCAGTCAATGCCTCGGAAAGAGCTAAATGCCGCAGACTAATCGGGTAAGGATTGCTGCACTGGTAGTGGCCCTCGGAGCAGGCGTCGCCACCGCCCACGAAACTGATCAATGGACCGTACCGCCAGACGGTGATCCGCTAGTAGATATCGGTGGCTATCTGAATCAGTTCTTTGTGCAACGCCTGGAGGACGCCCTCGAGCAAACAAATCTTCAGATCAAGAAGATTATTCATCACCCGAACAACTACGTGCGCCGGGCCCAGAGCACCGACACCATCCGAAAGCTGCGAGCCTCCAGCCAGAAATCGCCACCAGCCGCACTTGAACCTCTCCAGTCTCCAGAAGGAATCAGCCAACAGGTCCGCGCCGAGTTCCCTTTGGGCTCGACGTTGATCGACTCGCTGGAATCTGACATTCAGCGAGATAAGCAACTGAAGCGGGAGAACCCCGGTCGCCGCCACCAGTATAAGCCTGACAATGCCGATTGCGTATTCGTAGATGCCGACACTATGCTTCACAGCAATTTTGCGCGCCTATGGCGATCTCCGACTATCAATGCATATGGCACTCACTTCGGTGTGGACAAGATAGGGCACTTTGTCCACATGGGCTACGACATCTACCTCGCCTACCGGCGCCACATCCGTGCCGGTCGTGATCGGGACGAGGCTATGTTCCGGGCCATGCAGTTCAACGTCGAAGGCGCTGGAGGCGAAAAATGGATCTTCGGCAGTATCACAGTTGGATCTTATTCAAATGCGGATCTAGTCTCCAACTATGTTGGCTGCCTCTTCTTTCGTAATTTGACAGAGACGGTCGACCTAAAGGGCCAGTCGAGCGCACCGATGCTCATGCGCAATGGTCCCTTTTGGCAAATCGCGGACCATGTGTACCAGAATCCAAAATTCTTCTCCCGGTTTATCAGCGACCACTATGACGAATCACTGAACCCAAGCCTCTATGCCGAGGCCATGCAATCGAAGATGCGCCAGAACGTGACCCAGCGGCACGAGGACTATCTAGCGTATTACTGCAACCAGTGGGGCCGACCACGTTCCCGGGCATACTTCGATAACTTACTTCGAGAACTTAGCACCTACTATGGCAGGGATTACGGCCACCAAGGCACCTATTTCGAGCTAATTTCTGTCGGTAGCACCTGGGCTGAGCAGTTCCCGCGGGAACCATGAACACCTCTTGGCCTCCGCACGGACTGATGGGCCAGATCGCAGCACAGCAATAGAGGTAGAACTACCCTCGCACCGATCGACCTGCTATTCGTCTTTCGGGCTCTCATCATCAGCTGATTCGTCGGCGTCTGGCACAACGGCATCTTCCGCTGGGGCCGAGGCCACTTCGGGCTCACCGGCACTCTGAGTTGGCAAGTCGGCCATTTTTGCAGTAGCACCCTTGCGCAATGCGGCCGCCCGATCCATGCGTTTGTTTGCCTGTTCCCGACGGCGTGAATACTGGCCGGACACTTGGGGGCCCGAATCCTCGTCACTGACCAACTGCAGCACACAAAGATCGGCGCCATCACCAATCCGATGTCGGGCCAGACGAATAATTCGGGTATAACCACCCTGCCGATTGGCATAACGGGGCGCGATCTGATCGAACAGGTGTTTGACGACTCGCGGCGCCTTGCGGATTTCCCCGTATTTATTTCGCTCCACAGCCTGATCATCTTCGCCATGAATTAAGTATCGATCCCCTATCGCTGCAATAACACGGCGACGTGAAGCCAGATCGCCTTTTTTTGCTGCTGTAATCAACTTCTCTACAAATGGCTTGACACTCTTGGCCTTAGGCAACGTGGTTGTAATCTGACCATGCGTGAACAGTGACACTGCCATGTTGGACCACATGGCCTTGCGGTGGTTTGTCTTGCGGCCAAGTGTATGGCCGGCAACGCGGTGTCTCATCTGAATGCGCTCCCTTGGTGACTCATTGGGCTGCCCTGTGCTGGCCCATGGGTCCGGATACAGAACCAGGGCCGGGGAACCCCGTCAATTATTCCGCCACGGTGGTGGTTGACTGAACCTCGGACGGCAGTTGCATGCCCAGTTCCAGCCCCATGTCGGATAGCTTACGCTTGACTTCCCTGAGGGAAGTCTTGCCAAAGCTTCTGACCCTCAGCAAATCATTTTCTGTTTGCGAGACCAAGTCCGCCACCGTGTCGCAAAGGGCCGTCTCTAGACAGTTATTGGCACGAACGGAAAGATCCAGATCGGTGACGGGCATCCGCAGCTTGCGAATCAATTCCTCATCGACTCGGGCCGCGGCAGCGGCCGACTCATCTGCCGTTTTCGCTCCGAGTTCAAAGTATTGCACGAACGGGTTCATATGCTTGCGCAGGATCTTGGCTGCCTCCACCAGTGCCATCTCAGGGTGAATGGTGCCGTTAGTCCAGATTTCGATTGTCAACTTGTCATAATTGGTTTTCTGGCCCACACGCGTGTCCTCGGTCTTATATCGAACACGGGTCACGGGTGAGAAAATGGCATCAATCGGAATCATGCCCACCTCCTGCTCGTCCGCCGTATCGTACTGCTCAGAAGCCGGAACATAACCCCGGCCTTTCTCAACAACAAAATCCATATCAAAGTCGATCTGCTTCGTCAGTGTCGCCAGCACCATTTCAGGGCTGTGAATAGTGATGGAGGTTTCGGCTTCAATCAGATCGGCCGTCACTTCGCCAGGCCCTTCGGCCTGTAAACGCATCGGCTTGCGATCATCTGATTCCGATGACACGATCAGACTCTTGACATTGAGCACTATATCGGTGACATCTTCCTGGACGCCTTCCAGGCTCGTAAACTCGTGCTGGGCACCATTGATCTTAATCTGCGTCACAGCCGCGCCTTCAAGCGAGGAAAGCAGAATGCGCCGCAGGGAATTGCCGACAGTGGTACCAAATCCACGTTCGAATGGTTCGACAGTGAAACGGCCATAGGTCGGACTATTGACCACTTTGTCGGGGATGACACAGTGGGGAAGTTCAAGTCCTCGCCAACGAATACGCATGATGGTTCTCCGTGATAATCCAGCAGATGTTTCGGAAGGAAACGGCTCCGTGATTCACGCTGACCTGGGCGTCTCTGCTGGCTGACGCATGGCCGCTTCTTTTCACGGGCAAGTCTCTAGCTGTCGGAATCGGCTGTAGCCGCCGTCAGCAGTTGGGGTTTCTGCGTTACACGCGCCTCTTCTTTCGCGGCCGACAACCGTTGTGTGGAATCGGCGTATGGTCCTCAATAGCAGTGATCTTGATCCCCGCATTCTGCAGGGCCGTGACGGCGGACTCACGACCCGAACCCGCACCTTTAACCCGAACCTCACACTCCTGGACCCCCAACTTCTTCGCCGCTGAAGCTGCTTCCTCTGCGGCCCGGGTGGCCGCAAATGGAGTGCTCTTACGGGATCCCTTGAATCCAATGGTTCCTGCTGACTGTCGGCACAAGGTCTCACCATTGATATCAGTAATGGTGATCAGCGTGTTGTTAAACGATGCCTTGATGTGGGCAATCGCTCGCGTCACGTGCTTGCGAATCTTCTTGCTTTTTTTTGCCATACGTCAGATTTCCTTCCTGCCGTAACCGGTTACTTCATTCCCTTGACGCTCTTCTTACCAGCAACGGTTTTCTTTCGACCCTTGCGGGTACGGGCGTTGGTCTTAGTCCGTTGGCCGCGAACCGGCAGGCCCCTACGGTGACGATCGCCGCGATACGACCGGATATCTCGCAAACGAGCAATATTCTGGGATACCTGTCGTCGCAAAGCTCCCTCAATAATGTAGTTGTTCTCGATAATCAAACCGATCTGCGCCAACTGGTCCTCTGTCAACTGGCTGGCCCGAACCTGACCTTCAATTTTAGCTTCCTTGAGCACCTGCCCGGCGTGGTGGGGGCCAATACCACAGATGTACCGCAGCGAGATGCGAATTGGTTTGTTGTCCGGAATGTCGACACCGGAAAGTCGGGGCATGTGTTTCTCCAATGCTCAGCGGCCAGAGCGGCAATCGGGTGTTCGGTCAGTCATCGGAATTTCACAGTCATGAAGCTACGGGAAAACCAGTCAGCCCTGCCGTTGCTTGTGCTTGGGGTTGGTGCAAATCACACGCACCACGCCCTTGCGGCGGACGATCTTGCATTTCTCACAAATACGTCGAACACTGCTTCGGACTTTCACAGTGGCCTAACCTTTCCTGCACCTAATGCCGGTAGGTGATCCGCCCCTTGTTCAGATCATAGGGGCTGATCTCGACGGTCACCCGGTCACCAGGCAAGATACGGATGTAATGCATCCGCATCTTGCCCGAGATATGGGCGATCATCTCATGGGAATTCTCAAGCTTAACTTTGAACATCGCATTAGGCAGCGCCTCGAGCACTTCCCCTTCAAACTGGAGTTTGTCTTCCTTAGGCACGTGTTCCTATCTTCCGTCGGTAAGCAGATCGGCACCGTGTTCGGTAATTGCAATGGTATGCTCGTAGTGGGCCGATGGTTCGCCATCAAACGTCGCCACCGTCCAGCCGTCAGCGAGCACACGCACTTCGCTGGTTCCTAAGTTACACATCGGCTCTACGGCAAGGACCATGCCTTCGCGAAGAACGATGTCATTCTTCAGCAGATCGCGACTGACGAAGTTCGGAAGCTTTGGTCGTTCATGCATCTCTTGACCGATTCCATGACCTACAAAATCACGGACAATACCGTACCTCTTGCTCTCTGCAAAATTCTGCATCAGCCGAGCGATCTGGGACCATTTTCGGCCCGGTCGGATGTTATCAATGGCCAAGTTTAGCACGTGACGGGTCGCCTCACAAAGCTGCTGTGTTCTTGCATCCACTTTACCGACCAAGATCGTCGTCGCCGAATCTCCACACCATCCGTTCAACTTCACCCCACAATCGATTCCCACGACATCTCCGACCTGTATCTCTCGATCGTCTGGAATCCCATGCACCACCGCTTCATTAACGCTAATACATAAGTTTCCGGGAAACGGTCCGCCAGGGCCGGGGTAGTCTTTGAATAACCCCTGGGCTCCGGCATCCGTGATTACTTTCAACGCTTCTTCATCAATCTGTCGTGTCGTAATTCCAGGCTGACATAATTTCCGACAGCACTCAAGTACCCTATGTACGACCCTACCAGCGGATCGCATTAACTCAAGCTGTTCTGGGGTCTTGAGTTTTATCACCATCCGTCGGTAAGCCAGTGGCTATTCAGCCATTCTATCCTTGACCAATCCTCAAGGCAAATCCAATGATGACAACCCCTTCGAATACATGGCCTTACATATTGCTGCCAGGTCCGCGGATCCGGCGGCCCTTGCCGCCCTCACCCGAAGCTAGAAATCCCTGATAATTACGCATAAGCAGGTTTGCTTCGATCCGCTGAACGAAATCAAGCATGACGGAGACCACGATCAGTAGCCCGGTACCACCGAGAAACTGCGTCACCATGAAGGGGATATCGAAGAGGCCCGCCACAATGGTGGGAATGACCGCAATCACAGCCAGAAATCCGGCCCCGACGTAGGTGATCCGTTCCATGACGGTTTCCAAGTACTCCGCAGTGCGGGGTCCCGGACGTAGACCGGGGATAAAGCTGCCGTTGTCCCGGAGTTGGGTTGCGATCTCATTGGGCTGAAACTGAACCGTAGTCCAGAAGTATGCGAAAAAATAGATCAGGCCAATGTAGATCAGAGCGTATAGGTACCCGGTCATGTTCCGAAACTCGTTGGCTAAGAATGCAAACAGCCAAGCAAAAGCACTGTAGAGCCACCCAGCATCGGTGTTCTCGGGCATGGCCCGCGCAACCCAAGCCAACAGGACCGAGGGGAAGATCATCAGCGAAGATGCAAAGATAATGGGCATCACCCCACCATGGTTCACGCGCAACGGCAAATAACTCCGCTGTCCACCGTAGACGCGCCGACCTCGGGTATGCTTGGCCTGCTGTATGGGGATGCGCCGCTGGCCCTGCGTGATCACGATAGCCCCTGCAACCACGATGATAAACGCGAGCACCAAAAAGATGACGGTATCCAGCCCAAAACGGGTATCCCCACCTCCTGCAAGACTAAAATCACGGCCGATGATGCTCACTGCAGTCGGCATCCCTGCGATGATGCCAGCCGTAATGATTAGTGAAACCCCATTGCCGATCCCATACTTGTCAATCTGCTCACCTAGCCACATCAGAAATAGGGTGCCAGCGGTGAGACCGAGCACACCACATAGCCAGAAGGTGGGTGTCCCCATCCACTCAACGTAGACCAGCGGTGGGCGAAGTGACTGTAGATACTTTAACCAGAATGCAGCCTGAACCAGGCATAGGCCCACCGTGGCGTATCTCGTGTATTCCTGGATCTTCTGCCGCCCCGCTGGCCCCTCCTTCTGCAGTGCCTTGAGCCGCTCGCTGACGGTCGTCAGGAGTTGGAAGATAATCGCTGCAGAAATATAGGGCATGATCCCCAAACCAAATATTGTCGACTGGCTGAACGTGCCGCCTGTGAAAATACTGACGTAGGTCATCAGATTGCCCAAGGCACTGCCCTCGGCCTTTTCGGCAAAAGCTTTCATGGCAGCTTGATCGACACCCGGTAGTGGTATGAAGAAACCGATGCGATAGATTGCAAGCAATGCCAGCGTAAACAGAAGCTTGTTACGCAGTTCACGAATCCGCCAGATATTGAGAAATGCCTGAAGCATTGTCTTTGCCTTTAGCAGTTGAGCCCCGGTGATCGAACGTGCCTAAACAACTCCGGCCGCAACACGATCGTTGAGCATGGCATGCTCATGGGATGATCGTCGCAGTGCCTCCTGCCTTCTCAATCTTTTCGCGAGCCGAGGTACTGAATGCGGCCGCGGTCACGGCCAGCTTCTTTTCTGTCTGTCCCATACCCAAGACCTTCACCGGTAGCCGGGCACTTCGGATCAATCCAACCTTCACCAGCATATCGGCATTCACCTCAGCACCATCGTCAAAACGGGAGTCGATGGCATTGAGGTTTACCACTGCAAATACACGGCGGAAGCGAACATTGGAAAACCCTACCTTGGGCAGGCGGCGGAACAGTGGCATCTGGCCACCCTCACTAGCCGTACGCCTTACATAGCCACTGCGTGAACCGGCCCCCTTGTGGCCGCGCCCACATGTCTTGCCGTGGCCAGAGCCGGGGCCACGTCCGACCCGCTTGCGTCGACGGTGCGGACCCACTTTCTCAGTGATTTCGTGAATCATCATGGCGGCGGTCTCCGAGAAAATCTGGGGCCATCAACATTCCAACAGGCGTGTGGCGGTCATTTGGCAGCCGGTTCAGCTGACTCCGGGGGCTTGGCTGGGGCTGACTCAGGACTTGCACCTGGAACCGGGGCCTTCGGTTCCATGGCTCCCGATGCTTCGGGCCTCCTAGCACTGGGGCCGCGACGTCGCCCACCACGTCCTCCACCACCGCGCTTCCGTTCCTGTCCCACTACGTTGACCGGTGCCGTAGCCTTTTTACGTTCGCCACCTTCCTGCTGTTGGGACAGGAATCGCTTCGACGATTCAAGAACCTCGTCTACGACAGTTGTCTCAATCGTAACTCCACGGTGGGCAGCAACCTGTTCACGGGTACGCAGGAGAGCAAGCCCTGCCATGACGGCCTTGCAAAGATTCTTCGCATTGGTCGAACCGTAGGCCTTGGTCAATACATCCTGCACACCGGCCATCTCAAGCACGGCGCGAACTGTGCCGCCGGCAATCACGCCCGTGCCCGGCGCTGCGGGCACCATGCGGACTTTCGATGCTCCGAAAATGCCCGTAACTGGGTGCGGCAGCGTGCCCGCCTGGAGCGTCGCATGCATAAGATTCTTTTTCGCATCCTTCTGTGCCTTTTCAATCGCCGCAGGCACGCCAGGCGCCTTGCCGTAACCGATCCCCACTACACCATTCCGGTCTCCGACCACAACCATGGCGCCAAAACTGAAGCGTCGTCCGCCCTTGACTACGGTGGCGGTCCGATAGATCCCCACGGTCGTAGATTCCAGTGCTTGGGAGTCATCGTTCAGTTTTTCGGCCATGTCGGTTCCTAGAGCGAATCAGTTCGCATTTGAGCCTTGTCACACGGTGTACCAGCGGCAACACCACACAGTTCTTGCATCACTAGAATTTCAATCCTGCCTCCCGGGCTGCCTCAGCCAGAGCCTTGACCCGCCCGTGATACTTGAATCCATTGCGGTCAAAGGTGATCTGAGTGACACCGGCACTACCCGCCTGCTCAGCGATGGTCTTCCCGATAACCTTGGCCGCCTCAATATTTCCGCCTTTGGTCGCCTTGGCTTGCACCGTGCTGGCCGCCGCAAGTGTTATCCCATTGCCGTCGTCAATCACCTGTGCGTAGGTGTGCTTGGAACTACGATACACCGTCAAGCGAGGTCGTTGTTGCGTACCGAATACGCGTTTGCGAATCCCGATCTTGCGGCGGTTGCGGCGTACGGTCTTGAGTTTACTCTGTTCCATGTCTGTGGCTCTGGGTTGCTGAACAGCGGCCCCACGCTATGACGGGCTTACGCGCCCGCAGCAAAAGCTTTGCCTTGCTTGCGGATAATTTGCTCGTCAGCGTACTTGATCCCCTTGCCGTTGTAGGGTTCCGGTTTACGTTGGGCTCTGATTTCAGCGGCGCACTGGCCTACCAACTGCTTATTCGCGCCGCTGACCTTGATCTTGGCACCCTCAACCTCAACCGTGACACCGGGCGGAATTGGTACCTCTCGAGTATCGACGTACCCCACATTCAACGCCACCTTCATCCCCTGTACACGGGCGTTCCAACCCACCCCCACCACTTCCAATTCCTTGGCGAACCCCTTGGTGACCCCCTCGATCATGTTGGCAATCAAGGCGCGGGTCAGTCCATGCATCGCCTTGGCTGTTCGCGAGTTATCCACCCGTTCAACAACCACCTGACTGTCTTCTACCTTCACCGTCACCTCGCGCCGATGATCCAAGCTCAATCGCTGATCACCCTTTTGCACGGTAACGGTGCTCCCGTTAACGGAAACACTTGTACCACCTTCAATAGAAATTGGTTTCTTTCCGATGCGCGACATAGTTCAATTACCTGGGATCGGGAGTCGGGGTGTCAAGGATTCGAGCCTCCGTTCCATCGGGTTTATTCCACCGTGCACAGTAATTCGCCACCGACATGCTCCTCGCGAGCCTGCCGATCAGAGAGCACTCCCTTGGGGGTACTGACAATGCCAACGCCCAGGCCGGCCAAGGGTCGAGGCAGGTCAGTGACCTTCCTGTAAACCCGCCGAGCAGGCCTCGATTCACGGCGAATGACATGGATCAACTGTTCACCCCGTGGGCCATACTTCAACTCAACACGAAGGATCCCCTGGCGACCATCGTCGATGACATTGAAGTCTCGGACGTATCCTTCGTGCTTCAGCGCAGCGGCTATTCCAGCACACACTTTGCTGTTGCGAATGTCGACGGAATCCACACGATTGCGTACAGCGTTGCGGATCCGGGTGAGCATGTCAGCGATGGGGTCAGACAAAGCCATTAGCCATTAGTCCTCAGCTTCAAGTCAGAGCGATTGCCACATCGCTCGGTCTTCGGATCATCAGGCCCCTACCACGAGGCCTTTCTCATACCGGGAACCTTGCCTTCCAAGGCTAGTTCCCGAAGCTTGATTCTTGAAATCTTGAACTTGCGGTACACAGCACGGGAACGACCGGTTAAGGCACAAAGGTTGCGAAGCCGCGTGGGACTGGAGTCCCGTGGCAGGCGTTGCAACGCAATATAGTCGCGATCCGCCTTAAGCTTCTTGCGCAATTCAGCGTATTTTTCAATTGTCTTTCTAACTCGCTCATTCCGTCCAATTGTGGATTTTGTTGCCATCAGTGGCTCCTCAGCCCGGTGGGTCGCTCAAATCATCAATTTTTGCTTGCATCCGGTTTCATGAATGGCATGCCCAGTTCGGTCAATACCAAGCAAGATTTCTCATCGTCACTATTTCCAAAATTGAGGGTGATATTCATCCCGTGGATAAACTGGGCATTGGCCATGTCCACCTCGGGGAAAATGCCCTGCTCCTGTACACCAAATGTATAATTGCCGCGGCCATCAAAACTACGGTGGTTCAACCCACGAAAATCCTTGACCCGCGGGATCGCCAGTGTGATCAGGCGATCAAGAAACTCCCACATACGATTGCCTCGCAACGTCACCATGACACCGATTTCGTAGCCGGCACGCAGTTTAAAGTTCGAAACGGACTTCTTCGCCCGTCGGACGATGGCTTTTTGGCCGGTGATCATTGCCAGATCTTGCAGAACCTGCTCCTTCGCCTTGGGATTAAGCTTGGTGCCCTCCAACTGCTTACCCATACCCACGCTGACTATGATCTTATTCAGCCGTGGGAGAGCTTGCCGGTTCGAGATGCTAAATTCGCTGCGCACCTTTTCAGTCACTTCGCCGTTGAATCGATCTTTCATGCGCGGTGTCATGGGTCAGGTCCAGGGCAGGTTTTGTCTGGGCCCGCCGGTCTTGCGGCCCAGGCCATCTGCTAATCCTTGCTTGCCTATTTCTTTGCCTTTCGCAACTCCGGACCAATCTGCTCACCGCCGCGGGCCGCAACGCGGATCTTCGAGCCGTCCGGCTTACTCTGGAATCGCACCCGCGTCGGCTTCCCATCGACAACCGGGCTGACGTTGGACTGATGCACAGGAAATACCCGCTCGATCACTCCACCTCGGGGATTCCCCTGGCTGGGGCGCACGTGTTTGGTATGAACGTTGATGCCCTCGACCACCACCTGATTCTTGTTTGGGATCACGCGCAGCACACGCCCCTGCCGACCCTTGTCGTCTCCGGCTGTGACCATCACAATGTCACCTTTTCTTACGTGTCTGGGCATATCCTTGGCCTCTGCTCACCTGAAGCACACAATCCACCATACAAGTGGAATGATACGGGAATTTCGGCGTACATCCAATGTAATCAAACCACCTCCGATGCCAGTGAAATGATCTTCATGTAGTTCTTATCACGAAGTTCACGGGCAACGGCACCGAAAATACGCGTGCCTCGGGGATTGCCTTCGTCATCAATGAGCACCACGGCATTGCGGTCGAAACGGACATAACTGCCGTCATCACGCCGGATGGGATACCGCGTGCGTACCACGACCGCCTTAACCTTGCTGCCAGTTTTCAACTCGCTGCCGGGAAGCGACTTTTTCACCGAACAGACCACACGATCGCCGATCGAAGCTGTGCGACGGGTCGAGCGTCCCCTCGCCGTAGATCCGCCCAGCACCCTGATCACATAAACGATCTTGGCTCCGCTATTGTCGGCGACATCGACTCGTGATTCCTGCTGTATCATGGCTTGATTCTCTTGCGTTCGTCCGGCACCGCTTAAGCTTCAATTCTATGCTCATGTTGGACGCCCTTGGTCAGAACCCGGATCAGGCGCCACGACTTCGTCTTGCTCAGTGGCCGGCAGACTGCGATCTCCACCTGATCACCCAGTTGGCTCTGGTTCTGCTCATCGTGCACGTGATAGCGTGCGTTGCGGTGAAGGTACTTACCATACTTCGGATGCTTGATCTGATACCCGACGGCAACGGTGCGAGTTTTGTTACGCTTATCGCTGACAACGGTACCGACCTTAATACCGATGAGCCTACGTTTGGACGGTGCGACTTGGTTCACGAGGACGACTCCTGGGGCTGTCGGGTCCGCTGTTCGGTCAGGATACGTGCAATGTCGCGCCGAATGTTACCGAGTTCGCGATGATTTTCCAGCTTTTCCGTGACCGCTTGGCTCTTGAGTTCATACAATCGCTTGCGCAAGCGCACCGCCTCTTCACGCAACTCAGGTTCCTTCATGCCATGCAATTCACTCTTCTTGATCATCATACATGGCGCCTTTCAACAAAACGGCATCGGAATGGCAGCTTGTGGGCAACGCGCGTAAACGCTTGGCGGGCGATGTCCTGAGGCACGCCTGCAATCTCAAAGATCACCGCACCGGGTCGAATCCGGGCGACCCAGTACTCTGGCTCGGCCTTGCCTTTGCCCATCCGTGTCTCCAGCGGCTTCTTGCTGATCGGCTTGTCCGGAAACACCCGCACAAACAGTTTGCCCTCCCGGGAAACATATTGCCGAGCGGCAACGCGACCGGCCTCGATCTGCCGGGCGCTAAGCCAGCCACCCTCGGTCACCTGAAGGCCGAATTCACCGAAGGCGACGAAGTTGCCCCGCTGTGCATTACCGCGCAGGGTACCACGCTGCTGCTTGCGAAACTTGACTCGTTTGGGCATCAAAGGCATGGTTCAGTTCTCACACTGGTGTCTAATGCCTTCCCCGAGCTCGCGGCCGAGCACCGGCGGCCTTCGATTCGATTTCGCCTTCCGTCAACTTCTTGTATGGGCCGTTGTAGACCCAGACTTTCACCCCAATAATGCCATAGGTTGTCTGGGCCTCTGTAAGCGCATAATCCACGTTGGCCTGCAGCGTCTGTAGTGGAATGGACCCAAGCCGGATGTCCTCGCTTCGGCTCATCTCATGTCCACCCAAACGGCCAGACAGCTGGATCTTAACCCCCTTGGCACCTGCGGTCATCGTAGCTTCAGCCTTCATCCTTATGATCCGGCGAAAGCTGGCTCGCTTCTTGAGTTGTTCAGCCAGCGACTCACCGATCAACTTGGCGTCAATATCAGGATTGAGAATCTCGATGCAGTGGAGCGATACGTTGCGCCCCGTCAGTTCCTGAAGATCCTGTGTCAACAGATCGATCTCAGACCCTTTGGGCCCAATCACGAGACCGGGTCGAGCAGTCTTGATGAGAATCTTGAGTTCCTCTCGGGTTCGCTCGATGTGCACATCACTGACGGCAGCAAACGGTGGGCGCCGGTTCAGACGACGATCGCAGTAATTACGAATCTTTTGATCCTCGACCAGGAGTTCCCCGTACAACGCCTTCGGCGCATACCAGCGACTCTTATGCGCCTCGGTGATGCCGACCCGAAAGCCGAATGGATGAACTTTCTGTCCCATGGAGTTCCTTTCCACGGCCCGCATTCCGTCGGGGCCGCCTGCCTGCTGTTACGCCTCACTCACTGTGACCGTGATATGACTGGTCCGCTTGTGGATCGGATGCGCACGGCCACGGTCCTTGGGTTGCCATCGTTTCATCGTTGGACCTGAGTCAACACGAGCATCAGCTACGATCAAATTCCGAATGTCGACCTCGGCCTGATCGGCATTGGATACAGCCGAATTCAGCGCGTTCCGAACGAATACGGCCGCTCGCTTCTTCGACATTGTCAGGTCAGCCAGTGCCCGATCCACTGCCTTGCCCCGAATCATATCCGTGACCAGGCGCACCTTGGTCGGGCTGATGCGGGCCATGCGATGGACATTGGTATATGGCATAGGTCAGCGTCCCCCGCTGGACATCGTGCGATTGGCCTTGGAGCCCGCGGTGTGCTGTCGGAACATCCGCGTGGGGCTGAATTCACCCAACTTGTGCCCAACCATGTCCTCGGTCACCAACACGTTGTGAAAAATCTTGCCATTATGTACTAGGAAGGTATGGCCAACGAATTCGGGCACGATGGTACAGCCCCGCGACCACGTCTTGACCAGCTCTCGCCGGTCCATCTGGTTGAGTTTCTCCACCTTACGGTAGAGCTTCTCATCGATGTAGGGACCTTTTTTAAGTGAACGTGCCATATATATTGCCTCTACCTGCCTAAGACCCGCCGTCTCGCACTGGGATTCGACTCCAACTCATTTCAGTCGTAACACTCCGTATCGCTTGGAAGCCCGCCGACGAATAATACGTTTATTAGAGGCCTTGCCCCGGGATCGCGTTGGGCCACCCTTGGAAAATACACCGGTCTTCGAGGCAGGTGCCCGGTTGCCCTTGGATCGACCGTCACCGCCACCCATGGGGTGATCGTGATGGTTGGTTGCTACCCCACGGATATGAGGCCGACGGCCTAGATGGCGCCGCCGACCAGCCTTGCCAAACACCACTTTGTTATGGTCGATGTTGCCAACCTGCCCGATCGTCGCCCGACAATTCAGTGACACCTGGCGAATTTCACCAGATCCCAGAACCAATGTAGCCCAGTGGCCTTCCTTATTGGTCAGACGGGCGTATGCTCCAGCGGAGCGGCACATCTGCCCGCCCCGACCGGGAACCAGTTCTACATTGTGGACGCTTAAACCAGGAGGAATCAACCCCAACGGCATGGCGTTGCCCACCTTGGGCTCCACCCGGGTGTTTGAAGACACGACTGCCTGGCCCTCGGCCAGGCTTAGTGGGGCCAAGATGTATCGGCGTTCGCCGTCTTCGAACTCTACCAACGCGATATTGCAGGAACGGTTTGGGTCGTACTCAATCCCTATCACCCGGGCTGAATCATCCAGCCGAGTGCGCTTGAAGTCGATGACACGATACCGCCTCTTGGCGCCACCTCCACGGCAGCGACTGGTGATCTTACCGTGATGGTTGCGTCCGCCTTTCTTCGGATTGGGGCGCAACAGGCCTTTCTCTGGCTTGGTCTTGGTCAGCTCCGAGTGAAGATTGACCGAGGCGTTGCGCCGACCTGCAGTCGTCTTTTTGTAAATGCGAATAGCCATGGTTGGTGTCAGTCGTTGGGTCCTGCTTGTCCGGTGTAAAAACACTCCTGGCTCAGAAACTAGAACAGTTCAATTCGATCATCCTCATGCAATTGGATCGTGGCCCGCTTCCAATCGCTAGTCTTGGCCGGTCCAAAGCGGCTGCGAAAATACTTGGCTTTGCGCACCTGAGTCGCCACCTTCAGCACCCGCACCCCGTACAACACCTCAACCGCTCGCTTGATCTGGGGCTTGCGGGCACTCATCGCCACCACAAAACAATACCGGTTTCGGGTGGTGCCCTCCCACGTGGACTTCTCCGTGATCAGGGGCTTCTTGACGATGTATGATGCATCCATCATCTAGCCGATCTCCTCCACGGTGGTGCGAGCCAAGTACGCTTCAAAAGCCCCCTTCTCAGTGAGCAGGTACCGATGATTTAGGAGATCGTATACGTTCAGCCGGCTAATCTGGGTCAACCGGACCCGATCGAGGTTTGCCGCCGAGCGAGCTTCGTTTGTCCGGGTATCTTCCAAGGCAATCAGGCAGGATCGGTCGATCTTGAGGTTCTTGAGGAGAGTGGCAAACTGTTTTGTGGATGGCGTATCGAAGTTCAAGCCGTCCACAATCTTGATCTCATTGTCCAAAGCCTTGGCCAATAATGCGTTGCGGTTGGCCAGCCGCCGCATTTTTATAGGCATCTTCTGGCGCCAGCTGTGGGGCCGCTTGGCAAACCCATGACCACCACCCCGCATAATGTTGGTTCCAGCCGGACCGCGTCGGGCATTGCCAGTACCCTTCTGGCGGGAGAGCTTCCGGGTTGAATACGCTGTCTCGGACCGGTTGCGGGTCTTGGCTGCGCCATGGCGGCGGTTCGCATGGTACCGAACAAATGCCTGCTTCAGCAGCCCCGGGCGCAACTCGCCCCCAAGCGACTTGGCGTCGACTTCTAGGTTGCCGGTTTGTTTGCCGGTCAAATCGTGTACGGGTATTTCGATCATCGTATTCGCCTACGGGCCCGCTACCGTGCTCGGGCTACGCTGTTCACGCCGCATGACTGGGTGCCGGACGATGGCTCCTTAACACCCGCGACTCGGGTCTGACACATCTTTGTCCATGTTGTGGCGTGGCAGTATCGATCTGGGTTCCGCAGGCAAGGGGGAAACTGCCCCCTGCACAGGACCTACGACTTACGACGCCTTGGCGAGCCTGGCCTTTCCTTTGTAGAGACGCTTGGCCTCACGAACCATCACTAGTGCTCTCTTGGGGCCAGGGATGGGCCCTTTGACCAGCAAGAGGTTGTTCTGCTTATCAATATCCACCACCGCGATACTACGGATAGTCACCCGCTTGTCGCCCATGTGCCCAGCCATACGGATGCCCTTCTTCGGCTTACCGGTACCGAGGTTCGAGCTGCGCCCGCCTATGGAACCGGGGGAACGATGTTTTCGCTCGACACCGTGGCTGGCACCCAGTCCCTTGAATCCATACCGCTTCATCACGCCGGCAAAACCTTTGCCCTTGCTCGTACCGGTGACATCGACAAACTTTACGTCGGCAAACGCATCAACGGTCACGGACTGGCCCAACTCATACGCCTCGGCTTCACCGGCAGCCAAACGGACCTCGCGATGCCATCGCTTGGGAGTCAGTTCGGCCTTGGCATCATGCCCGATCTTCGGCATGGTCGAAATCCTTCCCTTAATGTCTTCGAAAGCCATCTGAATGGCTTCATAGCCATCCTGCTGCTGCGTCTTGACCTGACTAACGTAGCACGGTCCCGCAGCGATTACAGTCACGGGCAGGTATCTGCCTTCACTGTCATACAAGCGAGTCATGCCCAGTTTTCGGCCCAAGATCGATACGGACATTGCAAATCTCCCAGGGTGTTCGCTTAGGCGAACAGATCATGCCGACCCCAGTCGGCAGAGGATTACAACCCTCTTCGATTGACCCATCCCGCCACTGTCGCGGTGGACAGGCGTCCGCGGGGAAATGCGGACCTACGCCTTTATTTTTACAAATACGCCTGCGGGAACCACCAAACGATTGAGGGCTTCGACCGTTCGGGCATTGGGGTCCATAATGTCAATGATCCTCTTGTGGGTGCGAATCTCGAACTGCTCTCGGCTTTTCTTATCAATGTGCGGACTACGCAGAACGGTGTATCTTTCGATACGGGTTGGCAACGGCACGGGACCGGCGACCCGTGCATTGGTTCGCTTGGCATGATCCACGATTTCCCGCGCCGATATGTCCAGCGCCTGGTGATCGTATGCTTCCATCCTAATACGTATCTTGCCGGTCATTCAGCTGCGTTCCTTAACAAGAACCCACACGGGCCGAGCCGGGCAGTCTAACGGGCCTTCCGGTACTGTCAAACCCGGTAGATAAGTGAACAGGGGCGAAGACGCCGGCATCACAGGTAAACCGCCCCCGGTGGAGCTACGGGACAAGCGACGCCCAGCCGCAAACCAATTCGCCTCCTCGACCGTTTATTCGGGGTCGGCGAGCTGCTCAAGAACATGTTCTTCGACATACATGGGCACATCTGTGGCCACCCCCAGGGCAATTGCATCACTGGGGCGTGAGTCAATATCAACCACATGATCTGAGTTTGTTAGGTAAATACGGGCAAAGAAAGTGTGTTCTCGCAGGTCGTTGATGATGATCTTGATGACTTGATAGCCCAGTTGCTCGATCATGTTGGCTAGCAACTCATGGGTCTGTGGCCGTGGCGGTTCCTGCCCCATCAGCCGTCGTTCGATAGCTGCGGCCTCATTGAAACCGATCATAATGGGAAATACCCGGTCTCCTTCGACTTCGCGCAACTCAACGATGTGCGTATCGTCAGTTTCGCGGATCAAAATCCGGGAGAGTGCCATTTGCACGGCCATACTCACATGGTAGCGTCTGGGTTCAGTCCGACACCGCCTCCGCTTCCACCAAGTTTAGATAGGGCCTCGGGCGACAGGTCGCCGAGGCCGCATGGCATATGGTTCAGGGTACTTGGGCTAGGAAGAAATAGCTTCCATCGCGATGACCATCGCCACGGCCAGCAGGCAGGCTCAGCTGCTCAGAGACGATGTTGGCCCCGCTGGTTGCGGTTAGCCAGTCACGCTGCTGTTGGTTTTCCTCTGTTTCAAGACTACAGGTGCTGTAGAGGCAGTGGCCGTCCGGTCGTAGACGTGGCAAAATCTCAGTCATGATCTGCCGCTGAAGGTCCACGAGATCTGTCAGCGCACGGGGTGAAAACCGATAGCGGGCTTCAGGACGACGTGACAGCACGGCCGTATTGCTGCAGGGCACGTCCAGCAGCACCAAGTCGACCGGATCGTCGGGCAGCTGATCCGGCATGACCACAGACACGTTCTCCAAAATATCCGACACCTGCCGCAGACGGGCCAAACGCTTGGGATTGACATCGGTGGCCACGATCCGTGCCCCAGGGTGCAGGGTGGCCAACTGGCGAGTCTTGGTGCCGTAACCGGCGCAGAAGTCCAGGATACTTCCGGGTGAAAGCCCACACGTCGACGCAACAGCCATCGCCGAGCCCGGATCCTGCACCCGGCGTGACCGGTTCTGTGCCAAGTAATCCACGAGGCGACCTTGGTCTTCACGCCAGAGTTCACAGCGTTGGCCGTCGAAGACAAAGACTGGAGGGTTCTGGACGCTGTGCGCGCAGATCGCCACAGTCTGCTCGGGACCATAATGTTGCAGCCATCGCGATACCAAGGCTAGGGGACAACTGGTCGCCGCCACGAGATGGGTGGCCAGATCATCCGCAGGCAGCGGCAGCAGCGGTTCGGTTAAAATAACGCTGCCAGCGCCAAGGGGGAGACGATCCGATGCTGGTTCCCATGCTTGCTCTGGCATCACTGGGCCAACTAAGGCCGCGAAACGGCGCAGCACTGCATTGGTCAGACTCCCAGCCCGACGACGCAGAAGCGTCCGGGCCAACTGAACCGACTCATCCACCACTGCGTACACCGGAAGACGATCCAGACATAGTAGCTGTGCTGCACCCGCTAACAGCACAGCCCGAAGGATGGGCTCCAATTGGTCTATCGGACGTCGCAACAGACGATTAAGCAGGTATTCCAGGCTAATCCATCGTTGCAGCGTAGTGCGATGAATCGCCTGGGCCAGTTGGAAATCGGCCTGCGACAACCCGCTGCAGTCCAGATTGGATCGAGATAGCCGTGGGAACCGCTTTGCAGCATGGGCCAGTGCCGCCACCACGATGGCCCGAGCGTTGTGTTTGGCCGCGGTGATCGGGGGAGGCTGGTGCATCAGAGTCAGCCATGACCGGATGATGCGGGATTCGGTACGTCAAGTCCCAGCGCTTTGTAAATCTCTTCCATTAACTGCTCAACCTTGAAGGGCTTAAACAGCACGCTGGCCAGCCCTGCTTGACTGGCACGCACGATGGAGTGATGCGGGTCATATCCAAAGCCAGTCATCAACAGCACTGGCAGGTGTTCTTGGCTGCGCTGGGCGGCTGCGAAGATCTCGTAGCCATTGCGATATGGCATCTTGATGTCGGAAATCACTAGGTCGAAACGGTTCTGCTCGAGCTGGGAGCATGCTTCATACCCATCCTTGCACGTCTGCACTACGCAACCATATCGGCCGAGCACTCCGGCAATCGTATTGCGAATATTGGGCTCGTCATCCGCAACCAGCACCCGCTTGCTGTTGAGCGGCATCTCGCTCTGAGGCTCGGGTACACGGTCGGAACCGATTACTGTCTTGGGACCGGCCGCAACATCGCGCATCGTGTCGCGGATCCGTGTGACATTGTCAACGATGCAGTTTAATCGACCTCGCATGGTGTCATCGCCGATGTACTCCTCCATCAGCGCCTGTGCTTCCGTCACGATGTCATTGAGCGGTTGGGCCACTTCTTGAACGACGTTGTCCGTAATCTGACCCGAGATCGCGCATCGCTCGATCACCAGCAAATCCAGGATATTCAAGGCCATCGCAACATAGCGGCCAAAGATCTCAGCGAACTGGCGATCATCCTCGTTGAATGCTCCAATCCGGTCTGATTCGACGTTATAAACCCCTATTACATCGTCGAATAGGGTCAGAGCCACTGTAAGTGAACTCTTGCAATGATCCAAGCCCGGCACGTAGCGGGGATCCTTTTCAGTGTCATGACAAATGTAGCTGCGCCCCGTCGCCGCAACGTATCCTGAGATACCGTTGCCCTCTGGTTGGGCGTACAGATCGATATCAAGGGCTTCGGGAGGAAGCCCTTCAGTAATGACTACCTCAAGCTTGTTCGCCCGGCGGTCAAGCAAGCGGACCGAAAAGTGGTCGAAGTGCATCAAGTCCTTGGAGTACTTGATGATCTTCTCCTGCAGCAGTTTGAGCCGCTGTGATGGCGTGAGCTTTGCGATCGCCTCATAGTCTATGCGGGCCAGTTCGCGTCCCGAAGCATCGATCGCATCGATCTTTGTCTGGAGCCGCTTGCCACTGGAGGCATCCCATACCACAGCGACCACCTGGAGAATCTGGCCATGTTCATCCACCACTGGTGAGGTGATCATTTCGTAGTAGCTGGTCTCGACCTGGAAAGTAAACTTCTTGCTCCGCGATGGACCGGCATTGGGAACAGGCCCAGCCTGCTTGACAAAAATCTGCAGAGCCTGAACGCACACACGCTTAACGTGTTCGGTCACCTCCGGCTGGAAATCACGCATGCGGGCGTTGGTCCAACTGCACCGTCCGTCCGCATCCACGATGCATACCCCCTCACCAATCGTATTGAGCACCAGCGCCGACTTCTCACCAATCAGGGCCCGCTCCAGCGGTAGGAAATCACCGGCATCGGCAAACACAGCGTGATACATGCCGGTGCGCAGCGCCGACAGGGCCTCGGCCATCGTATGGACTTCGTCTACGTCAAACTGTTGGGAAAGCCCCTCCACGGCAGGTTGGTCACCCGTAACGCGGCCGTGGAGAACCAGAACTCGCTGGCGGGAATCAGGCATGGGAACCTGAGGGTTTCATCGTATGACCATTGCAAACAACATGATATTAGGCAAGCTAGCCTACCGAATAGTTTTTCAGAAGAGGTCCAATAAGTGGGATTGCCCCATTAGCACGTATGGAACTAACAATCCCGTGTCAGCACCGCGTCAGCCATATCCAGCATCAGCGACCGGGCCGCGGATGGTGCCAAGTGCCCCATCACTGCCTGCTTGGCGTCCGCGATCAACTGGCCGGCCGACCGCTGGGCGTAGGCCACCGACTCACTATCGGCCAGGTAGCGGCGAATCTGATCCACTGCCGCCGTGTGGGTAGATGCACTGGCCCCAGGTTCACCTTGGGCTTGGAGCAGATCATGCAGACGGGTCCGATCATCCGGGCAGACCGTGCTCAGACAGTGGATCAATGGCAAGGTGAGCTTGCCCTTCTGCAGATCCCGGCCAACAGTCTTGCCCGTGGTCTGTTCATCACTGGTCAGATCAAGCACATCGTCAACAATCTGGAAGGCGGTCCCAAGTTTTTGTCCATAGCGGTAGAGAGCCGCAGCAGTGGCGGGTGTAGTGCCACTGAGAACTGCTGCAATCTTGCAGCACATACCGCATAAACAGGCCGTCTTTCGCCGGATGATCTCAAAGTATGTCTGTTCATCGAGAAACCAGTTTCCACGGTTAGCCAGTTGCAGTAACTCACCCTCACATGTGACGTTGGTCGACTCGGCGATCATACGGCAGATATCAGTTCGACCGATGTCGCTGCAGAGATGATAGGCATGGCTGATCAGATAGTCGCCAAGCATCACGGCGCTCTCATTACCGACCAATGAATTGATCGTGGTGCCGCCACGGCGTATCTCCGCATCATCAAGAATGTCATCATGCGCCAGTGTGGCCATGTGCACCATCTCCACCACTGCGGCAATGATCCGATGGGCGTCCTTGTTCGCCCCCCCCTGAGGATTACTGCCCATGGCGCTAACAAGCACGAGCGTGGGGCGCAGCATCTTGCCGCGGTAGCTCTCAATATGCGTGACCAACCGATTGACGCACGGCAGGTCGCTGCGCAACTCCGCAGCAAAGCGAGATTCGACCTCCGCCAAATCCGCGGCTAGTCGGTCACGGATAGTCCGGTTGCGTGGGGCAATCAAGAGCAAGGGGGTATCACCTCGACCAGGAACAGCAACCATGGGATTGTAAGCGGTGGATCTGGGTCTTAGCCACCTCGAACGCTCGATGCTACTGGATCACGGGGTTGAACTCTACGACCAAGACGGTGCCAATTCCACGAATGCAAAGCTAATCAATATCGGACCGGCTTCGAAACCGCAAACTGCCGCGTGCTCCGCTAGGAGAGTAAGATAACTAAGATGTAAAGTCTTAAATTCTGAGTTCGATCCTCCCCCACGTGGTTGGACCGCCAGAAGAGACGTCTGGACAAGCACATGTCTGAAAACAATCCCTCCAGCATGGACACGGTGCTTGGCCGAATTGTCGTCGAACGAGGATTGGCCACTGCCGAAGAGGTCCAGCAATGCATCGAACAGCAACGGCTGTCGTCCGAGGATTCGGATCCAAACCCGCACAGCCTAGGGGATCTGATGGTTGCCAACGACATCATCACCCGACGGCAGATCGATCGCCTTGTTCCAGAAATTGAGGACCGGCGTAGCACCCGACAGATTCCGGGCTACCAAGTGCTGGAAAAAATCGGTGCAGGTGCAATGGCAACGGTGTGCAAGGCCCGACAACTGAGCCTCGACCGCATCGTAGCAATCAAGGTGCTGCCAAAGAAATACTCCAACAACTCCCAGTTCATCGATCGCTTTTATGCTGAAGGCAAGGCGGCGGCAAAGCTCAATCACCCCAACATTGTCCAAGCCATTGACGTAGGTAAGGCGGGTGAAACCCACTATTTCGTCATGGAGTTCGTTGAAGGTGAAACAGTTTATGAGCATATGACCGGCCACGGGCCATATGAAGAAGAACACGCCCTTCAGATCGCCCTGGAAGTTGCTAAGGCGCTCAGCCATGCTCATGGGGCTGGTTTCATCCACCGGGATATCAAGCCCAAAAACATCATGATCACCAAGGATGGTGTGACCAAGCTAGCCGATATGGGGCTGGCGAGAGCGGTTTCCGATCGTGAGGCAGCCGAGGCTGAAGCGGGCAAGGCATTCGGAACCCCCTATTACATCAGTCCTGAGCAGATCCGCGGCGAATTAAACGTAGATTTCCGTGTCGATATTTATGGACTAGGCGCCACCCTCTACCACATGGTCACCGGCAAGGTGCCGTTCGATGGCCCAAATCCGTCCGTGGTGATGCACAAGCACCTGAAGTCCGATCTCGTTCCGCCGGATCACATCAATGAGCAGCTAAGTACGGGTATTGGCGAAGTGATCGAGGTGGCAATGGCTAAAGATTGCGAGAAACGCTATCACTCGACATTGGAATTGATTGAGGATCTGGAGGCGGTCTCCCGCGGGGAACCGCCTCTGCAGGCCCGCAAACGGTTCGATTTATCCGCATTGTCAACCTTGGACCGCGCAACCGTCCATGAATCTCAACTGGTCTCCTTGCAGGAAGCTCAGAAGCAAATGTCGGCATTACCACTGTTGTGGATGGCCATTGCGGGATGGGTTGTGGCTTTCATCCTCATCGTCGTGGTTGTTCTTCTGGCTGATTGACCTTGTGGCACCAGAACCGTCGACAGTGGATGATCCCCCGTCGAGACCCTCTAGTATTTGGAAAAATATTCCCGGCCAACTTATGGTTGTTTCAGAACATGGCACCAGGAAACTCTTCAACCCAGGTTCAAGGCCCAAGTCGGGGCTTTTGGCTCGTGGCCTTGGCTGTGCTGGGGCTATTGGTGCTCACGATGCAGGTCGGTCAGACGGGTAGTGGGTCGGACCTAGTCTCCTGGGCGGATGATCTGAATGCAGCGTTGGCCACCGCCTCGGAATCGGGTCAATCGGTTCTGGTGAATTTTTCGGCTCTTTGGTGTCCGGGTTGCAGTCATATGGAAAAACGCGTATTTAGCCAAAAAGAGGTGGCACAAGTCATTCAGAAAGATTTTCTGCCCGTAAAGGTCGATCTGACCAATCCCGGCTCGACCCACCAACGGGTGGCTGAACGCTATAACATTATGGAAGTGCCTACTTTGCTGATATTGTCTGCCGACGGATCAGAGCGGACAAGGACTGGTGGACTGGGAGCTGCAGACTTGGTGGACTGGCTGAATCAACATGGTCTTTCAATCGATTCCCACCTTAAGATCTAATCGCGAGATCGCAGCGGCCAAACCGCTTTAGGAGACCGACTGATGTCCACCGCCCTACGTAGCCTGATAGAGTCTGGTACTAAACTTTGGCTTGACTCAATTGATCCAGATCAAGTTCTCGCCAATATCGATCTGGGGATCACCGGAGCTACGTCCAATCCAATCATCATTGCCGACCTAATGCAAACTGATCGGTTCGACAACGCCATTGGGCAACGAATCGAAGCCGGTGACAGCGATGAGCAACTGGCATGGAACATGACCGACCAGATGGTTCGCTGGGCCCAAAGCCGCTTTGAGCCAGTATGGGAACAAACCTCTGGCAATGACGGCTATGTCAGCTTTGAGCTGGATCCACTGCTGGAGGACGCCAAACTGGCCCCCCCCCACGAGCAGCGGGTTGCCAAATACGTTGAAGAAGGCAAACGTTGGGCCGAGGGGCATCGGAACCGAATGATCAAGGTCCCGGCAACGGCTGCAGGGCTAGAGGCACTGGAAGATCTAGCTGCGGCAGGCATCAGCTTGAATGTGACCCTTATCTTTACCCAACGGCAATACGACTTGGCCCGCGAAGCCGTCTGGCGTGGGCGTCAGCAATTCGGGCAGCTTGAGAGTTTCAAGAGCGTCTACAGCATATTTGTCAGCCGTGTCGATGTGTATACCCAGGAACATGTACCGCAGCTGAGCCAAGCAACCCAAGGCCAGGTAGGAATTGTTAATGCGAAACGATTATGGCGGTCCAACCAGGAGTTCTGGGCCTCCAAACACCTGCCGCTACAGCAAGAAATCGTCTTTGCATCTACTGGGGCCAAGCTCCCAGGCCAAGCCCCGGATTGCTATGTTATGGCCCTTGCAGGGAGTGATATCCAGACCAATCCCCCCGCAACCAACGCTGAGATTGAGCGGATGAGCAAACAATATGTCAAAACAATCGACCAGATGCCGGAGGCTTCGCTGCTGAAAGAAATCGATCAGGAAGTCGATCATCAGCACCTAGAGCAGGTGCTGATGACAGAAGGCGTTGCCAAATTTGCCGACCCATTCAAGCAACTGCTCTTGACCATCGGCCAAAAGCGGCAGGCACTTAGTGCGGCCTGATCGCGTGAAATGAAACAGCCGCCACAATCGTGGCTCTCCCAGTCCACCACCAAGCCACGGACCGAGGGTACTCTTGGCCGGCCGCCATAACCGCCCCTGCTCGCCTCTGAAAGTGGCTGGCCGCAAGTATCATCACAACACCCACGGCTACACATCCCCTTGACGAGGATGTAGACAGGGATGATACTTCTTGCTCAACCCTCCCATTAGTCCCGGCGCACACCCCCAGCGATCGATGGAGCCTGTTCACATGAGAATGTTGCACCCGCATCGACCGCTTCTAGCAATGAGCCTGATCTGGCTGTTCGGCTGCACCGCCACAAATCGGGACTTCAAGCATGATTTGCTGTTGGCCAACAGCAAACTGCTGATGAGTTCCGAAGATGCCATGGCTGTGGGATACCGAATCGGCTGGGCAACTGATCTGAGCTTGTCGTCGAACGAACAGATCAGCTCCCTAGCCGTGCTGGATGACCTAATTCTCGCAGTGGAAGCGCCATCGAACCGTATCAGCGCGGTATCACTGCGAGATGGTACGAGGCGATGGACCATTGTGCTCGGTGACGCCACCACGCAGCTGTTCCAGCCAATGCGCCGCGATGATCGGATTTATGTGGCGTCGCCAACTCGGCTCTACACCCTAGCGGCCCGCGATGGGGAACTGCTGCATGTGGACAATTTTGATACCCCTTTAAGCTCAGATCCGATCCTGGTCAGAAACTTTGCAATCTGCGGTGGCTTTTCCGGTCGGCTGTTTGCCCATGACCTGACCAGCGGGTACGGCAAGTGGCAATACGACCTAACGGCAAGAATTGAGGCAAAACCAGTCCTGGCTGGTTTTGATATCTTTTCCGCAGATACCAGTGGGGTCTACGCAATGCTGAGTTCCATCGATGGTACGCTCCGATGGCGCGGCCGTACCTTTGGGGCAGTGACAGCACCACCGGCAATCGACCAGCTGGCAGTGTACCTGCCTTCCAAGGACCAAACGCTGTACGCATTGGATCGGGCTACTGGCAACGAGAAGTGGAAGTTGCCCCTCGAGATACCACTCACGTACACGCCGGTTTTGATCGGGTTGAATCTTTACCTTCCTCTGGACGGACATGGCACCGTGGCAATTGATGCGATTGCGGGCCAAGTTCGGTGGCGGATCCCCGAAGTAGCCCAGGCACTGCAGGGTGATGAACAGCGAATCCTCATGGCCATGGATTCAAGCCTACAACTGCTGGACTCGGCCACTGGCTCGACCCTCGCACGTGGTGCCACTGGTCTGCTGCAATCGGTGCTGCTTGGTTCTGATGACAGCATCGTGCTCGTCTCACCATTGGGGCGGATGCTGCGGCTGAATCCGCTG
>Ga0310123_10000730_pt1 | contig 28865 bp, 18 predicted proteins | sample CB6_AW_1057_MG_FD_203505 | JGI IMG/M metagenome (GOLD analysis project Ga0310123, IMG submission 203505) | Marine microbial communities from Western Arctic Ocean, Canada - CB6_AW_1057 | ecosystem: Environmental > Aquatic > Marine > Oceanic | place: Canada: Western Arctic Ocean | collected... | reverse complement strand
TCAACATGACAGTAAATGCTAACGACAGATTCGCTTAGTACCAGATCAAAGGTCGTCACTATAACGCGTCTGAGCTCGTTGGTGGCCATATCTCGTCCACTCGCCACCGATGCAAAACGACTTGCGCTAACGACGGGCCCCACTCGGTGCCAGGCTTGCGCCGGTATAATGCGGTCAGAATGCGAACCATTTACCTCGACAATAACGCCACGACGCCCATTCTGCCGGAAGTTGCTGAGGCGATGGCCGAGTGCTATCACCACCGGCATGCCAACCCGGCCAGCCAACACGGGCCCGGCCGCGCGGCGCGACGGCGGCTCGAAGCGGCCCGCGAAGCGATCGGACGAATTCTGGGAGCCCGGCTCGACTCAGCTCACGCCGACCAGGTGATTTTCACCAGCGGCGGCACCGAGTCGAACAACCTGGCCCTGCTTGGCCTGACGAGGACCAACGGACCCTCGCGACCTGAGAGCCATTTGATTATTTCACCGATCGAGCATCCGAGCCTCGTCGGGGCCGCCGAGCAGTTGGCTCGCGAAGGTGGTCGGATCGAGCAACTTATGATCGACGCCAACGGTGTGGTTCGCACGGAGCAGTTCGTGTCTAGGCTGACGGCCGAGACCCGCTTGGTGAGTGTCATGCTTGGCAACAACGAGACGGGCGTGCTCGAACCGGTTGCCGAGCTGGCCCAAATATGTCGCCGGGCAGGTGTGCCTATCCATACCGATGCGGTCCAGGTGGTGGGCAAACTGCCGGTCGACTTTCGCCGGCTCGGCGTCGATGCGCTGAGCGCGTCGGCCCATAAGTTTCATGGCCCACACGGTATCGGCGTACTGTTGGTCCGATACGGCGTCCAACTGGAGCCCATTCTGCACGGCGGTTTTCAGCAAGCGGGCCTGCGACCTGGCACTGAATCCGTGGCGCTGGCCGTCGGAATGCAGGTGGCACTGGAGATCTGGCAAGCGGAACAGGCTGAGCGTCGTGATCGACTTACGGAGCTCCGCGATCGTCTCGAAGCGCAACTGCTCGCCGGATTTCCCTCAGCGGTTGTTCATGCCGCCGGTGCCGACCGCCTGCCCCACACGACCGCCATCGCGTTTCCTGGCATGGACCGACAAGCGTTGGTCGTCGCACTCGATCTGGCGGGAGTCGCCTGTTCGACCGGATCGGCCTGCGCCAGCGGTTCGAGCAAGCCTTCGCCGGTGCTGCTAGCAATGGGCTGCGAAGAAGCCCTTGTGAGCGGTTCGATACGGCTTAGCCTAGGGTGTCTCTCGTCGCCCGCCGAAGTGGACTTGGCGACCCAGCGTATCCTGAGGACTGTCAACGACTTGCAACACGTGAAACAGACACGAAAAATGGCCCCGACACCTCCCTCTCCGCTGGCCGATCGGCTATAATGCCGGCGGTTTCTGACGCCCGGTTTGCACCACCTAAATTGCACCTGCCGAGTCGGTTTTATTGTCGTCGCACAAAGCTAACGGACTATCCCCTGTTGAATCTGGATGGAACCAAAGTGGTCAACAGTTTTGCCACAATTCCTAATCTGCTTCGGACCGCCAGCGGTTCTTGTGAGCCATGCGCCACGCGCCTGTTTGTCGTTGGCACGGAAAACCGTTTGGCCGACTTCGCCATCCGCGCCTCGGTTGGCCGCGAACGAGCTAGCGGCCGCGCGACACAGTACAACCCGGTGGTGCTTTGCGGACCAGCAGGTGTCGGTAAATCACACTTGGCCCATGCTTTGGCAACTGCTTGGCCAGCGGCGAGAGAATTGAACACCGCAGTTCAATCGACTGTCGTTCAATGGACGGGCGCCGATTTTTATCGCCAGGTCGCTTCCGCAATACAATCTGATTCGCTTGCCACGTTTCGTCGACGATTCAGCACTGTCTCGTTGCTAGTGATTGATGATATCGAGCTGCTTACAGGCAAGACGTCGGCCCAAAACGAGCTCATCCGATTGATCGATGATCTTGGGGAACAGGGGGATCTCACCCAGCAGAGGATGCTCCTGGTCATTACAGCTCAGCAGCCTCCTCGGCAGATCACCGCGTTGTCACCCGCGCTACGTAGCCGGCTGTCGGCTGGGCTGGTCGTGGCCGTGGCTCCGCCCAGCGAGGATTCTCGGCTGAAGATCGTCCGGCATCTGGCCAGCGAGCGACACTTCGCGTTGAGCGAAGCGGCCGCTAAACTGATGGCCAAGCAAATCGAAGGTACGGCGCGGGACCTTCTAAGCGGCCTGCTCGAACTGAACATGACGAGCAAATCCGCCAATCAGAGTTCATCACAACAGGGCTCATCGCTACGGGGTTCATCACTTGAAGGCCCATCGCTTCAGGCCACGCGCGACTATCTGGCCCGGCAAGCCGTCACCGCCCAACCAACCTTGATCCAAATCATAACCACAACGGCTCGCCGTTTTTCGCTGCCGCCTGCAGTGCTAAAAAGCGCCTCTCGAAGTCAATTGGTCGTGACGGCCCGAGGCATCGCCATCTTTTTGTCGCGCGAACTAACCGATCACAGTTTTCAAGAAATCGGCTGCTTCCTCGGCGACCGCGATCATACGACCATTTTGCACAACGACCGAAAAATCCGCCGTCTCGTTGGCCAAGATCCAGAAATTGCCCAAACGATCCGCGATCTTCGAGCTGAGATTTTAGAACGGGGGAAGCACCCCGGCTGCTAACGAATCAACCACAAAAACTTAGATGACTCAGCAGCCGGGGTGCTTCCCGAGTGTGAATAACCTGTCCTATTACGGTCAACGACTGTCGACAAGTTGGGCCTTACCAGCAGACACAACCTAGTCAGACAAATTTGGCGACCTTATCAACACACAATCAACAATTATATAACAACCAGAGGACCCGTTACCCACAAAACATCACCGATCAAAAATCTTAAGTCAAACAGGGTTTACCACACAGTAACAACGGTTATCAACAGTTTGGCCAGCTTCTTTATTACTACTACTTACTTAAAAAATAAATAATAAGAAAAGACCGCCGCTCACGGAAAGAACGCATCCAACCGAGCTCGTTTACCGAAGCATCCTGTCACACGGAAGTGGCTTGGCAAGACGGGCACAAATAAAGGTTAAGCGGACCTATGAAAGTCAAATTCAATCGTGAAAAGTTTATGACGGCGTTTCAAACAGCCGCCAGTGTTGCCCCGGCACGTAGTCCTAAACCGATCCTGCAGAACGTCAAGTTCGAGGTCACGGCCGAGTCGGCCACGCTTTTGGTGACCGATCTGGAAATCGGCATTCGAATCGAGGTGCCTGGTGTTGAGGTTGAGACGCCCGGGGCAGCCGTTCTGCCGATTACCCGATTTGGTTCGATTCTGCGCGAGTCGAGCGACGAGATGCTGAATCTGCAGGCGGACGGCCAGGGAGTGGCAGTACAGGGGCAGCGGAGCGAATTTCAGCTTTCGGTTGAAGACCCCAACGAGTTTCCTGTCGTCGGGCAGTTCACCGAAGAGAAATATCAGGAAGTGCCGGCCCGATTGTTCCGCGAGATCATTCGCCGCACGATTTTTGCCACCGATAACGAGAGCAGCCGCTATGCCTTGGGCGGAGTAAAACTCGAGTTCATCAAGGATAAGCTGACTGCAGTGGGCACAGACGGGCGACGACTGGCCAAGATGGAAGGGCCTTGCATGTCAGTTGGTGGCGATCCAGCAGAAGATGCTTCGATCATTGTGCCATCGCGAGCCATGCAGCTCATGGAACGTGCCCTGGACGACAGCGATGCGGAAATCCAAATTGCGGCCCATTCCAATGACCTTTTGGTCAAAAGTCAACGGGCGACGATTTACACGCGGTTGCTTGAAGGACGTTTCCCGCGTTGGCGTGATGTGTTTCCCCAGCGAGACGGGGTTTCCAAGATCGAAATGCCGGTTGGACCACTGCATTCCACGGTGCGGCAGGCGGCCATTGTCACTAGCGAGGAGAGCCGCGGCATCGATTTTACTTTTGCCGGCGGCAATTTGGTGCTTTCGGGCAAGGCGGCCGAGGTCGGCCAAGCCCGCGTTGAATTGCCGATCAGCTACGATGGTCCCGAGATATCGATCACGCTCGATCCACGATTCATGATCGACTTTCTCAAGGTTCTTGACGCGGAAAAAACATTTACGCTTGAGATAAAAGACAGCGAGAGTGCGGCCGTTTGTGTGACCGACGATGGCTATGGCTACGTGATCATGCCGCTAGCACGCGATCGTTAAAAAAGAGTGCGAGCCGCGGAGCTTGTCCCCGCGCCACCGCGCTGGTGACATATCGCCCGAGGTGCTGCCGAGGATAACCCAAGATCAAGACATGAACGTCGACAACATCACTCCGCGATCGGCTGCTGAGATAACCGAGATATTTGACCAGGTTGGCCAGCGTCGCCAACGTGAGCAAAAACGCTGGTACGCCCGCAGTGCCAAACCGATCAAGCAAATCATGGCCGATCTCGTTGTACGTCGTGGGCTGGGTCGTGTACTGGCCACCGAGCAATTGAACGAGACATGGCGGAAAATCGTCGGCGACCCGTTCGCCGCGCAGTCTCAACCGGGTCCACTGCGTGGCGGTGTTCTGGAGATTGTGGTCACCCATACCGTCTACAAACAGGAAATGCAATACATGGAAGAACAAATCCTAGCCCAACTTCACGAGCAGGCTCCCGACATGAAAATCCGTGGCTTGCGATACCGAGTCGGCCAAATCCACTAATTATAATTCTCCGATCGATAAGAACACTTAACCAACACATAAGAAAACAGAAATGGCGAACCCAGAAACTACCGACAAACCGTCTGACGACGACACCCGATCTTCGGCATCCGAGTTGCCCATCACGCGCAAGGTCGAGTCGGAATACGACGTCGACCAGATGCGCTACATGAGCGACCTCGAACACGTTCGCGAGCGATCGGGCATGTACATTGGCGACACCAGCACCGGGGGCCTGCACCACCTGGTCTACGAGGTAATCGACAATTCAATCGACGAGATCATGGCCGGCCATGCCACCGAAATCCGTGTCACGATCAACGTCGACGGTTCGATCACCATCTCGGACGACGGTCGTGGCATACCGGTCGCCATCGACAAAAGCATCGGAAAGTCCGCGCTCGAAGGCGTAATGACGATTCTCAAATATGGCGGCAAGTTCGACAAAGGAGCGTACAAAACGTCGGGCGGGCTACATGGCATCGGCGTCAAGGCGGTCAACTTTCTTTCCCAATGGTGCGAGGTGGAAGTTCGCCGTGACGGCCATGTTTTCCAGCAGGAATATGAACGGGGCTGTCCCATAGGCCCGGTCAATCGCATCGGCAAGGCGGACAACACCGGCACCAAGACCACCTTCAAACCCGATCCGGAAGTCTTCGGCAATCTGAAATTCGACTACAACATTCTCCATCGTCGCTTACAGGAATTGGCGTTCCTCAATGGTGGCGCCCGAATTATCTATCTCGACCAGCGCACCGACCAGGGGGAAACATTCCAGCACGATCGCGGACTGATCGCTTTTGTCGAATACCTGAACCGTGCTAGCGACGTCTCGCACCCGGACATCATTCACATCACGGGCGAATACAACGACGTCGGGATCGAAGTCGCCTTTCAATACTCCAACGAGTACACCGAAACAATTCATTGCTACGTGAACAACATCAACACCAAGGATGGCGGCACCCACCTGACCGGCTTCCGTACCGCGCTGACCCGTACGCTCAACGCCTATGGCAAGCGGCAAAATCTGTTTAGGGACCTGATCCCCAGCGGCGAAGATTTTCGCGAAGGCCTGACCGCCATCGTTTCGGTCCGCGTGCCCGAGCCGCAGTTCGAATCGCAGACCAAGGTCAAACTGAACAATGCCGAAGTCGAAGGGATCGTCAATTCGGCGGTCGGCGAGTTTCTCAACAAGTTTCTGGAAGAGAATCCCAAAATCGCCAAAACGATCGTCCGCAAGGCGATCTTAGCCGTCGAGGCCCGCGAAGCGGCGCGCAAGGCCAAGGCCCTGCTGCGCGAACGCAAGGGCGCCCTCTCCTTCGGCGGCCTGCCTGGCAAGCTTCGCGACTGCACGAGCCGCGACGTCGATCGTTGCGAGTTATACCTGGTCGAAGGTGATTCGGCCGGCGGCAGTGCCGAAGGGGGCCGTATCCGCGAGTTCCAAGCCATCTTGCCGCTGCGAGGTAAGATCATCAACGCCTACAAATCGCGCGAAGAAAAAGTGCTGGCTAACGAAGAAGTCCGCAGCATGATCGCCGCGATTGGCAGCGGCATCGGCGCCGATCAAGATCTGACCAAGCGCCGCTACGGCCGGATTGTGATCATGACCGATGCCGACGTCGATGGCTCGCACATTCGCACCTTACTACTCACCTTCTTCTATCGGCAGATGTACGAGTTGGTCCGAGCAGGCCATGTCTACATCGCCCAGCCGCCCCTGTTTCGGGCACGTCAAAAGAACAAGGTCAACTACGTGCAGACCGAGGAGGAGATGAAAGCCCAACTGCTCGAGTTAGGTCTGAGCGATTCGGTGCTCGATGTGGGCGACGGCCGCACCGTCGAGGGCGCCGAGATGACCCAACTCTGCCGCACTCTCGCCTCGCTCGAAGACGAACTGGTCGCGCTCGAACGGCGCGGGATCAGTCTTCGCCAACATGCCGAACGTCAGGAGCCCGAGTCGCTCAAGCTGCCGGTCTATCATGTTTTTCTCGGGACGCAGGAGCACTGGTTCACCTCCCGCGCACAGCTGGACGCCTTTCTCGAACGACAATCACAGGTCACCGGCGGCGAACTCGACGTGGCCGACACACCGGCCGAGGGTCATCCGGAAGGCAACGGCGATGCGGCCGTGGCTGCTCGGCTGCACATCGTCGAACTACACGAGGTCCGCTCGATCAATGCCCTGCTGGCCGACTTGGCCTCGACGGACTTCGACATCCAGTCGCTGATCCCCCAAGAGCGAACCGGCATCGAGGACCCGCGTTACACGCTTCGTCGCGGCGAATCGGTCATCCCGCTCGAAGACCTCCGCTCGCTGGTGGCGGCTGTCCGCAAGGCGGGCGAAAAGGGCCTCTCGGTCACTCGTTTCAAAGGCCTGGGCGAAATGAACGCCGAAGAACTCAAAGAGACGACGCTCGATCCCGAGAACCGGACGCTGCTGCAGGTCAAGATGGATGACGTCGCCGCGGCCGACGACCTGTTCCGTGTCCTGATGGGCGACAAAGTCGAACCCCGCCGCGAATACATCCAAAAGCACGCCCTCGAAGTGAAAAACTTGGATGTGTAGGTGTACAAGCACGACGCGCAATTACTGGTTCCCAAACAGAGTTTAGGAACAAGGGAGAGGACATTTCAGATTTACTTCATCCCTCATCCTTCCGCCCTCAGCCTTCCACCTTCCCCCCTGCATTCGGGGTGGCCGTTTGTGGACCTTGAAACCAGGCCACGTTTCGCTACAATGGCCCGTAGCGATTTCCAGAATCGTGGCACGGTCTTTGAAAATTTAGCAAGAAAAAGCTGCTGGCTAATGGCTGTTAGCTATTGGCCGTTGATACTCTGCGCCTCCTCTGCGTTACTCGGAAGCTGACGCATCCGGCTCGCCGTGTACTCTGCCTTCGACCCCGGACCCTTTCGTCATTTCGCAATCCGACTTCCGCATTTAAACCGTTCGACTATTCGAGAATATGCCCATTATGAAACACCTGTGGGGCCCCCCTATAAGGCGCGCTCGAAAACACGCCCGTTTTCAGACAAAGCCACGATTCGCGAAAACCAACTTTGAGGAAAGTCAGCGAGAAAGCAATAGCCGTCGTGCTACGCACGGCCGGTGGTGAGCGCATCTTGAAAAGGGACCGCCAGCGACGCGTAGCATCACGGCTATTTAACAATCCCTGTTGTTTCGCTATGCCAGATCGACTGTCGTCCGCTCGCCCATCTCGCGGTCCAGATCGAGCATCGCGGCCGGATCGTCCTTCACCATGTTAAACTTGTGGACGATCTCCCGAGTCGTCTTTTCCTCTTCGACCTGCTCGGTGACGAACCACTCGAGTTCGACCAATGCAGAAAACGCCTTTTCATTCATGGCCAATTCGAAGAGACCGTCGATCTGGCCCGTAACCGCCTGCTCCTGCTTTTGGGCTTCGACGAACACCTCGGGGATCGAGGAAAAGTCGGACCGGGGCGCGTCGATCTGGCTGAGCACCACGCGGCCGCCTCGCGCGGTCAAAAAATCGTGCAGCCGCATCGCATGGCCGTGTTCCTCTTGACTCTGCAACCGCAGCCATTTGGCACAGCCGACAAATTGCTCGTGTTCGCAATAGGCCGACATCGCCAGATACGCGTACGACGAAAGCAGCTCGTTATTGATCTGAGCGTTGATCGCATCTTGAACGACTTGACTGAGCATCGGAATATCTCCCAACCGACGGATGGTTTGGCGCTCCGCGGAGCGCCTCGAAAAGGGGCAACGCCTGGTAACGATCGTATATCGTCATTGTAGCGGACTATCGGAGAGAGACAATCGAGAGAAGATCGACTCGGCGCGGAAAGTTGCCGTTGTTGATATCGCAACTCAGTCTCAGAAGCATGTCACCAGCACCGGCCAAACCATTGGGCCGGCCAATAGTGCGCGAGAGAGGATTTGAACCTCCACGCCCTTGCGGGCACTAGGCCCTCAACCTAGCGCGTCTGCCAATTCCGCCACTCGCGCATTGTGCTGGTGCGACTCATACGAGTCTACGAATTCCGGCCGCCCAATTCAAGCCGGGCTTCAATACAAGACAGGATCGCAAATCGGGCCGGGTTTCGGAGGCCATCCTGTGTAACGCAGGACGACGATCGACCGATCAACTGCCGCTTCGCCCGCATCGTCATCGATCTGTTCAAATATCCGCCCCGCAAGCACCAACAACTCACCACACGAACCGGCGCGGCCCGCCATCAACGACTCGGCTACCACGGCGAGCTGCCCTCGAGCATCGTCGCCACAGACATGCGGCAAATCGGCGCTCCAGGCGACCAACACGTCGCCGTCGTGCATCTCAGTTTCGTGAAGCTGATAACCCAGTTCCGAATCGCTGCCGAGCGTCGCGTCGGCTGTGGCGAGCGGCTGCCAGGCGTTGTTTCGGGCATCGGCTCGCAACAGCACGGCCCACGCCTGTCCGGCGGCGGCATACTCGAGCCGGCCCGACCGCGGATCGATCCGTGCCGCCATCGCCGAAGAAAACTGGTCGCCCGCCGAACCCTGCCACAACATTTGATTGGTCCGGCCCAATTGCTCTGCTGGGCCCAGTTGCTCCGCCAAGTTGGCCCCGTGCTCGGCGTGAGCGCGGAGGGATGTTCGCACCGTTTGCGCGGTGAGCGCTGCGGCCATCCCCAGGTCGGGCGTGCTCCCCAAGGTCAGCGTGACACGGCCGTCGGGCAAGACAAACCAATCGTGAAACGCACCACCCAAGCCGGCCGCCTGCTGGGTCGATCCTTGCAGTTCCAAGTGATCGACTTCCGGCCCACGGTGTGGCAACTGACTTTTCTGCCGATGCGATGCGGCGTCCATCTGGCGAATCAGATCGACCGACGCCTCGCCCTCGCCCAGCAGTGCTTCGCGTTCCAGTTCGACGGCAATGCGGCCCGCGATGATCTCGATCAGGTTGGTCTGCTGCTTGGTGAAGTCGCGCTCCGCGTCGCAATACATCCACAGCGTTCCGAGAATTGTCGTCGGACTCGAGACGGGCACACACACGGCCGAGCAGTACGACGAGTCAAACTCCGGCGATCGCCACATTTGATAGGTCGCCGCGTTGTCCAGCACGACGGCGCTGCCGGAGAGCGCTTCGAGATCGGCGATGGCTCCTTGCAGCGGCCGCGCCGGTTCGAGCAACCGCTGAGCTGGAAGCCCCCAACAGCTACGCAGCTTCAGTTCGGTTGTCGCGCTGTCCAACAGATAGACGCCCGCCGCTTGGAAGCCGACCGCTTCGGCACCGCCCTGCAAAACGGCCGTCAACCGCTCGGCCAAGGCGGCGGCATCTTCGGCGCGCGAGACGACCGGGACGGTGGCCATCTCCAACTGCTCGCAGAACCGCTCGAGCGATGTCGATTCGACCTCCGACGGATCCGCAGAATCGGTATCTTCGCTACGGTGGATTCGTAGTCGAGTGGGTGAGGAATCGGCCACGCGAATCTCGCTAGGACGGAGGTCGAAGGTGGGAAGTCCCGTCCGTGACACGATTTGCGAAAAGCGTCGGGGAGGTGGGAGGCCGTCGGTTGGCGACTTTACCCAGGCGATCAACTTTTCGCAGATAGCAAAGTCTTCGTGACCAGCATTCTTTAACATCGGCTGCTAGCAGCGCCGACGTGAGAGAGAACCGGTTTTTTAGCGTGGGCCGGTACCAGTGGATTTGGAAGCACCTCGGCTGCTTTCCAGTGACCTTCCAATTTGCGTATCTGTTTCGAGCAGCCGGTGTGCTGGTAGCGCGTGAGAATTTTGTGTCCGTTCAGCCGCCATCGGCTTCGAATCGGCTGATCACGGCACAGCCACACGAGTCGCTCCAGACGTTGACCGACGTGCGGCACATATCGAGTACGCGATCCACGGCGATGATTAGTCCCTGGCTTTCGGTCGGCAGGCCGACGGCTTGCAGAATGATGACCATCATCACCAGCCCAGCGTGCGGGATGCCGGCCGCGCCGATGCTGGCCAACAACGCGGTCAGCGCCACGATGACCTGCTGGGTGAGTCCTATCTCGATGCCGCTATGCTGAGCAATAAACAATACGGCCACCACTTCATACAGCGCCGTGCCGTCCATGTTCACCGTGGCTCCGAGCGGCAGTACGAACGAGCCGACCCGATTGCTGATTCCCGCTCGCTGCTCGACGCTCGTTAAGGTAAGCGGCAGCGTGCCATTGCTCGAGGCCGAACTGAACGCCGTCAACAAGGCCGGACTCATCGCCCGGGCAAATTCGAGTGGGCTGCGGCGGGCCACGAATTTCACGATCAGCGGCAACACCACCAGGGCATGGAAAGCCAACGCGCACGCCACGGTGATCATATACAGTCCCAACGAGCCGAATATGGCCGCACCTTGCGTAGCGGTTGCCGCCAACATGAGCAGCAACACACCGAGCGGCGCCAAGTGAATGACGAACATGGTCATTTTCATCATCACTTCGAAACCCGCCTCGAACCATTGCGACACGACCTGCGTCGTCCGTCCGCCCACCAAAATCGTGCAGACGGCGAACAAGATGCTGAAGGCGATGATCGAGAGGAATTTGCCGTTGGCCGCCGCCTGAATCGGGTTGGGCGGAATCATGTTCTCGATCTGTTCAAACAGCACGGTGGGCAAACCTTTTGCCTCGCGCGGCCGAGAAACTTGATCGGCATCGGCCTGCGCCGCTTCCTGCTGGTCCGATACGCCGGGCTGAATCAGGTTGACCATCAACAGACCGGTGCAGATCGCCAACATACTGGTGGCGATGTAGTAGAGCAGCGTGCGGCCAAACATCTTGCCCAAACGCTCGGCGCGGCCGAGGCTCGTGATGCCTGCGATCAGCGAGGTGATGATCAGCGGGATCGAGACCATCTTTAACATTCGCAAGAAAAGGTCGCCGCCCGCCTTCGACAAGTCACCGATCGTGCGGGCCGTCGAACGTCCAACCGTGTGAAACAGCGCGAAGGCGACCGGGTCCTCCGCTCGCAGCTTGCTTAGGAGTGGGACTTGGCGGCGCACCACCACGTCGCCTTCCTCGACTGTTGGCCATGCCTGCTGCTCGCGCCGGGCGACTTCGTCGGCTTGACTCGCGGCGACCGGTCCACGGACCACCACCCGACGAACGGGAGCGGATTTGCCATCCGCCGGTTCCGTTTGGATCTGAATGAGAATCTCGTTTGGCGAATCTTGCACCCAAATCGTGCCGGCCGGCATATCAACCGGGCGGGCCATACCGTGGAGGTGGATACGGCCGCCCACCACCGCGACCGGCTCGGTTGTCGTGTAGCTGCTGGCGGTTGCGTTGAGCAAGATGCCGACGACGACACCGACCAACATGGCGATGAGAATCTGCCAGTGCAGCGCAAGTCGGTGCATTCGAGCGTTTCCTGGTCCCGATGCGATTAACCCCGGTGCATGGCGCCCGGGCTCAGCTTGTTCTGCTCGTTGACTACCGAGAGATACTCGCTAATCGCGTCTTTGATGTTGGCCAAAGCTTCCTCCTCAGTCACACCCTGAGACCAGCAACCCGGCAACGGATACACTGTACCCTTCGGCGGATTGACTAATCACGGCCTTATACTTCATGGAAACCTCCAGGTTGTGAGTCGAATCGCCAACATGTCCGTGCGACTCACACTATTATTACTCTGGCCTCATTCCTTGATCAAGTCTTTCACGGTCCCACCGGATGGAACCATCGGCAGCACATGCTCTTGGTACGGCACTTCCACATCGAGCACGAACGGTCCGTCGTAGTCGATCATCTCCTGCAGTGCGTCGGTCAGTTCTTCTTTTTTGCTGACCACTCGTCCGCCACAGCCGAAGCCCTTGGCGATGGCCACGAAATCGGGATACCGCTTGGCCGGGCCCAGTCCGTTGCCTTTCCCGATCGCCTCGGGGTTGTCGATTGGGCCCAGGTAGGTATGGGCGCGGTTACCTTTCATGAAGCGATCTTCCCATTGCACCACCATGCCCAAGTGCTGATTGTTCAGCAGCATGACCTTCACCGGCAGTTTTTCGCAAATGCACGTGGCCAGTTCTTGAATGTTCATCAAGAAACTGCCGTCGCCGTCGATGTCGATCACCAGTCGGCCCGGATGGGCCGCCACGGCGCCCATGGCGGCCGGCAATCCAAAACCCATCGTGCCCAGCCCGCTACTCGACATGAACGTGCGGGGAGAGCGAAATTGATAATACTGGGCCGACCACATCTGGTGTTGGCCGACGCCGACCGCGATGATCGGATCGAGATCGCTCGTCAATCGCGACAGCTCCGCGATGGCGTGCTGGGGCAAGATGCCAGGAAAGTTTTCGTTGTATTGGAACGGCTCGGTCCGTTTCCACTCTCGGCATTGAGAGACCCAATCGGCAATGTCCTCGGGTGGTTCGACGATTTTGTTCAGTTCGGCCAGCGCGTATTTCACATCGCTGATGACCGGAATGTGTACTTCCTTGATCTTGTTGATTTCCGACGGATCGATATCGACGTGGATGATCTTGCTATGTTTGCAGAACTCGGTCACCTTGCCCGTTACCCGATCGTCGAACCGCACGCCCAGCGCGATCAGCAGATCGGCTTCGTCCACGGCGTAATTGGCATAGATCGATCCATGCATGCCCAACATATCGAGCGACAGCGGATCTTCATTTGGAAATGCGCCCAGACCCATCACGGTCATCGTTACCGGGATGCCCGTTTTGGAAACAAACTCGCGTAGCTCCTCACTGGCATTGCCCGAGACGACGCCGCCCCCGGCATAGATGATCGGACGTCGGGCCAGACGAATCGCCGCGGCCATCTGACGAATTTGTTCCGGCTGAGCCACGCGATCGTCAATGTGATAGCCGGGCAGGTCCATCGGCGCATCATAGTCGGGCGTGGTCATCGCCATTTGGATATCTTTGGGTATATCGACCAGCACGGGACCCGGTCGGCCGGTGGTGGCGATATGAAACGCTTCCTTTACGATCCGCGCCAGATCGTCCACATTGGTTACCAGGTAATGGTGCTTCGTAATGCCGCGACAAACTTCGGCGATCGGCGTTTCTTGAAAGGCATCGCTACCGATCACAGCGGAATTGACCTGACCGGTGACGGCGATCATCGGAATGCTGTCGAGCTTGGCGTCGGCAATCGCCGTGACCAGGTTCGTTGCGCCGGGGCCACTGGTCGCCATGCAGACGCCCACCCGGCCGGTCGAGCGGGCGAATCCCTGGGCCGCGAAGCTGCCACCCTGTTCTTGACGCGGCAAAATCGTGCGCAACCGATCCTTGAAACGGGTCAGCGCCTGATGCAGCGGCATGCTGGCGCCGCCCGGATAGGCAAAGATAATCTCGACACCGTGGTTGACCAGCGACTGAACGAGAATATCGGCGCCACTGGCCAGTTGCTGTTTTTTTTTCTTCGTCGAGGAATCGGAAGTCGTTGCCACGGTTTTACCTGGTCGTTTCGAGAATGAGGGTCACTTTGTACAAACTACCAGCACCCCGGCTGCTACTAAAAGAGTTGTTAGTTGCTAGGGACACAGTAGCCGGGGTGCTTTCGGCGAGCAGACACCGACGCTCACAAACCCGTTAAACATAGGACTTTTGAGCCATTTTGGCAAGTATCAGACGGGCAACTCCGCTAGCCGCACGGCCGGCTCAACGATAAAATAACTCGTTTATTCCGGTATTTGGGGCACCACCGCGCTGGGCTGGAGAGCACCGTTGATTGAATTCTTGTTTGTGGCCCTCTTTGGCGCGGTCGGCGCCGTCTGCCGTCACGGGGCGAATCTGCTTGCCTTCGCGGCGTTCGGCTCGCCCTTTCCCATCGGTACGCTGGCCGTGAATGTGGTCGGTTGTTTTCTGCTGGGCATGCTCTCCCACTTCGGCTGTCGCTTGGGGCCCGTCTTCCAGCCGGCGTTGGCGGCCGGTTTCCTCGGTTCGTTGACGACGTTCTCGACGTTCAGCTACGAGACAATTCGCTTTCTCGAAGAGGGCCGCTTCGGTCTGGCCGGACTGAACCTGGCCGCCAACTTAGGGATGGGTCTCGTGGCAGCTTGGTTCGGGCTGGACCTCGCGCGCACCCTGTGGGTGGAGACGTGATGGAAGGATGAAGGGGGAAGGCGGAAGGATGGATTCTTTATTACCCAATATTTCTGTGGCGCTGGCGAATTACAGTTAACCAGAAATAATGCCATGAATGATCCCTACCCACAAACAATCAAGATCGATATTGACCGAGATCGGCTGTGTCGCTACCTGCGCTTGCAGTGCTTTTTCGGGTGGACCACGACACTGGTTTTATTTGGCCCATTATTTGGCGTTCTGTTACTCGTAGGTGAGAAAAACCGAAATCGATTCGACTCGGTCGACGAATTCTATCAACAAATGTTCCGTGGCCTCAGTTTGGGAGCAGCCGCTGGACTACTCCTTGGTGTTATTTGTTACTTGGTTATCAGCCATCGTCGTGCCCAGAGGACCGCCCATGCGCTCCAGGTGACGGTTGAAGGACCGTTTCTGCGGATCGTCGAAGGGCTTATGTTTCGCACCGACCGCCGCCTGCATTTCAATTCGATCTACGACTACGTTTGCGTCCAAGGACCACTCATGCGCTGGTGTGGCATTAGCCGCATCGATTTAAAACGTGAACAGCGACCTGTACAGCCCGTTCGAATCTTGGCCGCAAAGGATCCGATCAAGGTCCGTGACATGCTCAGTGAAATCGACAGCATTCGCGAAGGCGAAAAGCCGGCTTGACGGGTGTTGAGCGGCTGGGGCGGCTTTACTCTGGGCACGCCGGCAAGTCGTAGACTCGCGGCTATTATTCTCACAGTGCATGACAGTGCCGGCATTTTTGCTGGTCTTGGCAGCGAGTGAAGCCGCAGGCTACAATCGGCGGCTGGAGTAGCGGTCACCCACCGATTAGAACGGAGTCTCGTCATGGTTACCAAATTGAAAAGTGCCCCCAAGGTGAAACGAAGGAGCAAGCTGACTCTCAAGGATCGGTTGTCTCGACTGACCTACATCCAAGCGTGTCAATTGCTCGGGTCGGAAGGCAAAGAGCTGATCAACCTTGGATCTCATTACGACAACATCGACGTCGATCGCGATATCTTCTTGGGCAACGATCTGTTCCGGCTGAAACTTCCGGGCAGTCGGACGGCAGGCGACGTGGTGGTGACCATCACACTGATGTCGTCGGCCAAAAGTCGATTGCATTGGAACTGCACGGCGTGCGAAACATCTTGCCAGCACGTCGGCGCGGCATTTTCGTTGATCCTTGAGGAGAAGTCGCTTTTGGGCCTGGCCGAGCCGCCGCTCGAAGAGATCCCGTTGGAACTTCTCCGTGAAGATCAGTTGATCGAGCGCTCGCTCAGCGAACGTGCAACGCGGGCCAAGCAGGAAAGTTTCGACTCAAGGCCGCCGACCCGTCACGCCCTTGCACCGTTTACGTTGTCTCAAGCAAGGCGTCCGGGAAGACGTATCGGGTCGCGCTGCGGGGCGAAGAGCGCGGTTTGTCATATTGTTCCTGTCCCGATTATCGCACCAACACGCTGGGCACTTGCAAACATGTTATGTATTCGCTCAATCGCGTCCGCGCGAAGTTTTCCGAGTCCCAAAGGGGGCGGCTGCCACAGCGCAAGGGATTTTCCGTTCACGTTCACTACGATCACGAGACGACCCTGCGGATTTTTCCGCCCAGCCGGCCCACGGCCGAGGCCGAGCGAGTTGTGCGCCCGCTGCTCGATCGTGACATCGAAGATGTCCAGGACCTTCTCCGACGCGTACGGAAGCTCGAACGACTGGGCGAGCCCGTTACGATCTATCCCGATGCGGAAGAACTGATCCAGCAACGGCTGTTTCAAAATCGAGTTGCAAAGCTGGTCAGCGAGATCCGCGCCAATCCGGCCGATCATCCTTTGCGGACCGAACTGCTCGATGCCGAATTGCTTCCGTACCAATTGGACGGCATCGCCTTCGCCGTGGGGGCGGGCCGGGCGATATTGGCCGACGACATGGGACTCGGAAAAACCATTCAAGGCTTGGGCGTCGCACGGCTTCTGGCGCAGGTCGCGGGCATTCGGCGAGTGTTGGTCATTTGCCCGACGTCGTTCAAGTCACAGTGGCGAAACAAAATCCACCGTTTTTCCGATTCCGACGTCCAGCTTGTCGTGGGCAGTGCCGACGAGCGTACCGAACAGTATGACAACGAATGTTTCTTCACGATCTGCAATTACGAGCAGGTGCTGCGAGACGTCCTGTCGATCGAGCGTGTCAAGTGGGACCTGATCATTCTGGACGAAGGACAGCGCATTAAAAACTGGGCGTCGAAGACGAGCAACGTAGTGAAGAGCCTGCGATCCCCTTTGCCCTCGTGCTGTCGAGCACGCCGCTGGAAAACCGGATCGATGATCTCTATTCGGTTGTCCAGTTCATCGACGACCGGCGATTGGCCCCGTCGTTTCAGTTCTTTAACCGGCATCGGGTCGTCGATAAGAACGGCAAGGTGATCGGTTACAAGAACCTGGATCAGTTGCGCGAGAACTTGCGGCCTGTGCTGTTGCGCCGCACGCGCGCGATGGTTCTCAAGGACCTGCCGCCGCGAACGACCGAGATCGTCCGCATCCCGCCCACGGACGAACAACTCGAACTTCACAGCTCGCACATGCGCATCGTGTCGATGGTCACGCGCAAGCCGTATCTCACGGAGATGGATTTGCTCCGGTTGCAAAAGGCCCTACTCATGTGTCGCATGGCCGCCGACAGCACCTATTTGGTGGACAAGCAGACACCGAGCTATTCGAGCAAGTTGGACCATTTGCGTGATCTGCTCGGACGGCTTTTCGCCGAAAAAGACCGCAAAGCCGTGCTCTTCTCCGAATGGACCACGATGCTCAATCTGATCGAACCGCTGCTCGAAGAGCACAAGATACAATACGTTCGTCTCGACGGCTCCGTACCGCAGAAAAAACGTCAGGCGCTGGTCCAACGGTTCCAAAGCGACGCCGAGTGTCAGATGTTCATCACCACGAACGCCGGCTCAACCGGTCTCAACCTGCAAGCGGCAAATACGGTGATCAACGTCGACCTGCCGTGGAATCCGGCAGTCCTCGAACAGCGGATTGCCCGCGCGCATCGGATGGGACAAAAGCGTCCGGTGCATGTGATGGTGCTGGTCACCGAGGACACCCTGGAAGAAAACCTGCTGAATACGTTGTCCGCCAAGCACGAGCTGGCCCTGGCCGCGCTCGATGCCGAATCCGACGTCACCGAGGTCGACTGCGTCAGCGGAATCGAAGAACTGAAACACCGGCTCGAAGTGCTACTTGGCTCCCAAGGCGAGACGCCTGAAGATGTCACATCACGCGAGCGGGTGGCGGCCGCCGGAGGTGAATTGCTCGGCGCCGTTTTCAATTTCTTAGGCGAACTTGTGGCCGAGGGCAACAGGCCCGAGCCGCCCCAAGAAGTTGTCGCGCAATTACGCGACCGGCTCGAACAGTGTGTCGAAGAGGATGCCTCGGGCCGTCCGCAGCTTTCGGTGACCTTGCCAGACCGCGGGGCACTCGACAATCTAGCTCAAGCGCTGGCACAACTGCTGACTGCCGGCGACAAGACGGATGCGATTGCTTCCGAGGGCGAGCCGCGGGCGTAAGCCCGTGGGTAAGGGCGTTTTCGGCAGCGTCACATAACGCGATCGTTGGCCCAGGTATAGCGGCGACCGGTCTTAAATTCTTTGTAAAGGCCATTGATCGGCGTGTGGATCAACTCCGGTTTGAACGGCGTGTCGAACGATTTGAGCACGGGGATGATCTCCGCGTCGGGATACCCGAGCCCTCGCAGTTCAAAGTAATCGCCGTTGATGTCAAACAGCCGCACCCAATCGGTCGAGATGCGAACGAGCCGCAAGGTGCGCAGTTCGTCTCGCGTACGACGAAAAAAATCCATCGCCGCGTCGAGTCCCCCCGAGGCGAAATCATGCGTGGCAAGTGGCTTGTTCATAGGCAAAGAGGAAATTAAATGAGAGATTAACGGGACAAGAACCTCATAATTAGACCAGTCCCAGTCCCGTTTTTGTCACTCGCCCCGTAGGAACCCCGGCTCTTTGAACTTGGGGTACGGATAACGATAAAATCCGTGATGAGTTACCAAACCCAATCGACCCTGCTTGACGTAGCCCTCGAAAAAATCGGCGTTGCGCCGCAACTGTTTGTCGAGAAACGGGCGAATGGCCGCTCGCGTAACGGCCAAACAAGTGTCTAAACCAATCCAGTCGATTACACCGAACGGACCACTCTCCGCGTTGCACGACATCATCCAAGTCCGATCGATGTCCTCGACCGACGCGACACCGTTGGCCGCCAGCATCACCGACCAAAACACGGTCGGCATCAGTACCGTATTGACAACCAAACCCGGATGTTCCACCTTCAGATTGATCGTCAATTGCCCGAGCTTCTTTGTGAACGCCTGCAACTCGGCAAGTACCTCGGGCGAGGTGCCGGTGTGCGGCATCAATTCCACAAAGGAATTCCCGAAATGGAGCGCGGCAAGACGATCGGGGCGGCCCGACGCGGTCGCCAGTTGTGACGGCAAAATCATCGATGCATTGGTCACGAAAATCGTGCTTTCCGGGCACAGCGCATGAAACTGCCGCATCACCTTTCGCTTTAGCTTGAGTTTCTCAGGCACCGACTCGATCAACAGATCGACGTCGTCCGCCAACTCGGCGGGATCGGCCGAGTAGCGGATGCTTTGTAGCGTTGCCTTGACTTCTTCAGTCGACATCCGGTCGTCGCCCTGGAGAGACCCGCTTGTCATGGCAAAGCGTTCCGGCGCGCGATACAGCGCGTCAGGATTTGGGTCATTAACCGATACATCGAAGCCGGCTCGTTTGCATACGATGGCCACACGCTGACCAATATTGCCCGCTCCGATCACTAATACACGCTTAATCACAACCTGTCCTCACGCTGCTTTGACGGCCAAAAAACACTCCAATACAAAGGCTCTCGGGATGCGGACCCAACCATTTGATTTATACCACGATATAGCCATCATAATCAGATCCCTGCCAGGACACGAATACTGGCTGCTGGCTATTGGCTGTCGAGTCGAGCGGTTTATCACCCCGACCACCTTGACTACCTACCGCAACCACCGGTCGCGGCTTTATGGCATCCGCACTTGCCACACACCCGAACGGCAAGTACGGTCGAATTATCGGGTATCCAGAAACGGGTACCCAGAAGCCGTGTCCTAACCCATTGCGTAGCGATGCCTCCGTCCACGACTCGCCAAGGTGCCTCGACCGAAACGGCCCACCGTCTGACCGGCATTTTTCGCCGTCTCGGGCCGGCCGCGCTGGCTATCGCCGTCGCTTCGCTGCTGTGGGTGATTCCCGCGTCGCTGCGTGTGATGGCCACCAACTCCAACAACGTGGCCGACTGGCTGCCTGGCAGCTTTCAAGCCACCCAAAACCTAACTTGGTTCATCGGCCACTTTGGCAGTGACGAAATCCTGGTCATCAGTTGGCCCGGCTGCACACTCGAGGACGAGCGGCTGCCGCAACTGGCCGATGCCCTGCGGGACTACCGCTATCCGTCCGCGCCCGGAGGCGTCTCTCCCTTCCGACAGATCCTGACCGGACCGCAGGTGATCGAGCAACTCACGTCTGAGCCGACGCTGTTATCCCGCGAACAAGCCATTGAGCGAATGACCGGCTGGCTTGTCGGCCCCGACCACCAGACCAGTTGTGCCGTGGCCCTATTGTCCGAAGCCGGACTTGCCAACCGGCAATGGCCCGTCGGGGTCGTCTACGATACCGCTAACAAGGTCTGTGGTATCCCACCGGATCGACTCAAGCTCGGTGGAGCCACGTTCGACAGTGTGGCGATCGATTGGGCCACCAGTATTGGAAACATGTATCCAATGGTCGCCTCCTCATTGCTGATCAGTGTGGCAATCGCCTGGTGGGCTCTGCGAAGCTGGCTGCTCACGGCGCTTGTTTTTGCCAATGCGACGTACAGCCTGGGCCTCGCGCTGGCCTTTATGTATGCGACCGGCCAGCCGATGAACTCGATGTTGATCATCGTGCCGGCGCTGGTTTATGTGTTGGCCATCTCGGCGTCGATTCACTTGGCCAACTATTTTCGTGAAGCTGCCCGGCAGACCACGCCCGAACTGGCCGCCGCCCGGACCCTGATGCTCGGCTGGTTGCCTTGTCTGTTGGCCTCTGTCACCACAGCCATCGGCCTCGGTTCGCTGGCGGTCAGCCAACTCGTTCCGATCCGCCAGTTTGCCATTTATTCAGCCACCGGCACCTTGATCGCTACGGCAGTCCTCCTGTTTTTGTTTCCCGCGGCACTGCACCTCTTTTCGCGACCCCTCGTGCGATCCGTCTGTCTCGCTCATCCGAGGCGATCTGGCCGAAGCGGGCACGGATCGAAACGCCTTGGGTCGTGGGTGGCGCGGCGGGTCATCACCTGTCATCAACCGCTGGTCATCGTGGGCATCGCCACGCTGCTGCTGGCCGGCTACGGAGCGAGCCGCGTCCGCTCGTCGTTTGATTTGCAGAGCTTATTCCGCGCGGAGTCGTATGTCGTTCGCAACTACGCATGGCTAGAGCGACATCTCGGCCCGCTCATCCCCGTCGAGATCGTCGTCCGTTTCGACCGCGAAAGTTCTCTTTCCTGGCCCGATCGGCTCGTTCTTGTTCGGCAAATTCAAGACCGCATCCAAGCGCTCGACCACGTTGACGGAACCATCTCGCCCGCCACGTTCATGCCCGACCCGCCTCGGGGCAGCGGCGCTCGAGTGTCCGCCGCACGTAGCGTGTTCAAACGCCGCTTACCCGAATACCAACAACAGCTCCGCGATGTTGGCTATTGGGCCGAGTCGGCCAGCGAAAAGTTATGGCGAATTACGGCCCGAGTCGAAGCCTTGGCGGACATCGACTTTGGCGAGTTCCTCGACCAACTTCGTGTTGTCGTACGCAAAGAACTCGACGAAACCAACGAGACAGATGCTGGAGCGATCACGTTTACCGACTGCGGAGGTGTCCCTTTGGTTCACTCGGCACAACGGCAAATCCTCCGTGATCTCTTCAAAAGTTTCCTGACAGCACTGGTGCTCATTACCCTGGCCATTACGGTTATCCTCCGCAATGTTCTCGGCGGTCTGTTGATGATGTTGCCCAACATCTTTCCCGTCCTAGTTGTCTTTGGAGCAATGGGCTGGCTCGGCGCGAACGTCGACATCGGTGGTATGATGACCGCCAGCGTAGCGCTCGGGATCGCCGTCGACGACACGCTGCACTTTCTCATCTGGTTTCAACGCGCTCGCCGTTCAGGACACGGCCGCCGGGCCGCGATCGTGGGTGCCTACCGACGCTGCTCCGCGGCTATGTCGCAAACCACCGCCGTCTGTGCGCTGGGCATGCTGGCGTTCGCTATGAGCGAGTTCGTCCCGATCGCACGATTCGCCTGGCTGATGGCCGCTGCCCTGCTTGCCGCGCTGGTGGGCGATCTCGTCCTGTTGCCGGCCCTGCTGGCCAGCCGCCTCGGCCGCTTCTTCCGAACAACCGGTTCAGACTGATCGGGCAACGTTGAAAAAGGGGGACAGGCACCCTACGCCATCGGCAGGCCTACACACCACTGATGTTGCCCACTTTCCCTATTTCCTTCATTTTCTTGATTATTTCAGTCTATTTGATTATATTAGCTAATCGATGTTTTATTTTCAAATACCCCATTTACCCATTTCCTATTTTGGCAATCGTTAGAGAGTTCGCAGTATCTCAATTCTTATCTGTTGATATGGGTGGGACCGCGATTTGCGGGATGAAACCGGAGCGACGTACCGACTACTTTGTTGACTCATTCGTCTCAAGGAGGGATTAGAAAAGACGACGCCGAATGGATGCTTGCAAACGACGGGCAATCCGACCGACGGGCTCGCTAGCAGCTCGCTCGTCCGACGAGGCTCAACTGGGATCGCAACCGAGCAGGACATACCATGGCGTATACATTGATGACCGGCGCAGTCGGTTTTCTGGGGCGCTACGTCCTACGTGACTTACTGTTGGCCGAGGTACCGGTCGCTGTTCTCGTGCGCGACAGCAAATCGGAGTCGGCCCAGCAGCGTGTCGAAACCGTCATGTCCCGCTGGGACAACGAAGTTGGCCGCGCCCTACCCCGACCCGTTCTGTTGCGGGGAGACATTGATCTTCCGAATCTGGGACTCGGTACCGACGATCTCGATTGGGTCCGCCAAAACTGCGACGCGCTCTTTCACTCGGCGGCCAAAGTCACTTTCAACGCCGATACGCCGGAAGAAGACTTGTGGGATACGAATGTACGCGGCACAGAAAACGTCGTCGCGCTGTGCCGCACCGCCGGCATCGGCCAACTGCACCATGTGTCGACCGCGTTTGTCTGTGGTCTGCGTCCGGGGCCAATTCTTGAAAGCGAGCTCGATCTCGGCCAGGAATATGGCAACAACTATGAGAAGAGCAAAGTTGCCGCCGAAAAAATTGTGCATGCCGCCCAGGATCTCGACAGCGTAACCATCTACCGACCCGCAATCATCGTCGGCGATTCGCAAACGGGCTATACCACGACATTCCACGGCTTCTATTTGCCGCTGCGGATCACGCATACCTTGCTTAGCCGTGTGCAACTCTTCGATGTGTCTGATATCGATCTGCTCGATCGCTTGGGACTTGACGGAACCGAACGCAAGAATGTCGTGCCGGTCGATTGGGTTTCGGCCATGATGACCTACCTCATCACGCACCCCCAGCTGCACGGCCAAACCTATCACCTCACATCCTCCACCGGAGTTGCCTGTCGGTTGATGCAAGATGCGTTCTTGGCCGCGGTTCGCACCTCCGCCGAGCAGGGCAGCTACGATGGTCCCGTGAGCATCGACCTCGAATCGCTTGCGCAGCTCGAGGAAACATTTATTTCGCAGCTCGAGGTCTATCGTTCGCATTGGCGCAACGATCCGACATTCGATGTCCGCAACACACTCGCTGCGGTTGGCCTCCTGCCCTGTCCCGAGATCGACCGCACGATGCTCGACATCCTCTCGCAGTATGCGATCCGGACCAACTTCGGCTGGCCACGTCCCAAGGCCGTGACCGCTGACTTCGATGTCGGGCAACATTTGCATCGCGTTGTCTCAACACAAGCGTCACCGCCCACCCCAGCCGGCGAAATTCGCTGCGTCGGCCTGCAAGTCAACGGCAGCGGCGGCGGTCAGTGGCACCTGCGATTTAACCGCAATGGCTTAATCGCGGTCGAGCCGGGTCTGACGGCCGATTGCGTATCGATCTACTACCTGAATTCCAACACCTTTGTCGCACTAGCCCAAGGACGTTTTACCGCCGAAGAAGCCATCGCCACCGGTCGGGTTGTCGCTTTCGGACCACCCTTCCGCAGCGAGGAGCTGATGCAGATCGTTTGAACAATAAAGAAAAAGTTGAAGAGTGTAAGAGTTGAAGAGTTAAAAAGACAATTTCAACCCTTACACTCTTTGACTCTTCGATTTTTTGACTTCGCCTTGAGAAGACACCATGGATAACCAACACGCTTCCACGCCGATTGCCGTCATCGGCATGGCCTGCCGTACACCCGGCGCCGACAACCTTGACGAGTACTGGCGGCTCATACGCGAAGGCCGCAGTGCGATCGGCCCCGTCCCGAACGACCGGCTCAATCGAGAGCTCTACCACACGACCGAACTCGGTGTCACGGGCAAGTCGTACACCGAAATCGGCGGCGTGGTCTCCGACCGCCCCTTTGACCCGAAGTCGTGCGGCCTGTCCGACGACGTTGTTAAAACACACGACATTTCCCACCTGAACATCTGCGAAGTCGCGGCCGCCGCGCTGCGCCACGGCCGCATGGATCCGCTGAATCTTCCGCAACGGAACGTTGGCGTTTATATCGGACACGCCGGCGGCAGCTCCTGGGCTGGCGACATGGTTTGCGCCATCGGCATCGAAGAGACAGCCAACTATCTGTTCGAGCTTGACCAGCTGCGCGAGCTCGGTCGTGACCGCATCGCCCAGGTCGTCCACGATGTCATCCACCGCGTGCGCCGCGAAAAAGGAACGCCCGAAGGCGAGGATTCGCCCGACCTGTCCGCTAATGTGGCCGCTGGCATCATCTCCTACGCATTCGGGCTTAACGGACCCTACATGGTCATCGACGCGGCCTGCGCCTCGTCGCTCAAGGCGTTGATGCTCGGCGCCCGCGCGCTGCAGCAAGGCCGGCTCGACATGGCCATCGTTGGCGGCGCCTCCTATTGCAAAGGAGACAGCCTCGTCTTGTTTTCACAGGCGTACTCAGTCAGCGGCACCGGCAGCCGGCCGTTCGATGAAAATGCCGACGGCCTGATCAGCTCGGAAGCCTACATCACGTTCGTTCTCAAGACCTTGCCTCGCGCGCTGGCCGACGGCGACCCCATCTACAGTGTCATCCGCAGCCTGGGCATTTCTTCCGACGGTCGCGGCCGCAGCCTTTGGGCGCCCCGCAAAGAAGGGCAAATCCTGGCCATGCAGCGGGCCTACTCCGGCGGCATCGATCCGGCGCGGCTCCAGTACATCGAAGCGCATGCCACGTCAACCCAGCTGGGCGACGCCACGGAGTTGACCGCGCTATCCGAAGCGCTCACAGGCCGCGTCGCTCCCGGCACCAAGATCCCGCTCGGCAGCATCAAAGCCAACATCGGCCACACACTCGAGACAGCCGGCATCGCCGGACTGACCAAGGTCATCTTGGCCATGCAGAACAGCATCATCCCGCCGGCCATCAACGTCAAGAAACTCAATCCGAAAATCGATTGGGACAACGTACCCTTCTATATCCCGACTCAGGAAGAACCATGGCCCGAGCCGGCCGACGGACTGCCGCGCCGTGCCGCGGTGAACGCTTTCGGCATCGGCGGACTCAACATTCACATCGTGGCCGACCAGTTCGTGCCCGAGCAACCGACGAGTTTCTATCTTCCGGCGCCCTCGGCCAATCCATCAAGCGAGACACCCAAAGTTTCCACCGATGAACCGATCGCCATCATCGGCATGGGCTCACTCTTTCCTGGCGCACTGACGGTCGAAGCGTTTTGGGATCTTCTCTGCTCGGGTCGCGATCCCAAGTCGGACGTTACCCCCGATCGCTGGCGTGCTGATCTAGCCTACGATCCGCAGGCCGATTGTCCCGGCCGTCTGCCGACGACCCAAGGCGGATTCATTACCGACTACGTCTACGACTGGCGCCGTCACAAGGTCCCGCCGAAGCAGATCGCCAAAGCCAACCCACTGCAGTTCATGCTGCTCGATGGGGCGGAAGAGGCGCTCAAACATTCTGGATACCTCGACAAAGAATTCGACCACACGCGAGTCGGCGTGATCGTCGGCACGATCTTCGGCGGCGATTTCGCCGATCAACTGCAAACCGGGCTCCGCCTGCCTGAGTTGGACGTCATCCTCCGCGACAGTCTCCGCACACGCTCTGTGCCCGAACACCAGATCGATCAAGCTGCTGAAGAATTTCGCGACCTTGTGCTCGAGCGGATGCCGGCCTTACTGGACGAAACGGGCAGCTTCACCAGCAGCACGCTAGCTTCGAAGATCACCAAGACATTCAATCTGATGGGCGGCGCGCTGTCGCTCGATGCCGGGACCGCCTCTTCGATGGCCGCCGTCGGCGCCTCGTCCGATATCCTCCGTGCCGGTGCCTGCGACATGATGATCTGCGCGGCCGGCCAGCGCAACATGGACCTGGTGACGTACGAAACACTGACCCAGGGAGGTGTGATCGCGCGGAACGAAATCCTCTCATCTTTCGACGCCAACGTCGGTGGGCTGGTGCCCGGCGAAGGGGTCGGCGTCGTGCTGCTCAAGCGGCTCTGCGACGCGCGGCGCGATGGCGACACAGTCCACGGCATCATCCGCAGCGTCACCGGCGCGACCGATCTCGAACATCTTGGCGAAGCGACCCGCACCGCCATGGCCCGCGCGCTCGAAGCCTCCGGTGTCCAAAGTGACAAAGTTGCCGCCATCGAATCATCGGGCACGGGCAACGTCGATGCCGATGCCGACGAGATCGAAGCCATTGTGAAAGTCTACGGCCGCCGAGACGGGCAAAAGCCGCTCACACTCACGTCGTCGATCGGTCAGCTCGGCCATAGCGGCGGCGCTTCGGGCATGGCCTCGCTGATCAAATCATCCCTGGCGCTCGAACATCAATCGTTGCCTTGCGGCATACCGGTCCGGATGCCCGCCGAGACGATTCTCCGAAACCAATCCACCCTGCGGACCAACACCGAGGCCACGCCCCTGGTCGGCGACGATCCATCGCAAGCGCCCATTATGGGCGTTACCTCTGGTTCCGGTTCCGGCCAGTCGTTTCACTTGGTGCTCGAGTGCGGTACACCAGTTGCGAAGAAGCAAGACAAACCGGTTGTTCCGGCAACAGCAGCCGACACCGCGACCGACTGTCGCATCGTTCGTTTCGGTGCCGCCACGATGGGCGAACTGGTTTCCATGTTGTCCGCATCGGGCGATCAAGTTGCGGCACTCTGGGAGAACGGGCCAACCCATTTCACCACATCCAACAAGATTCGGCTCGCGATCGTTGCCAACAGCTGTGAGGATCTGGCAAAGAAACTGGCGCTGGCAGTCGCACAGGTCGAAACCGCTAAATCACGGTCCTTCCTCGAAGGACAAGGCGTCTTCTGCCGCAGTCTCAATGGGCAACAACCACGCATCGCGTTCATGTTTCCTGGCCAAAGTTCGCAGTATGTCGGAATGCTCCGAGAGTTGATCGATCAGTGTCCGGCAGCGGCCGAAGCGCGTCGCGAAGTCGACCAGGCCATGGCCGCACACGGCTTTTCCGGGTTTGCCGACTATGCCTGGCGCGAAGACAGTGGCCTTGGCACCGCAAACTTTCCCACGCAGATTTCCATTCTGCTGGCCAGCACAATCTTCATTCGTACGCTCGCTTCATTCGGCATGCGTGGTGATCTCTTCGTCGGGCACAGCAACGGAGAATCGACAGCCCTACTGGCCGCCGGTGCGTGGAGCTTCGAGGAAGCCATCTCCGTAACACGCGCTCGGTGCGATGTTCTTGACGCGCATAGCAACGGCAGTGGCGGCATGTTTGCCAGCACCGCACCGGGTGATGTCGCCGAACAGGTCATCCGAGAAATTGGCGGCCAAGCGTACGTCGCCAATTATAACGCGCCGAAACAAACGGTCATCTCTGGAAATCATGACACCGTTTCACGCGTCGCCGACCGACTTTCCGAGATGGGTCATAAGGGCCGCCTGCTGTCCGTACCATGTCCATTCCACACGCCGCTGATGGCGAGTGCTTCGGACGCGTTTCGATCCGCTGTGCAGCGAGCCGACATCCACCGTCCCACAGGCGTATTGATCAGCAGCGTGACTAACCGCTACGTCGAGGATCCCAACGAGATTCGCGACAACCTCGTCAACCAATTAATCAGTCCGGTGCGCTACGTCGATCTGATACGCCAAATTGCGGACGAAAAAGAAACCATATTCGTCGAGGTGGGTCCGCAGCAAGTTCTCACCACGCTGAACCAACGCATCCTCGACGGCCGCGATGCGGCTCTCGTCGCCTCCGACAATCGCCGAAGGCCCGGCATCGAGCAATTGCTGCACGTTCAGGCTATGCTCGAATGCACCGGGGCCCTTGAAGAGGCCGCGGCGCCAGAACAAACCGTCACAGTGACCGCATCGACAACCAACGGTCAGCAGCAAAAGCAGGGCCGGCTTTCACAATTTGATGCCACCGACCGACGCCATCAGAAAGCGCGTGCCGCAGCCGAATCGGTTCCGACCGCTACTCTGTCGCGCGCCGCCGCAGCGCCACCCCAGGTCGCCGGTGCTCCGCCGAACATTCCGGTCGCCCCCATGCCCTACTCTTCGGGCGGATTGCCCGAGTCACCCTCGGCAGCCACCGCGACCGCTCCACCAAGCACGGCGAACGACAATGCCCTCAACGGAACCACTGCCGAAAATGGTCAGGGCACGCCCCATGCAACGAGCAATGGAGCACCCTCTACCAACAGCAACGCGGCACCTCCATCAGTTGACATGGCATCGGCCGACATGGAAAAGTTTCTCGTTGACTTCGTCGTCGAGGAGA
>Ga0310123_10000728_pt1 | contig 28883 bp, 18 predicted proteins | sample CB6_AW_1057_MG_FD_203505 | JGI IMG/M metagenome (GOLD analysis project Ga0310123, IMG submission 203505) | Marine microbial communities from Western Arctic Ocean, Canada - CB6_AW_1057 | ecosystem: Environmental > Aquatic > Marine > Oceanic | place: Canada: Western Arctic Ocean | collected... | reverse complement strand
CGTACTGACCGGTAAATTTATTCTTTAACTTTTCTCGCTGAGTGTACGCCTTGACATTGTCGATGTAATTGCCGCACAGCCGCTTTAAAGCGTCGTCATCAGCCGCTATCGCTCTCTGTACTTCATACTTCACGATGTTCTCATATTCCTCTTTCACCACACCCAGGATTTCCCGGTAACGATTTCGCAGTTCCTCACTGTTGATCAGGGAATGGTGCTTCAACCCACTCTCCAGTTCGTTGAGCACCATGAAGGGGTTAATCGATCGCGCGTCCGGATGGGCAACCAGGGCGTTGCTTATTTTATCCTGTACGTAACGAGGAGAGATTCCCAACATGCCTTCGCTGATCGTTTCCTCGCGGAGTTCCTTGATGTTCTCTTCGGTAAATCCAGGCAGGGATTGGCCGTTGTACAACTTCAGTTTTTGCAACAGGGTCAAACTTGCATTCTTCGGCTCCTCTAACCGTGTGAGCACGGCCCACATGGCAGCCATTTCGATGGTGTGAGGCGCGATATGTTTTCCTTTGACTTTTTCTGTGTTGTAGTCTTTTTCGTAAATCTTAAGTTCGTCAGAAAGCTTGGTAACATAAGGCACATCGATCTTCACGGTGCGGTCGCGGAGTGCTTCCATGAATTCATTGTTTTGCAACCGTCGATACTCGGGCTCGTTGGTGTGTCCCAGGATGACTTCGTCAATGTCCGTCTGGGCAAATTTCTTGGGCTTCACTTTGTGCTCCTGGCTTGCGCCCAGCAGGTCATAGAGAAAAGCCATATCCAACTTCAAAACCTCGATAAATTCGATGAGACCCCGGTTGGCCACGTTGAACTCGCCGTCAAAATTAAACGCCCGCGGATCGCTGTCACTTCCGTATTCCGCAATTTTCCGATAGTTGATGTCGCCGGTAAGTTCCGTCGAATCCTGATTTTTTTCATCCTTGGGTTGGAACGTGCCAATACCAACTCGATCCTGTTCACTGAGAACAATACGTTTTACCCGTACGTCCTGTATCACCTTGGTCCAGTCGCCACCGTACTTCTGAACACGTTCAGAAAACATAAACCTGCAAAACGGATCGAGTTCTCCGCTGAGGCGAATCTGGTAATCGTCCTCACTTTTGTCCGAATTCATCCGCGCAAGAACTTTGGCACGATATTTCGGAGGAATAACGTGTAACGGCTCCTCGTTCATCGGACACCACTCCACCGTGTCCGAAACAGGATCAGCCCAACCCATGGTGTATAAAGCCCCTTCGTCCGATGCAGAATAATGTTCCAACCCTTTTTTGAGCAGACGCGCAATGGTGCTTTTACTGCTGCCCACCGGGCCGTGAAGCAATAAGACCCGCTTTTCGATACCGTACCCCTGTGCCGCACTTTTGAGCGAGTTGACTAACAACTCCAACGTATCGTCCAAGCCGTAGACCGCATCTAAACCGTTATTCAACGGATCATCAAAGAAGTTGTAGTGCAAACGCTTCTCACGTAACCTCTCGTAGTCTTCGACACCATATGACGAGATCATGTCAAAAATGCGTTCAAAGGCGTTCCGCGTGATGCGTGGATTCTGGTCTACCAGTTCGAGATACTGCTCGAAACTCCCCACCCAGTTCTCTTTCTGGAACTGATCCAAATCCTGACCTGCAGCGACAAGTGAAACGATATCCTGGCCACGTATCATCGTCGTTTCTCCATAACGGGTCTTTCCGATGGTGGCCTGGACCTTCCACAGCCGACCTACGGTGTCCGTCCTCGCAAAGGGTTGAAGGTGTTGTATTCTAGGTCTTTCAGGTCCCTATTGATTACTGTGACGTATTGCTTACTTCCCCACAGGCTCCTCTGATTTACACCAAAACAACTACTTCGTGTCATGTGACCTGCGCACCCCCGCCCGTCCGTCCATCGGGCCCACCTCAAAGCTACCACGGTGCGCAACCGTTAAGCAGTTCGATGATCGTTGCGCAACACCCGCGAAGAAATGCGTTTTACTAGCCGGCGTCCAACGACAGAGCCGGTTGCGAGAGTCTTGAGACACAAGTCGCAAAGGTTGGAAAAGAACGCTTACCGGAATATTGAAAATATCAAAAGCAGCGTGCTTCCTGCTAAAGATAAACTCCCACATTGGTCGAGTCCGTACCAACTTTTATCTTCTGCCTTCGTATTCAAGTATCGTCGCAACCTCATGGTACGGCAACAGAATTCCAACAAACCCCGCCTCTACTGAGCCAAGTCCGCCGACCAACTGTGCTGAAAGCCGTTGGCAGCAAAGGAGTTTTCCTTGGACGCACGAAGACTTACGGTTTACCGCTGAATCCAAGCCGTCATTGAACCTCAGCACCGTCGTCCAAATGACGGCCAGCGCGCTAGCGATCGCTGCAAATCCTGAAGAGTGAAGAAGCTAGGCTGCCGAATGAGTGGCTGCGGCGAAGGCGTCTCCCAGGTTGCGGTTCTCCGTAAACACCTGCCTGGACAGTCTCTCCGGAAGGAAAGTCGCGATTCAAGCTAACAGGCGTTTCACACTCTCAAGCAATCGGTCCATAGCGAACGGTTTGCAGATGTAATCGTCGACCCCCAGCACTTCAGCGTAGGCTTTGTGCCTGCTTCCCTCGTTGGCTGTGATCATGATCACTCGAATTGGGTCAGGCCGAGTACGACGCAGCTTTTCCAGGACAAGAAAACCGCTCCGTTTGGGCATCATCATGTCCAGAATCATGAGGTCGGGGTCTTCCCTTTCAGCCAACGCCAAACCTTGATTACCGTCCCGAGCAACAATGACACCGTAACCTTTTGACTCCAACGCATATTTGACGGAGTCAACGATCTCACTGTCGTCATCAACAATGAGGACACGTTTCGTGTCACTAGCTTTCTGCGTTTCGCTTTTCTGTTTTTCCATCAGGGCTGCGTTTCCTGTCAGACAGTCAAATAGGGTTCCTGAAAATTCTACGCTCGAAAAGGCCAGCGTGACCCAAATTTCAAACCTATACCACTAACCAAGCGGGACCTTTTTTTCAAGCACGGTCCCGCTAATTTCCTCCCAGAAAACTTAAAAACGGTCAGAAGCAGAACTTCCGCAATGCCGCAATCTCCGTAAACATCCAGAACTGAATCCTTCATTTGCTGGACTCCTCCACCCAATTAGCTGGAAACTGAGCCCTGAAAGCATGAAATTGTTTTTTCGTGACGATGGAGTCAGGCCCGCACCCAACGTTTTTTTACTCAACTGCCGGCCGAGATTTTCACTGAACACTCCCCCGATCCGGCATTTGTGTGGCAGGTAACATGTCCAGAACCTCCCAAGGAGTGCCCCGCCTCCTTGGGATTGACACAGTCGACACGGACAGCCAGAACACGACTGAGTCGACAGGTGCCGATTACGTCGACTGAAGCCACGCACCAGCAAACCCAATCGAATCACAGGAGGTGAAACATGATCCTGGCGGATTTCTCGATTCCCTACTGGGATTTCCTGTACGTACTTACCGCGATGTTGCTACTCGTGTTGATTTTTGTTTTTTGGCTGCTGAATCTTCTCAATCTTCCCGGCAACTGGATGATGTCCGTTGCAACCCTGGTGTACATGCCCCTGATTCCCGAAGACAGCAGCTGTCTCGTCGGGCGTCTGGCTGTCACATGGCCTGTTGTCGTGGCGCTCCTCCTTTTGGCGACTTGGGGAGAACTCGTAGAATTTGCGGCCAGCGCCTGGGGTGTCACGAAGGCGGGCGGAACCCGCTGGGGAGCCGGGCTGGCCTTGATCGGATCGATAGTTGGCGGGATTGCAGGCGTTTTCTTTGGACTCCCTATCCCTATCCTGGGCCAGATTCTGGCAGCCTTACTGTTCGCCGCTCTGGGAGCCCTGGTCGGAGCCGTTGTGGGGGAAAGAATTGCCGGCCGTCAGTTCTCGGAAAGCATGCAGGTAGGCCGAGCTGCGTTTTGGGGAAGACTTCTGGGCACCTTTGGAAAGGTCGGCGTCGGAGCGGTGATGGGCATGCTGGTCCTGATCAGTCTCTCCACCAAACTTTTCTAGCCACCCAGCGACTGGAAAAGTGACAACTCCCTGAAATCCAGGCCCGCGTACCACCACTTTCGAGCTCTCACTGCAGCAGGACGCACGTTGCAACTGGGGAAGTTCTCCAACGACCGGTGACGACCCGCTGGCGCGATCAGCCCAACAGCTGTTGAAATCGAGCCACCGCTTCCTGAATTTTTTCGCGACTATTGAACGCGCTCAGCCGGAAGTACCCTTCACCACTGGCACCAAAGCCGCTTCCAGGAGTTCCCACAAGATGCGATTTCTCCAACAGCGTGTCAAAGAAATCCCAACTCGTCTGACCTCCCGGAGTACGCAGCCAAACGTAGGGTGCATTGACCCCTCCGTAGACATTGATATCCACCGCCTGCAGGCCTTCGCGAAGCAGACGGGCATTATCTAAATAAAAGGCGATCAGCTTGCCAACCTGCTTCTGACCCTCGGGGCTGTACACCGCCGCTGCACCTCGCTGCACGATGTAGGAGACGCTGTTGAATTTGGTGGTTTGACGTCGATTCCAAAGGCGATGCAAATCACACCTTTCACCATCCGCCGTCGTGGCGTTAATGGCTTTCGGCACGACCGTCATCGCACAACGGACACCCGTAAACCCCGCGTTCTTGCTAAAACTTCGAAATTCGATGGCCACCTCATCCGCCCCTTCAATCTCGTAAATGGTATGCGGAACTCCAGCCTCCGTGATGTATGCTTCGTACGCTGCATCGTACAGAATAACGGCTTCATTTTGACGAGCGTAGTCAACCCACTTCTTCAGATCAGCGTGCGACAACACGGTTCCGGTGGGATTATTGGGATAACAAAGGTAGATCAAATCCACCTTTTCTTCAGGAATCTCGGGGACAAAATCATTCTCGGCTGTAACAGGAAGATAAACGAGTCCCTCGTAGCGCCCCGTCGAATCCGCCTGGCCGGTATGCCCGGCCATCACGTTCGTGTCGACGTAAACCGGGTAGACCGGATCTGTGATCGCCACCACATTGTGGCTGCCAAAAATATCGAGAATGTTCCCCGTATCACATTTTGACCCATCGGACACAAAAATTTCGTCGGCCGAAATATCAATCCCGCGTGACTGATAGTCGTGCCTGGCAATCGACTCTCTGAGAAAATCGCAACCTTGCTCTGGGCCGTAACCTTGAAACGTCTCGCGCGCACCCATCTCGTCCACCGCGGCGTGCATCGCTTGAATGACTGCTGCCGGCAACGGTTCGGTAACGTCGCCTATCCCCAGGCGTATCACGTTCGCATCCGGGTGGCTTGTACAAAATGACGAGACACGGCGCCCTATCTCCGGAAATAAATAGCCCGCTTTTAACTTCAAAAAATTCTCATTGATTTGAGTCATAACCAGCCTCGATAACTTCCAAGTTGCGCTAAGTGAGATTATTTTTAGTTGTCGACGCTCTGTCCACAAGAGGACGTGTTCGGCAATGACCTGCAGATGCCGTGCTCTCCGGCAATCGATCTTGGGCCGCTCCGTTGGACAGTTCCCGGACCTTTTTTCACAACAACCGCACGCGATCTGTCACGAACAGGGTGTTTCACCGGGTGGTTTTCAGCCCATGTTGAAATTTTTCAACGCCTCAGGAACGCTTTCTTAGTGCCATCCAGGATAACTATCAAGGGGATCGTTCCCAAAGGCGGCCAGATTTCAGACGCCGTTTGCATCTGTTGAGTTCAAGTTCTAGGGTTGTATGAGGGCAATCTCGCAAGAAAACACAGCTCCCCTGCGATGCGCCGGGAGCTTGAAGATCACCGGTTTTTTTCCCGTTTGCTCACCCCGCCAACCGTGGAAAATTGCAGTCAGTTGCCGTGCCGTTTCTGTTAATTACCCTACCGGTAAGATCTCCGATGTCAGGATTGCCAAATCTTTCTTGACCCGGATTCATTCTTCCGTGAGAGGCAGCATGTTTTTGAAAATCAGAACGTTCCTGTCCGACGATAACGGCCCCACCGCTGTGGAGTATGCCGTCATGTTAGTGCTGATCATTGCCGTGGTACTCGGTTCGGTCATCGTGTTGGGAGAGGCCGCGGAAGACAGCTTTCACAACTCCGCCAAAATACTTAAGACTCATTTAGATGCCGTCTTAAATTGAGGACCTAACGTCACCACCATCGCCTGACCGGTGTTGCCGCTGTTTCGAGTGAATGCATGGCGTTACCTCGAGACATGTCTTACGGGGCGCGGTCTTCAACCCGGATTTTCATTTCGTCTGAATTTCCCCGCAATTCAGGGGCGTACATTGCATACCCACGCGCGGGTAACGCGCTGAAACGTCCTGGTGTTTCGGCACGCATCCGGTAAGCAACGCTGTGACGCCCGCGCGCCAGCCGGCTGACAAAAAAGGCGACCCGGTTATCCCGCAATTCCATGTAAGCACCCAACCCGTTATTCGTGTACCCGCTGCGCAATTGCACGGGCTCGAAACCGGCCGGTTTCATGTCTTCAAATATCAAGTACTCGTAGTCGTTCTTGCTGTAAATTTCAAGTTCTACTTCCACAAGATCCCCGCTCTTCAATATTGCCAGGTCCTCCAACTCGACCCGCTCGTATTTTTCGACTCGCTGCTGCAACACCTGCCCGCTGCTGCCCGCCACATCCAGTTTTTTATCAACTTCCTTCAGTCGATAGTATTTGCGGTCGACCTTCACCTCCAAACCGGCTCGACGAATGTAGTCCTCCAGGGAGAAATTGGTGAGGTAGGCGTTGAAATAGACCGCCCCTTTGCCTTGACGTCTGATTTCGATTTCATGGCTGCCAGCCGTGAGTGCTTCGCCGGCAAGTACAAACCGGTTGTCAAAGGAAAAAAGGTTGGCAGGGGTAATTTCAACAGCCTTCCGGAGACGTTGATCGACCCAGATCTCAACGGTCATCTCGGACAACAGTTCGCCGCTTGCACGTAGAAAATCGGCAAAGGCCTCGACACACACCGACGTGTCACGAGTCGAGTTCCAACGGGTCGCATTTTTGCGATTATTGAGCAGGTACTTGACCAAACGCGGGGCCTTTGCGCCCTGCGGATCGACGCGTGATAAGAGCTTGAGATAATACGCATTGGCCTCCACCTCACTGCCGTACCAGTACCACCAATGATTCGTCGCCGGCAACTTCAGATAAGCCGTTTCATTTTCTTCGTCTTGGACCAGGTACTGATCAATGTTTCTTAAAATCATTGCCAGTTTTTTTGATTCGCCCTGCTGCTCAAGAGCCAGGCCGAACATGCACTTGCTGTACACAGCCAGTCGCTGCCTGTCACGATACAGAAACTCCCGCATTGCCGAATTGGGCTGATCCTGCTGGACCAACACCATATCGATCAGTGCATCCAGATTATCGGCAAACTGGTTCCGTGGCTTTTTCTCCTGTTCCCAGTTTTGCAACCTTTGCACCCGGTCGGCTTGATAACGTTTCAACCAGGCCACACCACGTTCCAAGATACCGGGCACCAGGGGTACATCATTTTGCAGCGCGGTCTGCAGACCATGTACCACCACAGCCGTGGTGTGGGGCCAACTCCGCTCTTGCGACCCGGAGAACCATCCCCAGCCACCGTCTGCGTTTTGCATGTCCGTCAGGCGCCGCACACCTTCTTTCACCATCCGCACGACTTCCGCTTCATCAAACACGGGATTGGTCTCACGACGGTTCCACTGCCTGGCCCGTTCCGCATGAGTTCCAATCTCCTGGGCGTTTAAATTCGTCCGTTTTTCACGGACGGAAGCCAGGTCGATGTTCATTTCCAGGAGTACCTTCTGCGTCAACACGGTGGGAAGGAACCGGTTAAGAGTTTGCTCCGTACAGCCGTAGGGATAACTGACCAGGTAAGGCAACGAGTCCACCATGGCTCCCGCCAGGGTCGGTGAGTAACGAACCTCCAACAACGATTGTTCGGGCCGGCGCTGGGCGGGCACGTTCACCTGCAGTCGACTGCTACCGACTCCGGGACGGATTGTCCCCGCCCACGAGTCTGTTTTCAGCATCCCGTGGACATAAACCGGAAACTGCATTTCCAGGGCGTCAGATTCTTCATCCGTGAGTGCCCGCACGCGTATCGTCGCAAGTCCTTCGCGCAACACGCGGACCTTCCAATCAACCCGTTGTTCTCCCGTCGCCGCAACGTTCACGGTCCGGATCTGGGCGTCGCCCGTTTCTAATTCATTCCCGGACAATTCCAGTGACACTTGCACCGCTTTATCGCTGTCCAGGTAGTTATGCACGTTCGCAGAAAGTATGACCTCGTCGGTTTCAACGAAGAAACGTGGCGCCTGAAGTCGTACGATCAGGTTCTTCCGCGTGACAAACTGAATCTCACCGGTACCGACCTTGGTTCCGTGGCTCACCGTCCAGACCCGCCCTCTCCAAGTCGTCAGGTTCTCTGGCAATTTCAGGGAAATCTCGGCCATGCCTGATTCGTCTGTTTCAACCGAACCAATCCAGAGGGCCGTGTCGGCGAAGTTCGAACGGAGCGCGGGTTGAATCAGGGGAGCAGCTGCAGCCCCTTCTGCCGGAGCCGCCACCGACGACCCATCTGCCATCGCCAGTTCTGAATCTGACGCCGCCTCGGCCGCCATGAGCGCCCGGGGGGCAATCCCTGAGGATCTTCTCTTCCGTTGGAACTCAGCGCCGTTCTTGAACGCCACTTTCCTGTCACCCGCGTCATCCATCTCGTCGGCCACGGTATGGCCGAACGCACCGATGGGCCGCATCACGGGCTTGCCGGGCAACGGGATATTGGGGAAATGACGCGCCAGATTGGTTGCCGATTGTGATTGATGGCGTCGCCGCCATTTCCAAAAGACTTCGCGGATGTCACCCACGTTCGATCCCCCGGCAATGTAGTCGACCGACTTGTCGTAGATGGTCAGTGCCGTCGATCCGACCACGGGCTGACCTTCTGCATCGGTTAAACGCAGGTGGATCAGCGACTCGGCCCCGGGCAAAAACTCCGTTTTGGAAGCCGTCAGTTCGACGTTCACAATCTTCTGCTCGGGAGGAACAACAATTTCTTTGGTTTCGGTGTACACCTTGCCGTCGGACACCGTGATTGCTTCTACAAAGAAATTCGGCATGTCGCGCTGAACGACCGCAATCTCTTCAATCGTACTCTTGCCGGACAAACGCACCATTCTTGGTGGCAAGTAAACTCCGTTGGCTGGTCGTACAAAGACCAGCACTGTGCTGCCGATTCGGTCCGTGTTGATCTGCAGTTTGACAGTGTCCCCCGGGGCATACTCCCGCTGATCCGGAATGAGTTCCAACTGATTGAAGCGGTAATCCCGTCCGTCGAACCCTTCTCCCATGACGGTAAACAGGTAGGCCCCTTCCATGGTGTGCTCGTCCGCATCGGTCAGCTCGTAGGAAAGGCGGTACTGGCCCGCAGCCGAGGCGTCAATCTGCAAGTGGGCACGACCCATACTGTCCGCGTTCAGCAACCAACTCTGGACGGCCGTTTCGACCGGATGCTGCTGCTCGTCATAATGGATTTTCAGGAGCGTCACTCTACCACTGCCGCTCACGGGCTGCCGGTTCGGCGTCTGTGCCAGAAAATTGGCCTGGATCACATCACCCACCCGGTAGTAACCCCGATCAACCCAGGTGAAGACCCGGAACGGTTGCCGGGTGGCCAGAATCTGTCCGCTGCCCACGACCGTACGGCGAGACGAATCGACGACCTCCGCCGTGATCGTATAACGATGGTCCTGGTCGCCATGCAGGGCTTTGGCCAACGCCGTGTCGATTTCAATGGTGATTGAACCGTCCGGTCCAATCTCCACTTCGCGCTGGGCAACGACTTCAGGAGGCGGAGCTGGTGGTGTCCACCACCAGGGCGAAGGGCGCGAGCACCCCGCCCAGCGTTGCCAGCCGGGATACCAGGAGTAGTCATAAGCAAACCACCAGTAACCAGGGTCGTAACACCAATCCCATGTTCCCTTGGGATACCAGGCTCGCGTCGATTGGGAACGCAGTACCTTGTACTTCACCTTGGCCTGGACCACCGGGGATCCGAAGTAGTACTTCGCTTCAATCCTCGCTTGAATTTTGTCTCCCAACGCAACGGGTTTGTCGGGAGCTTTCACGGTAACTTCAAATTCCGGTTTTTTGTACTCTTCGACCCGAAAGGAACCATTTCCCAGCCGTTTTTTGTTCCTGAAAACCAGTAGACTGTAAACACCCAGGGTCGTGTCGGATGGCAATTGGTACTGGCCCTCCAGTCCGCCGTAGGCGTCGGCAATGAACGATTCGCCCACCACCTTGTTACCACGTGGATCCCGTATTTCGACTACGAATTCCTGCCCCGCAAAGTTCGACGTGTTCTGCATGTCGTACTTGGCGTTTCGAACCCAGCATTTGAAATGAACCAGTTGGTCGGGACGGTAGACCGGACGGTCTGTCAAAGAAAAGACTTTGGTTGCATTGTATTGCTCGTCATGATAGCGCCCGTTCCACACCGAGTGAAATCCAAGGTAGGCAAATCTCCCCCCCCGACTGCGGGCGGTGACAACCCACTGCATGTCCGGTCTCAAGTCCCGGGGATGAGGCACCACCTGTCCGTCCCCGTCGGTCCGTTCGGCGAAGTTCGTCGTTTCAACACGGTAACGTTTTTCTGAAACCGGCTTCTGTCGATAACCAAAAAACTCCAGGTTCGCCCTCTGAACCGGTTTCCCGGTAACAGCATCCGCCACAAAATAAAAGGATTTCCCCGAGAGTTGCTTTTTGACAATCGCCGTATCCGCAACCCAGATCACAACCTGGCTGACGTTACCGTTTTCCATGCGGCCGGTAAGCAGATAGGCACCCGCTTTTTGCAGGGGTGTGTGAACGGTAATCCGGCGGTCGAAATGATTCGGACGCGGCTGCAACTCCAGATCCCAACTGGCGACTTGTCTGCCTACGTACTTGTCTTGATCCTGGCGAACGATTTGATGCCCCACGTCGTTGATGTTAATCTTTTTCCAATCGACCCTCTCCGGTCTGGATTTCAGATAGGTTTTCACATCGTTCAGCAGAGTTTCAACGAGTAACCGCTGCGCTATAAAGTGGATACGTTTTCCATTGCGGTAGGTGAACTCAATGGATGCCCCCTCCTCGGCCGGCTGGGTCATCACACTTTCGAAACGTCCCCAGTTCCCCACGATCTGCTGCAGATGGGACCGATCCGATTTATTCGCCCCGGGACTGCTAATGCTGCGGCGCCAATATTCGGCCGCACGAGGATACTGGCGCCGGTCCTCGAAAATGCGGGCCAACTTCTGCAATTCTTGTCGTGTGTGCCCGCTCTTTGTTTCCTGGACGATGCGCTGATAAATTTTGATGAAATTAAATTCGTCGGGAAGCTCAAATCGTTGAATCCCGGTCGCCAGGCGCGCAAGCGTCTCACTCTCTTTCAGCGTATGCAGTGCATAAGTCCCTTCCAGCTGCCGGTCGCCGGCAAACCCCGCGTCCCTAAAATGTCCTGCAGAACGTATGGTCTGCACCCCGAACTGTCGATGATGGAAATCGGCGAGCAGCAACAAGACTTCATTGCGACGACCGGGCGCGTTCTCGACGACCTGATCCAGCGCCCAACGCCAACGCTGTCCATCGCTAAGAGCTTCCTGCCAGCTCGCAACAGTATGATGGAAAACGGGTTGATTCTGTCGGTCTACAGGAGCACCGACTGTCCCGTCATGAGATCCATGTCCTTCTTCGTAGTCCGGCAAATTGCCATCCAGGTCCGTAAGTATCTGCAAGCGCCAGGCCGCATGTTGCGATGCGCCGAAAGTGATCGCGCGGGCAAACTGCAACAGGAAGTTGGACACCGCCGGTTTATCGTCATCCGAAAGCGCCAGCGGTAGAGCCTGCTGAAATAACTGCAAGGCTCGGGTCCGATCGCGTTGAGTCGCGTGAACATAACGTCCACCTCCACGTCGGTGGCCCCGTTCGAATTCCCCCGCCACTAGAAATCCATAGTGTTCCTGTTGCACGTAAATATTGGCCGCCGCGTTTAGTAACGGCCAATGAGTGCCATGTTTTTTGACGGCATCCTCGACAAAAGAATCAACCTGGTTAACACGTCCCAGTCTCCTCAGACATTGCCATCCACGCGTCAGGTCAGCAGCGTCGATGGACGACTCCGGGATTCCCTCCAGTAGAAGTTGGCGAAAAATTCGATACGCATCCTGAAAGTTACCGTCTTCCTGGTGCCGGATAGCCTGGGCGCGCCGCAACGTGATGGCAGGCGATCCGGGGTCTTCCGCAGCGGACAAAGTTTGCAGGTAAAGCGCAAGTGCCAGTCCGATACCGAACGAGAAAACTGATTTCATTTTGAGATTCTCCTGTTCCTTCGGAAAGCAGTCTCCCGGACGTCGAAACGAAACGTCAGCAGGTGCTTCCTCTGCAGCAACATGTTCAGCTGACCGTCGAGACCGACTGTCGATCATCGGACAGCGCCTCCGGCACTGCCGGATCGTGAAAGCCAACCAGCCTACTCCCTCATCCTTCGCAAACGACGTTTGGCCTTGTTGGAGATATGTTACCAAATCAGGCCGTCTTATTTCTCTTTGCAGCCGGTCGCTGCCGGGGTTTCCCCGGGACGACACGAACAAAAGAAGCAAACCACCGGATAACCACCGGATAACCACCGGATAACCACCGGATAACCACCGGATAACCACCGGATAACCACCGGATAACCACCGGATAACCACCGGATAACCACCACGGGTAAGAGGTGGAATCGCCCTGAGGTTGTCACTGCCTAAGCTCTGTGTCATCCCATCTCTTCGACGCAGTTACCCTGCCTGGGGTTCCCTTTCTCCACTGAATTACTGCCAGATTCCTAAAACTGCCCCGGTCCGAAACCAGTGCCAGCAGGCCGGGTTCATGCAAATCCTTGAGACGCGCCCCCGGGCATCACCCTGCTCCCCCTTGCTTGCCAGTTTCGCAAGGTCGTATATTGGCGCTCGTATTTGGCGCAAGGTACCCTGAGACCAAGATTCCTGAAAGGCGTAAAACATGGAAGAATTGACGCCTGGTGCGATGTTGCGTGCCATTGTGCAGGAGGGCCCCATTCAGATTCCGGGGGCACCGACTGCACTGGTAGGCCGTCTGGTTGAACAATACGGATTTGACGCCGTGTATCTTTCCGGTGCCGCCGTGTCGGCCGGTGTGCTGGCCCTACCCGACATCGGGTTGATGACACTGAACGAAGTGGTGCAACAGGCGACTTATCTCAGCCGCAGCGTGAATCTACCTGTCATCGTGGATGCCGACACCGGATTCGGGGATACCGCAAATGTCGAGCGCACCGTGGTCGAACTGGAGGGTGCCGGAGTGGCTGCCATTCAGTTGGAAGATCAAGAACTACCTAAACGGTGCGGCCATTTGTCTGGAAAAACGATTGTCACCAGCGAACAAATGTGTGCCAAGTTACAAGCCGCCAGTGCGGCCCGGACCGACCCCGACCTGGTGATCATTGCCAGGACTGACGCTCGTGGTGTGCATGACCTGCCAGAAGCTTTGGACCGCGCCCATCGATACATCGACGCGGGGGCCGATTGGATCTTTCCAGAAGCCCTGGCGGACCGGGACGAGTTTGTCCAATTTGTCGAAAGCGTCGATGTCCCCTTGATGGCAAACATGACCGAGTTTGGAAAAAGCCCCTTGCTCTCCTTTGACGAGCTGGCTCTCATGGGATACTCAGCTGTGCTTTATCCCGTGACCCTGTTGCGCGTTGCCATGAAAGCAATGGAAACCGCACTGGCGGTACTGGGAGACGCTGGTTCCCAGGAAGAACTACTCGATTTAATGCAGACTCGCGAAGAATTGTACGACTTGCTGGGTTACCAGGATTTTGAAGAACGGGATCGAAAGTACTTTGGCCTGTCGACCGAGGAGTGAAGATAAACAGGCCGGCCGGGTTGCGCAGGACATCAACTCCGGGAACCCGTGGGAACACAAAACAGGCAACCTGTGAAATTCTCAATCCGTCATGGAGACACAACAATCCAAGGTCCAGATGCGACCTACACGAACAAGTTGTCTCGCGTTATTCAGATGCTTTCCGCATCGCAACCAAGTCAACCGCTGAGGAGCAACTTAAAATGAATGATCTGATCTACCGCCCAGGACTGGAAGGGATCATCGCCGGAGAGACCTCGATCAGTACCATTACCGGGGGACTGATTTACCGCGGCTACTCGATTGAAGATCTCGCCGAACATGCGACCTTCGAGGAGGTTGCCTACCTGATTTTGTACGGCGAACTACCGCAACCGTCACAGCTGGAGCAGTTTCAACAGCGGCTGTCCGCTGCCGCCAACGTCCATCCTGAAATCATCGAAACCCTGCGACGAATTCCCGCCCAGGTCTCTGCGATGGACGTCATGCGCACCGGTACCAGCCTGTTAGCACACTGGGACGCCGATGAGGGTAATAACGACCGTGAAGCAAATCTTCGCAAAGCGGAACGACTACTGGCACAACTTCCCGTCCTGATGGCAGCCCGCTTTCGCATCGAACAATCCCTCGAACCCGTTCCTTCCGAACCCGGTCGCTCCCTGGCCGACAATCTGTTGTGGATGTTGCACGGCGAAGAACCGGCAGAGCAACATGTTCGCGGCATGGATGTGTCCCTCATTTTATATGCCGAGCATGAATTCAATGCCTCGACTTTCACGGCACGTGTCGTCTGCTCGACGCTGTCGGACCTGCATTCTTCGATCACCGCCGCGATCGGAGCCCTGAAAGGCCCCCTGCACGGAGGTGCCAATGAACGCGTGATGGAAGTCCTCAAAGAAGTCGGTAGTGCCGAGCGAGCCGAGGCCTGGGTACGCAATGCCTTGCAACAGAAAGTCCGCATCATGGGATTCGGACACCGGGTCTACAAGACGGGCGACCCGCGTGCCAGGTATCTCAAATCGCTATGCGCCCAACTGGCGGAAACAACCGGCCATCAGGACATGGAGCAAATGGCAAACGTCATCGAAACCGTGGTCGTGAACGAAAAAAAACTTCCTCCCAATCTCGACTGGCCCAGTGCGCGGCTCTATCACTACATGGGTCTCCCGATCCCTTTGTATACACCTCTGTTTGTTGTAAGTCGCGTCGTCGGCTGGTCCGCTCACGTCATCGAACAGCTGGATGACAACCGTCTGATTCGTCCCCGGGCCAACTACACGGGTCCTGAGGCTCGTGCGTGGCTGGCGCCTGAAGACCGTTAGCAGCATGCCGACCCGACTCCGTTTCCAGGTTCGCAAGGCTCACTTTTACCCGGAAAGGTGGCAGCGCCGTCACGATAACCAAGAGCCGGTTTCCAGCGACAACAAGAGTCGTGACACTCCTGGTGCATGACAACGGATTTGAAAGCCACTCGAGAAGCAAACCCGCCGGCCGTTCAGTTTCCGATGTATTTGGCATAAACGGTTCGAGCTTCGGACACATCCTCCGTGCCACCAATGATGGCGCGCCCGTCCGGAAATACCGTGACCAGGTAATCGGCGGTTGTCAGACGCAACAAAAAGTCATTACGAGAAATCTGGCCCATCCCTTCCAACTTCTTTTCCAATGCGGCTAGTGACACGGGACCACGCGCGGGAAAACTCAGCTGGACTGCGTTGCGTCCACACAGTACGGCGGTGCGACTGCCTCGACTACCGTCCAACCAGGAGAATTCACCCCGGCCACAAGCCGGACAATCTGTCCCTGCGGGAAGTGACTCCAGTGAAACCTGCCTGATGTGATTGTCCCATAAATCAATAATCGTCCAATGACGGCTGATCGCATCCGAGTTGCCACTGAGAATCTTCAACGCCTCGCAAGCCTGAATGGACGCGATGACGTTAATGATCGGTCCCAGGATTCCCGCTGTGTCACAGGTGGGAGTGGTTCCCGGTGGAGGCGGCTCGGGAAGCACGCAGCGCAGACAACCCGTCTTACCAGGCACGATCGATATCGACTGACCTTCGGCGCCAATGCAACCACCGTAAATCCACGGCAACTGCTGCTGAATGCACAAATCATTGATTAGAAATCGCGTCTCAAAATTGTCGGTACCGTCCAAAATCAGATCGACACCTTCGGCCAGGGTCCCAATATTCTCAGCCGAGACATCCACCACGTGGGCTTCCACCTCAATGTCCGAATTGATCCGCTGCAATTTTTCCCTGGCCGCCACCGCTTTTGGAATCGTGCGTTCCACATCCTTTTCGTCGTAAAGAACTTGTCTCTGCAAGTTGTTCAATTCCAGAAAATCTCTGTCGACCAGCCGCAACTTCCCCACCCCTGCTCTCGCCAGCGTGTTTGCTAAAACAGATCCCAGCGCCCCACAGCCGCAAATCAAAACCCGACTTGCCGCCAGACGTCTTTGCCCTTCCTCGCTAATGGGAGGATAACGCATCTGGCGGTCGTAGCGTGCCAGATCTTGCCGGGTCGGAGGCTGCTGCTTTGGGTCAGGTGACATTTTGATTACAAACTCTGTTCGAAGTAATCCAACAACACGGTTTCCGTACGGGCTGTCTTTTTCCCACCAGCATCAAGCCACTCATCTCGGCAAGACAAGCGTCACCGAATCCTGTGGTTTGCCGACAACCGTTCCGGACAACTCCTCTTTTGTACCGCATTTACTCGTGCGAAGAAACGGTCACCAATTCACAGTAGGGCATTCTCGTTTATTTTTTCCCTAGAACCACATATCCGGCCAGGTTCCCCGAACCAGCAAACTCCCTTTGCAAATCGTCACATTGTCGACGCCCCCGCCTCCAGTCGTTCTGTTCCCCACCCGGTCTGGCAACCATCACGGACCGACCCGCGGGAAGCAAGGATGGAACATTGACGGTCGTTTCTGGCAACTGGTACACCGACAGGTGCGCCCAGGCGGCAGGTACAGTCGTTGCCTCCAGCGGGCCTATTTCACCGAGCAGCAAATTAGGAAACCGTTGATTCACGTCCTGCGGAAAATCGGTCCCCTGCTCCAATAAAACAATGCTCGCTGCAGGCCAGGCAGACAAACGGGACATCGCAGTCAGCAACTGATCGACGCTGCCAGCCAGTCGCACCAGCAAAACGCCCCCCGCTTCGGAGGCCGCCTCGCAGAGCCGTTGGTCAGGAGCATCCACCAGGAACGAGGCGCCCGCCTCCCGGGCCTCGGTCCAATCGAAATCGCCGGGCGGAGTCCATTCCACTGCCCTGACAACACAGCGCCTGCCATGACGGTAAAGGTCGGAACCCGACACGCCTAATCCACGGAAACCTGTAACAATGGTACGCTCTTCCAGAACCTGCTGACCACGGCGAAGTTCCAAATGGGCTCGATACAAAGCGGGGTTATCGGGTGACCACAAACAGGGGTCCGGCAAAACGGCTTCGGCCAGTAAGGACTCCCCCGGTCGGCAAACTGAAAACGATGCGTGAGCCGGCAACGTGTGGGCGTCGGACCGAAATGGACCTTCCAGGTTTCCCAACAGCGCGAGACCCTCATGGTCACCGGGCCGGTCAAGGCGAACGTAAACCCGCGCAATCGTCGAGGTCGCCTCTCCGTGAAAGATCTGAACCTGGTCAAGTAAGCCCATCGTCGCGCTCAGGAATGTCTTTAGGAAGTTTGCGGTTGGTGAGAATCTACCAGCACCTCTGATAATGCTCGGCCTGTCAACGAATCCGGATTAGCAGCCACTTGTTCGGGGGTCCCCTGGGCCACCACTCGCCCACCTGCTTCAGCAGCCCCCGGACCCAAGTCAATGATGTGGTCTGCGAATTTCATCAGTTGCAGATTGTGTTCAACGACAATCAAAGAGTGTCCCGTGTTGACCAGGGCATCAAAAGCGTCCAGCAATTTGACAACGTCCGCAAAGTGCAGGCCGGTCGTCGGTTCGTCGAGCACAAAGAGAGACCGTCCGCGTTTGGCTTTCCCCAAGTAGCACGCCAGCTTCAGTCGCTGGGCCTCACCGGAGGACAACGTGTTAGCAGGCTGTCCCAGGCGAAGATAGTCCAAGCCCACTTCCAGCAGGCATTTGAGCTTCGCCTGGACGCGGTTCTGCCCCCGGAAAAAAGAAAACGCCTCGCGCACGGTCATCCCAAGAACCTCCGCAATGTTGTGATTGCGGTAGGTGACTTCCAGAATTTCTTTTCGGTACCTGCGCCCCTCACATTCGTTACACTTCATGAATACATCCGGCATGAATTGCATGTCAATGCGTAACGAACCGTCACCTGCGCAGTGTTGACAACGCCCACCGGCAACGTTGAAGCTGAAGTGTCCGGCTTTGTAGTTATGCACCCTGGCGTCCACCGTATCGGCAAACAGCGCGCGAATCTCGTCGAAAGCTTTCACATAGGTAACCGGATTGGAGCGTGGCGAACGACCGATTGGGCTCTGATCGACCAGGATGACACTCTCCAACTGGCCGATCCCACTGATGTCGTCGAAAGGTAACGGCTTGGGACCTTCTTCATGTAAACGACGGGCAATTGCCGGGTAAAGCGTATCTTGCACCAGGGTACTCTTGCCGGCACCACTCACTCCCGTCACTAAACAGAGAACACCCAGAGGAAAATCAACATCGATGCCCTGCAAGTTGTTGCCGCGTGCTCCGCGAATTCGCACCCCCGCCTGTTGAGCGTGACGTCGTTTCGAAGGGGTAGCAACCCCGCGACGGCCCGTCAGGTAAGCCCCGGTCAAGCTGGACTCGTCCTGCAGAATCTCTTCCGGCTTTCCCTGGAACACAATTTTTCCACCATGGTTTCCTGCACCGGGACCGATTTCCACAATCTGGTCGGCCTTTCGCAAGAATTGTTCTTCGTGCTCCACCACGACCACGGTGTTGTCACGTCGGCGGAGATCGGCCACTGACTCCACCAGTCGTTCCACATCATTGGGATGCAGGCCGGCCGATGGCTCGTCCAACACATACAGCATGTTCACCAACTGTGACCCCAACGCGAATGTCAAGCCGACCCGCTGAGCCTCTCCTCCGCTGAGCGAACGGATGGGACGATCCAGGGTGAGATATCCCAGGCCAACCGTTTCCAAATACCGCAGGCGATGGTCAATGTTCTCCATCACGTGCCGGCTGATCTGCTGTTCCCTTGCATCCAACTCCAGGTGGCTCAGCCAGTGCCGTACCTTTCCGATCCGGGCTGCGCACACCTCCGCGATGTTCAGATCCCCCAGACGTGTGGCCAGCGCCTCGTCACGCAGCCTTTGACCGGAACACGTTTCACACACCCGGTAGCTTTTCCAGCGGCTGAGGAACACACGCAGGTGCATTTTGTACTTTCTCTTTTCCAGCCAGGCGACGAATCCGTTCAAACCTCCGAACTCGCGTTCGGGAACACCTTGAACAATCATTTTCAGGTGCCGTTGTTTCAACTCTCGAAACGGTACGTCGACGGGCAAATCAAAGTCCTCTGCAAGGTCCAACAACTCCTGCAACTCGTGAGTATAGGCGGGCGAATTCCAAGGAGCGATTGCGCCGTCCCGCAACGACTTGTTTGGATTGGGTATCACGAGATCCATGTCAATGTCGTTAATATTCCCGAATCCTTCACAGGCGGCGCAGGCTCCCAGCGGGCTGTTAAAACTGAATAGCCGCGGCTCCTGCTCCGGGTACTCGATTTCGCAACGATCACAGCGAAGATGCTTACTAAAACGGTGCAGGACCCAATCGCTGCCATCCACCTGTACCATTTCCCGAGAGCCCGTCGCCTGTTTGCTCAAAAGAACGCACTGACCTTCACCCTGCTCAAACGCAGTTTCCAGGGAATCCCGCAACCGTTGGTCCGTGACTTCAGAGGTCAGTCGGTCGACAATCACCAACAGTTCGGCTGACTCCGGTACTTTCTCAGTCGATGGTTCACCCAATTCTGATCCAAAATCAAACGTCTTTCCCTGCAGAACGCCCCGTACGAAACCTTCCTCACGCAGTCGCTGCTGTAATTCATCCCACGGTTCACCCGCAAACGTCGGCATCGGAAACGCAATCATCATCCGCTGTGAGGATTGCCAGCCTCGGACCTGTTCTGAAACCGACTCGGTAGTGTCCTGACGAACGCCTGCCCCACAACCGGTACAGGTGACGTGTCCCACGCTGGCGAAAAGAATTCGCAGATACTCAGTGATTTCCGTCGTCGTACCGACCGTCGAGCGACTCGATAGTGTCCCGGTTTTCTGATGCCGCACCACCGCAATGGCCGGTGGAATGCCCTCAATCGACTCCGCCTCGGGTTTTTCCAGCCGTTCCAGAAATTGGCGGGTGTAGGGGGAAAAACTTTCGATATATCTGCGTTGGCCCTCTGCATAGAGGGTATCTAATGCGAGACTTGTCTTGCCGCTGCCGCTGACCCCGCAGATGACAATCATCTTCCGGTGGGGCAATTCTAAATCGACACCTTGCAGGTTGTGGACGCGAACACCGCGAAGTTGTATGTGGCCGGCTGACAAACTTGAATCCCGGGACCAGAATGGTTGGTGCTTTGAACCTCGACAAAAGCGGAACGCTCCCACCCGAGTTCAAAGTGGCATGACCACGTTCATTGGTCGAGTGTGACCCCGCATCTTACCGCGCCCCGGCGTGCTCAACTAGCTGAGGCCCTGCTGATCACCGGGAGCGACTTGTCTTCAGGTCAACTCGCCGCAGCCGAGTGCCTTTTCAGGTGCAAAATCCCGGGTGCGGAATCGCCAGGAACCGAAACGGACACGTGACCGGGCATTCATGCGCAACATCTCCCGCCGTCACCCAGGTCCTCGACAATCCAGCGATTGTCCCTATGAAACCGGGAACTTTATCGTCTGCAGTTGACATGGTGTAGACCAGTCCAGGAGTCTGGGCCGGAAAGATTACTGCTGAGTGGTCCGTCACCTCGCCGCAAAGAACCGCATTGACTTCGCTTGTTCACCCGACGCAGATTCCCACCAGCGGCCGAAGCGGGTCGCTTCAGCCATGCCCCATTTCTTCCGTCAGCAATGCGCGCGTGACCCAAAATGACTAGCGCTCAACTACAACTTCTCACGATACGTCATCTTCCGCTGATACATTCGCAAGCGTTCTGTCATCTTCGACAATTCATCACTTGGTCCAAGTTCGATCACCTCCTGCTGCGTCTGCTCCGCTTTTTCAAAGTCTCCGGCTTCCGCATAAGCTGCGGCGAGGGTTTCGAGGTAACGATAGTCATTCCGTTCCGTAATTTTACAAGCAAACTCGGCAGCCACGACCGCTCGTTTTCCGTCTCGGAATTGCCTGTCGTAACAAGTCCCGCTGATCCAACTAAGCAAATTGTAAGCTTCTGCATAGCGGGGCCTCAATCGAATGGCTTTTATCAGGTCGTCGATGGCAGTTCCGAAGGCGGCCATTTGCTTGTAACACACCGCCCGGTGATACAAGGAAAAAGGACTTTTGGGCCGTAATTTCACTGCCCGGTCAAAGTCAAACATTGCCCGGCGGTAATTCCCTTTTCGAAAATGGAGATTGCCCCGGTTGAGATAGGCTTGAAACATTCTTGGATCGATCTGCACGGCCCGGGAATAGTCTTCCATCGCTCCGTCATCATCTTCCTGCGTGGCGGCCAGTCTGGCACGATTAAAATAGGCCAATGCATAATTCTCATTTTTCTCCAGGGCCCTGTTGTAATCCTCGCGAGCCGCCTCGAAATTCCGTCGCATGACGTGTAAATTGGCGCGATTATTGTAGGACAGCGGCGAGTCCGGCGTCTTTTCAATTGCCTGGTCGAAAAGTTCAAGTGCCTCCTGATAGTTCCGTCGCTGGGCCAACAGGTTGCCAAGATTGTTGTAAGCCCGGAGATTCCCCGGATCACGTTTCAGGGTCTCGTAATAGTCTGTCACCGCCCGATTGTAGAGCGTCTCGCGCAGTTCCTGGTAGTCCTGGTCATCAACCGGTTCGGTCACATCAATACCTTCCACATCGGCCCCGATGTACCGGTCCAACGTGTCTCCGGCCCTCTGATAGGCATGACCGCGGTTATACACCGTCGTGGGGACCTGCACGTTCTTGCCCGCCGCGTCGTACCACAGGCTCATCTGACTGGCCCACGCATGGTTGCGTTGGTAGCCCAGGACGCCCAACTGGATGACCAGCAACCACCCCACCACGTAGACAGTCTTCAGACGGAACTGAAGACTGTCCAAAAGTCCCACAACCAACAGAGCGAAACCCGCCATCGGCAAATACATGCGGTGTTCCCAAATCTGGTCGTCGCCGCAAAGACCGGAGTTGACGACCAGGTTGAGAAGCAGCCATAAAATTCCAAACGCCATCAGGCGGTAACGCTTTATAAAAACAACGGACCACAATAGAATTCCACACAGTAACAGTCCAGCCAAGACACTGACAATCAACAAGTTGCCTTGAGGTGGCGCAAGCCAATGCATCACATTAAACCGGCCGGACAGAGGTAACAAAAACAGGCTGAAATAGAAAACCACTCCGCGAGCCTGCGTCAGCAGCCGCGTTGTTAAATCTACGGAACCGTCACCCCCCGCGATTCCCTGCATCGGATTCGGAAGGCCCAGGGAAACAAGTCCCGCCAGGGCAACTGCCAACAGCACGATCGCAGCCACGCTCAAAAAAGCAAAACGGCCTCTGCCAACTCTCGGCATGAACGCCCACTCACAGCAAGCAATGGTGACCGGCAGCATCACTGCATCCTCTTTGCAACCGAGCGAACCAATCCAGGCAGCCATCGCAACGACCCACCAGCACCAGCGTTTCATTCCCAACGAAGTTCGTCCGAACAGGTAGCTTAAAAACGCGGTCAGGTAGAAAAGCGCAGCCAATTCACCCATTCTCTGCAAAACATAATTGACGCCCTGCGTTTGCAGGGGATGAATCGAGAAAATCAATGCGGCCATCATCGCCAGTACCAGTTCTCGCCGTTCGAAAGCTCCGGGCAATCTGGCACTCGTCATGGAAACGGTACCGCCCGTTGATAAACGCGATGCACGCAGCAATGTCAAAGCCAACAAGTAGACAAGCAATCCATTGAAAAAATGAATCAAAAGGTTGACAAGGTGATACCCGGGAAGCCACTGACGGTGTACGTAGTGGTTCAAAGCCAGGGTTAAGTTTCCCAGAGGCCGACTGGCAAAAGGACCACGAAATGCAGCTTCGTAAAGATTTTCGTAGTCAAGTGATAACAGCTTCAGGTGTAGATTTGCCTGGATCGCAGGCAAATCGTCCAACACGAACGGGCTGTTCAACGTATTGGAGTAGATCAGTGCAGTTAAACCTAAAATCAAAAACGCAGCGGTAAAGTGATAACCACTGGATTCGTCCACTGGGATGGTTTTTCCGTGTTGATTTTCGTCTTTCATGAAGAATCCAGTTGCGCCGTTTGGCTCATCTTGCATGTCGGTATTAGAAGTGACCCTGACGGGAATCCACCTCGGTCATCGCCTGGCGAACCCAGTAAAAGTTTAGCCCACTTTCTAACGGGCCCGGCCTCCAACCTTTGCCGGTTGTAGTGAAAAGAAGGCGTTCCAAGAGGCCCGAAACGGTTTCGCGGATGATTTCCGGCTCTTTTTATCCAGTTTAATCCAATTGAAAGCCCAGGTTAAGACGGAGGGTCACCGTGATCGACCAAACCCGCGCAGCGTCATCAGATCAATGGTCCGCCACTGTAGCAAACGGTGCCCCGCAAGACGACAAACATCCTATCCTGCTCCGTCGCCTCCCCTTCCGGGCGGCAACCGAAGTGCTGCGTCGTCCGGACCGGTATTGGATTGGTTCAAGCGGGAGGCGCGGCATCCTTGTAGACGAATCCGCCATCGACACGAAGCGCCGTACCAGTGATATAGTCTGCGGCATCGGAGGCCAAAAATGCAGCCGCCTTGCCAATATCCGTCGGTGTTCCCATACGACCCCAGGGCAATTTTTCCCCTTCTCGCTGAATCTGGTCTTCGGTGAAATCCTTCCGCTCTCCGGGTGTATCGATCCAACCCGGGTTGATGCAATTGACATTAATGCGGTGCTTGAATAATTCGATGGCAATGGCCGACATCATATGATTCAAACCTGATTTGGCCGCGTTGTAGGAGACGCAGGGGGGGTATGGCACCTCGGCGTGCACGCTGGAAATGAAGATAATTTTCCCTCCGTCGCCACGTTCGGCCATGTGCCGCGCGACCAGTTGCGCCATATGAAAACCCGCGGTGAGCGTGCCTTTGATGTTCCGCTCGAACTCCTGGGGATCAAACTCCAAAAACGGACAGCGATGGCCATTGGCCGGATTACTCACCAGGATGTCAATTTTTTCTCTCGCCGTGATACTTTCCGACACCAACCGCTCGCAATCCGCACGCTCAAAGGCATCCGCCGCAATCGGTGTGGCCACTCTTCCCAGACTCTCGATCTTCCGGCAGGTCGTCGACATGTCGGTTCCACCGGGACGACCGTTGACGATTACATCCGCACCGCAGCGTGCCAACTCGATCGCACACCCCTGCCCGATCCCTCCTGCCGCTCCGGTCACCAGTGCTTGTTTGCCTTCTAAGTTCATCATCCTGTCTTTCTTGTTTTTGATCGGTGGTGCCGGCGCGAGCCCCGTCCAACCGGTTTCCCGCAACCTCAGCTAACACAGGTCATTTTTCATGTTCCTCGATACTACGGAGAATAATGTTGTCGCAGCCGCGGATCAATGTCATTGAATTCCAGAACCGGAAGCGACAGCACAACATGCACCATGAAAAAGGCCCCGATGCGGTTGCCCGGCCGGGTGGAAAGCGACCGGAAACCGGGCGGTTCAACGTGTGTGCCAGTCTTCGGTCAGTGGCTTGGCACCGTTGAGTTCTCCGTATCCGGCACCGGTGGTACCCGGTGGATTCTCGCCCTGGTATCGCGCATCGAGCGGGTCCGTGGCCGGTTGCCACCTGACATCACACGAAAGGCGCACACGGCCTGCGGCTGACTGGTTGTCCAAGGTTCCGTGCAGCGTCAACATGTCAAACACCACCAGGTCACCCGGGCCAAATTCCGTGGTCAACAATCGCGACGCGCGACTTTTGACAAACTCCACGGTATCACTCATGACTTGTACGGTCGGTGACTGCGCCGATTGGTAATCGACCTGTTGCATCGCATCGATCTGATCCTGGAACTGGTTCGAGCCTTCGATGATCATCAGCGGACCCTCATCACCGCGCACCTCGCCCAGGGCAAGCCAGGCAGTGTAGATGCGATTCGAACCGCGCGCAAAAAAAGGTCGGTCGTAATGCAGGCGTGTACTTTGTCCCGGACGTCCCGGACGCAGGAAGATGTAATCGTGCGCCCGGGCAGGCACACCGATCAGCGTGGACATCACTTCCCGCATGGATGGCCCGTGGCTGGCATGTCGTAACGCCGGGCCCTGGGACACATCGCGCCAGAATTCGCCCAGGTCGTCGACCAGTTCCTTTCGCCGGCTCTGGCCGGTGGCGATTCCCTCTCCGGGCGGCTGGCGGATCTCGCCAACATCGGCCAATCGACCGAAGACCTCGTCCCGCGTAGCCTGCACCTCTGCTGGCCCGACCACGCCGCGCAGCAGCACGTATCCGTCAGCCGCCAGACGCGCTCGCAAATCCACGGGCTGGCGGAGCAGGGTGGTGCTGTCGACCAACTCGCCGAGCAGTTCATCGGGTACGACTGTTTTTTGAGCGATGCATTGATTCATCATGACCTCGCTGAATTGCACCTGACCTGTTTCAAAGAGTCGCTGAAAACCTCAACCGGAACGAGTTAAAAATCCTCAAGACCAATCATAAACAAAGACGTAAACAAAGAAAACTGCCTGATAACCCGTGTGTTCCCGATCGACCCTCCGTTGATGTAGCCCCATGGCGACCGGTCTTGCACGCGCGCGGACCACCCTGCAACGCGTTTGTCGCTCGCTACCGGCAACCTCCTCGTCGACAGCCCCCTGGGCCGCACCACCGTTGCAACTGGCACCCGATACCCAAATGAGCGGGCAACCGAAGGGGTTCCGGTAAATCAGAGACGGTGCTGGTCACCTTGTCGATTGGAACAGATTGAGTAGACTGGTCGCAAGGCTGCGGTCCGCAGCCAGCCGAAGGCCTTCCGGGGCCGCTTGGTATTGGAGCGGACCGATTGACACTGGTTCCAGGCTGGTTTGCGCCGTCGAATTAAAGAGTAGTCAAGATCAGAACACCACTTGCACCCCTAGCTCAATTGGATAGAGCATCGGTCTACGGAACCGAAGGTTAGAGGTTCGAATCCTCTGGGGTGTACTTCAGAAAGATTGTTGCGGCAACCACTTACGGAAAAGGCCCGCCATCCAATTGACGGCATGGCCGGTGTCGTCGAGTACCTCAGTCATCTCAACATTCGTTTCAACGATGGGGGCAAACATTCGGGCTTACGGAAGTTTCGTATTCAGATTCGTGACCCGTTCACTTTTGATACGGCTCCAGACTGGCTGATCGACGCCAAATCGAAATCAGACGATCTGGCAAAGGCCGTGCTTGATTTCACCAAGCGTCATGAAAAACGCCGCCTTCGGAAACATGCGACGAACGGCAACATCAACGGAATTGAGAACTTCCTCGACATCATGCGGGCAATGGTCCGACTTACCTACGTGTACTATCGCCGTGAAGATGTTCCCATCAAGCGGGGCCACGTCATCTCCGTCATTACACGGTGCATCAAATTGGCGACGAGCGGCGTAGAGGATGAAGACGATCCGTGGGATGGTTTCCTCTATTCAATGTGGGACAGCCTGGGCGGCGACGTGGAAACACTTCGGGACGTTCTGAATGAAACGGGCTACACAGCAGAAATTCGTGCAATTCTGCTGATCGCTCAAAAAGAGAGATTCATACCAAACGAAAAAGTGTATTCGGGCAAACCGCCCCAGCGACCACAACAAGTTCTTGTCGCCTGGGCGAATATGGCCCGCATTGCTCTCTCCGAGTGTGAGATCGACGAACCCACCGCCGAGGAGGTAGAGCGGGTGTTGGACTCGTATCGCATGTTTTCGGAAGACGAGATCGAGGCGATGGTTGCAGAACTATGACCTTCGACCTCTTCATCGGCATCGACTACTCCGGCAGAGAAACGCCGACATCACGGACGCCAGCACTTCAGGTTTACGCCGCTTTCGGTGATGAAGAGCCACGTCGAATCCTGTCGCCATCCTCGACAGACAAAATCTACAAGAACTGGTGTCGCAAAGAGATCGCCGAGTGGTTGATCGAACAGGCAGGAAAGAACATCACGTTCATCGCCGGGATCGACCACGGCTTCTCGTTCCCGATCACGTACTTTGAGCGATACGGCCTGAAGACTTGGAACGGTTTCCTCGACGACTTCTGCGAACACTGGCCCACGGATCGGGAACACACCTACGTTGATTTTATTCGTGAGCGTGATGAAGGCCCACCAGATCGCACTGGATCAAACAAGGATTTTCGGCTGACGGAGAAGTGGACCAGTTCGGCCAAGAGCGTCTTCCAGTTCGATGTTCAGGGCTCCGTTGCTAAGTCCACCCACGCCGGGATTCCGTGGCTGCGCCGCATCAGAAACGAAGTCGGCGACAAAGTACATTTCTGGCCTTTCGAGGGATGGGAAGTGCCTGATCACAAGTCGGTCGTCGCTGAAATCTACCCATCGATCTTTCGCAAACGGTATTCCAAAGATGATCGCAGTGCCGATCAGCAAGACGCCTACTCAGCCGCACGTTGGCTGACCGAGGTGGACGAGCGTGGGTTTCTGTCGAAATACTTCACTCCACCACTAACGGACCAAGAGCGAGAAATGTGCGATCTCGAAGGCTGGATACTTGGGATTTGCTAAGTGGAAGGATTATCTACATGGTCCTCCAGCAGGACGTTGACATCTTGCTGAGCTACTTGGTCTGGACCACCACCAAAACTTCCCTCTTAACAGAGTTCGGTAGCGTGGGCCATTAATCAATAGAGTAGTTCTTCCGAGTTTCGCTAGGCTCAACCCTCCAGAACACAGCCGCTTCCCTTAACCCCGATTCTCTCACTCAACTTGGTACAAACTTTGGGGGGTGACCAGGACTACGGTACTCCAGGAAACGACTTGACGTACTGGACCGTGAAATCCGGGAAAGAGTTGACAATTTGAATCTTGTAGTCCGGAAAGGAATTGACAATCTTCCATTTACCTGGCTTATCGGGGAATGATTTGACTACCTGAACCTTCAGATTAGGAAAGGAATTAACGATCTGTACCTTGTAGTCGGGAAATGAATCGACGAACATGATTTTTCCGTAGATCTTCGAGACGTCTACTTTCAGCTTGGCACGAGTCGCGAAGGGTGCTGCCGCAATGGTGGAGGATTCATCAGCAAACGAAACGTCTGTTTGGGCAACAGAACCACCAAACCACGCCACCAGAACAACTACCAAAACCAGTTTACGCATCGAGTTTCTCCCCGCAGAAAAAACACGTTATCTGTAAGTCACCAGTTTAACACCACAATCCCAGCCGACTGAACATATAAACCACCTTTAGCCCTTGCCAGCGCGGGCGGTCGTATGTGTTTTCTCCGCGTGCTCAACTCAATACTGTGATTTGCCCCATCCCATCTTGTGTGGACCTCTCAGAGGTACAGCTCACACATCATAACGTGCGAAACCGTGGGAAGCAGAATCTTGTGTTGTCGGGCGGGGATACACCGAAGGTAGATCCTCTTATCGACGCGGGCAGTGGCTCAGTTCAGGAGAAGGAGAAAGCCTGGCTCAGCGAGATCATCGAACAGCTCAATACACTGTTCGGCAGTGATACAACCGAGGGAGATCAACTGTCGTATGCCACTGCGGTTGCGGAAAAGACACTCGAATCCGAGGTCTTGCAGAAGCAGGCAGCCAACAACTCCAAAGAGCAG
>Ga0310123_10000725_pt1 | contig 28978 bp, 23 predicted proteins | sample CB6_AW_1057_MG_FD_203505 | JGI IMG/M metagenome (GOLD analysis project Ga0310123, IMG submission 203505) | Marine microbial communities from Western Arctic Ocean, Canada - CB6_AW_1057 | ecosystem: Environmental > Aquatic > Marine > Oceanic | place: Canada: Western Arctic Ocean | collected... | reverse complement strand
CTCGATTCCCCCCGGCTTCCGCATCTTCACGCTTGATGACCCGTCCGACTCGGTCGAAGTCGACGCGATCGGGTGGTCATCCCGAGTCGTCCGTCTTGGAGCCGTCACCTTTCCGGCCGTGGACGAGTGAGCCGCGAGCTGGCTTGGAACTCGGATCGGGTGTCGCCGAAAGCGAGCAGAAGGGGTCAGGCTCCGCCTGCGGCGGTGTCGGACTCCAATCGGCGGAGGTCTTTGGGTAGGGGGAAGTGGACGTGTTCCTGGCGGACGGTGACTTCGTTGATGGTGGCGTTGTGGTGTGTCTTGAGGTGGATCAGGCACTCGTCGACGACATCTTCGGGCGCGCTGGCTCCCGCGGTGACGACCACGTGTTCGACCCCCTCGTGCCAGCCCTCGGGGAGTTCGCTGACCGAATCGACCAGGTAGGCTCGACCGGTCTGCTCCTTGCCCAGTTCAGCCAGCCGCAGGCTGTTGGAACTGTTCTGGCTACCGAGCACGATGACGACGTCGGCGGATTCGGCGAGCTGCTTGACGGCGTCCTGCCGGTTGGTCGTCGCGTAGCAGATGTCTTCCTTGGGGGGTGAGGCGATGTCGGGGAAGCGTTGTTCGAGCCGCCCAATGATCGCCGCGGCTTCGTCCACCGAGAGCGTTGTCTGGGTCAGGAAGGCGATCTGTTGATCGGGTGAAAACGGAAGCGAGTCGACCTCTGCGGGGGTCTCGACCAGCGTGATGCTGCTGGGAGCTTCGCCCATCGTCCCCACCACCTCGTCGTGTCCCTCGTGACCGATCAGCACGATGTGGTATCCGTCGCGAGCGAACCTCAGGGCCTCCATGTGCACCTTGGTTACCAGCGGGCAGGTGGCATCGATCGTCTGCAGTCGACGTCCGGCGGCGACCTGGCGGATTTCCGGGGAGACGCCGTGGGCCGAGAACAACAGGATCGAACCCTCGGGAACCTGCTCGACGTGGTCGACAAACGTGACGCCCTGGTCCGTGAAGCGGTCGACCACGTGCCGGTTGTGGACGATTTCGTGGTAGACGTAGATGTCGGGACCGAAGATGCGGATCGCCTCGTCGAGGCACTCGATGGCCATGTTGACGCCGGCACAGAATCCGCGGGGATTGGCCAGTGTGACTTGCATGGACGTGTAGCCGGATTCGTGAGAATTTGGAGCGTGCCGCGTTGGTCTCTAAATTCTTACGAATTCAGCTACGGGGGACAACGGGGGGTCAGCGGCGGCTGACGAGTCGGCGGCGGTACTCGGTGAACTTGACGCGGCGGAGCATCCCCCTGGTTCTCAGAAGTTCCCAGTGGTGGATGTCGTCTCGATCCTTGCCGGTCAGTTTCCAGTGATACTGGTGCTCGGCGCGGAGATGGAAGCCGCCGGACGAGTTGTCTCGGAGTTCCACCCTCAGCGGCAACAGCTTGTGGGTCTTGAGCGCCTGGTTGAGTCTCATGCGGGGAGCGGGGAACAGGGCTCGGGGGTGTAGCAGGTAGTTGAGCTTGGCGGTCCAATCGGCGAATTCGAGGTAGCGGCGGCGGGCGGCGTTGAATGCGAGCCGATCGATGCTGGCGGTACCCGGCGTGCTGGTGCAGTTGACGCGGTAGCGGAAGCTGCGGCCGGGCAGCAGCAGTGTCGCCGAGCCGGGGTCGAACTGTTCGCTGAAGCCGGGATCGAGTTGTCCCAGCAGCGGTGCCGCAGCCGCTAGCGACCGGGCGTCTCCCTTGCCCTGCAACTCGGCAATGTACTCCCGCGTGGCCACTTCCGCCTTCTTCAGTGACTTCTCGATCTCCTCGAAACTCAACTCGGTCGTCAGTCGCCGCGGCCCATTGACGATCACGAATCGTCGGCGTGAGGGTTCGAAGATGGTCACCTCGCCGGCCGAGTGGATCGTGTCGTAGGCGGTGCCCGACTGGAACAGCGTCAGGCTGCGGACGATCACTTCGGGAGCCGTCTTGGGGGTGGCGCCGGCGATGTTGAACACCTTGGTGTAGACGCCGAATTCCTGGGCACTGGCCGGTGCGGCGAAGATCGCGATCAGGGCGAAGGCCGGAGCGAGAGGACGGTGCATGGTGTCGGGACTTGCTGACTAGGAGGGAAGGGCGACGGCCTGGCCACCGTGGGTTTCGCTTTCGAGTGCCGCCTCGATAAAGCCAACCACTTCGAGTGCGTCGTCGGGCGAGACCGGCGGTGGTGAGTTGCCCGCGAGGGTCTCGACGATGTGCTGGCAGAGATTGCGGTAGGCGAAGCGGGTGGAGGTGTTCTGTTGGATCACGCCGTGCTCGCACCAGGCGGTGAACCCGTAGGCGGTGCCTCCGGCCCGGCCACCTCGGACCAGCCCCAGTCGTCCGTCGTGCCAGGTTCCCACCACCACCTCGGCGTCGTCTCCATGATGAGCCATGACACTCTGGCAACCGGGTCCCATCACTGCGAAGAGCACCTCCACGGGGTGGATCCCGTAATGAAACAGCCCCGGGTTACCCTCGGCCCGCCAGGCCGGTCCGAAGCTGACGGCTCCGTGGACCGCTCCGTAGTCCCGGTCCCGGTTCTCGCAGAAGTCGATCACTTCCTGGCAGAACCTCATGGCCGATCCCGAAAAGAACGGCACGTCGGCCTCACCGGCCAGCCGGAACATCTCCCGCGCATCGTCGAAGCGGCAGGCCATGGGCTTGTCGACAAACACGGGCAGTCCCGCCTCCAGAAATGGTCGGGATCGTTCCAGGTGGGGTGTGCCCGAGAGCGAGAGCACGAGTGCGGCGTCGATGCGGCCGATCATCTGCATCGGGTCCTCGACCAGTTCGACGTCGAGTGCTTCGATTTCGGGCTGAAACCCCTCGATCCGCTCGGGCGCCATCTCCGAAGTCCCCGGCCACCCCAGCACGACTCGAGCCCCCTCGACACGCTGGTCCGGCGGCACACCGATTCCGTTGATGCGTCGAGTGAACTCGACGCAATGCGAACTGTCGAAGTCGACGATGCCGAGGCGGAGCATAGGATTGGCAGCGGGGGGTTGTAGGCGCACGGCGGGTCTGGCCGGCGAGCCGAATGGGACGGGCCGCCGCGTGGTCGCGGTCTGTGTTGGTCGCTGGGTGTGAGTCGAGAGAGAAGCACGTTGTCTGAAACGACGTGCGGCGCGGGAGAATAGTATTCGGTGGTGGGGCGACGCAACGGCAATGCTCGGTTGGCAGTCCGGGTGTGGGCCGGTAGAACTGTCGGGACGATGAAAGCCGTACAGATGACAGGCTTCGGTGAACCGGCCGAGGTATTGCAAGTCGTGGAGTGCGAGAATCCTGTACCACGACCGGGCCAGGTTCGGGTCCGGATGCTGGCCAGCCCGATCAACCCCTCGGACGTGATGACGATCCGGGGTACCTACGGTCGCCAGCCGAGCCTGCCGTTCACGCCCGGGTACGAGGGGGTGGGTGTGGTCGAGGAGAGTGGTGGTGGGCTGTTGGGGGCGTTGCGACGCAACAAGCGGGTCGTCGTGCTCAACTCGATCACCGGCAACTGGGCCGAGCAGGCGGTGGTATCGGCCAAGCAGGTGATTCCCGTCCCCAAGTCGCTGTCGGTGGAACAGGCGGCGACGTTCTTCATCAACCCGGTCACCGCCTACGTGATGGTCGAGCGGGTGCTCGAGGTCCCTTCCGGAGGCTGGTTGCTGCAGACGGCCGCCGGCAGCCAGTTGGGGCGGATGGTGATCCGGCTCGGTCGCCGGCTGGGATTCCGCACGATCAACATCGTCCGTCGCGACGAGCAGGTCGCCGAGCTCGCCGCCCTGGGCGGCGATCACGTGTTTTCGTTCCGGGCCGGAGAGCAGCCGGTCGAGGAACTGGCCGGTCTGGTCGAAGAGATCACCGGGGGTGGCGTGGAATTTGCGATCGACGCGGTCGGAGGTCCACTGGGGTCGGCTGTGGTGGGGTGCCTGGGCCGTGGTGGACGAATGCTCTGCTACGGGACCCTGGATGAGCGACCACTGGAGATCCCGCCCCGGGTACTGATGTCAAACGACGCGTCGGTCGAGGGCTTTTGGTTGGGGCCGTGGATGGCAGGCCAGGGGGTGCTCTTCAAGCTGAAACTGATCAAGACTGTCGCCGGACTGGTCAGCGACGGAGTGCTGAAGTCGGAGATCGGCGAGACGTTTTCTCTGGATCGGGTGGTCGAGGCGGTGGCGGCCTCGGAGACGACCGGCCGGGCCGGCAAGGTCGTGCTGGAGATCGGACCGTAGCCGAATTCGCAAGAATTCAGTTGCGGGACCCCGGCGTTCCCAGCACTCCGACCTCGGGGCTGGAGGCTGTGGCGTAGAGTTTCCTGGGGATGCGTCCGGCCAGGAATGCAGCCCGGCCGGCCTGGCAGGCGTGTCGCATGGCGTGAGCCATCAGCAGCGGGTCATCGGCGGAGGCGATGCCGGTATTGAGCAGCACTCCGTCGCAGCCCAGTTCCATGGCGACGGCCACGTCGCTGGCGGTGCCGACCCCGGCGTCGACGATCACCGGGTAGTCGGGGTCGTCTTCCTTGAGGTATTCCAGGCAGATGCGGATGTTGTTGGGGTTGAGCAGTCCCTGTCCGCTGCCGATCGGGCTGCCGGCGGGCATCACAGAGGTGGCTCCGGCCTCCTTGAGTCGCTTGGCCGCGATCGGGTCATCGGAGCTGTAGCACAGCACCTGGAATCCGTCGTCGACGAGTTGTCGTGTGGCTTCGAGTGTTGCCAGGGGGTCGGGAAGCAGGGTGCGGGTATCTCCGAGCACTTCGAGCTTGACCCAATCGGCTCCGGGGTTGTCGAGCCCTTCGAGGATTTCGCGACCGAGCCGGGCGACGCGGACGGCGTCTTCGGCGGTGAAGCAGCCGGCGGTATTGGGCAGGATGGTGTAGTGCGAGAGGTCGATGAAGTCGAGGATATTTCGGCCATCGGAGTCGACGAGCCGTTCGCGTCGGATCGCCACCGTGACCACCTCCGCACCACTCGCCTCCAGGCACTCCTGCATCAGCTCGTACGAGTTGTACTTGCCGGTGCCGACGACGAGTCGTCCCTTGAGTTCGTGTGTGCCGAAGACCAGCGGAGAATCGAGCGTGGGGTCGGCCGTACTCGAGTGAGTCCCTGTGTTCAGGGAGTCGGGTGTTTCGGAAACGCTCATCCGTTCTGGTTCCCTTCTTGTCCCCCGATGGGGGAGATCCGTCGTAATCTAGCCGCCACCCACGAGCGTGACGATTTCGAGTTCGTCGCCTTCCTCGAGCACGCAGTCGGCATGTTCCCGCCTGGGGACCAGTTCGCGATTGCGTTCGACCGCCAGGTATCTGGGTTCGAGTCCGAGTCGGTCGATCAACCCGGCCACCGTCGCCCCGGTCTCGACCTCACGCGGCTCTTGGTTGACGTAGACCTGCATGTCGAGCAGGAGTGTACGGGTGGCTCTGGCGGACCGTCAAGGAAGTGGATTCGGATCCGGGGACCGAGGTCCGATCCGAGCCGGCCGACTGGCATGGCATTGGATCGGGGCTTTGCGGCACAATGGGGTCGGTAGTGGAGTGGGTCGGGAGGAGAGCGGCGAGATGGGGGAGCGTGGATTGACGCTGCTGCTGCTGGCGATCGCGGTGCTGTTGCCCGCCGAGGGCCTGTTGGCCCAGCCTCGGGCCTCGTCTTTGGCCCAGCCCTCAGCTCCGCCTCCGCCCCCGCTGCCTCGCACGATCCTGCCGGCTCCGCGACCGGTGATTGAGTTGATTGCCGAGTTGTCGGCATCGAGTTTTGCGAGGCGGCAGCGGGCGACTCGGGAGTTGTATCGCGTGGGGGCTCCGGCGGCGGTGCCCCTGGGCCGTGCCGCCCGCGGCGAGAATCTCGAAGTGGCCGCCCGGGCCGTGGGGGTCCTGGCGCGGATGTACACGGCACGGGATCTTCGGGTGGTCGCTGCGAGCGAGGATGTGCTGGAGGGGCTCTCAGAGAGTGGTCCCCGGAGGGTGGCTCGGCGAGCCCGCAAGGTCCTCGATTCACACGTCGAACTCCGCCAACGCCGCGCGGTGGAGCAGGTGCGGCGGCTGGGCGGGATCTTCAAGGACGCCCAGGACAACGTCATCGACCCCAACAACCCCAGCGTGCTGGGTCAGCGCATCGACGTCCTGCAACTGGGCAAGGGCTGGAAGGGGGGGGACTCGGGTCTGAAATTCGTCCGCCGGCTGCCTCGACTGAGATCCCTGATGGTCATCGATGGGGCCAACGCCTCGGACAAGGCACTCATGGAGCTGACCGCCGCGGTGCCGTTGCTCAACGTGATACGTCGCGGCCGGGCGCTGTTGGGAGTCAAGGGGTTCTCGTCTCCATGCCGGATCCAGGAGGTCCGTCCCGGGCTGGCCGCTCATCGGGCCGGGATCAGGGTGGGCGACGTGATCGTGACCTTCAACGGCAAGATGATCGCCGACTTCCAGCAACTGGTTGTCCTGATCAAGCGGCACCGCCCTGGAGACAAGGTGCCGCTGACGGTACAGCGGGAAATCGACGGCCAGAAGAAGATAATCGCCCTGACCGTGAAGCTCGATTCGTGGGAAGCCGCCGCTACGATTCGGCCACCGGTCAAGCTGAAGAAGCAGAACAAGAAGAAGAAGTAGTCGGCCTGCCCGGGCTCGGCAGTGTCACCACGGCGGTCGGCCGCGGATCACTCGGTGGCGGCCAGAGCCCGGTGCAGCGTGCGGGCCGCCGTCTCGGGGTCCTCGGCTCCACACACCGCCGCACCCACTGCCACGCGGGTCGCTCCCGCGGCGGTGACCTGCTCGAGATTCTCGCCCGAGATGCCTCCGATGGCGTACCACGGCAGAGTGATCTCCGCCGCGACGGCGGTGACGAATTCGAGTCCGGCGAGTGAGTCGAAGGACTTGGTCTGTGAGTCGAAGACCGGCCCGACACCCAGGTAATCGGCTCCGTCGAGCACCGCCTGGCGGGCCTGTTGGATCGAGTGGGTGGAGACTCCGACCAGTCGCCCGGGCCCGACAATCCGCCTGACGCTGCGGACGTCGAGTTCGTCCTGACCGACATGGACCCCGTCGGCGTCGGCCAGCAGGGCCAGGTCGGGCCGGTCGTTCATCACGAACAGCACTCCTGCGTCTCGTGTCCAGCGTCGGACTCGACGGGCCAATTCCAGCAGAGCCGCGTCCTCGAGCGACTTCTCTCTCAGCTGGACGACTCCGACCCCTCCGGCCGCCGCAGCCCGGATTGCCGGCCCGATGCCTCGCTGGCAGCCGGATTCTCCGGCGAGCAGATAGAGGATACGTCCGTCGAGTCTGCGGCGTGCCTCGAGTGTCCCGGCGAGTGCCTTGTGGAGGGTGTAGAGGTCGTAGCGGGTCTGTTCGAAGAGTGCCGCGGCGGAGGGGGCCTTGCCGGGCAGCGGGTCGGCCTGGAGCTTGGCGAGCTCCTCGAGAGTTCTCAACGATTCCTGGACCCGCGAGAGGTTGGCATCGAGTACGTCGCGCATCGAGCCCCTCTGGTGTTCTCGTTCGGTGGTGAGCGTGGTACCGACGTCAGTGGTCGTGTCGCGGGCGGCCAGGAAGCGGCCGTCATCGAGAGGTTTTAGTGCTGCGGCGAGGTTGTGGCGGAGTTGTTTGAGCAGGCTGGTGAGGTGTGCGTCGTCGAGCACGAAGCGGGCGATGTCCTCGACAACCCGCAGACCTTCGCGGGCCCGGTTGGCCGAGGCATCCATCATGCGGAGCGTGTCGGTGGCCGAACCGGGGGTCGGCAGCGGTTCGAGAGTCTCGTCGGTTTCCAGCGGACTCGTTTCGAGCCCCGCTGCCGCCTCGACCACCGGTGCCAGCGATTCGGGGCGGAGGTCGTATTCTGCCAGCACCTCTGCGATCGTCTCGTCGACCTGTGCCAACCCAAACAGCAGGTGCTCGGTCCCGACTTCTCCCACTCGCCCGGCCAGCCCGGCGGCTTCGCGGAGCACGACGTCGAGGCCGTTGGGGGTCGGGTCGTCTGAGGGAGCGGGGCGTGGGAGTCGTTGTTCGAGGGTCTGGGGGTCGAGTCCTCCGGCGGCGAGGATTTCGCTGGCCCGGGATTCCTGGTCAACCAGTGCCCAGAACAGTTCTCGAGGCTGGCCCGGTCGGCTGTCGTGCTTGATAGCCGCGAGTGCTCGCGAGGCCGACTCGGTCCATTCGCCCGGGATCATCGCAGGTTTCTCCCGTCCTCGTCGCGGGACCGTGGGTGGGCATCTTGCCACCGCGGTGGGCGAGAACTAGAATTCCGATGCATTGTAGCGGTTGTGTCGGCCGGCAAGGAGACGGGAGACGGATCTCCTTGTTGAGGGGCCCTGCTGCCGGCGTCGTTTGTGGACTACAATTGCGCAGGACATCCTGTCGAGGACGGAGAGGGAGTGATGTACGAGCGATTCACCGATCGGGCCCGGAAGGTGATGCAGCTGGCCAACCAGGAGGCTCAGCGGTTCAACCACGAGTACATCGGGACCGAGCACGTGCTGCTGGGGTTGGTCAAGGAAGGCTCCGGCGTCGCGGCCAACGTTTTGAAGAACCTCGACGTGGACCTCCGCAAGATCCGTCTCGAGGTCGAGAAGATCGTGCAGTCGGGACCCGACATGGTCACGATGGGCAAGCTGCCCCAGACGCCTCGGGCCAAGAAAGTCATCGAGTACGCTCTCGAAGAAGCCAAGAATCTCAACCACAACTACGTCGGCACCGAGCACCTGCTGCTGGGGCTGTTGCGTGAGCAGGAGGGAGTGGCGGCCCAGGTGCTGATGAACCTGGGTCTGAAGCTGGAGGACGTCCGCGAGGAGGTACTCAACCTGCTGGGGCATGGGTTGGAAGGTGCCGAGACGAGCGAGCGGGCGAGCGGGTCGTCGAAGTCGGGCAAGAGCAAGACACCGGCCCTGGACAGTTTCGGCCGCGACCTGACCGAGCTGGCTCGACAGAACAAGCTCGACCCGGTGATCGGTCGCGAGGACGAGATCGAGCGGGTGATCCAGATCCTCAGCCGACGCCAGAAGAACAACCCGGTTCTTTTGGGCGAGGCGGGCGTGGGCAAGACGGCGATCGTCGAGGGTTTTGCCCAGATGGTCATCGACGGCACCGTGCCGGACCTGTTGCGTGAGCGTCGGATCGTGGTGCTCGATCTGGCCATGATGGTCGCCGGCACCAAGTACCGCGGCCAGTTCGAGGAACGGATCAAGGCGGTGATGAACGAGGTCCGTCGGGCCAAGAACACGATCCTGTTCATCGACGAGCTGCACACCCTGGTCGGAGCCGGTGGTGCCGAGGGTGCCATCGACGCCTCCAACGTGCTTAAGCCGGCACTTTCACGAGGCGAACTGCAGTGCATCGGTGCCACCACGCTGGATGAATACCGCAAGTACATCGAAAAGGACGGGGCCCTGGAGCGGAGATTCCAGACCGTGCTGGTCGAACCGCCCACGGAAAAGCAGACCGTCGAGATTCTCAAGGGGCTGAGGGGTCGGTACGAGGAACACCACCGGGTGCAGATCACCGACGACGCGCTCGAATCGGCCGTCGAACTCTCGAGCCGCTACATCACCGGCCGCTGCCTGCCGGATAAGGCGATCGACGTGATCGACGAGTCGGGTGCCCGGATCCGGCTGAAGTCGATGGTCCGGCCGCCGGATTTGAAGGAACTCGAGGAGGAGACCGAACGGCTGAATGGGGCCAAGGAAGAGGCGGTCGCCAACCAGGACTTCGAGAAGGCCGCCAACCTCCGCGACCAGGCCGACAAGCTGAAGAAGAAGCGGGAACAGCTGACTCAGGAATGGCGTGAGAAGAGCGAGCAGACCGACGGGGTGGTCGATGCGGAAGTGATCGCCGAGGTCGTCGCCAAGATGACCGGGATTCCGCTGACGCGGCTCTCGAGCGAGGACGCCGTGAGGCTGCTGAAGATGGAGGACGAACTGCACACTCGAGTGATCAGCCAGCACGAGGCGATCAAGCAGATCTCGAAGGCCGTCCGCCGCAGTCGCAGCGGGCTGAAGGATCCCAAGCGGCCCACCGGGGTCTTCCTGTTCGCCGGACCCACAGGTGTCGGCAAGACGCTGCTCGCCAAGACACTCGCCGAGTTCATGTTCGGAGACCAGGACGCGCTGATCCAGATCGACATGAGCGAGTACATGGAGAAGCACAACGTCAGCCGGCTGATCGGGGCGCCACCGGGCTATGTCGGCTACGAAGAGGGTGGACAGCTGACCGAGAAGATCCGGCGGAGACCCTATGCCGTCGTGCTGCTCGATGAAATCGAGAAGGCGCACCTGGATGTCTACAACATGCTGTTGCAGATCATGGAGGAGGGGCACCTGACCGACAGCTTCGGTCGCAAGGTCGACTTCAAGAACGTCGTGCTGATCATGACCACCAACGCCGGAGCCAGCACCATCCTCTCGGAGCCCTTCGGGTTTGGGAAGAAGGATGATGACACCAGCTACGAGAAGATGAAGGAACGGCTGACCCAGGAAATCGAGCGGTTCTTCAAGCCCGAGTTCCTCGGTCGGCTCGACGAGGTTGTGGTCTTCCGACAGCTCACCCGAGACGATCTCAAGGAAATCGTCGATATCGAACTGTCCAAGGTCTATGAACGGCTCGCCGATCGGGGGCTGGCACTGGAGCTGACCGACGAGGCACGTGAGTTCCTGATCGACAAGGGCGGTGATCTCGACTACGGCGCCCGGCCACTGCGTCGGAGTATCGAGAGCTGTATCGAAGATCCTCTCTCCGAAGAAATCCTCCGCGGTGCCTTCGAAGGGCACAACCGGATTGCCGTCAGCGTCAAGGAAGTCGGCGACCAGAAACAACTCGACTTCGAAGGGTCGATGGTCGAGGTTGAAGTCGACGCCGAGGCCGAGGACGAGGACGAAGAACTGGCCGCGGTGGGGTCGGGTGAGCCGGGTGAGCCGGGCGAGACGGGTGAGCCGGGTGAGTCGACCGAGGGGGACGGGGACGAGTAGCCTCGAGGCAGACATGCTGCCCCGGATACTGGAACCGGAGCACGCCAGGCAGCTGTTTCACCAGTCGCTGCACGCCGCACTCAACCTGCCCGAAGCCCGGCAGCTGGTCGAAGCGTGCGGCGGCCGGCCCGAGTTCGTGTTCGCCAGCTCGGACCGGCACTGGACAATCTGCGGCCGCTGGCCGAATCGCTAGCGGTTACTCATATTCTGTATGCTGCGCAGAATACCGATTCTTCGTAATCGTGAGTTTCTGGTCCAAATTGCTTCAGTTCGCCAATCGGAAAGGTCGATCTTGGAAGTCCGGGCGGGACCACGGCCTAGAATGCGAGCATGCGGTCCTGAAGTGATCAGGGTATGAAACGGGGAGAGCGACAGATGGGTCGGGACGTCGAGTCGAGTGGTTTGGGTTGGGTTGATCGTGGTTCGAGTCGTGTCGAGTCGGCATTGGTGCGATTATTCCGGGTCACGTCGACCCAGTTGGAAGGCGAGTTGGAAGGCGGGATGGACGTTGCGGGAGCTTTGTCTGAGTGGCACGACCGCCTCGAGGGTCAGCGGTCGCGGATTGCACGTCGGCTGTCTCTGATCGACGCCCAGTTGGGGCTCTCGGAGACTCATCCGGTGCTGTCGGTGGTTGCCGCGCGTTAGCCGTCGGGGTTGCTGGCAGGTGCGGGCCGTTGCGGTGTACAACACCGTGATGGTCCGCATGATCTCCCTCGGCGTGCTGCTGATCCTGATCATCTTCCTGGGCATCACGTTCTACCAGGTGGTGGCACCGTTTCTGCTGCCGCTATTCCTGGCCGGCGTGGTGGCGATGCTCTGCCGCCCGCTGCACGAGCGGATCCAGCGTCGATTGCCCGGTCGGCCTCGCCTGGCCTCGGGCCTGACGACCGGATCGGTGCTGGTGATCATCCTGGTGCCGTTGCTGGTGGGTGTGCTGGTTGCGACTCTGCAGTTGTATTCGGTGGCGCGCGAGGCGATCGGGAGTGCCGACTGGGATGAGCAGTTGGGTCGGATCAGTCGCGTGGCGGCCGACTGGGGTCTGATCGAGGAGGTATCGGGCCAGGACGAGGCCGCGTTGAAGCAGGACCTGGCCGATGCGATGCGTGGCCTGGCCGACCGCAGTGCCGGGATTGCGACAAAGACACTGGGCCGATGGGTCGGCAGCCTGATCGGCATGACGGTCGGCGTAGCGATGTTTGGCATTGCGTTGTACTACTTCCTGGCCGACGGCCCGGCGCTATTGGCCGGAGCCCGCCGCCTGATTCCGGTCAAGGACGACTACCAGCAGCGGTTGCTCACCGAATTCGAGACGGTGGTCCGCAGCGTGGTCTCGGCCACCCTGTTGGCCGCGGTGGTCCAGGGCGCGTTGACCGCCGTGGCACTCTGGATCGTCGGAGCGGTCTTCGACTCGGACCTCTTACGACACTTCTTCCTGTTCTTCATCGTCTCGACTCTCACCTCCCTGGTCCCGGTCACCGGAGCCTGGCTGGTCTGGGGGCCGGTGGCCGTCTGGTTGGGGCTCGACGGCCACGTGGAAGGTGCGATCATCCTGACTCTATTCGGAGTCGGCGTGATCGGGACTCTCGACAACGTGATCCGCATTCACGTGCTCCAGAGTGACACCCAACTGCACCCTCTGCTGGCCTTCGTCAGCGTGCTGGGGGGAGTGCACGCGATGGGGCTGTGGGGGGTGTTCATCGGTCCGATCGTCGCCTGTTGCCTGCACGCACTGGTCGGGATCTTCAACACCGAACTCGGGCGGTTTTCTCCGGAGACCGAAGGTCAGTCCGAGCCACCTGCCGAGCCACCTGCCGAGTCACCTGCCGAGTCACCTGCCGAGTCACCTGCCGAGTCACCTGCCGAGTCACCTGAGGAGCCCACCTCCGGCGACGGGTGAAATCGTCGCGGGGCGTGGATATGCTGAGTCATCCACTCACTTCCAGCCTTCGCCACGAGACCGACCGCCATGACTTTCAGTTCCGCCGACGGTTCATCCCGCATCCCCAGCCCGATCCGATCGGTCATCACACCGCTGCTGGTCGCTTTGGTCTTCGCGTTCGCCGGGGGTTCGACTCTGCCGGCGGCCGACCAGGATGGTCATCTGGACATCTACTTCATCGATGTCGAGGGGGGCGCCTGCACTCTGTTTGTTTCGCCGTCGGGTGAGTCACTGATGATCGATTCGGGTTACCCGGACAACAACGGCCGCGACCTGAAGCGGATCCTGCACGTGGTGCGAGACGTGGCGGGCCTGAAGCAGATCGACCATGCCGCGGTGACTCACTGGCACCGCGACCATTACGGCAACCACGCGGCGCTTTCGACGAAGATCAAGATCAAGAACTTCTGGGACCGTGGGATCCCGGACGCCCTGTCCGAGGACCAGCAGTTCGAGGCCCGCGTGGCCGACTACCGTTCGGCCTCGCAGAACCGTTCGAAGGCGTTGAAGGCCGGAGACAGCCTGCCGATGCGGTCGGGCAAGACGCCGTATTCGATCAAGATCGTCACGGCCAGTCGCAAGGTGATCCCCAACACGGGCAAGCCGAACAAGTTTGCGAAGTTGCACAAGCCCCAGGCCGAGGACAAGTCGGACAACGCCGCGAGTCTCAGCTTCCTGCTCAGTTTCGGAAAGTTCCGTTTCCTGTGCTGCGGCGACCTGACGTGGAACATCGAGGCGAAGCTGATGACTCCGAACAACCCGATCGGCAAGGTCGACATGTTCATGGTGACTCACCACGGTTTGCCTTCGAGCAACAACCCGGTGCTGGTCAATGCGATCGCTCCGCGGGTGGCGGTGATGTGCAACGGCCCGACCAAGGGGGGATCGGCGAGCGTGCTGAAGACGTTACGGGAGTGCAAGTCGTTGCAGGCGCTCTACCAGCTCCACCGCAACGTCAAGCTCGACCCCAAGCTGCAGGCTCCCGCCGGGTACATCGCCAACGGAGGTCAGACCGAGGGTTGCGAGGGGATCTGGGTCAAGGCTCGGGTGGCTCCGGGTGGCAGAAGCTACACGGTGCAGATCGGCCCCGAGGGCCAGCCGCGTCGTTACAGGTCTCGCTAGAGAACTCCCAGACACTCGTCTTGGCCTTTGTGGCTGGATGACTAGAATGCGGTCCCTCGATCGTGTTCCCGGAGTCAACTGTGGTGTTCAAGTGGTTTGGGCGGTTCCGTGAATCGCTGCGCTCTCGCCTGGCGTTTGCCGCCGGCTGGACGATTGGTTGGATGCTCCGCTGCCTGTTTCTGACTCAGCGGCTGAAGGTCGTGGCCTTCTGCGAGGGTGTGAATCCTCACAACAGGAACCTCGACCAGCGGTACCTGTATTGCGGTTGGCACGAGCAGTTGCTGTTCGGCGGTTGCGCGGGTCGCAGCTACGATCTCTCGGCCATGGTCAGCCAGCATCGCGACGGGGCGTTGGTGGCGGGCGCATTTGCGGCGATGGGGATGGCGATCGTGCGTGGTTCGTCGTCACGGGGCGGCACCCAGGCGTTGCGGCAGGCGATCGAGATCACTCAGACGCTGCACATGGCGATCACTCCGGACGGTCCTCGAGGTCCCCGCCGGGAACTCAAGGAGGGTGTCGTCTACCTGGCGTCTCGGGCCGGCGTGTCGATTGTGCCGGTGGCCTGTGCGTCGAATCACACGTTCCTGATCCGCGGCAGCTGGACCGACATGATCGTGCCGCTACCGTTTGGACGGACCTGGATGCTTTACGGCGAGCCAATCCACGTGCCGCCGAAGATCCGTCGAGAAGAACTCGCCGAGTACACTCGAGAGGTTCAGCAGGCAGTTGACGATCTCAACGACCGTGCGGTGGAGCTGTCCGGCGTGCCGATGCCGCCGTTGACGGTGCCCTCCGAGGACGTCTCGGATGCTCAACAGCCCGACGACCAGATGACTCGTGCTGCCTAGTCTGACCCTGGCGGCCTGCAGCGGCCTAGTCGTCGGCGGTGATATTGAGCGTGAAGATGTTGAAGCGGGATTCGGGCTGAATATCGATCGCGAGCATCGTGGTTTCCAGCGACTTGTAGTCCTCGGGAATCTCGACGCCTCCGGTTCCGCCATCGGCCAGCACGGTCACGCGGTGGCGTCCGACCGGTGCCCCGGGTCGACCGTCGGTCGAGAGCTGAAATTTTCCGAGCGCATCGATGGAGCCGATCGAGCTCGATTCGTCGCTGGTGGCATTGTCGCGGCGTGTGAGGACTTTGCCGGAGGTCAGCGCTTGTCCGTTGACACGAATCGAACCCCGGCAGGAGACCAATCCGGTCGCCTCCTCCGGCAGGCTGCTCACCCAGCCGATCACGATCAAGGGAACAGCCACCACGATCACCGCGACGAGGACCAGCAATCGACCGTGGCTGGGACTGCGGAACCTCATGTCCTGGGTATCGGCGGGTGAGAGATTCATTCCTGGGTCTGCCCGGATGTGTCGTTGGGTGTGATGATGACAGATCCTCCGGGCTGCCGCACCCGGTGGGACGCGGTTTGCGGGCTTCTTGGCCGGTAGACTACAGTCGAGTGACGGAGTGGTACTCGCAGTCGTCCGGGGAGTCGTCCAGGGAGTCGAGTCAGGAGTCGAGTTGCCGATGAGTGACGGGTTGGAACGCTACAGTCGCCAGATGCTGGTGGCGGGCATTGGCGAGGAGGGCCAGCGTCGGTTGCTTGCCAGTCGGGTGCTGATCTGTGGTTGCGGCGCATTGGGCAGCGTGCTGGCCGACAGCCTGGCCCGTGCCGGTGTCGGGTTCCTGCGGATAGTCGACCGCGACTTCGTCGAACTCTCAAACCTCCAGCGCCAGGTCCTCTTCGACGAAGACGACGTGGCCAACCGGGTCCCCAAGGCGATTGCCGCCGCCGAAAAACTCGCCCGGATCAACTCCGGCATCGAGCTCGACCCGATCGTCGCCGACATCGATCACACCAACATCCTGAAGTATTTCGAGGGCATCGACCTGGTTGTGGACGGCACCGACAACTTCGAGGTCCGCTTTCTGGTCAACGACGCGGCGCTGGAGACTTCCACCCCGTGGGTCTACGGGGGCTGCGTGGGGAGTCACGGTCAGACGATGGCGATCTTTCCGGGTGAATCGGCCTGTCTGAGGTGTCTGATTGAAGACGTTCCGCCACCGGGGTCGGCCGAGACGTGCGACACGGCCGGGGTGCTCGGAGCGGCGATCAACGTGGTGGCCTCGCTGCAGAGCGTGGCGGCGTTGAAGATTCTCATCGGACGCGGCGAAGAGGTCGAGCGTGTGCTGAGTGTCGTTGATGTCTGGGACGGGACGTTCCGCCAGTTGGGGATGGGAGATCTCCGCGAGCGGGCGGGGTGTCCGGCGTGTGTCGACGGCGAGCGACCCTGGCTGCGGGGTGAACGGGGTACCGAAACCACGGTGTTGTGCGGCCGCAACGCCGTCCAGGTCGCACCTCCCCCCGGACTCTCGCTCTCGCTGGAAGAACTCGCCGGGCGGCTCGAGGGGACCGGTGAGGTGACGTCCAACCCGTACCTGTTGAGGCTGGTGCTCGCTGAGCCTCAAATGGACCTGACAGTGTTTGCCGATGGACGGGCGATCATCAAGGGGACCCAGGACCTGGGAGTGGCCCGGTCGCTGTACGCACGATACGTCGGGAACTGATGGGGTCACCGACGCATTGCCTGCGGGACGGGACAGACTGATGGACGGATTCGGCCTGCGACTGCCGACGATCCAGAACTGGAGCTGCCACAGTTGCGGCGAGTGCTGCAGGCGGCACGTGGTGGAGATCACCGAAGCAGAGCGGCAGACGATCCTCGAGCAGGGGTGGAAAGACGACGACGAATTCACCGAGGGGACTCCGGTTTTGGTCCGCGACCTCGGCCCGTTCTGGAACCGCCGCTGGCGACTGGGCCAGAAGCCCGACGGGGCCTGCGTGTTCCTGGACGAGGCGGGCCTGTGCCGGATTCATGCCAAGTACGGTGAACCGACCAAGCCTCTGGCCTGCCGAGTCTATCCCTACGCCTTTCATCCCCAGGGCCGGCAGGTCACAGTCAGCCTGCGGTACAGCTGTCCGTCGGTGGTCGAGAACCGGGGCCAGAGAGTGGCCGACCAGCAGGAGGTGCTGCAGGCGATGGCTCGCGAGGTGGTCCCCGAAGGGATCACCCGGGCTCCGGCACCGGGGCTCCGCCGCCAAGGTGATCTCGAGTGGGTGCCGTTCCGGCAGTTTGTCCACTCGCTCGAAGAACTGATCGCGCCGGCGGATGTCCCGATCGCCACCAAGCTGGCCTCGGCGGTGCGGTTCGTCGATCTGGTGTCCGAGTCTCGAGTGGACCGCCTGAGCAGCGCGCAGCTGGTTGACTTTGTCGAGATCCTCCGCGAGACATCTCGCAGCGAGGTCGAGGCGATCGCACTGGGCGGGCAGGGTGATTCGGAACCGCTCTCGCGAGTCGGACGGCTACTGTTCCGGATGCTCGCCGCCCAATACGCTCGAAACGACTCGCTGTCGAACTGGCGGACCGGTTTCTGGGGACGGACGCGGATGCTGCGAGTCGGAGTCCGGTTTGCCCTGGGCCGTGACATGGTGCCCTCGATGCAGGACATCGATCAACCGGTCAGCTTCGAGCAGCTCGAGCGGCCCTTCGGCGGATTGACGCCGGCGGCCGAGGAGATGTTCAGCCGTTATTTTCGGGTCAAGATCTCCGGGCTGCAGTTTTGCGGTCGGGCGTTTTTCGGGTTCGGGCTGATCGAGGGGTTCCGTTCCCTGGCACTGGTCTTTCCGTCGATGCTGTGGCTGGCCCGCTTGATGGCGGCCGCCGACGGCCGCGACCGGCTCGAGACGGCCGACGTGGCCAAGGCGATCGAGTTGGCCGACCACTACCACGGTTACACACCTCAGTTCAACCGGTTCCAGTATCGCTGGCAGATTGCGATGCTCGCCCACACCGGAGACATCTCGCGAGCGATTGCCTGGTACAGCCGCTAGCCCGCCTGCGGCGGGTTGAACAACCCGTGCAGCTTGGCCGTGCAGCTTGGCCGTGCAGCTTGGCCGTGCAGCTTGGCCGTGCAGCATGTTCGTCCCGTGGCATCGGTGTCGCTGTTTTCGGAAGAACCTGAGTTATTCAACCCGCCGCAGGCGGGCTAGCTGGCCGTCACGCCGATCTTCTCGACACCGTTCCATTCGTATCCCGAAGGATTCCAGTGGATCGAGCCGTTCAGCGGTTGCGAGCGGCCCAGGGCATCGACGGCGCGGGCCCAGAGTTGCCGCTTTCCGGGGGGCAACGTGACGGTTGCCGACCAGCGGTACCAGGCAAACCGGCTGCGGGGAGGACTCAGCCGGACGCGGCTCCAGGTCTGGCCTCCGTCGCTCGACAACCCGACCGAATCAATCCGCGTGCTGCCGTCGTTGAACGCGACACCACGAACGGTGAACGGTTTGCCGGCCATCACGGCGGCATCCGGCTGTGGCGAGAGAACCACGCACTTGGTTTTCATCCGCCAGCAGGCCTTGCTGTTTGAGAACGTGTAGGTGATCGGCCTCCCGGGCCGCAGCCGTTCACGAGGCACACGGTAGCGGGGAATGTGATTGTAGTTGTCGGTCTCGTCATCTTCGAATCGCAGTCGCGAGACCCACTTGATGTGCATGGTGCCGTAGAAACCGGGTGTCATCAGCCGGACCGGGCCACCGTGCACCGCGGGGATCGGCTGGCCGTTGATCCGTGTTGCCAGCAGCGAGTGTTCCATCGCCTCGTCCAGCGGCAAGCTGTGCTCGAAATCCTCCTTGTCCGGCAGCGGGGCGTCCTTGCCCTCGGCGGTCAGGAACCGGGCCCCCCTGCCGATGCGAACACCCAGTTTTCTGACCACGTCTCGGAGACGCACTCCGCTGACACGGATGTTGCCCATCCCGCCGCGGGTCCACTGTGTCCCCTTGGCCTTCACCGAATCGGCAAACAGCGATCGTCCATTGCCGCAGCACTGCAGCACCATCTCGTGCTCGACCTGCTCCATCTCGGCCAGCATTTCCGCGTCCAGGCTGCGTGGCTCCTCGACTCTTCCGGTCAGCGCGATCTTCCAGCCCTTCAAGGGAAACGGTTTCAAGGTGGCAGCGTTCTGCAGCGGCTGGTTGTTCCGGACGAACAGGACATCCAGCGGTGTAATCTGCGAATCGAGCAGCCCGGATGGTGTTTCGAGCACGGGGATCGCGGAGTTGTGCACGACCAGTTGTGCGTTCTTGCCGGTCACCACCTGGGAGGAATCGGGGGGCACAGCAGCCAACACGTCGCTGTCGACCAGCCCCAGCGCCCCCGCGCCCAGGGCGGCGGTTGACGCCAGGAATGCACGTCGATCGTATCCATCCGGTCCGAACGGGTTCGTCATTGTCGCTGGTCCCTTGCTCCGTGTCTCAAGAGAGGCCGGCCAGTGAGAGCCGACCTCTCGAAGTGCGACTGATGCCGGGCCAGCCCAACCCCGCATCGTTCGCGCATTCTACTTCTCCGGATGGCGCTAGGCCAAGAACGACCCCGGGCTCCCGGTTTTCAATCCCCGCAGGCGGGCTAGAAGGCGACCTGGTACTGCAGCCGGAACAGTGTTCCGACCTGGCCGATTTCGAAGTTGGGACTGGAACTGCCGGCGGGCACACCGTCGAGTTCGGAGACGTCAAGAGTCAGCTTGTGCGTGTGTGTGCCGTTGATGAACCAGTTGATGCCGGCGGCGAATTCCCAGGTGTCTCCGAAGGCCGAGTTGACAGCGTCGACACGCGCCATGACTTCCAGCGACTCTGGCACCAGCATGTACCCGACATCGACGACGAATCCACGTGTGTCGATGTCGCCGGTGACCGATCCTCCGCTGGTGTCGAAGTTGTTGAGCCACCGGTAATAGAACTCGGAATTGACGCTCAAGCCCTGGTACTTGGCGATCAGGAAGGCGGTATAGAGGTAGTAGTCGAACCCGTTGACAGTGACGCCCGGTGACAGGGCTCCGGTTTCAGTCAGCGGTGTTCCATTCCCCAGCCGGACCCAGCGAGCTTCGCTCAGCACGCTGCTGTCCCCCGCTTCGTTCTGGTTCGTATAGGTCAGCGATTGCCCCAGTCGTACCGCCAGATCCTCGTGCCAGGCCAGATCCGAATAGCCGCTGCCGACCTTGCCGGCCAAGTCGGTCCAATGCAGCAGCGAAAAGACGAACAGGTCATCGATGTCGGCTGCTTCGAGATCGGTCGATCTCAGGCCGTTTCCGACGAGGGCCTGGTAGTAGTGCTGGCCCTCGTCGCCCAGCACTCCATCGGCTCGCAGACCGATCGTGCGATCGGCCTTGAAGAACGTGGTGGCAACGTCACGGTCGGCAAATCGCAAGGTGGTCGAGGCCTGCAACCAGATCTCGCCCGAAGCGACCTTCTGTTTGCCGAAGTAGAGCCTGAACGCGTCATCGAAGTTGTAGTTGATCCAGAAGTCGTGAAACTTCACGTCGTGGTTGTCGTCGGTGTCGGCGTCGAGGTTGTAGAAGAACTGCAACTGGGGGTCGTACATGTGACCCCGGAACTCCAGGCGGCCTCGTTCGATCTCGAAGTGGTTGCGAGGCGTTTGGCTGCTGCCGCTGCCGGAGAAACCGGTATAGCGGCCCTGCATGCGTCCATTGACCTTCAGCGCAAACGGAACGGCGTCCGGGTCGGAGGTCTGGAACAGGAATCCGCTGTCGTAGGTTGCTCGGAGAGCATTCGTCTTGAGTCGTTGGATCTCCAGTTCCTGGGCCTCCAGTCGCCGCTGCAGGTCCTGCAGCAAGGAGGTGTCGTCGGACTGAGCGGACAACTGTCCGAGCGACCCGTTCGCTGAGGTCTCCTGGCCCAGCAGACAGGATGTGCCGTGCAGCCAGGCCGTCAGAGCCACGAGCAACGTGACCACTTTCGGAGCCGGTCCCACGGCCCTGGGGGCACACACTGTGCCCCTCACCCGAGGAACCAGGCCCAAGGGCCGGGCCACTTGATCACTTGGCCGGGCGTTCGAGGATGCGGCCACGGGGGGAACGTCCTGGGTCTGGGAGACGATCCTAGAAGTCGATCATGAACCGGACGCCGATGATCTGGTAGTCGCCACCGGTGAAGGTCAGACCGTTTGAGTCGTTGACAGAGCGATCGGCGATTCGTCCGTCGATGTAGTTGAATTGCATGCGGGCGTTGGAATTCCAGTACCAGTTGACACCCACGGTCAGGGCTTCGCCGACGCCTCCCAGGACGTCCTGGTCAGAAAAGTCGGCGTAGGACCATCGCAGCACAACCTGCCACGCGCCCCAGCCTCCGGCTTCGCCGTCGGATGCCAGGAAGAAGTTCTCGCCAGGCGTCATCCGTCCCAGCGTGCCGGCGCGTCTCGACCAGACCATGTGATCGTCTGTCAGAAAATATGCCGCGTAGGCATAGCCGCCCATCAGGTGCACGTTGTCGCCGAATCCCGCATCGCGATCCAACCACAGGCTCTGGTACTCGCCACACAGTTGCAGGGGCCCGAAGTTCACCAGCGACTCGAATCCGAGCACCGAGTACCAGTCGGCTCCGTCAATGCGTCCGGTGTCGAGCCAGCGATTGACGCTGCGGGCTTCAGGTCGGTGGCGGAAGCGGGCTTCGTTGTCGCGGAGGCCATCGTTGGGGGCCGATCCATCGGGATGGGCAATCGTGCCGTTGATGGCCCAGTGGGCGTGATCGCGGCCATCGTCTTCCCAGAGATACGTGTTGGCCAGGCGGCCAGCGATCTCAGCCTGCAGGTGGTCGTTGATGTGCTGCCCCTCGTCCTGGATCAACCGCTGATTGTAGACCCCGTATCGCCAGTTCCATTCGAGATCATCGGAGACTGCGTAGGAGGCGATTCCCAGGCGGCGGGCGTCCTGGTTGAACGCTTCGATCACGAACGCGCGTTCGATGAAGAGACTGAAGCGGCTGCTGTTGAGGTGAGCCAGTCCGTAGGGCCGTTTCTGGTTTCCGATCAGTACCGTTTGCAGAAACGACATGTCGTGAAAACCGAGCCACGCGTCACGGAATTCCGAATTGTTCCCGCCGGCGAACTCCGCCTCGATCCGGTACTCCATATTCGGAGCCACGTTGCCTCGAACGCCAAACCGCATCCGGCGGAATCCGAGTCGATCCTGGGGCGTTATCGTCGAGTCGCCGGTTTCGATCGCGTTGATGCCCGCCGTCGAGCCCGGGTAGCCCCAGTAGTCGACATGGACGCGGCCGACAATCTTCATCTGCGACGCCGATGTGCCCGATCGGACCGTTGTGTCGAGCTGCTTTCGGAATTCCGCCAGCACGTCTTCGATCGGGATGCCATCGACGTCTCCGGCCCGTCCGTCGGTCACGAGCCTGATCTGCTCAGATCGCTCCGCGGAACTCGGCGGTGACGCGTCAGCGGTTTCCCGACCCTCGAGAATCTGCCGCAGCGTCTCCAGTTCGGCTTCCTGGGCGTTGACCTGTTGCTGGAGCCGTTGCAGCGGCGTCAATTCCTCGGCATTCTCGGCCAATACCGTGCACGTCACCCCGAAATACAGCGCAATCAACGCCGTCAGGAACTCCCGAAGACTGGGTCGAGACACGTTCGAAACACCGTGATATTGAGACAGAAAGACCGAACACCTACGTATCTATCGGTTGAGCGAATCCTGCGAATGAATCCGGTTCTGCGGGACACGCCGATTCTTCCGGTCCTGCCGCTGATGCCGCTGATGCCGGTTTGCGGTTGGCCAGAGACCGACGGGAACCCCCTCCGGCGGAGCCTCAGCGGCTCTTGACTATCTCAACCACCACCGGCACCAGCTCACCGATGATTCGTTGTTGACCGGATCGGGTCAGGTGGCAGACGTCGCTGAAGTTCTGCCCCGAGGCTTCGATGGATGCCTCGATGTCGACCAGCCGGACATGTTCGTGACGACCGGCGACGGCTCGAGTGCGTCGGTTGTGCTCGACGATCCCCGCCATGACCTGCCGCGGCTCGCCCCACAACTCGACCGCGTACTGCGCGTCGCCGGCTCCGTAGTCGAGTGCTCCGTCCTGGAATGCCCTGCGTGTGTAGCCGGTGGGCAGGTACGAGGCCATCGTCAGAAACACGACCCGGTCGTCTCGAGCGGCCGCCTCGGAGGCCAACTGCGACAGGTTGTTCTCGAAGGCCGGGGGGGTCTTGAGATCGCTGCCGAGGAGGTAGTCGGACGCAGATGGCGGGCCGAGGCCCTCCTGCTTGGTGAACTGCACCACGCGATTCCAGAGTGTGAGTTGGCCGAGCTGTGTGTCATGGGCAAGGTGAGCGTACCAGGGGCAGTGGGTGTAGTCGGCCTGGAAGCGTGACTTGGGCCAGTAGTTCATTCGTACGTCGTTGATGCCGTGGCAGAAGATCACCACGTCGAATCTGCCACCGGCCAGCTGCCGGTACTTCAGCAGGCTGTCTCGAGAAGTGTGCGCGGTGGTCGAGAGGTGGTAGAAGCGGATGTGCTCTCCGAGTTCTTCTCGAAGACGGATCTCCAGAACCGGCTCGATCTGCAGCATGACCGAGCCGCCGAGGGTGAGCACATCGATCACGTTGTCGTCGTGGGAACCGGGAGCGGAGGTGGCTCCCGAGGCCTTCAGCTCGGGGTAGTAGTAGTCCCAGACATCGGTTTCGACCGTCACCAGTCGTAGCACGGCCACGATGGCCACCACCAGGAAGGTGATGTAGGCGGCGACGAACCACCTGCGCCGGCGGCGGCGGCGGCTCGAGGGAGACGAGGTCAATTCGGGCATGGCGGGGGGGCCATTATAGCCGGGGGAGTGGTGCGGTGTGCTACTGTGGTTCGGTCAGTCGACCGAGGAGCCCGGCGGAGTGAGTGAGTCCAGCGATCAGAGCTCAACCGGTGCGCTGAGCCGGTGGGTGTTGATTGCCTGGTCGTTCCTCTCGGCCATCGCACTGTTGGCTCACCTGGTCCCCGCCTATATCGGCTGGTCGCGGCCTGAGGTTCGGGTAGAACGCACGGTGGGTGAGCTGGCCGAAGTCGTCGAGCAGATTCTCGAGCGGGTTCCCGCTGATTCGGCCATCCTGGTCGATACCTGGCAGTCTCCCCTGGCGCCCGCCAACCAGTTCGTGGAACGGGAATTGGCCTACTGGGTGTTTCCCCGCCCGGTCCATTCGGCGGCCGCGATCCGGGGCTCGAGGAGATCGCTCGAGGAGTTCGTTCGCAGCCGGGGCATCCGCTGGGGTGTCCGCGGCATGAGCCTGGTGCCGATCGATCCTTCGACGATCGAGGCAGATTTCGCGGCCGGGTCGTTGCTCGGGTCGGATGGGTACGCGGGTGCCGTGGCCCGCTCGAATGCTCTGTTTGGTCCATTGCGGCGGCCCGGTTTGACGGGATGGCTGCTGGTGGTCCTGGCCGTTGCGATCGGGTTGGCCGGTGGTCGGGGTGCCTTGCGGCTCTTGGATGTCGACGGTCAGATGCCGTGGTGGTCCGAGCGTTGGGGTTGGTCGTGGCTGGTCGGTTTCTCGATCACCGCGATCTCGGCCCTGCTGCTCTTCTTCTCGGGCCACCCCCTGTCGCCCTGGCTGCCGCTGGCCCCCTCGCTGCTGCTCGGACTGGCCGGGGCAACCGTCGGGCTGGCCCGCCGTGCTCCAGGAGATCGGAAGGGCGGGGCGGTCGTGTTGCCGAGTCTGAGCGCGAGGGTACGGTTGCTGGTGGGGTCGCTGGTCGGCGTGGTGGTGCTGATCGCAGTGGCACGCGGTATTCACGGGTTCGACCAGAGGATGCAGTGGGCGTACAAGGCGAGGTTGATGCAGACCGAGGCGGGGCCTTGGGGCGAGTCGGTGTTCCAGGACCCCGACCACGTCCACTTTCATCCGCGGTACCCGCTGCTGGTCCCCGCGGCCGAGGCGGTGTGGGGCGGTGTGGGGTTGCCCGGTGAGAGGTCCGGGGTCGGAGGATTCAGCGAGTCAGCTGCGGTACTCATCTTCCCTCTGACCTGGGTCGCGTTGGCGGGAGTCGTGGTCGGAGCACTGGGTCGCCTGGGCAGCGCGGACCCGGTTCGTGGAGGCCTGTTGCTGCTGGTGTTGCCGGTCTACAGCGGGCTGGGTTCGTTCCAGAACAACCTGGCGGCATTCAACGGGTGTCCCGAATTGGTGGTCGGAGCGGCGCTATTGGCCGCGGTGCTGGCCGCGTTGGCGGCTCACGAGAGAGGCGGAGGCTGGTGGGTGTTGGCCGGCCTGTGCCTGGTGGTGGCGGGGCTGTCCAAGGCCGAGGGCCCCGCTGCGGTGGCGGTGGTGGTCGGTGTCGCCCTGGCCAGTGCGGTGGCACACCGCGATTACCGCTTAATACGACGGATCGTCGCGGTCGGCCTGGTCGTCGGCGCCGTGCTGATGGCTCACGAAATCGTGTTCACCCGAGGCGTGGTGGGGGGGATCCTGCCGGATGACTATCGCGAATTGCTGGGGCTGCGGGCCGCCTGGGAGGGCGTCGGGCGGTTGCCGCGAGTGGGCCTGAGGATTCTACTGGAGGTGAGCGTTGCGCCGTGGTTCGGAGCGATCGGATTGTTGCTGCTGTTTGCCATCCAAAACAGCCGGGGTGCCTGGGCGTGCCCGGCGGCCGGTTGGCCCCTGGCAATCTGTGCCGTGATGCTGGCAGCCTACTGTGTGCCGTTCCTGGTGATTCCCCGCTACCTGCACAATCTCAATTGGGCCGCCGGTCGGCTGGTGGTCCAGGTGGTCCCGCTGGCCACCTGGGCACTGATCGTCATCCTCGACCGCAGCCACCGCACCAGCTCAATGGATCCGCTGACCGGGGACGGCTCCGGAGTCGGGGGCGAGTAGAAAGATGTCCTCGCCGCCGGGTCCGGCGGCCAGCACCATGCTCTCGCTGATCCCGAATCGCATTTTTCTTGGGGCGAGGTTCGCGCAGCAGACGGCCAGCCGGTCAACAAGGTCCTCGGGCTGATACGTCCCCTTGATCCCGGCGAAGACCGTCTTTTGGACATCACCTCCGAGGTCGAGCACCAGTTCCAGCAGCTTGTCGGCACCCTCGACATCAGACGCCCGGGTAATGCGGCACACTCGCATGTCGACCTTCATGAAGTCGTCATAGCTGCAGGTGTCGGTTGTCAGAGGTTCCTGTTGGTGAGCTTCACAGGTGGCCACGGGCTCGGCGGCCTCATCAGCCTCTTCAGCGGACGCTTCGGCCGAGGCGTCTTCAACCGCGGTCTCCTCGGCAGCCGCTTCCGGCTCGGGCGCCGGGTCCGGAGTCTCCACTTCGGGTTCGCTGTTCAACTCGGGAGCGTCCTTGCTGTCATCGATCATGGCCTGTACCTGCTTGGGGTCGACTCGTTGCATCATGTGCTGGAATTCTGCGATGGGAGTCCCCGCCAGGGGGACCTGGGCCTGGTCCCAGTCGGTGATCGGGTTGTTGAGCAGTTCGCCGGTCTGTTCGGCCAACCGGGGCAGGACGGGTGCCAGGTAGATGGCCAGTTGTCGGAACAGGTTCAGTGCGATGCTGCAGACGTCCAGGAGTTCGGCCTCTCGGTCGGGGTCTTTGCTGAGCACCCAGGGTGCGGCGTCTTCGACGAACCTGTTGGCCGCGTCGGCCAGCGCCATCACTTCTCTCATCGCGGAGTTGAAATCGCAGGCCTCGTAGGCCGCGGCGATCCGATCTCCCGCGGCGGCCGCGTTGGCAAACAGCCCACCGTCGTCGGGGTACGCAGCGGCGGTCTGCTGTCCGGCCATGAACCTGGCGGTGCGGCTGGCCAGGTTGACCACCTTGCCGACCAGGTCCGAGTTCACCTTGGTGGCGAATTCGTCGAGGTTGAGGTCGAGGTCATCCAGCCGAGGTCCGAGCTTGGCGGCGTAGTAGTACCTCAACCAGTCGGGGTTGAGGTGTTCGAGGTAGGTCGAGGCCTGGACGAGGGTGCCCTTGGACTTCGACATCTTGCGTCCGTCGACGGTCAGGAAGCCGTGGATGTGGACCTTGGTCGGCAGGTTGAACCCGGCGGTCTTGAGCATCGCGGGCCAGAACAGCGTGTGGAAGTAGGTGATGTCCTTGCCGATGAAGTGGTGCACCTCGGTCTCGGCATCTCGCCACCAGGTGTCGAAGTCCTCGCCGTGGGCCTGGCACCACTGGCGGGTCGAGGCCATGTAGCCGATCGGAGCATCGAACCAGACGTACCAGAAGTGGCCGGGCGCGTCGGGGATTTCGAAGCCGAAGTAGGGTTCCGGTCTCGAGACGTCCCAGTCTCGGAGTTCATCACACAGGAAGTGACCCTTGAGGTAATTGGCCACTTCCGGCTGCAGGTGCTTGCCCGACTGCGTCCATTCCTCGAGGAACTCGTGGTGGTGTTCGATGCGGACGAAGAGATGATCGGCGGTGCGGATTTCGGGGGTGGCTCCCGAGAGAGTACTGCGTGGGTCGATCAGGTCGGTGGGGCTGAAGTTGGCCAGGCATGCGTCGCAGCTGTCGCCGTACTGTTCGGGTGCCGCACACTTTGGGCAGGTGCCTCGGACAAATCGGTCGGCCAGGAAGGTGCCTTCGACCGGGTCGAACAACTGGGTGACCTGCTTCTGATGAACGAGGTCCGCATCGCGGAGTGCCTGCCAGATCTCGGCGCACAGCGATCGATTTTCGTCGCTGTTGGTGCTGCCGTAGTTGTCGAACTCGATGTCGAAGCCCGTGAAGTCCCGGACATGAGCCAGTTGCATCTCGCCGATCACTTCGGTTTCGCTGCGACCCTCCTGGCGGGCTCGGATCATGATCGCGGTGCCGTGGGTGTCGTCGGCACACAGGTAGATGCAGCGGTGTCCTCGGAGCTTCTGGAAGCGGACCCAGATGTCGGTCTGGATGTACTCGACCAGGTGGCCGATGTGGATGTGCCCGTTGGCGTAGGGCAACGCCGCGGTCACCAGGATCCGACGCACGCTCATGGTCCGTGTCCGCTTGGTGCAGCCTGGAGATCAGGTCCGCATTGTATTGATTCAGCAGAAGGCGACCAGAGCGCGCAGGGACTGGCTCCGTCGCCCCGCCAGAGGCGGGGCTGCGGAGCCAGTCCCTCTAGTCGGGCGGACCCTTGGGGAACGTCATCCTGACCGTGACGTCCTGGCCGTTGCGTCGGAGGACGACCGGGATGGTGTCGCCCCAGTTGCGGTTGAGCGTCGGGTGCGCATGCAACTGCTTGATGTTCATGTCGCGGGTCTGACCGTCGAGACCGACGATGATATCACCCACCTTGATCCCGGCCCTGCGGGTGTGAGATCCCCAGATGTAGGTGACTTTCAGCGCGAGTTTTTCCGGCTTGAGTTTCAGACGGCGTCGTTCTTTGACGTTGAGCTTGCGGCCCCAGAGTCCGCAGTTGGGTCCGACCATGTGCAGCGACTCGCGCCAACTCGGATCCTTCGATCGCCTCCAGCCATTGGCCAACTCGAGTCGCAGCGGGATGACCTGCTGTTGGCGTTGCACCTGCAGAGCCAACCGCCCGGCGACCGAGATCTTCTCGAGCACTCGCGACAGGTCGCCGAGAGTCAGCACGCGGTGACCTTCGGCCTTGACGATCCGGTCGCCGACCCGGACGCCCGCCCTGGCCGCCGGGGAGCCCGATTGGACCGTGCGAACCAGCGACTGCTCTCCGGAGTCGACGGTGATCCCCAGGTTCGCCGACGTCGGGTAGGTGAAGACCATGTGCCGCTTGAGCTTGTCCTGGTTGCGGAGGTGTTTCAGGTTGGCGACCTTCACGTCGTGGCAGTGGATGCACTTGTTCTTCCGCTTGGCCATCATCCTGGCCATCGTCGGAATCTGCTCGGGCGTGTGCGGCCTGCGGCCCGTGCGGCCGTTGGGCTCGAGAGGACTCTTGAGCACGTCGGCGAGCTTGTGCAGCATCACCACCGACTTCATGGTCGCCAGCAGCGATTCGCGATTGAGGTGAGATTCGGGGCTCGAGTCGTCTCGGCCGCCGTACCGCGTGTAGATGCGGTTCTCGGCGTCCATGAAAAACGACATCCAGGTCAGGTCGTACTCGAACTGGAACAGGTCCAGGTTGATGCCGTTCATCGACTGGACGCGGACACAGACAAACTGGCGGGACAGCTGTCCCACCTGGGGGTCACGACGGACAACC
>Ga0310123_10000724_pt1 | contig 28984 bp, 16 predicted proteins | sample CB6_AW_1057_MG_FD_203505 | JGI IMG/M metagenome (GOLD analysis project Ga0310123, IMG submission 203505) | Marine microbial communities from Western Arctic Ocean, Canada - CB6_AW_1057 | ecosystem: Environmental > Aquatic > Marine > Oceanic | place: Canada: Western Arctic Ocean | collected... | reverse complement strand
AATCCGCTGTATGCCGCGGCGCTTGCCACCTTGCGAATCCCTAGAATTCAGCCCGATCTCCTTGCCTTCGCCGTCCTCACGATCTGCGGTCTGGCACTCTATTGGCAGACGCTGCCATACCCGTTCGTCTTCGATGACAGACAGAACATTAAGGACAACCGTGCGGTGCAGATTGACGATCTGTCGTGGGAGAGCCTTCGCAATGCCGCCGTCCACAACCAGCAAGGGAAGCGGCCGGTATCCAGTGTAAGCTTCGCTCTCAATTATTACTTCTCCGGACTGAACCCGTCCGCGTTCCGTCTGACCAATATCGGCATTCACATTTTCAGCGGAATACTGATTTATGCCCTCGTCATTCTAACGCTCAACCTTGAACAAGGCTGGGGCGAGAATCGATCGAAGAAAGCCGAAACGAACCGTGGCCGACGTGACGGCCACATCTGGTCGCACTCGCGGAACGTCGCGATGGCCACGGCGATCATCTGGCTCGTTCATCCACTTCAGACGCAGTCGGTAATCTATATTGTGCAGCGGATGAACAGCCTGGCCGTGCTGTTCTACCTCAGTTCTCTGAACCTCTACATTCTTGGACGGCTAAGCTCGCGCGCGGGACCAAGATTTCTTTGGTTCGGCGCCGCTCTCGCAACGGGCGGCCTGGCGCTTGGCTGTAAGGAAATCGCCTTCACGTTGCCGGTGATCATCCTCATGTATGAATGGTACTTTTTCCAAACAGCGAATCCCCGGTGGTGGCTGCGAAGTATCAAATTCGCCGTACCGGCCCTGATCGCGCTTGGCGTGCTCGCCTGGTTGCGCCTTAATAAGGATCCGATGGCCACCATTACGGCTGTCTATCAAAACAGAGACTTCACAATGGCCGAACGCGTCTTAACCCAGTTCCGCGTCATTGTCCACTATGTGACGCTCTTGCTTTTTCCCCCTCCCGATCGCCTGAACCTCGATTACGACTTTCCCGTGTCGACGTCATTGTTCAGCCCCGTTTCCACCATGCTCTGCCTGGCCCTGCTGCTTGGCGCGCTCGGCATCGGGATCGTCTCAGCACGGGAACAGCCGGTTCTGTCGTTCTGCATCCTTTGGTTTTTTGTAAATCTGGCGATTGAATCCTCTGTCATCGGTCTGGAAATGGTGTTCGAACACCGGATGTACATGCCGTCAATCGGAATCATCCTGGCGCTGGTCTACAGCTTTCATCGTTTCGTTCCCTTGAAGATTCAGTTTCAGCGGCCGCTGGTACTGTTGGTTGTAGCGCTTGCCCTCGCCGGTGCCACGCTCGTTCGCAGCCGCGTCTGGAGCGATGCCCTTGTCCTCTGGAAGGACTGCGCCCGGAAATCACCGGCGAAGAGCCGGGTGCGTAACAATCTCGGTATGATCCTCGGCGAACGCGGCTCTCTCGAGGAAGCCGTCGTCGAGCTGCGCGAATCCTGCCGTCTCGACCCCAGCTATGCGCAGGCCTTCAACAACCTCGGCGTCGTCTACGCCAAACAGGGTCGGCACGAGGCGGCTATCGAGGAATACCGTAAGGCACTGGGACTGCGGTCCGCTTTCGGCAGTGCCCACCACAACATCGGCCAGGCCTTTCTTGAAACGGGTCGCGCCGAAGACGCCATCCGACACCTGAAAGAAGCCGTGCGCTACATTCCGGGTGTTGTCGACGCCTACATCGACCTCGGCAGCGCGTTGATAAAGATGAATGGGTTTGCCGAAGCCGAAGAATGCCTGGCCACAGCTGCCCGCCTCAATCCGGGGTATTGGAAAGTACACAACAATCGCGGAATCGCGGCAGCCAGACAGAAACGATTTGACGAGGCTGTGCGCCACTTCCGCAAGGCGGCCGAACTATCGCCCGGTATAGTCGACGTTCATTTCAATCTGGCCAACGCACACCGCGACGTCGGGGATGTCGACAATGCCATCCGCAATTACCGCGCGGCGCTCGAGGTCAGCCCCGGCTATGGTCCGGCGCATCGCAATCTGGCGCGCGTATTCGTGGGTACGGGACGATATGAAGATGCCGTAGAAAATTTTAACGCCGCCGAGCCGCGCAACCCGGATCCCTTGCGCGGCTATGATCGGGTTGCCCATTCACTCCTGCAGAAGCAGCAGTACTCCGAGGCTGTCGCCATGTGGACGAAGGCCTTGACCATCGATCCCCGCTACGGGCCGGCTCGCAACGGCATCGGCAGGACCCTCCTGCATCAAGGAAAAACGGTAGCAGCACTGGCGTATTATCGAACTCACGGAAGCGGTGATTCGGGCGCCACCGCCTACTGCGAGGTGGCCGCCGTTCTGCTGGCCGAGAACAGGTACGGCGAAGCCATTGCCGCGTACGACGAAGCGCTGCAGGTTGAACCGGATCACACTCGCGCCCGCCACGACTACTTTCAGGCGCTCAGCGATGCCGGTTTGCGTCGTATGACGGACGGCGACAATAATGGTGCCGTGGACTGTTTCCGCAAAGCCGTCGGTATTCTCCCGGAGAATGCGGAAGGGCACAACAATCTTGGCGCCGCGGTCGGACAACTCGGCCGGATTGACGCGGCAATAACCCACTTTAATGAAGCGCTCCGCATCGATTCGAATCACGAGGCCGCCCGGAACAATCTCAATGCCGCCCGGGCAATTCAGAAGCGGTAGAATTCAGCGGATTAGCGAGGTCCCCGCTCCGCGTTCACCTGTCATCGTATGACCGAAGCCCTCCAGCTATGAAATCGACGCGAAAGAAGAAAATGGCTGAGAGCAGTAAATCCGGCGAAGACATGTCGCCGGCCGGACAGACGGTGGTGCCGCGAAGGCGTGGCAAAGAACACAAGATGGCCGGTACGGATGCGTCTCGGACAACGGCGCTCGGGAAACCACATCCCTTCTATTGGTCAGTGCGACCCGCCGCAATTGTCCTCGTGGTCATAATGCTTGTGGGCGTGTGGTTCCGTTGCCGGACGACCGTATGGGATTTCATCCAATACCCCGATACCACTCAATATCTGCGTTTTGCCGACGACATTAGCCACCTGCGATTCCTGCGCCCGGAGTTCTATGACGGTAACGACTTCGGCATCTCCCGGGAACTGCTGCCGTTGTACCCCCTGCTCATCGCCATGTTGGCCGGCCTGCCGATGGAGCTGCACAACGGCGGAATCTTCATATCGTTTCTTATGAGCGTATTGACATTCCTGCCCGTTTTCCTCCTGGCGCGCCACCTGCATTCCAGTCTGGCGGGAGTCATCGCCGTCGCCCTCCTTGGTTTCTGGCCTTTTGTTCTGCGGTACGCCACGCTGCCGCTGACCGAATCGACCTTTACGTTTCTTCTGACGACCTCATGCTGCTGTGCGATGCTCGCCCTCGAACAGAAGCATCGAGTGCTTTTTGCCATTGCCGGTGCCTGTTGCGCTCTCACCTATCTGGCCCGTGAGACCGGTTTTGTCAGCATCGCGATTCTTGTCGCTGGTATTCCGTTCTATTTTCGATTCGTCGACAACTTGCCGTGGCGCCGGATCGTCGGTCGGCTCGGCATCTCAGTCGGTGCCTTTCTTCTTGTGAGTATGCCCTACCTCGTCTACGTCAAAGTGCAGACCGGGCAATTCGGCATAGCGACACGGATGTCCACTGCTCAGATCCAGGCGTACGTTCTTGCCTCGCCGGAAGGCGAGGGCCCGCGGCAGCAGGGCGCCGACGATCCGGCGGGTGTTGCCTCTAAGATCTCCCGAATAATAACGAAGATAATCAGCAACGGCGGCTCGTATGCCATAGCGTTTGCCGGCGAGCACGGCACCGCCATAATTGTTCTGGTGTGCCTGTCGTGGGCCTGGAGTGTGTGGCAAGGCTTCCGGCAACGCTCGCGTGTCTTTATGTTTCGGGAGCTGTTCTTGAACGGCTGGGTCATCGCCATCCTTGTCATTTACGGCACTGTCACCGAGCGAATGATTGACGTCCGATACATGTCGATGATCCCTGCCGATGTAATTCTCTGCGGCGTCGGCATCGCGCGCTGGAGTGGAACACTTATCGATTGGCTGCCGCCACAGGCCCTGCGAAGAAACAGTCGAGTTCGCGCTGCTCAATGGGTGCCGGCCGTTGCCGGCCTCGACGTCGTCTGCCGCAAGCCCTTCGCAGGTTACTTTCTCAAGGCCGGCCGCATCAGCCGTTTTCCCGAGTCACCCGCCGGTCTTTCGGCGTTGGAGGCCGATCTTTTAGTCGCCGACAGTTATACCGTGCGGACGCTACTAACCCCGTTTCTCGACCTTGCCTACGGCAGCCACAGTCCGCTGCCCGGCACAGTCATCTACAGCCGGTTGTTTCCGCAATACAAGAAGGTTATCACGGTGTACGACCTGCGTGAACCGGGAACGCTGGAAGCGCCGCCGGCAACGGGTGTTGCCGAACGACTGCAACGTGCTCGGAATCACTTTGACAAGGACAATCTCTGGGACGCCATGGTCGAGTGCCGGGCGATCCTTCGCCGGCAGCCGGACCATTCACAGGCCCTGCGGGCACTGATCAAAACACACGAACGCTATTTCCGAACAATCGGCTGGCCAAATGACCTCGTCTCAATCAGGATAATATACGAGCGATATCTGGCGCTCGACCCGGACGACCCGGAATCCAGAAAATTCTACCAACTCCTAAAAGCCGAAATACAACGGCGTCGCAACTGACGGCAAAAACGCTTGGTAGCACTCATGCCACGGAAAGTGAAAAGCGGAATCGGACACCTGCTGATAATCGTCGTTCTTGCCACAGCGGCAGTCGCACTCTACGTGCCGACACTCGACTATCCGTTCGCCTTTGACGACTTCGTCAACATCAAGAATAACCGGAACCTGCGCATCAGCCGTCTCGGCGTTGAAGAACTGCACGACGCGGCCACCCAGGCGGTCAACGCGACCCGGCCGGTGTCGATGATCAGTTTTGCACTCAACTACTACTTCTCCGGCTACGAAGTCCGATCGTACCGAATGACCAATATTGTCATTCATGCTGTCAATGGCATCCTGATTTATCTCCTGTGCTTTCTCACCCTGAACCTCGTCAACGGTCATGCCGCAAGGAAAGCGCAGGAGCGCGACGAAAGCCGGCTATGCAGTGACGATGAACAGTCAATCGGCATGTCCAGCGGCCGTTGTCCGCTGTCCACCCGCAATCCGCCATCAAGACACCTGAGCACCGAATCCCGGTCTCCATTGTCATCCCGGACCGCGCTCATCGCCTTCGTGGCGGCACTCGTCTGGGTCGTGCATCCGGTACAGACCCAATCCGTAATTTACATTGTCCAGCGGATGAACAGTCTTGCCGTGCTCTTCTACCTCTGCTCCCTGAGCCTCTATATTCTGGGACGTACCCGATCCAAAACGGCATCCAGATGGCTCTGTTTCGGCGCCGCACTCGCGACCGGGGTTCTGGCGCTCGGTTCCAAGGAGATTGCCTTCACGCTGCCGGTTATCATCGTCCTTTACGAATGGTATTTTTTCCAAAAGTTGAACCCCGGGTGGTGGGCGCGGAGCGCCAAGTACGTGGCTCCCGTCCTCGTTGTCATGGGCGCGCTCGCCTGGCTGCGCTTGAGTAAGAATCCGTTTGCAATGATTGTGGCAACGTACGACAAACGGGACTTCACCCTGGGTGAGCGCCTGTTGACACAATTTCGAGTCGTCGTCCATTACATATCGCTTCTGTTTTTTCCCGACCCCGAGCGTTTGAACCTGGATTATGACTTTCCCGTGTCGTCATCATTCTTCAGTCCGGTCAGCACCGTCTTGTGCCTGGCACTGCTGCTGGCCCTGCTCGGCGTTGCCGTCTATGTGGCTCGTGCGCACCCGCTTCTCTCGTTCTGCATTCTGTGGTTCTACATCAATCTTGCCATCGAATCCTCGGTCATTGCCCTGGAGATGGTGTTTGAGCACCGCCTGTATCTGCCATCTGTCATGCTCATACTGGCCGCGATCGTTGTCGTCGAACGGTTCGCGCCCGTTTCCGGACGCGGGAAGCTTGCCGGTGCCGCGATCCTGGTCGGCCTCCTTTGTCTGGGCACAAGTCTGCGCAGCCGCGTATGGCGCGACCCGATCACGTTGTGGAGCGACTGCGTCGGAAAGTCGCCGAACAAAGCGCGGCCGAACAATGATCTTGGCCTGTACTTGTCGCAGGCAGGAAGGCTGGACGAAGCCGTGACTTATCTGCGCAAGTCCCTCGAGATCCGACCCAACTACTATCTGGCACACAACAATGTGGCTACAGCCCTGCGTGAACAGGATAAAATCGATGAGGCCATTGAGCATTTCTCCGAAGCCTTGCGCATCAAGCCGGAGTTTTTCGAGGCTCATCTGAACTTGGGAAATCTCCTCGCCATGAACAACAGGCTCACGGACGGGATTGCCCATTTGCGTCGGGCGGGCGATCTTGAGCCCGGTGATCCCCTGGCCCGTCTGGCCCTCGGTAACGCGCTCACCGATGCCGGCGAACTCGACGCGGCGATAGCGGCTTACAACGAAGCGTTGCGGCTCCAGCCTTCCTACCTGGACGCCCACATGGGGCTTGGCAATGCGCTTGCTGCTGCGGAGCGTAAGGCCGAGGCCGCCGAGCAGTACCGGCTCATTCTTCAGCGCGATCCAAATAACCGAATAGCTCACAACAATCTCGGGATCGTGCTGGCCGACCTCGGGCGAATGGATGAGGCCAGAGCCGCCCTAGAACAGTCGGCCGCAGTTGATCCAACGAATACGCTGGCACATCTGAATGTAGGGATTTTGCTCGCCCGCCAGGGAAAACTCGATGATGCCGTATCCCATTTTCAAGGTCTGCTTGATGCGGATCCCCAGGACACATCCGTCCAATTAGCCTTGGCCAGCGTCTATCTGGATGTCGGCCGGAATACCGAGGCGCGGCGGCATTTCGAGCGTGCAGTCGAGATCGATCCGAATCATCCTCGGGCGCGGCGGGCGCTGGGCAAACTCCTCAGCCGCATGAACGACTTCGAGGCGGCGGTCCCGCATTTTGAGCACCTGGCCGAGCGGCATCCGGATGACCTTGAAGCCCGCCTCGATCTGGCCGATGCGTGGCGCGATCTGGGAAAGGCGGAACAGGCGCTGGTGAGTTACGCCCAGGTCTTAAAGCGGGACCCCGATCAGGTCCGTGCGCGTTTCGCCATCGGCAGGATCCGGCTGGCAAATGACCGGCCGGCCGAGGCCGTTGCGCATTTTGAAGCGGTCGTCCGCAGGGAGCCGGGCAACAAGGCAGCGCATAACAATCTTGGTGCTGCCCTGGCGCGGTCAGGCAAACCGGATCGGGCCGTGGCTATCTGGCAGGCGCTGTTGCAGCTGGACCCGCAGTCGGCCGATGCCCATGTCGGCATCGGCAATGTGCAGTTGGACCGCGGCGATATGGATACCGCCCTCGCACATTATACAAAGGCCCTCGAGATCGATACTGGATCCGGTGCCACCCACCGTTACGTCGGGGAGATATTGATTCGGCAAGGTAACTACGACGAAGCACTGTCGCATTTTCAAACTGCTCTTGCGATCGATCCCGACAACACCGAACTACGGCGTCGATTCGCAGCGGCACACGTGGAGCGTGCCAACAGATTCATGGGCGCGGGAGGTCTTCGGGATGCGATCCGGCACTATGAGGCGGCGCTGATTATCCAGCCGGGTACGGCTGATGCCCACAATAACCTCGGTGCCGCGCATGGGCAGCTCGGGAACCTGGAAGTTGCCGTAAAACATTTCGCTGAAGCGGTTCGCATCGAACCGGATTTCATCGACGCCAAACGTAACCTGGAAGCTGCCCGTCGCATGCATCAGGGAAAATCCCGGACAGAGTAGAGCGCCATCTGCCGACGGGAATCATTTCCGCGGCTTACACGGCACCGCAATATTGACGACGCCGAGCAACAGCAGTTCCGTCACCACCATCCAGACTCTCGCGACCAGCCCCAGAAGCACCGCGGTGCCCTCGGGAAACAGGTAAGTCAGCAGCACCGCGATGCTTGCCTCCCGCACCCCAATACCGCCCGGCGTGATGATCGCGAGCGTGCCCAGCAATCCGCTCAGCGCCATGGTACCCGTCAAATAGAAGTAATGGGGCCAGCCGATCGGCGTCACTGAGTTTACGAGAAAGAAAAATGCCAGGCCGCCAATGGCGCGGGCGCCCACGGAACAGACCGCCGTTCCGTACACACGGCCCGCGCGCACGGACAGCGCCATCGCTTCCTTCCGTCGCAGACGGGCGAGGGCATTGACAACCGTCTGCAGAACCGACGGGTGTACGAGGATCAGCAGGAGGACAACGGCCACGGCACAAAGTGCTACCGGATTTACGGGGCTCGAGCGGTTGAGGTCCGCTGCTGCCGGCCCGAGGGCAAAGAAGCACAGGAGAAAAACGATGCAGGAGGTCACCAACTGTACACTGCTGTCGACCACGATCGCTGCGGTGACGGCCGTTGCCGGCCGCCCGGCACGACGATAATAGTAAAAGCGGCCCGCGATCAGCCAGATTTTTCCCGGAAGATACTTGCCGGCCATGGAATTCGACCATATGCGGACCGTTCGCCAAAACGGTACGGCAATATCAAAACAACGCGTGATCTCATACCACACACCGCTCATCGCCAGATAATAGGCAAGGAGAAGGAGTATCGCAATCGTCAAATGCAACGGTCGGATCGCCAGTCCGGCATCGAGAATATCGGCGGCGTTGCGAACCAGGATGGCCAGCATGAACGCAATGATCACTCCGGCAACGGCAAACCTGGCCGCTGTCACCCACCGTTTCGATTTGACGCGTTCGTCCATTGGGTCGACGTTCACGGCTCATGCCTTTTCGCAACGATCAGGTTTCGCTGCCGACCACGGATGCGACGCGCGACCCACGCCCCGACGGGGTGCGAGACGAATGCCTGGGCTGCCGTCCACAGCAGGCTCCGCAACGGTGACAGCGTTCGTGTATACGTGTACGTCGCCCGACGAGCAGCGAGCCACTTGGTCTTATAACGCTCGAGCGCCTCATCTCCTGGCGGGGATCCCATAAAATCGAAAAAGGCAAGTCTTCGCCGCATGGTCCATTCGAAGGAGGCGAGCACCAGGGCATCGGCCACCCGAAGATGTTGATAGTCCGCGTCGTGGGACAGCTGAATATCATGGACCGTGTCGTCTGAACAGACCAATGTATTGGCGCCGATTATCCGGCCCTCATGGCGAGCGACAAGGATGGCGCCGTTTCGGGCGTTGACGAAATGTTTAAAGATGCTGTTGAATCGCGCGGCCGGGTATTTCGCTGCAGCGTGGTTCTGCGCCATCGTTTTCAAGTAAAGCGCGAAGACGTCGCCGAGGTCCGCCTCCTCGGTCAGTTCGTCGATCGCAACGCCCGACTGCCGGGATCGACGGATATTCTTGCGCACGGAGCGCGGCAGCGCCTCGAGCAATGACGCGCTGTCGAACGGTCGCAGATCGGTTACGTGCCGGGCCAGTTCCGTGGCTTCGAATCCGAGTGGCTCGAGTTGCGCACGGCAACCGGGCTCCGCTATGCGAATCTGATGTATACCCTCATCAATCATAGCGGTGAGAAAGCCATCGGTGAAGATCTTGAGGACGTCAGTGTCGCCGGCAAATCCGCCATAGGGCAGCGCAGCATAGAATATCTTCATCGCCCTGAAATCCATGATGCCGCCCAACAAGGCCAGCCTCGGATTCGACTCATCCTCGAGCCAGCAGAACAGCGGTGTGCTCTCGTATCCGTCCCGCAATACGTCGGCCCAGACAGAGCGGTGAAAGACGAGCGGCGAGTGCCGGCTGACGAAATCATCCCAGAAGTCCGGGCACTTTCGTGACACTATTGTTTTCAAGAATGCGCCCTTTCGAAGAGTTGGGATCCATGGACAGCAGGCCGCGACCTGAATGGATGGCCGGTTGTCAGCACGCGCCGGCGACATACTCGGCAACGGCCGCAGTGACGGCATCGATGTCAGGCGGCGGCGAATACGGGATCGGCAGCAGCAGATAGCGCCGCCACAGTGACATGGTGTTCGACAAATCGGCGCATCGGCAGTCGGCGAATTTCTGCTGCAGATGAAGCGGGTAGTAACGCCATTTCGCCTCGTAGCCGGCCTTCGTCAGGAATACGCCCAGATCGTAACGGGACAGGGCAGAATCAAAAATCACCGGAAAATAATGGTACGTGTTCGGATACTGATCCGCCAATGGCAACTCGACACAGTCTACAGTGCTGAGTCTTTCAATCGCCCGCAGCGCCCTCGACCGTCGGCAGGCCATCATTTCAGGCAACCGGTCGATGAGTTTCTCTGCGAATGCCGCCTGCCACGGATGTATTTTCGCAGGAGAAAAATATTTGTAATGGTCGCCCGCAAACGATTCGAACGAATCGACCACATCGTCGTGCCGAAAGTACCTTCTCTTCGCCGCGTAGTAAACGTACTGAAAGGGCGCGGCTGCAGCTTTATAGCGATACAAGAGCAGATAGCGAAGAATCAACTTCGCAACCGCGCTTTCGCGGGTGGCAATCAGATCCACCGCGCGTGCCTTCTCATACAATTCGTCCGAATCCGTCAGCAGTGCCCCGCCGTAGATTCCATTCAGTGGCTTATCCATATTGAAACTGAGAAACGCGACGTCACCATAAGCTGCGAGTGGCTTGCCGTCCAGCAGGACATCACCCGGCATATGCACCATGTTCGACAGCACCTGAATCGACCGCTTGCGGCCCCATTCCTCGATCTCATCGATCGGCGCAGCCCGGCCGAACATGTGCGTCACCATCACCGCACGGGTGGCGTCGGAGACGGCCTGCTCCAGGTGCTCGACGGATGTACAGAAATCACGATTGACGTCGCAGAATGCCAGCTGCAGGCCGTGGTTGCGCAGCAATACCCCGGTCGGCGTATGCATAAACGACTGCGTTACGATTTCACCGTCGAGCTGGGTGGCGCGCAAGTAAAGAGCATATGCGCTGCGTGCCGAGTCGGTAAGAATGCAGTGCCTGACGCCATAGTAATGCCGCACTTTGGCCGTCAGTGCGGACTCCGCACCCTCGGATCCGGCCATCAGCCCGGGCACCGACGCCAGCCCCCAGGGAAGCTTGACCAGAGGCGGGCAACGGCACCATGCCGGCACGGGTATGCGGTATCGGGCTGAGTCAGCCATGGGTATCATGGTGAAATACGTAGAGAAAATCGGCGTTGTACGCGGGCTTGTAAGCGGAGCGGCCGCGCAGTCGCAGCCGCTCGCGGCGCGCCAGTTCGGGAAAGCGGGATTCCGGCACCAGGCCGTATCGGATCAGGTACTGGATGAGGCTGCGACCCCGGCGAACGGCATAGTGACGTTGGCAGCACAGCCCCTCGGCCCGAAAGAGTGCAATGGTCGCTTCCGGGTCACGCTCAAAACGGCTCAGACGACCGTCCTGCCGCATCGGACTGCCTGATCCGAATTCGACCGAAATCATCTCCCCATCCGGCTTGAGGACCCGCTGGCATTCCCGAATCACCCGACGCAGAATTGAATCCGACAACAGATGGATGACTTCGCAGGTGCAGATTCGGTCGAACGCCGAGGCTGCCAACGGGAATGCGATACCGTCATATTGGCAAAAGAGTGCGTTTGCCATGCCCGGCTTCTGGGCCAACATGGCGAACGAAATGTCAAGTCCCACGGCCATCGCGGCACCGGCGGCGATGGATTCGGTCAAGATGCCGGTACCGCACCCGAGATCCAGTGCAATTTCGGTTCCCTGCCAAGTCATCTCATCGGCAAAAGCCTGCTTCAGAACATGGTTGATAAATCTGTTTTTCAGGCCGCGGCGATCACTCGGATCCCGTACCGCGCCTTCACGCCCATGTGCAGCCCGGCGATCGCAGTAGGCGCGAGTGGCTGTCAGCTCATCACGTGTGGTTGAATCCATTATCCCGCCACGGCGTTCACCCAGGTTTCGGCAACCCGGGAAATGTCGAATTTTCGTGCCAGCGCCGCAATATGGGGCGCCAGATCCTCGTGGGGCCGGCTTGACATGTCGGCCATCGCCCGGGCGAGTGCGACACTGTCATCGGGCGGCACAACGAGTCCCGCGGGATGCTCGCGCAACAGGGTGCCCATGTCGCCGACATCGGTGACAATAACCGGCTTCCCCATCTGTAGGGCATCCGAGAGAACTACCGGAATGCTTTCCATCCGCGATGAGATCACCAGGCAGTCACAGGCATCGAGATAGCTTACCGTAGTGGCCTCATCGGCGTAATCGCCGACGAAGACGTGATCCCCCAAACCATTTTTCGCAACCGTAGTCTCTATGAAACCGCGTAGCGGGCCGCCGCCGAACATGAAGAGTGAATCCTGATGTCCTTCTTCCAGGAACCGGATCATGGCAGCGAGTAAAACGTCTACGCCTTTTACCTTCGCGTAGCGGCCGACAAAAAGAAACTTGAAACCGTCCGGCAGGTCCTTCAACGGCCGGATCAGTGCGCGGTTCAGCCGGCGGCTACTCGCTAGAAATTGGCAATCGCAACCGCTGAGACGGGTCACGGACCGCCCCAGCTCGATACCGTCTGCGTACAGCAGGTCGCTGCTGCGGATGACCCGGCGAACGATCCCGCGCAGCACCGGGATGCGACCGTAATACCAGATATCCGAACCCAGGCACCAGGTTGTAAACGGGGTGCCGAGCCGCCGTTTCAGGGCGCTCGCCAGGTACCCCGACGGTACCGCCCACATGGCAATTATGTGATCGAATCCGTCTTGCTCCGCGAGTTCGATCAAAGCCCGCTCGCCCTGACGGAGAAGACTGATCATGGCGGCAACGTCGAAAGGATTGTAGGGCCGCAGGTAGACCAGCTGCTTGCCACCGCCCAGCCACGAAAACCAGCAGACATTGATGCCCTCGGGATCCAATTTCTCCGCTGGCAGTTTGTCCGGAGCCACCACGGTCACGGTATGGCCGCTGTCCCTGAGCGCCAAGGCAAAGTCCTTGACGAAAAGCCCGGCCGAGGCGCGGGCGTCGGACGCATTGGCGGGAAAGGAACTCGAGATGATGCAAATTCGCAATGGATTGGCGCGGTTTACAGGAATTCAATTCGCGCGTTGACATTTGGGCCACCTCTCGGCCACCTCCGGGATTCGGGGAGGCGCGTGGCACGTATGCGGGAACCGACATCATCCTTTCCCCATCCCGGTCCCCCGTGTCCCTCTACTTGCGCTCGTAACGGAGGAAAGCAATCTGCTCGGAAATCAGCCCGATACAGAAAATGACCACGGAAGTAATCATCAGGAGCGACGACGCCGGTGGAAACCCCTTGCCGACGATGAAATGCCGGTACAGATACCAGACAAAACCGCTGCCGAACAGCAGAGCGCTCAACGGCAGAAAAACTTTCAGCGGCGAGAAGAACACGCCGATTCTGAGAATGATCATCAGGAATCGCACGCCGTCCGTCAACAGCCGAATCTTGCTTTTGCCAACTCGCTTCTGATTAGAGATCGGTGTGTATTTCAGACTGTAACCGGCCCGCAACACGGCCAGTGTCAGGGTCGCAGGGTAGGAGAATGTGTTCGGGAGGAGATAGACGAAATTACTGGCAACCTCCGTTCGAATCAGGCGAAACCCGGATGTCAGATCTTCGATTGTGCAGCCGCAGATGTACCCGGCAAATATATCATAGATCGAATTGGCGACCATCCGGTGGAGCGACATATTCGAACGGTTTTTCCGGGCTCCGACGACCATGTCGTACTGCTCCGCAAACTCCAGCAGGCGAAAAACGTCGGACGGCTGATGCTGCCCATCGGCGTCCATCATCACCATGTAGCGTCCCCTGGCATTGCGAATTCCTGTCTTGATCGCCGCTCCATTCCCGATATTGTATGGATGTGACACAAGGCGTACGGCCGGGTGAGCGAACTCCCGTACGCTGTCTGCCGATGAATCCGTCGAGCCGTCATCCACGATAATTATTTCAAAGGTCATTTCCGGTTTCGCAGCAAACTCTTCCAGAAGTTTTTCCAGCGTTCGACCGACCACCTCATCCTCATTGTAGACCGGAATTACCACCGAGACATCGATTCCTGTCCCAGGTGTTTCCATCCTTTCGGCAGCAGCTTCTGTAATAGTCTCAGCGGTCATGATCGGAAATCCATGAATCGTCGCCCAAAGTCGGGGCGCACCGTGGAACATGCGGAGAATTCGGCCGTGGCGTGAATCCGTTGATTGGGAGGGAGCGGTGTGGGGACACAACCGCCGGCAACGCGACGCCGCTGTTCAAAGGTCGGTCACCGATCCAACAAGGCGACCGGTAACCCTTATCCATTCGCCGCTGCGCGTAAACCAGCGTCAGATGGCCCTGATTTCGGGAACGCAGTGGATGATTGGAAATTGCTGCAATGGAAGCCTTGGGAACCCGGCTCTCCGTATCTGATAATGCAACAAGATAAGAGAAAAAAGCGAAAACGCAAGCCCGACCCGGGTCGCATGCCCGCCACGCAGCAGCGGTGCGAAAAGACGGTCGCATCGGATCACATCGACTCATCTGCGAGACCGGGAGGAGCGGCAGTAGGGACGCGACCGTGGCTCTTCCGAGCGGAAACCGTGCTCTGGCTGTTGCTTGCTGTAATTTTCACATTCGGTACCTGGCTGCGGTTTCAAGGCGCTCTGTGGGACGAGGTGGAATTACCCGATTCCGGCCAGTACCTGGCGTTCGCCGACGACATCCGGCATCTGCGATTTCTTCGCTCCGGTTACGCCCTTGAGGACAGCATCGGCATCCATCGAACGCTGCCGCCTCTCTATCCATCCCTCGTCGCTCTCGCTTCCGTGATCCCAGCCAATCTGGAGAACATTGGTATTGCCGTCTCGCTCGCCATGAGCGTTCTGACGTTGATCCTGGTCTTTCTCCTGGCACGTTACCTCTATAACGCGGCTGCCGGCCTAATTTCCGCGGCGCTTTTCTGCGCGTGTCCCTTTGTTTTGGACTTCGCCAGCGTCGCTCTCACTGAAGCAACATTCACATTCTTTTTCACAGCGTCCTGCGCCGCGGGACTTGTGGCAATCGAAAGCAAGCGAGCGTGGGCGTTTGCCCTAGCCGGCGCCCTCTGTGCCCTGACATTCCTTACCCGCGAACCGGGCATCTGCACGATCGGTCTTCTCACGCTTGCAACAGTAATTTGCTATTTGTGGATCGACAGGCAGCCACTAAAAAAAGCGGTTTTCCCGGCGGCATTGATGCTGGGCGTATTCGTCGCCGTCTGTATTCCGAATGTGGTCTACGTGAAGGCATACACCGGTTACCTGGGAATCTCGGGGCGCTACACCAACGAGGGCATCCTCCGCCTCATCGACGAGACCGGCGAACGCGAACAGACACCGGCGGAGCCGGTCGTCGGCGCGGCCGAGACGGAAACCGCCAACATGCCGGACAGTCCCCGTGCATCGTCCGTGCTGTCACGAGTCACGAATGTCGCCGCCCGCGTCGGCCGGATGACATGGGAGTACGTCAAGGAGTTCCTCGTTCACATGGGGGTGTTGCCGGTAGCCCTGACGGTTGCTGCGTGGATATGGAGCGGCATCCATGCATACCGATACCGGTCACGACGGCTTGTCTTCCGCGAACTCTTTCTGGTGGCGTGGATGCTGCAGTTGGCGCTGACGTACGGGCTGGTTCAGGAGCGCATTTATTTCCGTTACACGTATCCGCTGACCGGCTGCCTTCTGGTCGTCGCCGGGCTGGGTGTTGCCCGAATTGGCGAATCCCTCGCTCGTTTTCTTCAGAGGCGCATCGCACGGAGGACGGCACGTGCTGCGCTCCCACTCTGGGGTACCGTTGTGGTGGCAGCGGCCGTGATCGGCGTCTACTATTATCAGGCCGAAGACGAGATCGAACGCATATACGACCGGACACAGTGGGGCACTCGGCACTTGGCGCTGTCTGCAGGTTATCGTCGGATGGCCGACGACTTTTTCGCCCGACATTCCGAATACCGGCGTTCGACCATGGTCACCCGCGATCCCGTCGGCGCTTATTACCTCGATGTGAATCGCACGGTTCGCATGCCGGATACCGCCGAGCAACTGCACGTCGTGGACGCCGAACTGCTGCTCATGAACAGCTTTGTGGTTCGATTCACCCCCGGCTTCTGGATCTCGCTTACGGCCATTATTCGCCGTTGCCGGGCAAAATCGTATACAGTCGCCTGTTTCCGGACTGTGGGAGAGTCATCACATTGTACGATCTGGCGGACAAGAGCGCAACCGATACGATGCCCGCTGCAAGCATAGAAGAACGCATCGAGCGGGCCGATTCGTTTTTTCGCGATGACTATCTCTGGAACGCTACAGTCGAGTATGAGGCGGTGCTCCGCGACCATCCCGATCACCTGCCGGCTCTTCGCGGTCTTGTCAAAGTCTACGGGCGTTATTTTCGTCACACGGGATGGCTGAACCGATTGACGTCGGTGCGTGACCTATATAGAGCGCTATCCCTCTCTTAATCCCGATGACACCGAATCCAAGCGGTTTTTCGGTGCGCTGAAAAAAGAACTGGAAAGATGCGCGGAGCGGCTCCGGCAGAAGCGTGAAAACCGGGCCGCGCCGCCGTGATGCCAGAATAGGCTTTTATGGCGACCATCTCAAAACGATGGCGAATCCACGGTGCCATCGCCGCAATCCTGGCCGTGGGCACGCTGCTGTTGTATTTCAATACGCTGGATTATGCCTTTGTCTTTGATGACATCAGCAGCATAACGGAGAATGAGGCGGTTCGGATCGCCAGCCTCAGTCCGAACGCCATCGCCGCCGCAGCCGCCGGCGGCTTCCTCAAGCGCCGTGTCGTCCCCAATCTGTCGTTTGCAATCAACTACTACTTCGCCGGATACGACGCCAAGTGGTACCGCCTCACGAACGTTGTAATCCATATTGCCAACGGCATCCTCGTCTATTGCCTCGCGTTGATGCATTTGCAGATCCTGCGCCGGTGCACACGGAACGCCGGCGGCACAGCTGCAACGATCCCCAGGAAAAAGCCGACGCGGCCGGAAGAAAAGGCGGCCATCGTCGTCGCCGCGATCGTGGCCGCCTTGTGGCTGACCCATCCCCTACAGACCAATTCGACGATTTACATCGTTCAGCGGATGACCAGCCTGGCGGTCTTTTTCTATCTGGCCGCCCTTTGTCTCTATCTGGCTGGCAGGCTCCACGCCGCGCGACGAACCCACCGGTGGAGCTTGTTTTCGGCAGCAGTCATCGCCTGGGGCATCGCCATGGTCTGCAAAGAAATCAGTATAACCTTACCCCTTGCCGTTTTGACGTATGAAATTTTTTTCTTCCAGTCCCTGAGTCGCGAATGGTTTGCCCGCAACCTGAAGTATATCGTCATCCTGTTGGTCGTTTTGGCCGTTGTCGCCCTGACGATCCTCGGGACCGACCCGCTGCAGAGCATCCGCGAAGGCTATGCCCGGCGGGATTTCACCATGGGCCAACGTGTGTTGACCCAGTTCCGCGTCATCGTTCTGTACGTCTCGTTGCTCCTGCTTCCCCTTCCCAGCCGGCTCAATCTCGATCACCACGTCATCCCTTCCGTTTCCCTGATCGAGCCAATGACAACGCTGTTGTCCCTTATTGCGCTTATTTTCCTTGCCGGGGCGGCGGTCGTACTCTTCCGGCGCCATCGCATGCTGGCCTTCTGCATAATCTGGTTCTTTCTTCATCTGGCAATCGAATCATCGATCATTGGGCTAGAGATGGCATTCGAGCACCGGCTCTACCTGCCGTCCGTCGGCTTTATCTTCGCCGTCGTCTATCTTGTGCATCGCTACTTCCGATTCGACGCGCGTCTTAAATGTGCGAGCGCCGCGGTCATCGGTCTGCTGCTGTGTGTCTCGACGATTGCCCGCAGCACGGTCTGGAAAAACTCGATTACCTTGTGGACCGACTGCGTCGGCAAGTCTCCCGGCAAAGCACGTCCCTACAACAATCTTGGGCAGTACCTGGCCGAACAGAAAGATCTCACCACCGCCGAAAAGATTCTGCGCAAGGCAGTCAAACTCAAGCCGGATTTCGCCGACGCCCATAATAATCTCGCCGCCGTCCTGCGCCAACAGAACAATCTCGACGAAGCGATCAAGCATTATCGCAAAGCGATACGCATTCAGCCGGCCTTCCCTGAAGCACATTACAACCTCGGCATTGCCCTGCGCAAGAACAATCAGATTGACGCGGCCATTTACCACTATAGAGAATCCCTGCGCTACAATTCGCGGTCGGCGTCGACGTACCACAACCTGGGCGTCGCCTACGCCAAGAAACAGGACTATGACCAGGCGATCTCCTACTTCAAGGAAGCTCTCCGTATCCGGCCCGATTTCGCCAAGGCGCAGGCCAGTCTTGAAACCATGATGCGACGCAAAGCGCCAACACCCCGTAAAGACTGATCATGAAGGACAGGCATTACAGACGAATGATGCTGGGACTGACGGCCGTCATCCTGGTCGCCGGGGCGATAACCTCGGTTTTGCGATACCATGAAGTTCCTGCCCGCGTACTCTATATCGGCGAGTACTTCATATACTACCGGCACAACCTGGAATTCCTCAAGACCCAGTTTGCCAAGGCGCATTACAACTACGTCAAGGACGGTGGAACAACGTACCGGATGGACAACCTGCGCGGGGCCCTGGGTGATAAGGGAGAAGAATCTTTACCCTCATTGTGTCCAAAATAAGTACAAGTACGTTATGACTACAGTAGCCTTAACAAGTACCCGGAATTCAAGGATAGGCTGCTCAAAACCTTTCATCGGGATCAAGACGGGCTGCGGTACGGACACAACATTAACAGCTATAAACTGTAGCATACGCATCGTATTGATTCGACCCGGAACACCGGCCGCGAACTTTTTTAAACGAGCCCCGAACCCGCCGAGCCGGCCGCGGAAAATCCCTGTTAACGTCCCCCGACGCCGTGTCGGTAATGAGAACGGCGCTTACGATGTCCGGCCGTCTTCCGCGGGCTGTACGGTTACCGTAGCCATTGCTGATTTCGGATCGGCCGTCAAATCGCTGTGGCCAGATAATCCACGCAACCTTCGAATTCTGGCGCAGTCACAGTTTCACTACGAGACGGTGGCGCCCGCCCTGCGCCACATCCGTGTTCATCCGATTTATGACGAAATTCCGTGACAGAAACTTTCGGTTTCACATAATTACCGGCATCGTCATTGCTGGCGTCGCGATCGTACTTTATCAGAGCGCCCTTGACTATCCCTTCATCTTTGACGACAGCCAGAACATTGTCGAGAATCCCAACATCCGCGTCACGGCGCTTGACGCGCAGTCGCTTGCTTCGGTCCTCCGGGCCCAACATCCCACGCCGCGGCCCGTCGCCTATCTGTCGTTTGCCGTCAATTACCGTTTCAGCGGCTATGCTCCGAGGTGGTATCGGGTTATCAATATCGGGATTCATGTCGTCAACGGCGTCCTCGTGTACATCTTCTGCCTCCTGATCTTGATCCGTGTCCACGGTCGGCGCCCCAGTCAATCGAATCGATGGGACCGTACGACCGATGACGCCGTCCACCGCCTGCCGTCCAAAGTCCATCCGTACTTCCTTGCCGCCGCGGTCAGCATCATCTGGACTGTGCATCCGCTGCAGACCCAGTCGGTCACCTATATTGTTCAGCGTATGAACAGCCTGGCGGCGTTGTTCTTTCTATCAGCAGTCTGCCTCTATTTGGCGGGCCGTCTGGCGGGCCGCCGGATGCTGTCGTGGTCATGCTTCGGCGGCGTCGTCATCGCCTGGGGACTGGCGCTGGGATCCAAGCAGATTGCCATCACGCTGCCCGCCGTTCTCCTGCTCATCGAGTGGTTCTTTTTTCAGGACCTCGACAGGGCCTGGCTTTTGAGGAGCGTGAAGTATTGGCTGATACCGTTAGCGGTCGCCGGCTTGGTGGCCGTCATCTATCTGAAGATGAAGCCGATTGCAAACATCCTCGCCGCCTACGAGTTGAGGGAATTCACCATGTGGGAGCGGGTCCTGACCCAATTCCGCGTAATCATTCTGTATTTCACCCTGCTCATATACCCCCACCCCGGACGTCTGAATCTGGATCACCACGTCCTCGCATCGAAGTCGGTGGTGGAACCTATTTCAACCTTGACTTCGATCATCATCATTGCCGGCCTGCTGTACCTCAGCATAGTTATCGCCCGACGTCACCGGCTTGCATCGTTCTGTATCCTCTGGTTCTTCATCAACCTTGCTCTCGAGTCCTCGATCATCGGTCTGGAGATGGTACACGAGCACCGGATGTATCTGCCATCGGTCGGCTGTGTCCTCGGCCTGCTGTATCTCGGCCATTTCTTGACACCGCGGCGGCTTGCCGTTCGCATACCCCTGGCCGCTGCCGTCATTGCTCTGCTGGCGTTGGCCACGTTTCAGCGTAACAGAGTCTGGCAGAGTTCTGAGATCCTATGGCGGGACTGTGTCGCAAAGTCGCCGGATAAGGCCAGACCCCATTACAATCTTGGCCTTTTGATGAGCAAGACAAATCGGCTCGATGAGGCCCGGCGGCTGCAGGAACGCGCGTTGGAACTCGACCCCGACTACGCCGATGCCCACAATAATCTCGGCTACATCCTGGTCGAACAGAACGCTTATGCACGGGCAATCCCACACTTCGGCGAGGCGCTTCGTCTGCGTCCGACCATGAGCGACGCGCGTCTGAACATGGGCAGCGTCCTGGCAAAGGCGGGGCGCCACGATGAGAGTATCGATCATTTTCGCAAAGCGGTGGAGTTTGATCGCCGCAATGCCGACGCCCTCTACAACCTTGGCACGGCCCTTGTCAACGTCGGCCACGCGGAAGAGGCTGTGCAATACCTGACCAAGGCCGTGAACATCCGGCCGAAGTTTACCGAGGCTCATGTCGGCATCGGCAATGCATTATCGCAAATGGGTGAATTCGAGCAGGCAATTACGTTTTACGGCCATGCAATAAATGCCGATCCCACTGATCCGACGGCCCGCAACAATCTCGGTATCGCGCAGGCCCGCCGGCGCCGCTACGGCGAGGCGGCGGAGAGCTTCGCGAAGGCCGTGGAACTGGATTCGCATTTCGCCGATGCCCATTATAATCTCGGCAATGCACTACGTGATCAGGGCAAAACCGAAAAGGCCATCGAAAGCTATCGGCGGGCATCGGCGCTCAATCCCGCGAATTCGAAGGCTCATTTTCAGATCGGTCGCCTCCACATGCGACAGGAGCGATATGAAGCCGCCATTGAATGTTTTCGCCGGGCGGTGCAGATTAAGCCGGACTACGTCAAGGCCCTCGATCAACTCGGGAGCGCCTGCCTGCGCCTCGATCGCGAAGCCGAAGCATCAACCCATTGGCAGCGCGCCGTCGAGCTGAGGCCGGACGATGCCGGACTTCACAGTAATCTCGGGCACGCGAGCCTCAAGCAGGGCGATCACGCAGCCGCCGTCAAGCACTATGAGGCTGCCCTCGCGATCAATCCAAACCTCCCTGTAATTCACAACAACATTGCCGCGGCGTTCATTCATTCCGGACGCATCGACAAAGCTGTCGAACACTATCGCGCGGCGCTCGATATCAATCCCGGCTACGGTGACGCGCGCGACAACCTGGACCAGGCCCTGCAGATGTTGAAACAGGAGCAGAATTGAGGCTGGCGATCGCCAGCGGTCATTCTCTCGGTTCGACGCCTGACGCTTCACGCCTCACGGTTTCCGTCGTAGGTTGTGTTAGCCGCACCCTGGAAATCGACCCCAATTACCACCAAGAACGGATTAATCTCGAAGGCGCAAAACGGCTGCTGAAACAGCGGCGGCCGTGAATGGCGACTTCATTTTCTCAGCATGCCCAGACGCCCCGCACACGATATCGCGATTCACATTACGGCCGCTGCCGTGATCACCGGTGCGACACTGCTGCTATACCTGCCATCACTGGATGCACCGTTCGTCTTTGACGATGAATGGAATATCACCCGCAATGAACACATCCAGGTCAAAGAGCTCACCATCAAAAACTTGGTTGCGGCCGGCACCCGCAGCGTCAACTTCAAGCGGCCTCTGGCCAACATCTCGTTCGCGCTGAATTATTACATCTCCGAGTTCGATGTCAGAGCGTATCGGGTCGTCAACATCCTTATTCACATCATCAATGGCTGGCTGGTTTACTGGTTCGTTCTCATGACCATGGCCATTGTCGGCCTGTTCGCCGCGACCCGGGAGTCCATTGGGGATCGAAATGGAAGCGACGGCGAGGCGGGTGCCCGCACGGCGCAAACCGCACATCGCAACACACACTTCTTTGCTTTCGCCACGGCGCTGATCTGGGTCGTCCATCCACTGCAGACGCAATCGGTCATTTACATTGTGCAGCGCATGAACAGCATGGCGGTCCTCTTCTACCTGGCATCGTTGTGCCTGTACATTGCCGGACGCTTGCAGCGTCGCCGAAATCGCCGCTGGGCATGTTTCATCGCCGCCATTGTCGCCTGGCTCGCCGCCATTACAAGCAAAGAAATCGCCGCCACCCTGCCGGTGGTCGTCATCCTTTATGAGTGGTTCTTCTTCCAGAACTCGAGCCTGGTCTGGATGAAACGATGTGCGAAGTATGCCGTTCCGGTGATCTGCGGATTCGGTGTAGTGACGATGATTTACATGCGCGGGAACCCGTTTGACTTCATCCGTTCCGGGTACCAGCGCCGCGACTTCACCGTGAATGAGCGGGTCCTGACACAGTTCCGCGTTGTCGTGCGTTACCTGACATTGATTGGCTATCCGCATCCCCGTCGTCTGAATTTCGATTATGACTATCCGCTCTCGAAATCCCTGTTTCGACCGCTGACAACATTGATGTCACTGGCGGTGATTCTCTCTCTCTTTTGGCTATCCTGGTTTTTTTGGCGCCGGCGCCAATCTTTGCTTTCCTTCTGTGTGCTCTGGTTTTTTATTCACCTCGTCATCGAGTCTTCGATCATTCCCCTGGAGATCATTTACGAGCACCGGACGTATCTCCCCTCGGTGGGTGTCCTCATGGCTTTGGCTTATGGTTTTCATTGCGGCACCGGCAAGGTCCGCTGGCTGCGCCCCGTCGCTGCCGTGGCCGTCATTTGCGTGCTGGCGTTCGGTACACACTTGCGTGCCGGGGTTTGGGCGGATGAAATTGCTCTCTGGCGTGACGGCATCGCAAAGTCGCCTAACAAGGCGCGCCTCCGCGTCAATTACGGTATTGTCCTGACCGAACGACGCATGTTTAAGGAGGCGGAAGAACAGTTCCTCGCGGCCTTGCAGATGTTGCCGAGGTCACGAAAATCCCACAACAATCTCGGGTTTATCTATAGTGAACAGGGACGCATTGATGAAGCGATTCACCACCTGCGTAAAGCGATTGTCATTCGGCCGCGCTACCTGGAAGCCCATGTCAACCTCGGAACCGCCCTGCGAAGAAAGGGACTGATCGAGGAGGCCCTGAAACACTACCGCCTCGCCCTCGCCATTGATCCATCATATCAGGAGATTCATTTCAACCTGTGTGATACCCTGTCGCAGATCGGCCAGGTCGAGAAGGCCCTCGAACATTGTCGCGAAGCCACGCGACTCCGACCCCATTCGCCCTCCTCATACAACGCGCTCGGACAGGCACTGGCAAAAGCCGGTAACGTCGACGAAGCCGCGAAACATCTCCAACGGGCGATCGAACTGAAAGCCGATTTCTGGGGCGCTCACCACAATCTCGGCATCGTACGCAGCAAACAGGGCAGGATCGAAGAGGCGATCGGACATTATCGGGACGCGATCCGGCTGTCGCCCGACTTTGTCGAGGCCCATAACAATCTCGGCATCACCCTGCGCAAAAACGGCCGACTCGATGAGGCAATCGAGCAGTATCGCGTGGCCCTCAGCTACGACCCCGATTACCTCGATTCCCACAACAACCTCGGTGTCGCCCTGGTGAAACAGAACCGGTTGAAAGAGGCCCTGCGTCATTTCACGGAGGCACTCAGGATCAGACCCGGATTTCGTCGTGCGCAGGAGAATGGCGAACTTGTCGAGAAGAAGTTAAAGGCCGCTGATCAGGGAGCTCTCGAAACAGGACGGGCCGCCGCCCAGAGGCACAATGACGCGGGCAACGCGTATCTGCAGCAGGGCGAGCTGGGAAAAGCAATACAGGCTTACGAACTTGCCATCGCAGCCCACCCGGACTTTGCCGAGGCTCACAACAACCTCGGCGCTGCTTACGGGCGTCGCGGCAATCTGGATGCTGCCATCGAACAGTTCGCGGCGGCTGTCGGCATCAGCCCCGATTACACCGACGCCAAAGGCAACCTGGAAGCCGCCCGCCGGTATAAGGAACAATCACAGGCGACAGACAAAAACGAGAAATAGACGGCGAATACGAACGGTCTGCACGCGCTCATCCTATCGGTTTTACGTTTTCCGCCTGGGGCGGATTCGCTCCAACACGCACCCCACTCAATGCCCGGATTATTCGACAATTCCGTACGAACTCACGTCCTGGCAGTAATCGCCCTCGCCGGCTGCGGCCTTGGCCTCTATTTTCACACGTTGGACTATCCCTACGTATTCGACGATAACCGGCACATTCCGGACAACCGGAACATTCGCATGGAGAGTCTCGATCGCGAGAGCATGCACCGGGCCGCCTACGGGCCGCCCACGGGCAACCGGCCGGTCGCCATGCTGAGTTTCGGGCTGAATTACTTCCTTTCGGGATCCTCCAATCCCGCGCCGTTTCGACTGACCAATATCATCATCCATATTAGCAACGGCATTTTGGTTTATGCCTTTGTCTTTATGCTTGTCACAGCCGGCAGCGCCCCTGCCATCGTGACGTCGAAGCCGCCGTGGAAACCGGACCACCGCTCCGGGCTTGCATCGTCAGGATCCGCGGCCGCCTGGCTTGCCCTGGCCGTCGCCTTGCTGTGGCTTGTTCACCCGCTGCAGATACAATCCGTTGTCTATGTCGTACAACGAATGAACAGCCTCGCGGTCTTTTTCACCCTGGCGTCGCTGTGTGCTTACATGATCGGCCGCCGGGCCGAAAGCAGGGTGCTTTCCTGTGTGGTGTTTGTCATTGCCGCGGCATTCTGGCTCCTGGGGATCAAATCCAAACAGATTGCCGCGGTCGCGCCGATCCTCATTCTGGTTATCGAGTCGTACTTCTTTCAAAATTTCAACAAGAAATGGCTGCTTCGGGGCTTTAAGTATTACATTCTGCCATCGCTCTGCGTCGGCGCCGTTGCCCTGATTGTCATTGGACCGAGGTTGATTACCTTTGTCAAATCGACGTACGGGCCGTACAGCTTTACCGCGACCGAGCGGGTCATGACGCAATTTCGTGTGCTGATGTTTTATATCAGTCTGTTTATTTATCCCCACCCGGAACGTTTGAACCTGGACCATGAGTTTGAAGTTTCCAAGTCCCTGTTGCAACCATCGACGACCGCCCTCTGCCTAATGATCCTGCTCGCCCTCATCGGGCTCAGCGTCGGCCTGGCAAAGAAACATCGGCTTTTTTCATTTTGCATCGTCTGGTACTTCATCACACTCGCCATTGAATCCTCCGTTATCGGCCTGGAGATGGTCTACGAACACCGGCTGTACCTGCCGTCCATAGGAATGATGCTCGCCGCGGCATATGCTGTGTTCCGTTACGTCCCGGCACGCCCTTACCTGCGACCTGCGCTGACCATGATCGTTGCGGGACTTCTCGCCGCCGGGACTTATACGCGCACCAGGATCTGGAGCGATGAATTCACGCTGTGGCAGGATTGTGCCCGCAAATCCCCTAACGCGGCCCGGCCGTTGACCAATTACGGTCGCTTCCTCGAAGAACGGGGACGGGTCAACGAAGCAATTGATCTTTACCGCCGCGCCCTTCGCGTCAGTCCGAATTACTCGCTTACCCACAACAATCTCAGCGTTGCACTGATCAAGCTCGATCGGCTCGACGAGGCGAACTTCCACTGCCGGCGAGCTATCGCGGAACACCCGGACTACGTCGAGGCGCATATCAACCTGGGAACCGTCTTGCAGAAGCAGGGCAACCTGGGCGAAGCTATCGATCATTATCAAGCGGCTGTACGGCTGGATCCATTCGCCGTCGAGGCGCATATCAATCTCTGTGATGCACTGGTTTCGGCCGGCCGTGCGGTCGAAGCCAGAACGCACTGTGAGGCAGCAGTCCGGGAGAGGCCGAAACAGCCCGATGTCCATAATGGCCTCGGCCAATATTGTGTTCGGATCAGCAATTTCGAGGAAGCCGTGCGTCACCTAAAAAACGCGTTGAAGCTCAGTCCATCGTTTCCCGCCGCACATCATAACATGGGTATTGCTTTGAGTAAGCAGGGCAGATTGGAAGAAGCGATTCGCCATTATCGCGAAGCAGTTGGAATTCAGCCCGACTTCGTGGAAGCTCATAACAACCTGGGCATCGCATTGCGAAAGAACGGGCAGCTCGACGAAGCCATCGAGCAGTACCGAGCCGCCCTTAGTTACAACCCGGATTATCTCGACTCACACAACAATCTCGGCGTCGCTTTGGTGAAACAGAACAGACTCGAGGCAGCGTTGCACCATTTCCAGGAAGCCCTCCGCATCCGGCCCGGATTCAAGAAGGCTGCGGATAACGTGGCATTCGTTCGGCGCAAGCTCGACGATGCATCGCCGGCTTCCACCGACAAGCGTGACGCAGAGGCGCGCGCCTACAACGTCGCCGGCAGTGCCCATTTCGCGAAAGGCGAAATCGAGGAAGCGATCGACTCCTTTCGGCAGGCGTTGGCAGTGGATCCCGACTTCGCTGACGCACATAACAATTTGGGCGCCGCCTTGGGCCGCCTCGGTCGTCTCGACGACGCCATCAAACAGTTCGCCGAAGCTGTTCGTATCGATCCAAATTACAACGACGCCAAACAAAATTTCGAAGCTGCCAGGCAATACAAAGAACAGCGGGACAACGAAGAATAAGAGCGAGTGGCGGCACGAACTAGCATTTACACAGCCGTATCGGCATGGCAACACCGAAGCAAACCAACCTGAACTTTCATCTGATCGCGGCGGTTGTCATCGCCGGCTGCGGGCTGGCCCTCTATCTGCCGACTGTCGATTACCCATTCGTCTTTGACGACGGCTACAACGTCAAGGACAATCCGCATATCCGCATCACCGACCTTTCCTTTCGCCACGTGTACGATGCCTCGGCCAGAAGCCCGTTGACAACCCGTCCCGTCGCGTACATCAGTTTTGCCCTGAATTATTATTTCTCCGACGATAACGTTCGCTGGTATAGAATCACGAACATCGTGATCCACATTGGCACCGGCCTGCTTGTCTATCTGTTTCTGCTGCAGACCTTGACGCTCGTTGACGACGGATCCGGCAGACGATCGAAACGACAGCGTCCGGCGTCCGCCCACAATCCGATCACCCGGAAAACCAAATCCCAACACCTTTCCTTCGTCGCCGCCCTGCTCTGGCTCGTTCATCCGCTGCAGACCCAATCCGTCATCTACATTGTTCAACGGATGAACAGCCTCGCTGTTTTCTTTTATATGGGAAGCCTGTGCCTTTACGTTGCCGGCCGGCGCCTGCCGCATTCCCGGCAGCGCTGGCTGTTGTGGCTCGCGGCGGCGCTGTCCTGGCTCTTCGCCATGGGTACAAAGGAGATGGCGGTCACCTTGCCGGCGGTTGTTCTCCTGTATGAATGGTTCTTTTTTCAGGGATTGTCACGTGCGTGGCTGCTGGGAAGCCTTCGATTCGTTGTGCCGGCCATTGCCGTAATGGGGGTGTTCGTCTGGGTCTACATGGGCGGAAACCGGGTCGCCAATCTATTGGACGCGTACTCGCATCGTGAGTTTACCCTCTCGGAGCGGCTGTTGAGTGAGGGCCGCGTCGTCGCGCGATATCTGTCACTTCTCTTCTATCCGCACCCCGGCCGGCTTAACCTCGATTACGACTTTCTGATCTCGAAATCTCTTTTCCAGCCGATGACGACGCTCATCGCCTTCGCTTTTCACGCTCTTCTCCTGGCAATGTCGATTCTCTTTGCCCGCAAGCATCGGCTCCTGTCTTTCTGCATTCTCTGGTACTATGTCCATCTGGGCGTCGAATCGACGGTCATCCCGTTGGAACTGATCTTTGAACATCGGACCTATCTGCCGGCAGTCGGCGTAGCACTCGCATGCGTTGTGGTCGGGTCTCGCATTCTCCCTGCATCGACCGCGTTGCGGCGGGGTGTCGCCCTGGCTGTTGTCATACTGTTGGCGGTGGCGACATGGTCACGAAGCCACACGTGGCAGGATGAGATTTCGCTCTGGGGCGACTGTGCAAGAAAGGCGCCGAACAAAGCCAGACCCCACTTCAATCTGGGGCTGGCGCTGGCCAAGGAAAATCGCCTGGCAGATGCGATCAAGGAATTCGAGATCGCCATCGGTCTGGATCCGGAACACGCCGATGCACACAACAACTTGGGCTACAGCCTTAATCGGCTCGGCCGCCCTGACGAGGCCTTTCCCCATTTTCAGGAAGCCATTCGCCTCAACCCCGATTATCCGGAGGCCAGGAACAATCTGGGTACGGCGCTGGCGCAACGGGGAAAAGTGGATGAAGCCATTCCGCATTTCCTCGAGGCCATACGCCTGATGCCGGGCTTCGCCGACGCCCACGCCAACCTCGGTTCCGCTTACGGTGTCAAGAACGATTTCGCGCGGGCAATCACCCACTGCCGGGAAGCATTGCGTATCGATCCCGAAAACGTTACTGCCCTTCACAGCCTCGCCGCGGCCCTGCGCCTGAGCGGGACATCGAGCGAAACGACGAACCATTGATGAAACGGCATCTGATCCAACTCGGAATTCTTATCGCCACGGCTCTTGCCCTCTACCTGCCGACCCTAGACTATCCCTTCGTCTTCGATGACCTGGCTAGCATTACGGCA
>Ga0310123_10000721_pt1 | contig 29027 bp, 19 predicted proteins | sample CB6_AW_1057_MG_FD_203505 | JGI IMG/M metagenome (GOLD analysis project Ga0310123, IMG submission 203505) | Marine microbial communities from Western Arctic Ocean, Canada - CB6_AW_1057 | ecosystem: Environmental > Aquatic > Marine > Oceanic | place: Canada: Western Arctic Ocean | collected... | reverse complement strand
GGTCAACCCAGGCAGACCCGGCAGCCATGCTCAAGTGGCCCAACGACGTGGTCGTGGGGGACCGCAAGATCTGCGGAGTGCTGGTCGAGCCCAGCCCGGCCACCCCGCAGGCACTCTCGGCTGTCGTGGTCGGAGTCGGAGTCAACGTCAACAACGCGATCGATCCGGACCTGGCCGAACTCGCCACATCGCTCGCCGAGGAACTCGGGTCGACCACGCCCTTGACCCTCTTTCTGCTGGAGATCCTCGAAGAGGTCCAACTCGAGCTGGAGGCATGGGGGAATGATGATGGCGGGCTGCCCGAGCGCTGGAACCGGGCCTGCCGAGATCTCGGTCGTCGGGTGACAATCGAGACACCCGGTGGTGAGGTGACCGGCACCTGCCGGGGGATCGACCCGGTGGGACGCCTGCTGATCGAAGACACCGGCGGGTCGCTGCAACGTGTTGTCAGCCAGGTCGACGAGCGGTCGTAACTTCTGGGACTGGCTCGCCCCGCGGTCCGCCGCGGGGGGGTGACTGTTCCAGCACCCCAAGTTCTTCAACCCGCTACAGGCGGACTAGGGAAGGAGATCCTTGTAGGTCACCGGCGGGACCGTCGAGAGGTTGGGAAGGACTTCGAAGAACGAGCGGATCCGATCGCTGTTGTCGTTCGTCATCAGATCCCATTGGAACGGCAGTTCGTCACCGGAAGGCTGTCGTGTCTCATTCGAAACCTTGTGTTCGAACCCCAGATCGTGAACGTCGAAGGAGTTCGTCTCGATTCCCTGATCACCCCAGATCAGCGCACCATCGACACGGAAAGCGCTTGAGCCCTGGCCCGGAATCGAGGCACTCAGGAGGAAGAGGTCACCGTCCCGTGGCGGCCGCGAAAATGCGCCGGCAACGTCCAGGGTCTGGTTACTGCCCACACCCACGCCAAGAGGATTGTGTACACCCGAAGCCACCACTCCACCCGGTTGACTGGCGGCGTTGTCCACCGGATTGCCGTCTACATCGAAGTGGAATTTCATCAGGTTCTCTCCAGACTGACTATCAGGCGCATTCCCAAAGTCGATCTGGTAGTTGTCCTCGAGATACATTGACTGACCCGCAAGTACTCCCTCAACGAACTTGATGATGAGGCCGCCATCCAAGGAATGCGTATCTGGGTTGTCAACACCTCTTCGAACTTCGGGAGAAAGGTAGCGTGGATCATCCATGAGCAGGGCACCGTCGAACCAATCAGAGGTGGACAGTTCGAACTGGAACAAGTTACCGAGCTTCGGTGCCGAGCTGTACTCAGGAGTTACACCGGTTCTATGGTTAGAGCCGTTGTAAGTCGCAATGAACCGCCAGGCACCCATCTGGGGACCACTCAGGAAATTAACCTCGTTGCCCTGGTATGAGAGGGTACCTGTGCGATGATCGAGATTGTGGTCACCGTCAAACGTCGTCTTGTTCGGAATGCCGGGAGAGCCACCAACCGGACCACCCGTGACCGAACTGGCATGGGCACCGACAACGTAGCCGTAAAGCGGTGTGTTGATACCACCCACATCGATATTTTTCGGCAGGTTCTGTTGGTTACTCCGAATGCCAGCCGCACCCGACTCCCAGGCGCCGTGGTTGGTGACACTTAGCGAATCCCCGACATTATTCTCGAAGATCATGTCCAAACGGGACACCGGCATAATATCGAACTCGGGTACACGGGTAGATACGAACGACTCGATATACACATCCGACCCGAAGTTGGACCCGAACTCGGACGACGAGACCTTGGCAATGACTCCTGCCGGCTGGAGGAAGTTGAAGAAACCGTGCTCGCCGATGTACTCGTCAAGTAAATCCTGGTCGTCGCCCGGTGCGATCGCGTAGGAGTCTACCCCCATCCGTCGATCCGAGGTGCCAACTCGGATCACAAGTCCAGAACCACTAAGCGTGGGAATGCCGGCACCGGACGAATCGCTCTCAAGCAACTGTCCATTATCAAAGACCTGGTTCTCGTGAATTTCCAGAACCAGCCGCGGCACCGCATCCTCATCACCAAGGACCGGATCGATGTCGTCTGGATCACGATCCTCGTCCCCGGAACCCATCATGCCTCTAGAGTAGTCATCCGGCGAAATCGGCGTCTCTGTATTCCCACTTTGTTCCTGCACCAACGACGAAGTGTTGACAACGTAGATCCCCTCCTTGTTGTTTGAGCGAATTTCGTTGTTGAGCAGGCGGATCAGTGTATCCGTGGGAGCGAACTGATCTCTAATGCCCTCACCCGTATCTTCGTCGTTGTCGAAACTGACCACCACGCCGAGTCTCCCGTCCCTGGGACGTCTGCGACCACCCTGGTTCAGGATGTCAATTCCACGACCACCGTTGTTCTCGATCGTGTTCTCCCGAACGACAACTTCCAGCGGAAAGTGCCCTGGATGTAGCGGTGCATACTGCGAGTTGTGTCCGTGAAAACCACTCGGGTTGTTGGCATGGCGAATCTCGAGGCCATCCATCAGGTTCCCGGTGATGTTGTTGCGATAAATGTGGACGATCTTACGGGAGGCCGCCTGGAGCGTCTCCGCATCTTCGGGTTCGACTGTCTGGCTCACGACGTTGCCAGCCGCATCCAGCAGAACAGCCTGGATATCGATTCCGTTGCCGTTGTCGTCTTGCCGAGCACCATCTAGGTGCTCTTCGCCAACGCCTGATCCGGTCAGGTCGGCATTGAAACCGTTGTTGACGATGTCGTTGCTGTCGATCAACAAACGCCCCATGCCGTTGAATTCGATACCATCGAGACCGTTGCCATCGATCAGGTTGCCGAGAATCTGCATGTCGTTCGCGAAGGCATCGGGCTCGACCAGGTTGTAGAGGCTGGTTGCCGTGGCATCGAAGCGGATGCCATATCCGTTGTTGGCGATGATCCGGTTGGCCTGCCACGTACCGACGAGTTCCCGCTTATCCGTCGAGTCATTGAAGTTCTCGAGAGTCAGGATTCCGGCGGTGAAATTGACACCGGTCGGATCTCCGATTCCGTTTTGCTTCACGAGGTTGCCGAACATGTCGAACTGCACTCGGGCATCGCCGTCAATCAGCACCTTGACGCCGTTGAACTGGTTGCCCCGGATCTCGTTGAACTGGGCATCAATTAGCAGGAGGCTGTCGCCTCCATCGCGAGCCACAATGTTGACCCCGCTGCCAATAACTGACTTCCGATCCGAAAACTGTTGGGCAAGCCCGTTGGCCTTGATGAGGTTGTTGCGAATGAAGATCCCATCAATGATCGCATCATCAAGCCGCTCGATGAAGATTCCATCCAGGGCGTTGTTGACGATCGTGTTTCCGGTCAGCGAGTCGTCGTCGGCATACCCGATCCAGACGTTCCTGACGGTCGCCTGCTCCTGGATATCAAATGCGATCCCCGAGCCGTCGTTGCCAAGCACGGTATCGAGGGTGCCGTTGAGATTCACGTCCTCGCCGGGATCCAACAGGCCGTTGCCGTTGATGTCTTCGCTGACCTCGACCGAGCCGATGAGGTTGCCGTCGATGATCGAGTCGTCGAGCAGCGGGTTGGCAATTCCGGAAAGCAGGCTCCCGATCGCCCGCACCAGGATGCCGTCACCCTGGTCCAACCGACCGTTGTCGTTGAGGTCTTCAACGACGTCCAACAGGCCGTTGCCGTTGACGTCGACCTCGGCAATGGTGCGGTAGATCTGGTTGTCCCGGATGGCTACCCGCCCGTGACCACTCTCGATCAACGTGTATTCGATCCCCGCTCCGAAGTTGTGGTCGAACAGGTTGCCCAGGTCGGTTTGACCGATCTCCAGGCTGACATTGCCGCCGGTTGCTCGGACCACGACGCCGCTCCCGGTGCCCAGGTCTAAGCGACCGTTGTTGTTGGTGTCTTCACCACTGTCCAACACGCCGTTGACGTTGAGGTCCTCGCCGTTGGCCGGGTTGCCGACCGGGTCGCCCTGGAACCTCGAGCGTGTGATGACGCCGGTGATCACGCCGTTCTCGGAGTCAACGTGGATGCCGTCTACACCGTTGTAGATCCGGTTGATGGTGTTGCTGTCGACCATGCCGAGACTGACGGTTCCGGTGTCGGCCTGCACGTTAATGCCGTGCCGGTTGTTGTTGTCCAGGGTGCTGTTGTTGATTGCGCCGATCAGCACCGAGCCGGTATTGTTCGAATTGATCGTGATCGAATCGAGACCGGCACCGGTCATGCTGTTGTTGGTGATCGTGGACAGGCTGACAGTGCCGGTCCCCAGCGATCCACCGTAGGAGGTGATCGAGAGGTGGCTGCCCGACGTGTTTTCGTTCAGCAGGTCTCCGGGTCCATCCACCGCCAAGGCGTCTTCCAGGTACGTGGTGTCCAGGACCGTGTTGATCAGCCCGGCAGTGATCACACCACCGCCCAGGTCCAGCCGACCGTTGCCGTTGGCATCCTCACCCAGTTCGAGTGTTCCGTTGCCGTTGAGATCTTCGGTCGGGAGCGTCATCAGCACGATGCCCGACCCGGGACCGGGCAGAGTCACCCCGTTCCCGCTGATAATGTTGTCCGGGCCGTCCAGCAGGCCATTGCCGTTGACGTCCTCGTCAAAGTCCTCGCCGAAGTCCAGCAGGCCGTTGTTGTTGACATCTTCGCCGGGGTCCAGCAGTCCGTCGCCATTGCCCTGGTTGAGCGTGCCGTCTCCATTGACGTCCTCGCTCGGCAGAGCTCCGATGAATCGATCGTCGACCAGATCTCGGATGCCGTTGTTGTTGAGGTCCTCGTTGTCGTCCTCACCATCGTCGAGCACACCGTTGCCGTTGACATCCTCACCGGGGTCCAGCAGCCCATTGCCGTTACCGCGGTTGAGGAAGCCGTCGACGTTGGCATCCGCTTCGGCCAGCAGGTCGAACTCCATGTCTTCGGTGAGCAGGTCACTGGCGGATCCGATGTACAGGTCGGTGATCGATCCATCGTTGACCATCGCCACCAGGCCGTCTCCGCCATTGCCGATCAGCGTGTTGCCGGCGAATCCGAGGTCGAGGATCCCGTTGCCATTGACGTCTTCGGCTCCGTCGAGGATGCCGTTTCCGTTGAGATCTTCGCCGACGTCGAGCAGGCCGTTGCCGTTGCTGTCCTCGGTCGGATCCAGCACGCCGTTGCGGTTGCGGTCTTCGTTGGCGACGCTGGCGATCAGGCCTCCGCCAGTGGCCTTCAGCCGCATGCCGACGCCCAGGTTGTTGCTGACGTCGTTGTTGCTGAAGTTCAACAGGTAGATCGTGCCGGCGTCGGCGGTGATCGAGACTCCCGTGTTCGGATCGAAGTTGTTGTTGAAGGTGTTCCCGCTGACATCGGCGTTGATCACACCCGCGGTCTCGGTCAACAACAGTAGCCCGGTTCCATTGCCGACCGCCACGTTGTTGGTGATGCCCAGGGCCAGGCCGGGATCGCCGGGAATGCTGACCGCGTTGATCACGGCCCCCTCGCGAGCGGTGATCGAAAACGCCACGCCCGCATCGAGCAGGCCGTTGCCGTTGGTGTCCTCGCCGGGGTCCAATACGCCGTCGAAGTTGAGATCCTCGCCCAGGTAGTTGCTGACCGTGTTCTCGGCCACGCGAAGATTCAACAGCGAGCCGTCGGTGGCGGTCAGTTGGAAGCCGGTGATCGAGTTCGACGCATTGCCCCTCAGGAGATTCCTCTCGAAGATCCCCAGCCCCGCGGCGGAACCGATCGAGGAGTTGTTGGTGAAGACCACGCTGTTGCGAGTGCGGTCAAACTCGTTGTCGAAGATGTCGAAGCCGCCGATCGTCCAGCCCGGTGCCGTGGTGATCGCGTTGGCGTAGACGTCGGTGATGTCGGTCTGGCCGTCGAAGATGATCCCGCCGATCTCGGTGCTGCTGCCGGCAATCGTCACGATCGAGCCACCGTCGTTGCCGTCAACACCCACCGGGTTGCGGAAGGTCGGCTTCGTCGCCAAGGGATCGACGCTCGGTAACAGGATCGAGCCGGAGGTGGTGTCGAGAACATACTGCTGCTGGTTCAGAACCCACTCGCTGACCAGCTTCTGATCGTCGAAGAGCGTCAGCGAGCCGGTGAGGTCGCCACTGCCGACGATGAGCATGTCGTTACCAGGCAGGTTGTTGAACGTCTCGAGATTGTTCAAAGGACTCTCGTAGGAGCCCGAACCGTTGAACGCCGCGTTGGGATCGATCCACACGAGTTGGATCGGGTCGTCAGAGTCGGCTCCCGATGACTGCATCAACGGTACCCCGTCAACCTGGCGACGGCGGTTGACCACCACGCGGTTGTTGCGACGGACCAGGCCGTTGAGCCGCTGGCGCATCGACTGGGGACGGAAGAACGTCTCGGGACGACCGTCGGGCAACGTCAGGACGATGTTGAGCCACGTGTTGGTGCCGAAGAGCGAATCGCGGGACACCGAGACACCGACCATCACGTCGTCGGTCACCTGGGTCTCAACCCGGGCCTTCCAGCCCGTCGTGTCGCGGTCGTTCTCGCTCGACCAGTGGTAGATTCCCATGTAGCCGCGTGCACCGTAGCGACCCAACACCGGCAACGGGCTGCCCACCTCGGCATCCACACCACGGTAGTTCGATTCGAAAACTCGGGTGCGGTCGACCAGGATGTTGAAGCCGCCAAAGTACGGGTTGGCGTAATCCGTCGAGTCGTAGACCGTGTGGTGCTCGGTCGTCAGAGGAAAATAGCCGTTGGCACGGAAGTCGAAGAACTGCCCCAACGACTCGAAACTCACGCCCGCCTGGCGGTACGTACGGTGGTGCGACTTGTCCCAGTCCCACCAACCCGAGAGGCCGAAAATGCGATCGAGCTGCTCGTTGTACGAACGATAGCCCATGCCGGTGCTGGCACCGCCACGACCCTGGTCGTTCATGTGAGTTCGTAAATCGAGAAACAGAAAACTGTCGTCACCGTTCGCCTCGAATGGCCAGAACAGGTCGAAACTCGTGTCGCCAATGTCGTTGCCAACCACCCCGCTGCCCGCCGCCTGACGATCCAGCCGATACCGCATCCCGACCATCTTGTCGCGAGATAGCAACGACCCTCGGTCGCCATCAGTCACACCGCCGGCCGGCAAAACCCGCATCACGTCGGCAGCCACCGAATCGGCGGGAACTCCCGACTCCAATGCGGCCGCCGGAGGAATCGCCCGAACCACGCCCGCCGTATCAACACCCTCAACATCCGACAACTCGCCCGGTGGCTCACCACCCAGGACGATGTCGGGTCCCCTCAGCAGTACACAGACCAAGAGGCCTAGAATCAGCAGGCGTATCGTATTCATCACAGGACCCGAATATCGGGAATGTTCAAATAGACCGGTTGTTCCGGCTATGGCGGTTGTTCTGATTCTTCGGACAGACCATACGACCGAGTTGAACGGAAATATCGGAATAACCCTGAAACACAACAGCCTCCCACCTAAGCCTCCCTTCCTTCCCATTATTACTGCTGAATTGGTCTCTTGAGGGACGGCAGAGGGAGTGAGCCGATATCTGGGCCAGATGCACCTGGATGCGTCTCGGGGGTCGAGTACCGGACACCGGATTCGCAGGCAACGACCCGGCGGGTGGTGCATTGAGGTGTGTTGGGACAAGCTTGCGGGGTGAGTGCCGTGATGAACCGAGGGTGATGCGGGTCGACATTTTGCGTGGATTTCGTGGAATACTCTGTGGCGATCCGACATCTGTGTTGTTGTAATGTGGATTCAGGTTGCGAGATCGGTCGGTATCTGGGAGTTGATCGGGACGAGCCGCAACAGTACGTCGATGCGTCCCACTGTCTGGGGCCAAACCAAGGGGAGTTCTACACGATGAAGCACGTCACCACGTTCTTGATGGCCCTGTCCCTGGGCCTGCTGTCGCTGGGATGCGGCGAGTCATACGAAGCCGCCATTGATCCGGATGGCCCGGATCCCAACGCGATGGGCCCCTCGACAGGTCCCCCGACTGGTTCCATGGGCGGCGACACCGCAACGAACACGGCCGTTGACCCCAGTGGCGACACCGAGCCGGATGCCAAGTCGGATGCCAAGTCGGATGCCAAGTCGGATGCCAAGTCGGATGCCAAGTCGGATGCCAAGCCGGATGCCAAGTCGGATGCCAAGCCGGATGCCAAGTCGGATGCCAAGCCGGATGCCAAGTCGGATGCCAAGTCGGATGCCAAGCCGGATGCCAAGGACAAGAAGCCAGCCGCAAAGAAGAAGGGCTAATCCCCTTCAGTTGCTTCTTGCTGGACTCAAACAGTCCGCACACCGCGTTTTCGGTCTACTTACCGAGAACGCGGTTTTTTTGTGCCCGTTTCGGCTGCACGGTCGCTTCACGGGCCACCTCGACCCGCCACGCCGTCAGTAGAGCCTGCATCTGCTGCACCCGTCCCGGCTGCTCTGTCGCCAGATTCTGCTTCTCACCCAAGTCACTCTTGAGGTTGTACAGTCCGACCCGGCCACCGGGTATCTGCCCCACGACCAGTTTCCAGTCCTCGCGTCGAACCGCCGCCTTCTTGCCAAACTCCCAGAACAGGTCCCTGCGTCCCGTCCGGCTCGACTTCCCGTCACCAGCTTCTGGGCCGGTCAGGACCTCGACCAGACTCCTGCCGTCCAGCCGATGCCCCTCGGGCAACCGGCCTCCGGCCAGTTCGACCAGCGTGGGCATCACGTCCAGCGAGATGGCCGTGACCGCTGTCGTGCGACCGGCTGCGACGGTGCCCGGCCACCACGCGATCGCCGGCACCCGGTGACCTCCCTCCCACACGCTCCCCTTGTTGCCTCGCAGTAACCCATTGCTCCCATTCCGGTTAGCTCCATTGTCCGAGAAGAACAGCACCAGAGTCTTCTCGGCGATCCCGGCCTCCCGCAACGCCCTGGCAATCGCCCCAACCCCCGCGTCCATCTCGGTCATCATCTCCCGGTAGGCGGCCTTGATGTCCTTCCGCGCCGCCCCCTTCAGGTTGCCACGGCCCAGGCTGCGGACCGGCTTGTCGCCGGGTCCCTGGTACGGCGAGTGAGGACACTCGTGAGCCACGTACAGACAAAACGGCTTCTTCGGACTGGCCTTGGTGTGGGACGTGATGAACTCGACCGCGTGGCGAGTGATCAGGTGGGTCGAATACCCCGGTTCGGGAACCAACCGATCCCGGTCCCACCAGTCGGCGATTCCCATTCGATCGAAGTGCGAGATGTAATCGACGTTGCCGCTGACGTAGCCACGAAACCGGTCGAACCCGTGGTGGATCGGGTTGAACTTCCTGTGATACCCCAGGTGCCACTTGCCGAACACCGCCGTCGCATAACCCGTCTCACGCAACACCTCGGCAAAGGTCACCTCGCGAGTCGCAAGCCCGTGATGCCGGTTGACCTTGGAATCGGCGTTGATCACACCGGGCACCCCGGCCCGCTGCTGGTATCGCCCGGTGAGCAACCCGGCCCGGGTCGGACTGCAGACACTGCCGCTGGAATGAAAGTCGGTGAACTTCAGGCCCTCGGCGGCCAGTCGATCCAGGTGAGGTGTCCGGTAAGCGGCATTGCCGTAACAACTTGCGTCGCCGTACCCCATGTCGTCGGCCATGATTACGACCAGGTTGGGCCGCATCGGTGCCGCGGCCACCCCGGTGGCACCCAGCAGCACGACCAGGCAACAGAGCCTCGTTGACATCTCCACCTCACCTGTTCCCGCGAGCCGTCGTCAATCTACTTCCCGGCTTTGGTCTTCTTGCCGGCCTTGCGACGTCCGCGGACCTTCCACATCAGGCTGGGAGTATGAGCATCCTGCATGGCCGCCAAGGCCCTCGACACGATCTCGGGATGCGCATCCGCCACGTTTTTCGTTTCTCCCGGGTCTCTCCCCAGGTGGTACAGTTCCAGATTCTTGCCATGAAGTGACTTCCCCACCGCCTTCCAGTCACCCATCCGCACCGCCCGGGTCCCGCCCCCCTCGTAGAACTCCCAGTACAGGTACTTGTGCATCTTCTGGGCCTTCACGTTACCCCTGAGCGTCGGCACGATACTCAGCCCGTCAATCCCCTCGGGCACCTTGGCTCCGGCCAACTCGGCCAGGGTGGGCAGCACATCGGCGAACGAACCAATCACCGGACTGGTACTTCCTGCGGCGATGCGACCCGGCCACCGCACGATCGTCGGCACCCGGATCCCCCCCTCGTAAAGGGCCCGCTTGATGCCGCGGAACTTGCCGTTGGAATCGAAGAACTCGGGGTTGTTGCCCCCTTCGCGATGCGGTCCGTTGTCTGACGTGAAGAAGACCACGGTGTTGCGGTCGATCCCCAACCGCTTGAGCATCGACATCAACCGGCCGACGTCGCGGTCCAGCCGGCTGATCATCGCCGCGGTCGCCTTCTGAATCTCGGGCCAGTCGGTCTTCGCATAGTCACCCAAATCGGGAACCTCCATTCCCTTCCGCCCCGCCTCGTTGTTGGCATGAGGGATGGTGACGGGCAGGTAGAGAAAAAATGGTCTCTTGTGGACTTCTTCGAGCCAGCCCAGGGCGTCGGTCATGATCAGGTCGTGGCTGTAGTCGACCTGCCTGGTCGCCACTCCCTGCCCGAACTTGCCTTCCTGGGGGACCTCGTTCCGCAACAGTACCCGCCGCTCGCCGCGGACCAGGAAACTCGGGTAGTAGTTGTGAGCGTGGTGCTGATCGAGATAACCGAAGAAGTGATCGAAGCCCTGACGCGTCGGCAGCCCGCTGGAATTCTCGTGGCCCAGGCCCCACTTGCCCGACAACCCGCAGGTGTAACCGGCCTGCTTCAACACCTCCGCAATCGTCACGTCGTCAGGACGCAGGTTGATCTTGCCGTTGCCGCGGATGAAACAGTGACCGGTGTGCAGACCGGTCATCAGCACGCAGCGGGACGGAGCACAAACGGTCGAACCCGCATAGAAATCCGTCAGCTTCATCCCCTCGGCAGCCAACCGATCGATGTTCGGAGTGCGAATCCGCTTCTGACCAAAACAGCCCAGGTCACCGTAACCCAGGTCGTCAGCCATGATGAAAATGATGTTGGGCCGGGCCTCAGCCACCTCAGCCACCTCAGCCACCGCAGCCACCGCAGCCACCTCAAACACTGGCACGATCACCAGCCCGACGATCAACGCCACCCACGCCAGGCCTCCAGCTCGTTCGCTCATCATCCGTCTCATCACCGTCTCATCACCGTCTGCCTCTCGAGTGGCGCAAAAAACAAGCCGCCCCGCACTGGCGGGACGGCTTGTATTCTCGTCACCGGGCGGCTACTTCGCCACGGTGCTCTTTTCGAATCCCTCGTCATCGAGAGCCGCGATCGCCCTGTCGGCATCGAAGCTCGCACCCTTGTCGAGGATACAGATGGCCCGACGCGCTTCGAACTTGACTTCGACGTTCTTCACACCAGGTTGGTCGGCAAGAGTCTCACGGACTCTCGGAGCACACCCGGTGGGTCAGGTCATCCCCGGAACATTGAACACAACCGTTTGCAGGCTGCCGGCGGTGGCGGTCGAGGAGCCGGATTCCGGAGTGGCAGACGGACTCGAGGGCGTGCCATCGGTGCAACCGACGACGAGCGCCAAGGCCAGCACGAGGCCAAGTAAGCGTTTCATTCTGAGTTTCCTCTCGATCAACGAGAAAAACGGGTGTGGGTGTGCTACCAATGTTACCAACAAGCCAGATTCTAGCAGGAAATCGGCGACCGATGACAGGCTGAAGGGTCACCTGCACGTGACACGATGATGGACTTTCCCAACGTACACTTTGACGGCACGCTGCGACCTTCTCAGGTTGAGGTGATGAAGATCGCCGAGCAGCAGCTCCATCGCGGCGAGCGTCGGCTTCATATCGTCGCACCGCCCGGATCGGGCAAGACCGTCCTGGGCCTGTATCTCTGGGCAATCCACGTCCGCTGTCCCGCAGTGGTGCTCTCGCCCAATTCCGCCATCCAGATGCAATGGGCCGCGCGCACCGACCTGTTCTCCACTGCCTCGGGTCGGCCCCTGGTCGATTTTGCCAGCACCGACCCCAGGGAACCCTCGCTGCTCAACTCGCTCACCTACCAGTCGGTCACACTACCGCGACGTGGCGGCGACGATATCGACGAGGGAGCGATCCAGAACTGGATCGCCTACCTCATGGAAAAAGGGCAGGCCGACTCTCCCGAGGCCGGGATGGCGTGGATCGAAGACCTCAAGCAGCGAAACCCCGAATACCATGCCACCCGCCTGGCCCGGAACAGGAAGATCATCCGAGACGGGATTGCCCTGGGCGGCGACGCCATGCGGACACTGCACCGCTCCTCGCTCGAAACGCTCCAGAGGCTGAAGGACGCCGACGTCGGGATGGTGATCCTCGATGAATGCCACCACCTGATGGGACACTGGGGCCGTGTGCTGGCCGATGCCCAGGACCTGCTCGAGGGCCCCATCATCGTCGGGCTCACCGCCACCCCACCCGACCTCGACGGAAAAAAACTTGAGGACGTCGAACGATACAACGCCTTCTTCGGCCCGGTCGACTTCCAGGTGCCGGTCCCGGCCGTCGTCAAGGACGGCTTCCTGGCTCCCTACCAGGACCTGGTCTACTTTGTCAGGCCGACCGACGACGAGTTCTCATACCTGGCAAACATCAACGACCAGTTGACCGCGTTAATCGACGACCTCTGCGTCCAGCAGCCTCCCGGCGACGACAACATCCCCCGTGCCCTGCCACTGCCGGAGTGGCTGGCCGAGACGCTGGCGAAATTGAAGGCCGGATTCGTTCAACTCGAAACCTGGCACGAGTACGAGCGTCGCGATCCCGAGTTTGCCTACACGGCGAGGTTTTTTCTGCAGTCCACCGAGAGGCCGTTGCCTGCGGGTGTCCCCGAGATCGTCCTGCCGTTCGAATGGGAGACTCCACAGATTCCCACCGACCTGTCGATCCTGATCCCGGTGCTCGGCCGCTACATTCGCAACGCCCTCCGCCGCAGCGAATCGGCGGCCGACCGAGAACTGGCCGAGCAGGCCACCAGGCGGCTGCGGATGTTCGGTGTGCAGGTCACCGAGACCACGACTCAGGTCTGTGCCTCACCGGCCGGCCGCATCATGGCCTACTCGAAGGCCAAGGCCCAGGCCGCCATCCCGATTCTCAATGCCGAATTCCAGGTCCTGGGTGATTCGATCCGTGCCGTCGTGATCTCCGACTACGAAAAGACCTCAGCGGTCAGCGAGGAAATCACTCACCTGCTCGACGAGGAATCCGGCGGAGCCATCCAGGCCTTTCGCCTATTGCTCACAGACCCCAATACCGACCTGCTCGACCCGATTCTCGTGACCGGCTCGACAGTCCTCATTGACGACGACCTCGCCGAGTTCTTCCTGGAGAAGGCCAGCGAGTGGTTGGTCGCTGAAGATGCCGATGTCGAGTTGGAACTCACCCCCCGGGACGGTGACTTCATGCAGGTCGCCGGTAAGGGCGGCGAATGGGGGCCACGGCTCTACATCCGCCTGATCACCGCGCTGTTCCAGGAAGGGGTCACGCGATGCCTGGTCGGAACCCGTGGGCTGCTGGGAGAGGGCTGGGATGCCAACCGGATCAATGTCCTGATCGATCTCACCGCCGCCACCACCTCGATGACCGTTAACCAACTCCGCGGCCGCTCGATTCGACTCGATCCCCAGTGGCCCGAGAAGCTGGCCGACAACTGGGATGTCGTCTGCCTGGCACCGGAACTCCGCAAGGGCCTCGACGACTACAAGCGGTTTGCCAAGAAACACAACGCCACCTTCGGAGTCTGCGAGGATGGAGCCATCGAAAAGGGGCCCGGACATGTCCATGCCCTGTTTACCGAGTTGAAAGCCGAGGAAATCGAGGACGCGGTCGGGACGCTCAATGAAGAGATGATCTCCAGGACCGGCCAACGGGCCACCTCACGGGCCCTGTGGCGGATCGGCGAGCCCTTCCACCCCAAACCGGTCACGGCACTCGAATACAAGCTGGACAAGGGAGGCAGCAAGGGCTTTCCGCCGTTTTCTACCAAGGCCCAGGGCTGGACCAACGAATCGCTCTCCGAGGCCATCGCCAGGGCGCTGATCCGATCCCTAGCCGAACTGAAGCTCATTTCCCTACCCGGCGACATCGACATCACGACTCACGCTCGTGCCGGTGGCTACACGCGACTGTTCCTCGACGATGCCGATGAGCAGAGTTCTCAGATCTTCAGCACGGCACTCGGACAGATCATGGGGCCCCTGGTCAAACCCCGTTACGTGATTCCCCGCTTCGTCGACATCGCCAAGCACAACGTTCTCTCGAAACTGCTCCCCCAGTTCGTCGGGAAGTTCTTCATCCGCTACGAACGCAGCATGGCCATGCTGCACACGGTGCCCGACATCCTCGACGACCACAAGGACACCGTCGCGGTGTTCCAGAAGCACTGGAATGAGTACGTCAGCCCCGGCGAGGCCATGTACGCGCACCGGGACGACAGCCGTGAGTTGATCCAGCAGGCCAAGCTCAATGCCCAGGTCCCGCGGGCGGCGATCCGCACCAAGGAGGTCTTCCTGACATCCGACACCCAGGGAAAAGCTCGACCCAGGACCGCCACGCCGCAGCACTCAAACCAGAAGAACCCGCCACCCCCAACGCCTCCAGCCCCCGCTCCTCCAGAAGCCTTCGAGACCGCCGACCCGTCCGCTGCCCCGCCCGAATCCGCCGCCAAGCGGTCCGTCAACTCGTCTCGAGTCCACCGGGCGTCCACGCCGAAGGGCTCGAAGACCCGCCGCGCCAACGACTAGGCCGGCTTCACCCCATCTCGCGGAAACACCCTGATGGAGTTCTCTCACATCGGCCTGATCACCAACACACCGCGCGAGGGTGAGGTGTTCGTCGAGGCGACCCGGGTGTGGGTCACCGACTTTACCAGGCACCCTCACCGGGTCGAGTGGTTGAGATTCGAGCCGGACAGCCCGGTCACCGGCCCGGTCCGCGAACAGGCCCACGTCGCCTTCCACGTCGATTCGCTCGCAGAAGCATCCCGTGGACTCGACTGCCTGCTGGGACCATTCACACCTCTGCCTGGCGTCGAGGTCGGGTTCTACCTGGCCGACGACGGTGCGGTGGTCGAATTGATGGAGTACGAGGGGAACCCGTTTGGTGGCGAGTGATCAGGCGTGGCGTTCCCGCAGCCGCTCGGCCGCCTCGACCTCGTGGCACAACTTCGTGTAGACCTCGTCCAGGCTCACGTCCGCGGCCGAACCGGGTGCGAACCCGCAATCGGGATTCAACGTCACCCGGGACGCGTCGATGTGCTTCAGTGCCGCCTCGACCCGCTCGACAATCTCGTCGGTCGAATCCACCCGCCCAGGCTGGCAGCCCACACACCCCAGCCCGATTTCAAAGTCCTCACGCAGAGCCCCAAACACCTCCATGTCACCGGCCTGCGGCGCGGTAAATTCCATCGTGAGGTGGTGCACCTTGAGTCGATTGAGTGCCGGGAGAATCGGGCCGTAGCCTCCCCGGTGAGCATGCTCACCTCGCACGCGGGCTCCGGCCCGGCGGCACAGATGCACCGCCAGCTTCACACCCTCGATCCCCTCGACCACCCGATTGGTCATCTCGACGGCAAAATCCGCCGCCCGATCCGGGTCGTCGTACCCGGCCCGCACCTCGGGGTCAACAAACAGGCACAGGTGCGGATCGTCGATCTGCACGATCGAAACCCCCTCGTCACGCAGCAACTCGACCTCACGCCGCAGGATCGGCACGCAGGCCTCGACAAACGACTCACGAGTCGGGTAGGCCGCGGCCGAGGCCTCCGGGTCCCACATCCGTTCTCCCAACAGAGCCGGAGCCGGCAAAGTCGACTTGATGGCCCGGTCGGTCAATTGCCTGGTACGAGCCACTTCGGCGGCGATGTAGCCGGGTTGACGAGGCGCCAGTTTTTCGGTGACCACCGTCCAGGGCCGCCCGTCGGCGGCAGTACTCAATTCGAACCCCTCAGCCAACTCGGCGATCACTCCGATGTAGCTCTTGCGACCCCACTCCCCGTCGCTGACCACGTCGAGCCCCGCGGCCTCCTGCAGGGCGACAACCGAACGGATGGCCGAGTCCATCCAGCGGACTCGGTCGGCGTCGTCGATCGAGGGATCATCGCTGATCAATCGACGCACCCAGGCCGGACGCGGCATCGAACCCACCACCGACGTCGGAAACACAGGCAGGTCATTCATCGAGCAATCCCCTCCGACGTCCAGCATCCCCGCGCGTACTCGAAATCCTGCTGCGTATCGATCTCGATGTACTCACCCACCGTATCGGCGTGCCGGAACTCGACACCCCCCTCGACCATCTCCTGCAACAGGTGAATCCAGTAGGCCTTTTCGAACAGTTGAGCACCTCGAAACGGGCCTCCGGCATGAGCTTCGCGGGCCCGATGATACTCCTCACGCAACACCCTCGCTCCGTCACTCCCGAATCGAGCCACCCCGGTGAATTCTCCATACGCCGCCTCCTCGGCAATCTCACGCTCGATCCGCGTCACCACTCCCTCCAGCGCGGTGATCTTCTCAGCGTCATCGGCAGGATGCTCGGTCCGCCCTGCGTACCGTTCACGCCACCCCGTATCAACCGCCAACACGCTCTCGCCATCGGTCTCGAGAATTCCGGTGACGAGGCTGGAGGTGAACAAGCAATCCGAGTAGCAGCAGACAAACGGTTCATCCATCAGGTCCTCGGCGTAGAACAGCGAGGCCAGGATGTTGTTGTTGGGCCAATCGACGTTGTGCCGGAATTCGAATTCGGGGTAGGCCGCCTGCACCGCGTCGATCCGGTATCCCCCGATGAAGGCAATCTGCTCGATCCCCGCACTCTGCAACGCCGCAACCGTCCAGTCGAGGATCCGTTGCCCGCCGACTTCGGCGAAGCACTTGGGGGCATCGGCGGTGGTTGGCATCAGCCGAGCACCCCGGCCGGCTCCGATGATGATCGCTCGATTGGTCATCTAGTCCCTCTCCACAAAAACCATCACGCATGTCAGAGCCGCCAGCCCCATCAGGACACGTGGAACGACGGTGAACCAGGTCGACAGATCGGCCGCGGGGGGCGGGATGGTGAACAGGACAATCAACCCGGCCAGGGAGAACCCGGCGGCCAACAGCGACAGGAACTTTGCGGAACCGCTCAACAGAACCCCCATCAGGGCCGCGACGATCCCGGCCACAAGCCAGGATGGCCCACCGGCCATCACGACCATGCCACCGGAGACCCCAAACGACACACAGGCGATCAACTTCGGCAGCCATTTCGGCAAAAAGCCCACCTGCCGCGAGGTCGTGTTCCAGAGCACCCCGGTGGTCAGCGCAGCCGCGAACGCCCAGCCGGCCCAGATGTAGATCGTCACCTGCCACGAGTCTTCCGAGCCGCCCAAATAGACCCCGGTCACCACATCACCGGTGGCCGCACCCATGTAACCCATGAAGTTGACGAACCCGGCCGCCGCCGCCGCGGTTCCACGGTGAGCCAGGTCGGCCGGTGCCGTGCCCACCAGCAGGACTTGCGGACCATAAATGCAGAAACCGATCACCACCAGCAACAGCACCGTGCCCACCGTCGAGGCTCGTGAAACCGATTCATACAGCAACGTCGCCACTCCCAGAGTCGTCAGCAGGATCGCGATCACCGGGGCCCGACGTCCGCCAAAGAGACGGTCGGTGGCGATCCCGGCCAGGAACGAACCGGCAGCCGCACCCACCGCGATCACGCAGTACTTCAGGCCCGCCTTGCCAATCGTGGTCTGCTGCACATCCATCAGGTGCTTCAGGCCCCAGTCCAGGAAACCATAGCGGCAGGCGTTGAGCAGGCCCAACGACAGCCCCAGCAACCACAGGGTCGGGTTGTAGAACGTCAGGTACAGCGTCTCACGCACTCCAGGTCGATCACCTGCATCACCCGCCGTTCCTACCTCAGAACCGCCGGACTCCTCCAGAATTCGACCTCCCTCAGGTGTCTCACGCAGAAACACCAGCATGAACACGCCCGAAAGTGCCAGGAGAACCGACGGCACGAACAATGCCCCACGCCATCCCCACCGGCCGGCCGACTCGCTGGCGATCAGGAAGGTCAGGCCCAGGGTGATCTGGTACCCCGTCCCGATCACACCCAATGCCCAACCGCGCCGTGACAACGGAATCCAGTTGCCCACCACCCGAACGCATGGTGTCCAACCCAGTGACTGGCAGTAACCATTGGCCGCCCAGATGAACAACAGGAAGTAGAAACCGGTCGAAAGCCCAAAGGCGACGTTGAGCAGCGCCGAGCAAAACATGCCGATCGAGAGCAGGATCCGCGGTGCGATCCGCTCGGAAAGCTGCCCGTTGACCAGTTGGCCCACTCCGTAGGCGATCTTCAGCGAGGCCAGGATCCAGCCGACCTGCTCGGGGCTCAGATTCAACCCACCGTCTTCGATCGGCCGGCTGAGAAAGGGGACGGCTGCCGAGATGTTCGTTCGGCAAAAGTAGAACGCGCCGTAGACCAGCCAGATGACCCAGATCGTACGATTCTCGCCCGACCGAAATGCGGCAGGCCTGGGGGATGGAGTGATCGACGTGGGCATCTGTGGTCCTGGAATCCTGCCAGATCACAGGATGCCCCAATCCCCACACTGTTGCAATCAACGCGGCGAGAACAGGCTGTCGAGATCAGCTCGAGATATTTCGAGGATCCTCTCCATCAGGTCCGCCCCCTCGACCGCGTCGTAGTTCTCCAGCCCGCCGACGATCCCGTTGAGCCCCTCGCTCTCGACACGCTCGATGAACGCACCCAGGTCCCCCGAAAGCGCCACGGCCTCCTCCAGCGACATCTGTTTGGCCAACAACTCGTCCCGCCGCTTCGGCCACCAAGCAGTATCGACCAGCGCCGGGTTGATGAACTCGATCAACGCCGTTTCCACCCCGCCAGCGTGCTGGTCGCCGCGGTCACCCGAGAGTGGGACCAGGGGGTCGTGCAGCCACCGGAACGACCAACGACCAATACGGCTTTGAGCCAACCCGTCCTGGATCGCCGTACGATGCACGATCGAACCGTGCACGTCGACCACGTAGGTTGCCCGCGGCTGCAGCCAATCGGCAATCGCGTTGGCGTAACCACAGACGTAACGGGTCAACAGCGGAGCGGTGATGTCGACGCTCATCCCAAACGGCAGACCCCATGTCAGTTGCCCGTAGTCCAGGGGAGGAGCAATCACCACCCCGTCCCGCTCAGCGGCCAGTCGCTCGAGCACCGCGTAGCTCTGAAGCGTGTCGGTCGCCAGCGGCAGGTGCGGACCATGCTCTTCGACCGCCGTGTCGACGCTGAATGCCACCACGCCACCGGTCGGACCGCACGGAGGATGATCCGCCGCGGGCAACTCGACTACATCCACCCGAGCTTCTTTCGCTCGTGATGTCTCGCGGTAGAACGGAAAACAGTCCCCAATCCGAGCCAGCAACGCCTGCTGCAAGTCGTCCTCGAGTGCTTCGTGATACAGCGGCGGCATCACCAAGGGGGCCAAGCCGACCAGGTCCGCAAACGGTGTGCCCAACGAGCAGATGGGTAACACGATGCGGTCGGTGCCGACCCGCTGCAACAGCCTGTTCAGGGAATACCCGGTCAGCCAATTGCCAGTGTTGATCGCCGAAGGTCGCCAGGCCAGGGGGTTGTCCATGAAATCGGAGTCCGTAAAAGTCCCGCGGATTCAGCTACAGCAATGACCTTAGTGGCGGGTCGGGCGAGCGGAGAGACGGTTACGCCTCCAGCACCGGTTCGCCAGAGTGCAGGAACCAGTTCTCGATCACAACCTTGCGACTGAACCAGCCGGTCCCCATCAGGCGGGCCGCCAGTCCTTCGAGAACGCGGTTGGGCAGCCAGCCGGTCATCGATGATGTGCGAGGCACCCCGAAACGGGCCTCGATCGACGCGGCATACGGCTGAAGTGACTCGGCGACGACGTCCGAGGCCGGCCCGGACAGGGCCCCGGCAATCACCCCCGCTGCGGTCACTCCCGATTCGACCGCGGGCCGAATTCCCTCGCCACTCTGGGGATACGCCAGCCCGGCCGCGTCGCCGATCAGCAGCAGACCGTCATCGACCAGCCGCGGCACCACCCGCTCATAGAGCTGGTAGGCGTGGCCCTTGAACCGGCCCCCGATCTCGCAGCCCACCCGACCTCGATCGGCCAGCAGCCTGGTGTAGTCGGCCAGGTGATCCGCGAGTCCAGAGGGGTCGAGCCGACCGAGGCCGATATTGAGGAAGTCTCCCTTGCGAAAACACCAGCCGTAGCCCGAGAGGTCGTCACAGAAATGCCGCTCGGGACGCTCGGCCACCGATTCGTGCTGCCCCGCGGGGATCGCAAACTCGACCTCCTGGGCCCGAACCACGCTGGCTCCTTCGACGCTGCGAGCCCCCAACTGGCGGGCGACCGGGCAGAAGTGGCCTCCGGCCCCCACGACCACCCGTGCCTCGAATCGCCTGATCCCGTAACTGACCGCCCGCCCGAAGTCCGTCTCGACCTCGCGACCACTCATCGTCCCGGTCCGAAACGCCGTGATCGGCTGCAACACGCGACCGCCTCCGGCGTAGTCGTCGAGATCGACGTCGAGCAATTCGAGTACCTGGGGTGTGACCCAGCCGGCGCAGATCTTGTCGCGGGGAAACTCGGCTCGGTCCAGTACGGCGACCCTCAGCCCGTGCTTCTGCAGCGCCCGAGCACAACTCGAGCCGGCCGGTCCCCCTCCAACAACCATCACGTCAAAGCCGCTCACCGATCCCCCGATCGCTGAGCTCATGAACCCGAGACCAGACTCGTGTCGCTGCCACGATAGAGATGTGTACGGGTCCAGGGCACCGTGTTGTCGCGTTCGCGCGCCATCAATACCTGGAACAGCTGCAGGCCACCGACCTGGAAGGCACTCACCGAAGCGGCCAGGTACATCCTCCAGGTCCGCTCGAACGTCTCGTCGAACATCTCGCGGACGGCCGCGGTCGAGTCGTTGAATCGTTCGAGCCAGTCTCGGCAGGTGCGGGCGTAGTGCAGGCGGAGATTCTCGACATCGAGGATCGAGAAGCGGTGCGGTTCGAAGATCCCGGTCATCTCGGCCGGCGACGGGGGATAGGCTCCGGGGAAAATCCGCTGCTCGATCCAGTCATCGAACTGGCGAGGCTGGTTGCGACCGATCGAGTGAATCAGCGCGCGACCCTCGGGCTCGAGAACTCGATCGATCACCGAACCCAACTCGTTGTAGTTGCGACGGCCGACGTGTTCGAGCATCCCTATCGAGACGAACTTGTCGCAGCGGCCGTCGATGTTTCGCCAGTCGTCCTCGACAAACTCGACCCGCTCCGACAAACCCTCCTCCTCGGCTCGCTGCCGGGCCCAGGCGATCTGTTCGCGCGAGATGTTGAACGCGCGGACGCGGGCTCCGTAGCAGGCAGCGATGTGACGCGCCAGGGCTCCCCAGCCACACCCCGCCTCGATCACCGTGTCTTGAGGTTTGATCTCCAGCTTGCGGCAGACGTGGTCCATCTTGGCCACCTGGGCCTCTTCGAGAGTCAACTCGGAGGACTCGTAGTAGGCACAGGTGTAGACCATGCGGCGATCGAGCCACAGGCGATAGAAGTCGTTGCCGATGTCGTAGTGGTGCGAGATGTTCTGGCGGGCTCGCCACATCGACGTGCCCTTTTGAACTCGCCAGGGTCGAGACACCAGCCGGCCGATCAGGCCCAGCAACTCGACCAGGTCCCCCTCGACCTCGATCGTGCCATGTGAGAACTGGTGAGGGAATTGGAAGATGGGATCGGCGGACAGAGCCAGCAGTGGACACCGATCATGGACCAGGATCCGGATCTCCTTTCCCGGCCGCCCCGCTCGCGCGTCGGAGTCGGCACGGATCTCAGACCCGTCATCCAGCACCAGGCACACCGGCGGATCACCAGCCGATTGGAGCAATCGGCGGCAGAGCCAACGCCGCCAGCCGGTCGTACGACGGTTTCGCCGCCGACCACCGCCGTAGGCCGTCCCGCTCGCACCGTCTCAGCGACCATCGGGTCCAACGATGTCCTCCTTCCGTTTCCCTCCAGAAAGCACTGGGACACCAGCACCTCGTCCTACCAGCGAAAACTCGGACAATCTATCACTCGAGATCTGCTTGAGGCCGGTTCAGCACCGCCGATCCCAAGCAGCCGCACAGGACCATCTTGCGGATTCGCGACAGGACTCTCAGACTGGCCGAACCGGCCGGCGGCTGAGCCGGTTGCGAGGATGGCGATCGAAACGTGGGACGGGGTGAGAGCCTTGAGTTCACCATTTGCTGGACTGGTCGAGCGATTCGGACGGATCGAGTCCAAGTATCCCGAGATGTCCCGCTTCGCCCGCTTCGGGGTCGTGGGTGCCAGTGGAGTCCTGGTCGACGCTGCCGCCACCCACCTGGCCGGCCAGTCGATTCACCCTGACCTCGCCTTCGCGATCGGTATCGCCACGGCGATGACCTGGAACTTCTTCTGGAACCGACGGGTCACCTTCGCCGACGCGGCTCCCAGCCCAATCTGGCGGCAGTACCTGGGCTTTTGTGCCAGTTGCTCACTCGGTGCGTTGATCAGCTGGGGCACCCGCACCTTGCTCCGCCGTCAGTTTCCGGTCTTTGAACAGCAGATCGTGCTGGCGGTCCCCTTCGGTGTCGTCGCCGGGATGATGTTCAACTACCTGCTGTGTCGTCGCTGGGTGTTTCGGACGACTCGCACTGACGAAGAACTTTCGTCGCACGAATCGAATACTCCACCCCGCTGAAGACGGTGATCGCCACGGCCGTCCAGAGCGTGATGTCGCGGACCAGCACCAGGCCCTCAAATCGCTGGCGAATCTCCGTGTCCATCGACAACAGGCACAAGGTCACCGCGGCACACTGCAGGGCCATTTTGAGTTTGCCCGAGAGTGCTGCGGAAAAGTCGTGGCCCCGCTCTTCCAGAAACCCGCGGAGGCTGGTCACGAACATCTCTCGAGCCAACACCACCACCACGATCCAGGCGGTCACCCCAGATTCCGCATCGGTGCCCCCGTCCGAGAGCAGGAAGACGAAGGAACCGCAAATGATGATCTTGTCAGCGAACGGATCGAGGATTCGGCCCAGCGGCGTCACCAGGCCATAGCGGCGAGCGATGTATCCGTCGAGAAAATCGGTGGCGGCGGCGATCAGAAACAGGACCGTCGCCGTCTTCCACCAGCCGTTGGCCTCGATCAACACGAACAGTACGACCGCCATCAGCAGCCGGCTGATGGTGATCAGGTTGGGGACGTTCAGCCAGTGGGCTGGCCGAACCGAATCGTCGGACACTGTCTTCGCCCCCGCGACGACCGAAAACTGACTCCCCGCCGGCCCTCTCATTCGACCGCCGTGCCGGCCAGATCGTACCCCTGCCGCGACAGGATCTCAACGGGAACCAGCTGCCCCACCGCCAGGCCCTCACCCTCCACTTCGACCACACCATCGATTTCCGGCGCATCGGCGAACGTTCTCCCGACCCATCCTCCCGTCGACTCAGACGCCTGGTCGAGAATCACGTCGAGTTCATAGCCGACCACCGAGTCGCCGAAGGCAAACGCGTGCCGCTGCTGGGTGGCCATCAACTCGTCCCGACGAGCCTCCTTGATCTCTTCCGCCATGTGACCCTCCAGCCGCACCGCCGGGGTGTCCGGTTCAAGCGAATAGGTGAAGACGCCCATCCGCTGGAAATGGCCCTGGTCGACAAACTGACGCAGCTCCTCGAACTGCTCGTCGGTCTCGCCCGGGAACCCGGTGATGAAGGTGGTACGGAGCACGAGGTTGGCCACGCGGTCACGGAGCGTTTCGAGCAGCCGCTCGGTCGCGGCACGGTCCACCCGACGCTGCATCCGCTTCAACACGGCACTGTTGATGTGCTGGAGCGGCAGATCGAGGTAGGGCAGAATCTTGCTCGAATCGGCAATCACCTCGACCAGCTCATCGGTGAAGTGGATCGGGTAGAGATACATCAGGCGGATCCAGTCGAGGCCGTCAATCTGTTCGAGTTGCCTCAGCAGTTCTGTCAGCCGGACCTCGCCATACAGATCGAGGCCGTAGTAGGTGGTGTCCTGGGCCACCAGCACCAGTTCACGGACCCCGTCCCCCACCAGTTCTCGGGCCTCACGAATCACCTCCTCGATCGGCTTGGTCACGTGCTGGCCCCGCATCTTCGGGATCGCACAGAAGGTGCAGGTGCGGTCGCAGCCTTCGGAGATCTTCAGGTAGGCAAAGTGCCTCGGCGTGATCCTCAAACGACCCCGATCCTCCTGCGCCGTAATCGGCGCCGGCCGAAACAGCTCACGCTGCTCCCGCGCGTGTCCGACCAGGTGATCGGCCACGCGGTGAATCTCGTCCCTCCCGAAGACTCCCACCACGTAATCAATCTCGGGACGCTCCTCCAACAGGCTGCCGCCCACGCGTTCCGGCAGGCACCCGGACACGATCAGGCCGCCGGTCTGCCCCGACCGTTTCAGGTCGATCATCTCATCGATCACCGACCGCGACTCCGCCCGGGCACTCTCGATGAAACCGCAGGTGTTGACGATCACGAAATCGGACCCCTCGGGCTCGGGTACCAGCGTGTAACCATCCAACGCCAGTGTCCCCAGCATCTTCTCGCTGTCGACGAGATTTTTGGGACATCCCAAGCTCACGAAGGCATAGTTGCCCTTCGACTCACCCCTCACCGTTTCCGACACGTCTCTATCCCCCATTGGCCAGCCGGGAGAGTTCCCATCCGGCCGTCACGTAAAAACAGACCAGGGCCAAACACAACGTCGCCACCACCGCCACTGGCGGCTTCAGCCGAGTCGCCTCGGCTGGCCCCGACGGACTCTCGACGCTGCGATAGACCGGCCACCACCAATCCCCACTCGGCTCACGAAACTCAACTCGCGACCGCCAGAAGTATGCCACCGCGGCCAGCGAAGCCACTGCTGCCGGCACCAACACGTACCAGGCGATCAACTCGTCGCCCGTCAACAACTCGGCACCATCATCGCGCTCACCCATCCCCAGGCTCGCCTTGGCCAGCACAGCCGCCCAGCCATTGACCAGGAAATGGAGCAGGATGGGTGCGAGGATCGAGCGGGTAGCCAGGTAGACGACGTGCAGGAGCACTCCCAGGGGAAAGACCGAGAGCTGATGAGCCGGATGCAGGTGGGCCACGGCGAACAGCAGCGAGGTTACGAAGATGCCCTGGACGACGCCACAACGAGCCACCAGCCCACGACCGATCACTCCCCGAAACACCAACTCCTCGCCAATCGCCGGCAGAACCGCCAACACAAAGACCAGCGCCGGCAACGGCATGCTCTCGGCCAGGCCCGAAAGCATGTTGACCTCCTGGATCGACTGCACATCGGGCAAACCGGGCATGGACTCGAGCATCCCGCGCCAGACCCGGTTGGCCACCACGAACAACTGGCCGCACGACATCGACACCGGAATCACGACCAATCCGATCGCCAGCAGGTGCGGCAACCGGATTCTCTGGCGGCCCAGCCGATTGACCAGCCGCGGCAACGGCTTCGCGAACGGATCCGAGGGGATGGCCAGCCGTAGTCCGACGGCCATCAACACCGCGATCACGAACAGGAACTGGTCGCCGCCCATCACGAGACCGATGTGATCGTTGACGGCCGATTGCAGCCGCTCGGGACTGTTCATCATCTGCGGATCGCCGCTCGCTGCGACCACCATCACCGCCACCGCCACGACCACCATCGCAGTGGCGATCAGGTGTACGGCAATCACACCCACCAACCACCCGAAAGCCTCGAAGACACCGGGGCCCGGGATCTTCACGGGGACCGGGACCGTCGTCTCCGTCGCAGGCTCCTCAACCTCCCCATCTGCCAACCACACCGACTCCTCCTCACGGGTCGGCTCGCCCGATCCGTCGCGATCCGCAATCGGTTCATCGGAGATCCTCATCGGCGGCTCGAACGGCGGCTCGTCGGGAGTCTCGGAGGCCATCATCGAATGGTCCGCTGTGGCGGGGCGTTGGCGTAGTCGTTGGGCTCGGGGTAAAATCCCACCCACACTGCCCGATCCGACTATACCTGCCCGGGGTGGGTGCTGCGAAGGCTGCCCATGACGTCCCCTTCGGAACCGGACTCCTCGACAGAAACCGCCTACTGCGTCGGCTGCAATCTCCGGATTAACCTTTCCCGGCTCTGCCCCGGTTGCGGCGGCACGGTGAACGTCCCCCCCGGGGGCGACCTGGCGGACGTCTACGCCGAAAACGACGACGCATCCGAGTCGCTGATCGGCACCGATCTGGATCGCTACAGCATCGAGTTGTTGCTGGGAACCGGTGGTATGGGCAGCGTTTACCTGGCCCGTCATCGGGACCTGCAGAGACGCTGTGCCCTGAAGATTCTTCTACCGCACCTGGCCCGCCGCGACGATGACTATGTCAAGCGGTTCCTGGCCGAGGGTCAGGCGGCGGCGGCACTGGTCCATCCCAACGTGGTCACCACGCACGCGGTTGGCGCAGCCAACGGGTTTCGGTTCCTCGAAATGGAATTCGTCGCTGGACGCAGCCTGCAGCATCTCCTGGCCAGCGACTCACCGCTGTCGATCTCCGGTGCCACAAAGCTGACCCTGGACATCGCCGCCGGCCTGTCCGAAGCACACCGAGGCGGCATCGTCCACCGCGATCTCAAGCCTGACAACGTGATGCTGACCGAGCGTGGTCAGCCCAAGATCGGTGACTTCGGCCTGGCCAAGCTGGTCCACGATCATGCCGACACGAGACTCTGCGGTACCCCCCACTACATGGCTCCGGAGCTGTTTCTCGGTCACGGGGCCCACACCGGCTCGGACGTGTACGCACTGGGAGTCTGCTACTACCGGCTGATCGCCCGGCGGCTGCCCTTCACCGGTTCCACTCTCGGAGACCTCCAACACCAGGTGACAACCGCCGAGTTGGCCGCGGTCCAACATCCCACGGACCGGGTCCCGTTGGAGGTCGCCTCGGCGGTCCAGGCCCTGCTGAGCAAGTCGCCAGATTCTCGTCCCGCCGACGCCGACGCCGCCGTTTCGCTGCTCGAAGCAGTGCTCGGAGCGATCCGAGACGTAGGCGAACTGCTCGAATTGGCACTGAAGGATGACGATACGATCGAGTCGCTTGGCGACCCGCAGGACTCGAGATGGACCCTGAGGGTGGCGCAGCCCGACGGGCGGCGGCAGAGGGTGTTTGTCGAGCTGTCCGAGCCCGAGTCGCTGGTGTCGATCTACAGCACCTGTTGCCCGGCCGAGTCACACTTCGATCGTCGAGCACTGGAACGCAACGGCCACATGCCCCACGGCAGCATCGCCATCCGTTCGATCGACGACACTCCGCATTTTGTCGTCATCAACACCTACCCGCGAGCAACGGTCGATGTCGAGGAGTTGAGGCGGAGCGTGCGTGAGGTGGCTCGACAGGCCGACCGGGTCGAACGCGAGTTGACCGAATCGGACATCCACTGATTCTCTCGTCCTGGCCACCATCCCGCACAATCGGACTGATCCCTACACTCCCGTTGCTCCAAGTCACCGGATGACACTGCCATCTTGACCACCGGAAAAAAACGAGACTATAGTTAGTTATCTAGGCCGTCTGCCTCATCCATTCAGCAGTTCCAGCAGGGAATTCGACCGATGACCGGTCCCTCCCCTCCTACTCCGATCCGTATCCTCATTGCCGCCCTGGTCACCGCCGGACTCTCGGCGACCGCCACAGCACGGCAACCCGCAGCCCAGCCTCCGGCGGCCAAGGTGGCTCCGGCGAGCGTCAAGCCGCTGCGAGGGTTCAAGATCCGAGTCGCCTCGCAGGCCTCGGGCGAGGAACGCAACCAGCAGACCGATCTCTGGGTGCTCGAAGTCCGCTTCAAGCCCCTGAGGCTGATCCGGATCAGCCTCACCGATCCCAAGACCGGCAAGAAGTCCAAGCAGTTGGTGTGGTACCTGCTGTACCGGGCCGTCAACCGTCCCCTACCAACCAAGGGGGACCCCAACGGAGTCGATCCGCAGAACCAGTTCGACGCGGTTCCCGGCAAGCCGCTATTTGCTCCCGAATTCACTCTCGTGGCCAACGACAACGACGGACAGAGGATCTACTCCGACAACATTCTTCCTGAAGCCCAGGCGGCGATTGCCATTCGCGAGCGATTGCCCCAGCTGAAGAACTCCGTCCAGGTCGTCGGTCCCATTCCTGAAGTGACTCCCTACGCAGCCAAGCAGGACATCAGCCCCGTTTATGGCGTGGTGACCTGGATGGGCGTCGACCCTCGAACCGACTTCGCAACCATCTACATGTCGGGGTTCTCAAACGGCTACCGCTATGTCCGCGGGCCGGTCCCCTTCACCACCCTGACCCAGGCCCTGGCCGCGGGACGGGTGAGGCGTGCGACGGCCGTCTGGAATGGCGACCCCACTCAGAACTGGACCAACCTCCACGACCTGCTCGAGACGTCCAAGACCAACGCAGTGAAGAAGCAGGCGATCGAAGCGGCGAACTGGTTCTATGTGGTCAAGCCCGATGCCACCGGCCCTCCCGCCAGTTCCATTCTCTGGCGCAAGACTCTCGTGCAACGCTACTGGCGACCCGGTGACGCGATCGAACAGGACGAGACCGAGTTCTTTCTGAAGGGACCCAACGACGAGATGTTCGAGCCCCGTTGGATCTACCGTCCCGAGGCGCCCCCCGCTTCAGTCAAGCCGAAGCCGGCTCCTGCCCCCAAGACCACCAGCGCGGACTCGCCAAAACCTGCCCGCAGCTGATAGGATAGTCGCTTCGCGGCAGCACCTGCCGCGGGGGGCCGGTCCCGAGGACCAGCTCGTTTCAGGCCTGAAAGCGACGGTCACAGCGATGGCACACAAGAAGGGACAGGGATCGGTTCGTAACGGACGTGATTCGAACGCCCAGCGACGTGGGATCAAGAAGTACGGTGGCGAAGCGGTCAACGCCGGCAACATCCTGATCCGCCAGTGTGGAACCAAGTG
>Ga0310123_10000720_pt1 | contig 29087 bp, 27 predicted proteins | sample CB6_AW_1057_MG_FD_203505 | JGI IMG/M metagenome (GOLD analysis project Ga0310123, IMG submission 203505) | Marine microbial communities from Western Arctic Ocean, Canada - CB6_AW_1057 | ecosystem: Environmental > Aquatic > Marine > Oceanic | place: Canada: Western Arctic Ocean | collected... | reverse complement strand
CCACCTCAGGATTTGAGGCGTGTACATTCGTTGGTTGGACGTCTGTTGATTTGACTGGCCCTGATGGTGAAATAGGACTCCCTGGTTCTGATGGAGCAGACGGTGCTGATGGAGCAGACGGGATTGATGGTACCAACGGAACGAATGGTATTGACGGAGTTGATGGCACCAATGGAACGAATGGGTTTGACGGAGTTGATGGAGCGGATGGACAAAATGGACAAGATGGTGACGATGCAGATTTGGTCTACATTTCTTCTTTGGAAGAAAGAATCGCCAGTCTTGAATCTGATTTGGTCAATGCAACAACTTGTCAACTAGTCGCTTGGGGTAAGTGCCCTAATGAAATTCTATCCAGTTTTAATAATCGTGCTGATTTTTCAGGAATGTCACTGGTAGGAATTGATTTGAGGGGTGCGGATCTAAGATACGCTAATCTGAGTAATGCAGACCTATCCTACGCTGACCTTTCCAATGCGGATCTAAGATACGCTGATTTGAGTAATGCAGACCTCTACAGGGCAGACTTGATCCGTGCGCGTCTTGCCGCCGCCGACCTTACCAATGCGTATCTTAGGAACGCCGACCTGACCAATGCGTATCTTAGTAACGCCGACCTTAGCAATGCGGACCTCAGATACGCCGACCTTAGCAATGCGAACCTCAATTACTCCGACCTTACCAATGCGTATCTTAGTAACGCCGACCTTAGCAATGCGTACCTCAGATCCGCCGACCTGACCAATGCGCACCTCAATTACTCCGACCTGACCAATGCGTACCTCCTTCAAGCCTACCTTACCAATGCGGACCTCAGATACGCCGACCTGACCAATGCGTATTTCGGAAACGCCTTTCTGATCAATGCGGACCTCTATGCCGCCGACTTGACCGATGCGAGCTTTTACCTCGCCTTCCTGAATGGCGCGGACCTCTATGCCGCCGACTGTACCGATGCGTACTTCGCCTACGCTACAATCGGCGGTGCGAACTTTAACTCGACCGACCTGAAGTTCGCTGATTTTACCGGTGCTACCAATGCTTTCGGTGCTACATTTACCAACTCATATTGGCACCAAACTGAATGGACTGATGGAGTCAGGTACGATTCGAATCAAGCGTGAGGGGAATCACCACCCTGTGCCCGAGGCCTCAGTGAAGCAGGAATTATCAGTTGAAATCGCTAATTTGACTGCTCATTATTCAAGGGAATCATCCTACAAATGGGATTGATAACCATGTTCAGAGGGATACAAAGTAAGATGCTGACCAACCAAATATACCACAGATAGGGCCATTGAAGCCAAGCCAATAACAGTAGGATGAGAAAGATACCATCAACGACAGCGATGACCATTGTACGAAAAGCAGGCCTGAGGTCAACCGGCTCTCCATCAGGTGAAACCATACCATCACCGTTGCATCTCGGTAGCGCGAACAGTGTTTGACATCAACATGGCGATTGTCATCGGGCCAACCCCGCCTGGGACCGGTGAAAGTGCCCCAGCGACTTCCGCTACTTCGGGATGGACATCGCCTGCGAGGCGGTTACCGGATTCACGGCTATCGTCGTCGATTCGATTTACTCCTACGTCAATGACGGTCGCTCCCGGCTTGACCCAGTCTGCTTGGACCATCTCTGCTCGACCAACCGCTGCGATGAGGATGTCCGCCTCTCTGCATACTGCTGCAAGGTCTTGAGTGCGTGAATGGGCAATTGTCACCGTTGCATCCGCTCCCTTCTGGGCTAGCAGTAGAGCCATCGGCATTCCCACAATGCGTGAGCGCCCAAGCACTACTGCTCGGGCACCGCTGACTTCGACGCCGGCGAAATCGAGCATCTGCATCACGCCGGCGGGAGTGCAGGGCAACAATCCGCTAACATCTCCCTGCACTAACCGACCAAGATTAGCAGCGTTGAAACCATCAACGTCCTTTGCAGGGTCGATAAGGTCGGTGATGCTGACCTCATCCATGCCATCAGGTAACGGAGATTGAACCAGAATCCCATTGACATCGGGGTCTGAGTTGAGATTGGAGACCGTGGCAGAAACTTCCTCAAAGGTGCAATCGGCGGAGAGGTCTACGCGAGTGCTGCGGATTCCCAGACGCTCACATGCGCGCTCCTTCGCCCCCACATACACATGGCTGGCAGGGTCACTTCCGACAATTACAACAGCGAGGTGTGGCACTGAACCAATGGCTGACAGTGCTGCGATTCGAGGGCTGAGGCCATCTTCTACTGCGGCCCCGCACGCCACCCCATCGATGCTGCGAGCGGTCATGTCTCTCAGGCCGTTGGGGCCGCTCTAGACACTTGAGGCGTTCGGCGAGTTGAAGTGGGGTCCACTATTCGGAGGTTTGTCGCCACTGTGGCCAAGCTGGTAAGGCACTGGATTTGTAATCCAGAGATCGGGGGTTCAAATCCCTCCGGTGGCTCCAACAATAATCTGCGCACAGGTTCAATAATCGGTAACCGTGCGTCTCAGCAAGGGGATTTGTTGAAGTCCTAAACATCTTTGGGAGATACATGTCCGCGCCACCGGCGGACGTTGTCGCTGGCGATGCGGCTCGTCCACACTATTCATTTGAGGAACTATGTGAGGTGTTGCTCACCGATGAGAGCCGTCTGAAAGTTGGGCGCGACCGTATCTTCGCCTGCTGGGCGCGATATCAGGCCGCAGTCGCCAGCGGACAGGATGCAATCAACGGCACAGTAGGTAGCCTACTGGATAATGACGGCGACCTTGCAGTGAATACTGTCGTTTCCAGAACTCTGCGAGAACAGGCTGACCTCGAACTATCTGCCTATGCACCCTTGCCCGGACTTCCACACTTCCGTCTGATGGTGAGGAGATTGGCGCTGGGTGATGGCTTGTCCATCATGCAGCATCATGGAATACACTCTGAGGCAATCATCACGCCGGGTGGAACCGGAGCGTTATTCCTATCCGCTCGTAATCTGTTGATTCCGGGCGATGCTCTGCTGCTTCGCGACCTGCATTGGAGCCCGTACCAGACCATCGCCAAGGAATGTCGACTTGGCCTTGCCACTTGGCCACTGATTCCAAACAATGGTTCCGAGCATGCGCAAGTCGATGCTGATGCACTTCGCTCAGTTCTGAAAGACCTAGCAAATTCACAAGACCATATTCTCTCTTGGTTGAATGACCCGGCACACAACCCCACTGGGATGTCGCTGGATGCTGCTGGCCGTGCTCTGGTTTTGTCCACATTCGCTGAGCAGGCCCGTTCTGACCCAACCGTCGGCGTCACTCTATTCGTCGACGGTGCCTACGCCTGTTATGCGCGTGAGCACCATGGTTGGGGGGACACCATTGCACAATTCGCTGCCAACGTTGAGTGGCCAGCAAATCTGCTCATCTGCTACGGATTCTCCGCTTCCAAAGCCTACACGCTGTATGGCCAACGCTGCGGAGCGTTGGTGATGTTACACCCAAGCCAACCTTTCCTTGACAAGATGCTGGAAGTGATGCTCCACACTGGGCGCGGAACTTGGTCAGGTGCCAACAGACTGCCGCAGGCAACCGTTCACACTGTTCACACAGACGCAGGGAAATATGCTGAATGGAAGGCCGAAAAAGACCGATTCCATGCCTTACTGGATAGGCGTCGAGGGGTATTCAACGCACGATGTGAAATGCATGGAGTGCCGCTACTTCCCAACCACGACGGTTACTTCGCCTTCCTTCCTCTTGAGGAGGCTGGCCCTGTCGCACAAGCAGCCGAGGAGAAGGGGCTCTATGTGGTTCCGCTCGAAGGTGGAATCCGCATTGGCATATGTTCAATTCCAGAACAGCAGATGGAACGAGCGGCCGATATTTTGGCTGAAGCATGGCTACAATGCGCTTGAGTGGGGGGGATTCGATGCAGCATATGCGAACAAATCTGTTCATCGGCGCTTGGATTTGCATTTTTCTTGCAGTCGCAATGGTTTTCGGGATGCCGGGGGCTGCTGGCATCACAATCGCAGTACCAATCGCCATTGCCGGCTCAGTGATGCTGGTTTTTGCATTCTTGACTCCTGCTGAGGAGGTCGGGATGAGCCCGGCGGAAATAGCGAGATGGGCACCGGATGCAGAGAAGATGCCTCGCGGCGTTGGGGACTCGGTGATGTATCGTGTTGACACCACTCTGGATTCACCGGTCAGGAGCAGCATTCTTTGTGGGGGGTGTGGCCATCTGGAATGGGTTGATGGTAGAAAACCGGAACGATGGGACTGTCCGGGCTGTGGTCTAACCCTCTGGGAAGCGAGCGAAGAAGAATGAACGCCCTTAGGGCGTTACTTCGGCAATGGTCAAGTGGGCTACGCGGGTCGGAAGCGTTGAGGATTCCGCATGGAACTGTCCAACAACGAGCGTAGACTGCTGTCTGCACTACAATCCGAGATGGACCGAGAGTGGAATCTCTCCGCATTACTCGAGGCCTGCGGATGGAGCGACCAAGCGCATGTTGCTGGGGCTGGACTTGGCCTCGCTGAGAGGGGACTAGTCGAAATAAACGAAAGACGAACGACTATCTTCACACTTGGACCTGAAGGTGAAGCCGCTCAACAGGACGGCTTGTTGGAGGAGCGGCTGTGGAACTGGCTCTCATCACAGGACGCTGGTAGCCGCTCGATGCGAGACCTACAGGCCAGCGGAGTCGCCTCCAAGCAGGAAACCGGACCCGGTGTAGGTCTGCTGAAGGGCTTGGGATGCGAACTTGTTCAAGGCTCATTCCAACTGCCAGATGATACCGAGGCAGCCGAAGCAGTCATCGAAGCGAGGACCGCCTTTGTCGCCGCCTGTGCAGAAGGGGCTAATGCGGAGGACCTTGAGGAAGAAATGCTCGCAATGTTCCGCAAACGGAAAGGGCTGATTGAATCAATAGAATCTGTTTCGCGGACCTGGTCGCTGACTATGGATGGTAGGGCGCTGACCCCGGATGAACTGTCAGAGCGGTTGCAGGTTGCCGAAATCACTCCGGACCTATTGCAGGGTGAGGAGTGGCGGGGAGCCGACTTCAAGTCTTATGATGTCAATCTGGAGGCTCCGACTCCAGCCGGCGGTCGCTCTCACCCGATACAAGCACTGATTGAGCGAATTCGTAGCATCTTCCTCGAGATGGGATTCGATGAGATTGAAGGTGACTTCGTCACCACAGCGGGATGGAATATGGACGCCCTATTCATCCCACAGGACCACCCAGCTAGAGAGATGCAGGACACATTCTACCTCAGCAATCCCAACAGCATCGACATAGAAGAAAAGCATCTGCAAGACTGGGCCGCCATCCACGAACATGGAGGAGAGACCGGCAGCACAGGCTGGGGTGGCCAATATTCTGCCGATGAGTCACAAAAAGGCCTACTGCGCACCCATACTACCGTCAACACCGTTCGCTATCTGGCTGAGACCCCTGATGAGCCGTGTCGCGTGTTCGGCATCGGGAGAGTGTTTCGCAAGGAGAGCATCGACCGCACCCACCTGCCTGAATTCCACCAGATTGAGGGCATCATCATGGAGCCGAACGCGAGTCTGCCGATGCTTGTGACCACCCTCAAGACATTCTACGAGAAGATGGGTTATCCAGAAGTCCGAGTTAGACCTGCTTACTTCCCCTATACTGAGCCGAGCCTCGAGGTCGAGGTGAAGTGGCGAGGTCAGTGGTTGGAGTTGGGTGGTGCCGGGATTTTCCGTCCCGAGGTTACTGAGCCGCTCGGATGCAAGTGGCCTGTATGTGCGTGGGGAATGGGGCTTGAGCGGCTGGCGATGCTGGTGCTCGGACTTGATGACATTCGCCAACTGTACATCTCCGACCTTGAGTGGTTGCGTGACCAGCCTCTGCTTTGAGTAGTGGACGCTGGGGGGTCGTCCCTGCCGCAGACCTGCTGGCGCGTGGACATCCATATTACTTACATCGATTAAGTACGGTTAGCGTTACGCCGATGTATGTTTTCAAATCCAAATGGTTATCATAGGTCGGTAATTTCACGGTGTTCGGGGGAGGATAAATGGCTAGCGAAGACGAATTCACTATCAAGGTTGACATCAATAAAGGAGAGGTCCGCACCGACCTCCGAGAGTTCCAGCGCCTCTGTAAGGAGACTGCTCCGAAGCCCCCCCCATCCAGCTTCTCGAAGATGATACGCGCACACCTCGGCGGTCGCAGTGATCGTGCGACAGAGTACTGGCCAGAGCGTCGCGGCAAACTGATGCTCCACACGTTTGAGGGCTACCTGGGGCAACACTACAATCAAGACAACATCGAGGACCCGGATCTCTCAGCCACATCTCACCAGCCCCTTCAGTTAGGCGACGGACTAGAGAATGATCTCGTTCTGGTCGAGGGATACCGCCTGCTGATTCCGAAGGCAGGAGCGAGGAAGCATGCACGACTAGTTATCTCACACAGCGTGGACACGGACTCGGACATCAGGATTACCGTACACTACCTCACTGACGATGAGACCTCGAAGCGCGAAGCCGCCGAACTCCTCGTCGAGATGGTGGATTATGCCTGGGCGAACAGTGTGCTCCGCGGCCGTGTCTTCGACATGACCTTCAGGACTCTCAACCGGGATTCGCGTTCGGTCGAGGACCTCACTCTGAACGATGAAGCACGCAAGGCCGTGGACTTCCACGTCGTTCGCTACATCGACTCACTGCCCCTCCTACGGAAAGCGGGCTTGACGACCAATCGTGGAGTAATCCTCTCCGGTCCGCCGGGTACAGGCAAGACCCTCATCGTGAAAGACGTCATCGCAAAGACCTCCATGACCACCATCGTCATCACCACGGCGATAAAGGCAACGCATCTCATCAGTGAGGCGTATCGAATCGCTCGAAAGCTCGCGCCAGCGCTCGTCATTCTTGAGGACATCGATGCCGTTGGAGGCATCTCCCGCCAACTCTGCGATCACCCGATCCTCGGCGAGGTCCTTCAGGCGCTCAACGGCATCGAGTCCAATGAAGGCGTGATTACCCTGGCAACAACTAACTTTGCGGAATCGCTCGATGAAGCCCTGCGCGACCGCCCTGGGCGTTTCGATGTCGTCATCCGGATTGACGTCCCCAATTCGGAAACTCGCCACCTCCTTCTCGAGCGGCTCCTTTGCCGCTATGAGGTGGAGGAAGCCATAGACCTCAAACCGCTCGTGCGTCAGACGAAAGGCCTGACGGGCGCTTGGATCGACGAACTAGTGAAAACGGCACTCCAAAACGCAATCATCTCCGATGGACGCAGTTCAATCCGCCAGAGCGATTTGACCATGGCGGTCAAGGACATCCGGGTCCGTCGAAGCGAGGCGCACACCGCGACGGGGCTTCTATGTGAGAGCGCATTGTCGCCGTCTTCGGATGTTTTTTCCCCTGAGGTGTTCTAAGATGCCTCCTCGAGTTTATCGTAGGTAAACTCCAGACGAGGTCGATGACCTCTTGAACCGACTCATCGAATGCATGGCATTCGGATATTGCTCCACATGCGGTTCTAATTCTTGCCCGGGTGGCTGTGACCCTGACGCGGATGCGGATGGGTAATTGAGATTCAGGGGTATGGACGCTGGGGGATTTGAACCCCCGGCCGCCTGGTTGCAAACCAGGTACTCTTCCAAGCTGAGTTAAGCGCCCGTGAAGCGGGCGACCGGCGGGCCCGATTTGACCCCTTCGGCGCAGATGCCGTCGAGGATCAGTGGTAGTGACCCTCACCCATGCGGGTGAGCATGGCGTCGAGGATGCGCAGTAGGCCACGTAGGGTGACCTCAGACACGCCCGCAACTTCGCATACATCACTCTGCGTGCGCGCATGACCTTGCAGTTGTGCGGCCTTGTAGAGGATGACGCCAGCGATGCCGCTTGGCTTCTTGCCCTGCCACTCCATGCTGTCACCAACACGCCCCCACAGCTGATTTGCTGCTCCGAGGACCTTCGGCGACAACCCAAGGTCGGAATGGAACTTCTCGAGGTATTCCTCGGGTCCGGTGATAGAGTGCATGTTGAGGCGTCGTGAGACGAGGCGGATAGTACGCTTCAACTCCTTGAGGCCCTGAACAGAGGTCATGTCGAAGTTCTCTGCGATATCTTCGATTCGACGCGGTAGGCGAGCCTCACGCGCGGCGAGATATACACAGGCTGCAGACACGCCACGGATGGAACGCCCGGCGACGAGGTTTGCCTCGACTGCGAGTCTGTAGAGACGAGCAGTCTCCTCAACGAGGCTTCGAGGCAGGTTGCCACGGTCACGAATGAACTTCATCGCCTCAGTCAGGTTGCGAGCACGGGATGAACGAGTCTTGGTGCGCTCATCGATAGTGGCTCGGCGTCGCAGGTCGCGAGCGTTCTTGCCGCTGATGCCGTGTCGAGCAAGACCTGCGCTGGTCAGGTCCGACCTCGAAATGGTAGTGTTGAGGCCCTTGTCGGCAAGCGAATACTTGGCAGGTCCACCGACACGAGAACGGTCGGGGCCGTCTGCATGGTTAGTCCACTCAGCGCCAGGGTCGATAGCGTTCATCTCAGCGACATTGCCGCAAGCGGCACAGTACTCTTCGCCACGGGAAATATCAGATTCCCACTCGGTTGCGCCGCACATCTTGCAGGGTTCAGACTGAGATTCTGTTCGGCGCTGCTGCTTGGGGCCTCGGCGTGGCACCGTAGGTACCTCGCTGTCGCTGGATAGGTCGTCTTGTGCAGCGTCTGCTGCGTCAGGGTTTTCAGGGTCATCTTTGTGCATAGTAATCAACCGCGGGTTAGTATCTGCACTCGGTGGTATAAAAAGGCACCGGTTTGTTGCCGCTTGGATAATCTTACCTGAACGTGCATAGGCACCTGATTATCCGAATATTACTCCACATACTACAACATTCATGTTCATGATTTTGTTACTAAGTCTTTTCGCACGCGTGCGTCAGTATTACAGCCTCATAACGCAGTTTTTTCGGGTGTATCGCTGCATATTACTGACACATATCTACTATCTTCAACCGGTGTTAACGGTGGAGAGGGCCTTGCTCCTGCGTGCGAGGGTTCAAGGTTCTTGCGCGTTGGGGGCGCATCATGCCCGCCACGGTGGTGCTAGGTGCACAATGGGGCGATGAAGGCAAGGGGAAGATGGTAGACCAGTTAGCGAGAGAGGCCAATTGGGTCGCCAGATTCCAAGGCGGCAACAACGCTGGCCACACCATTGTCATCGGCGAACAAGTTCTGAAACTCCATCAACTGCCTTCTGGAATCACCTACCCACACTGCAATTTGGTTCTCGGTGACGGCATGGTCATTGACCCATGGGTGCTTGCTGATGAGTTGGAGCGCTGGCATACAATCGATGGCGAACGCCCGGAGGGTGAGCGTCTTTGGATTAGCGAAAGGGCGCATGTGAATCTTCCATTCCACAGGATAATGGATGGGGCTGACGAGAAAATCGGCACTACCGGCAGAGGCATTGGCCCCACCTACATGGACAAGATTGAGCGAGTGGGTGTCAGATTCTGTGATATCGCTTCCAGACTCGCTGATGCTGGTTGGATTAGTGATGCGGTCGCTCGCATGAATAGTGCACTCGCAGCACGCGGCATTACCGACCAGAGCATCGACGCTGATTCGTTGAAGGCTGACCTCACTTGGGTGCAGGAACGCTTTGGCCACTGCGTTGCCCCAACCGGCTTGATGCTGGACCTCGCTCTTCGGCAGGGAGAACAAGTACTGCTCGAGGGTGCGCAGGGATGTCTATTGGATATCGACTCAGGCACATACCCATTCGTCACTTCCTCGGTCACCAGCCGTGGCAACGCCACCCACGGCGCAGGTATTCATCCCGGCCATGTCACCCGCTGCTACGGTGTTGTCAAGGCATACACCACCCGAGTTGGCAATGGTCCATTCCCCACAGAGTTGTTCGACGGTGAGGAATTGCAGGACGCTTCTGGTGTCCATATGGGTTCGGTCGGCCATGAATTCGGCACCACCACTGGCCGACCGCGCAGATGCGGCTGGCTGGACTTGGTCGTGCTTCGTCACGCTCACCGGCTGAATGGATTTGACGGGATCACTCTCACCAAATTGGATGTGCTCGGTGGAATTGCTGAGTTGAAAATCTGCATCGGTTACGAAATTGACGGTGAGCCGATGCATGAATTCCCTGCAGTTATCGAGCGGCTCGCTCAAGCTACTCCTGTCTATGAGACGATGCCAGGCTTTGAAGCGCTGAGCCTCGAAGAATGGCTGAACCTGTCGCATAAGGCGGCGGCTGATCGCTCTGGATTTGCCGCCCTGCCAGAAAACGCTCGCGCGTACGTAGAGAGAATAGAGGAATTGTTGGGATTCCCGGTAGTAAGTGTCGGGGTCGGCCCTGACCGTGAAGCGACCATCCACAGAGCTGAGTGACGCATTCAAGTAGGAGAGGCAAGGCGGAGTGATTCAATGGGCTTCAAGTCGAAGGATCGCAAGCACCGCGAGGCGCGTGGCGAAAAGAAGGAGCGCAAGGGCCGTAGAAAGGAATTGGGCGACGGTGAACGCGCCTGTGCAATCAGCAGTTGCAAGAACTGGGCTGACAAGAGTCATGGTGGTCGCAGTATCTCACGAGAGAACGCTCTTGACGTGTGGGGAAAGGGTGACATCAACTCTGATAGTCGACGCATCCACATCTGCAAGCCTCACTATCGAGAATACAAGAAGGCGACGAAGGAAGAGCACGAAAATCGCTGGTATTAGCAAGAGTTTGATTGGGGTTCACTTTCACTTTCCATATACCCTGCGTCTCGCCGGATAACTAGTCTACCGCCATATGGGTGATTCAATCATGTCGCACAGTAACAATCCCGTTGTTCGCAGCCTTGTGGTTGAGGCTGGCATCCTGAATTCACACGCTGACGGGATGGTCAGACTCTGGCCTCGTCACGGGCGTGCGCGTAACACTAGATTGCCTGAAACAGCAACCTGTCTGTTGGCTCTAATCGGCCCGCAGGGCAAGGTGTGGCGGGTCGCAATTGGAGACCGTAGCGGAGCAATCACGCTGTTATCGGTTCCCGAACTGAACGTGCTGGCGCGCTGGAAAATGCACCGCGCACCGATTACTGCAATCTGCGTAGACGATTCGCGAATCTCAGTTCGTGGCATGATTAGTGCTGATGCCGAGGGCGATATCCGAATGATTGGTGACGATGTGGAGCAGAAACATAGCCTACTCGCCCGTGTCCGGTCGCGGCCAACATCGTTGCGAGTAATCAACGACGAAATCATCGTAATGTCCGGATGGAAGATGATGACTCTCAACCGCGCAACGAATGAGCAAGTCGTCAGCCCAACGCCGGCACGCTGGGTCCAAACCACATTGCCTACACTTGGAGGCTCAGTCCCAGGCCGGCTCGGGAGTCAGCCAATGGCAAGTGGGCGCAGGCTTCGGCCAACCGTCCGGTAATGCGCCCTGCGACTCAATGCGCTGTTCTACCGACTCGATGTGCTGAGATAGCACCGCATCAACAGCGTCGCTGCCTTTCACCGGTTCTCCGCGTCCGCACACCAGCAGCTTTGGCTTGAGGGCGCGTATTTTCTCTAGACTCTCAGCAAGTTCGATTAGATTGCCAGTGGGCATATCAGCACGGCTGGGATGGCTGGCGGATGGTATTGTATCGCCACAAATCACCGCGCCTCGGTCGGCGATGTGGAAGCAGACAGAATCCACGGTATGCCCGGGAGTATGAATCACTTCGACAATGGTATCTCCAAGGTCAATGCTCTCTCCTTCCTCAAAACCTTCAGCATCGACTATGGGCATGTCTGAATCATATCTTGAAGCCCAAGTGGTGAATGGGTCACCAGATGACAGGGCATTAGTTGCAGCCATGTGTACCCTGATGTCAGCACCATGGATTACTGACAAATGCGAGGCGGCCCCAGCAGAGTCGAAATGGCGATGGGTAAGCAGAATATGCTCTACTGCTGCCCTTCCTTCAAGATGAGGCGCGATACGCGCTTCGACGTTGACCTGATACCAAGATGTACCCGGGTCAATGATGGCACTGGACGTGCTGCCAAGCAGTAGAATGCACGCCGAGTCATGGTGGATACCGGGTAGTCGAATCAACCGCAATTGCAACCCTCGGTTAATGCGCATACCAACAATGGCCATGACGATGACGGTTGAGAGGCCCTCGCCGCCTACCGTTTGTTAATATCAGCGGTTAAATAGAGGGAGCAGGTCGGCGGCGACATGGCACGCTTTCCTGAGGCTGAGGCTCGCCTTCTTCACGTCAAGATTTGCATGAAGTGCAATGCTCGCAATGCAATACGAGCGACCCGCTGCCGAAAGTGCAGTTACAAGGGACTTCGCCCCAAGAGCAAGGAATCTAGAATCTGATTTTCCCGCTGCGCTGCATCGGTGTGTTTTAGCAGACCTCCCGCTTCGGCACATCATGCGCCGCGGTTATTCGGTAGACAGCGATGAGGCGGTCAGCCCAGTCATCGCCACCGTTTTGCTGATGGCAATCACGGTTCTGCTGGCATCAGCAGTCTATCTGATGGTCTCCAACGCCATCGAGGCGCCCGATAAAGGCAGGCCGTACGCCAAGGTCAGCGTGAGGGCACTGGACAATGGATACCAAATTGTGCAGATAGCCGACCTTTCCCAGAACCTTGAGACCTACAAGGTCGAGTTCAGACTGATTCCACCCGATGGCAGCAACCTCTCGTCAGTCATGGGCAACGTCAGCAATTCCAATGTCTACGGAGCGATTGGAACACCAGTCTCATTCCACGATAGGGATGCATCGTTCACAGTTAATCGTGGTGACTACTTCATCATCGATGCCTCAACGGTCGGCTCAGATACTGGAGGCTGGACTTTCCATATGCGCTACTACGGCACTTCGGGTTCAGTCGAACTGGTCACTGTGCCTCTGCCGGCCACTGCGTGAGTTTCATCGAAAGATGGCCAACGTCGGCGCCGGATTGAAATCACAACTCGTTCAGGGTCCGATATGGGAGATGATGAGCGGGATAGCGACCGAGCAGGGTCGGCAATCGACATCGCAGGCATCTTACTGCTGGCACCGACTCAACTGGTGATTGTCGCCATCGCCATCCTGTGGCCATCCGAAGCGAGAGATGGGATGCTGTATCTGCTCGGCAAGGTCTGGTTAGTGGCACTGCCAGTGGCGTGGTGGTTCCTCATTGAGAAACGTAACCGCAGCCCTCTCGACCTCAACAAGGAAAACCTCCGCAAAGGCGCAATCCTAGGAGCCGCTCTGTCTGCGCCGATGTTAGTCGGATATCTGATTCTGGCCAAAGGCATGGATGGAGAAAGTGTCCGTGGGGCGTTGGCACCCTATGACCCGACAAATTGGTGGATGCTGCTGCTGGGGGCATTATTCTGGACATTTGGGAATTCGTGGATTGAGGAGTTCGCATACCGTCGATTCCTATTGGTCAGGGCCGAACCTCTAGTCGGTGAGAATGGAGCTATTGCCGTCTCAGCGATCTCTTGGGTATCTCATCATACTCTGACCATGACCTTCTTCCTTCCACTATGGGCAAACGGTATCGCCAGCATTGGCCTGTTAATTGCCGGAGTTCTGTGGGCAAGGTTGTGGATGGAAACCCGCACCATGGCACCTGTTTGGCTCTCACATGCAATCGCCGATTTGGTGATTTTCGCACTTGCAGCGCACGCGTTGCTGCTGTGAGCGTCGCCGGTTGCTTCATGTCGGAATCAATGATGGGGTTACGATGCGAATGCTGGAGAAGTGGCACCCGAATGAGGGATTGTCAAGCAGACCGGCAAAGCGGCTGATGCTGACCATCGAGGCCGGTGTTGATTCACCCGAACTTGAATGGGGTCTTCCCGCTTCCAAGAGTCATCTGATTCGCTGGCTACTGCTCGCATCGCAGGCTACGGCAGGCCGCAAAACCAGACTATGCGGTACGGTCAATGCTGGAGAGGATACAGCGGCGATGCGTAGGTGTCTGTCCCAACTCGGCGTGCGGATTGAGGATGAGGATGATGCATGGATTGTCGAGGGTGCCGGGAAAAATGGATTTCTGCGGCCAGCATCTGTGCTGAATTGTGCGAATTCCGGCACCGCCTTCCGTCTGTTGTCGGTTGCCTGCGCTCGTATGTCAGAGCCGGTGATGCTCGACGGCGACCATACTCTGCGCAAGCGTGGGAGCCCGACTTTCTGGCAGCAGTTGCAAGGCATCGGAGTCGAAGTGAGTCATGGATTCGATGAGGAAACCCTGCCACTATTATTGCAAGGCCCGATGGGCGGTGGAAGCATCTCACTCGATGTATCTCACACCAGTCAACATCTGTCCGCTCTCATATTGTCAATGGGTGCAGCGAATGATTCGTTGGAAGTCGAGCTGAAAGGTGAACTGGTCAGCCGCAGACACGCGCAGTTGTCGTTTGACCTCGCGGCGGCCTGCGGCTCGATGAACACTCTCGATACTGCAGCAGAACGGCTGACTCTCACGCCCTTCGAATGTTCCCCACCAGATGAGGTGATGATTCCTCGTGATGCCAGCCACGTTGCCTTTGCCCATCTGGCTGAAATGGCTCTCGCAATGGAGTGCCATGTTCCTGAACTACCAGAGGAAACGGATTCCATCGGAGCAGAGTTGCTCGCTGGATTAGACCTCAGCCAACGTTGTGACATCGACCTGCGCGATGCCAATGACCTGTTGCCACCTCTAGCAGCATGCATGTGCTTAGGTGGTGGCGGCACCATCTCTGGCGCTGCCCATGCGCAATACAAGGAGAGCAATCGGATTTCTCGCACTGCCGAAGTACTCGGATGCTTCGAATTGGAGGTCGAAATGCACGGAGATGGTCTTTCTATAGGCGGGGGTCAGATTCCGGAGAGGCCAGTTGCACCGGTGCAGACCCATGGCGACCATCGGCTCGAAATGACTGCAATTCTGCTTGCCGCCGCAACTGGTGGCACCATCATCGGCGGCAACTTGCATCAAGTATCGGACCCGGCATTCCTTGACAGATTGCAAGCGGCTGGCCTAAAATTCCAAGTCAGCAGGCAGGATGTCTGAATCAACCATGACGGCCGAAGTGTCCGTCCAAAGCATCCAGAGGCATCCTGAGCACAGTTGGTCTGCCATGTACGCAGGCCCATGGATTACGAATAGTCCCCATATCGTTCAGTAGGCGGCGCATCTCTGGCAGTGAGAGAGTCTGATTCGCCTTCACTGCACCTCTGCACGATTTCATGAAAGCAATCTCATCTGCGAGTTTCTCTACACTCTCGAACCTCTCCGCACCTTCTTCAATCTCGTCTAGGATATCAGAAAGCAGCGGCTCTAGTCCATCCGAGCCCAACAGAACCTCTGGCACCGCACACAGAGCAGCCCCGGCTTCGCTCAACTCGAAGCCAAACCCTACCGCTGCAAGCCTATCCTCGGATTCCCGAACCAAAGTCAGCCGGGCGGCAGACAACTCGAGAGGAATCGGTTGTAACAGTGGTTGGCTAGCCCACGAGGACATCTCATTGCGCAATCTCTCGTAACGAATCCTCTCATGCAATGCATGTTGGTCGATGATGAATAATTCATCACCTCCTTGAGCCAGAATGTAGGAGTCCGCAAACTGTGAGAGGGGTTCCATCGCAGGAATCTCCGTCACTTCTACATCGAGGGGGCTCGGTTCCGGCTCATCTAACGGGGAAGTTGGCTCACTGCGTCCGGCATATCTGTGCAGTTCTCTCTCGGCTGATGACAGCGCAGGTGCAATCTCACTGGCAGAATAGCCGGGAAGCACTCCCTGAGCCATTGGCGAGGTGCTGAGTGGTGTTGCCCGCTTGTCGGGCTTGTCGTCGGTAATCGGCCCAGCGTAGGTGATTCGAGTCTGGATGCTATCACGTGGCTTGGCCCATGCTGGAACGTATGGTTCCTCAACATCTGCGCTCGCTTCTTCAACATCTTCTTTTGGCACAGCGACGGCCTCAAGCGGCACATCGGGAGTAGTCATCGGACCCGTGGGCACAGTGAGCATTGTATGACTAATTGACCGCTCCAGTCGCTCAAGTACCCTCCAGGTATTGCGCAGCCGGACCTCACGTTTGGTCGGGTGTACATTCACATCGACCTCGTCAGCATCGAGATTGAGCATCAGCACACAAATCGGCTGCCTACCAACCATCAGCCGGGTCGCATATCCTCGTCGTATCGCTTGTAGGAACGGGCCTGAGGCGACCGGCCTGCCGTTGATGATGATGTGAATGTCGTCATTACGGCTGCGGGATAGGTCTGGTGGACTGACCCAGCCACTCCATCGTTCATTGCCGGGTGCATCGTCATCATCCTCAGGTGATTGCAACTCCACAAGTCTCTCTGAAGCAGCCCCCAACAGGTCAAACAGCCGTTCTTGCATCTGAGCCGATGGTGGCGTGTCGAGCACATTCCTTCCATCAACCTCGACTGCGAAGCCGATACTGGGATTGCACAGAGCACAGGCCACGACTACGTCGACAATTGAGGCGGTCTCCGTCGATGGTCGCTTCTGGAAAGATAGTCGAGCAGGGAGGTTGGCGAAGATGTTGCACACTTCAATGACGGTGCCCGGAGCGATTCCCGCTGCCTTTACAGCGCCGACTTCACCTTCGTTCACAGTAATGCAATTACCTTCTGAGTTCGTAGGTCTGCTGCTCACGGTCATCTCGCTGACCATGCCAATGCTTGCCAGAGCCTCGCCGCGGAAGCCAAGAGTCAGTATTGCGGCGAGGTCAGCAGCATCAACCAATTTACTGGTAGCATGCCTTTTCACAGCAAGTTCGAGTTCATCAGCAGGGATTCCGCCACCATCATCGATGACGGTGAGGCGGTCGAAGCCTCCGCGTTCAACCTCAACCCGAATACGAGATGCGCCGGCGTCGATGCTATTCTCAACCAATTCCTTGACGACCTGCGCCGGCCTCTCCACCACTTCTCCAGCGGCGATATGACCGATGGTAGAGTCATCCAATTGGTGGATTGAACGGCGCTGAGATGATTCGGTGATAGCCATCTCATTCCTCCAACCATTCGTGGGTGCCTCGCAGCATACCTCTCAATTCGTACAACAATTCGATGGCGTCTCTTGGGCTCAACATGTCGGGCTCTGCGGCGGCAAGTCTCTCGATGACTGCCGCCTCCTCAGGCGATAATCGTGGGCCCGAGGTAGAGATTGCAGCTACTCCATCATCGGCCTCTCCTCCATCAGTCTCCTCGACTTGACCTGCCTCGGTTTCAGCAACGGCACCTTGTGGCAACATCCAACCGAATAGGCTGGACTGACCTTCAGTACGTGAGTGAGGGATTCCGGTCTCGCCGGCTTTAGCACCCTGCGCTTGGCCTTCAAGGAATAACAACAGGTCTCTGGCTCGCGACACCACCCCTCCCGGAAGTCCTGCTAAGGCAGCGACTTGCACCCCGTAGGAATCGTCGCACGGACCTTCGGCGATCGTGTGTAGGAACTGTATCTCGCCACCGCTATCAGCAACTTGCACATGGATGTTGGAAAGATTGTCAATTTCCGCTTCCAATCCGACCAACTGGTGGTAATGAGTAGCAAATAGAGTCCGCGAACCGATATTGGTTGCGATGTGCTCAGTCACCGACCAAGCGATGGCCAGACCATCGAAGGTGGAGGTGCCGCGACCTATCTCATCGAGCAGTACCAACGAGGATGGTGTTGCTCTGCGCAAAATGTGCGCTACTTCGATCATTTCCATCATGAAAGTTGAGCGACCCCTGCGAAGGTCATCGTGGGCACCGACTCTAGTGAATACCCGGTCAACCGCACCAATACGGGCTCGTTGTGCAGGGACATAGGAACCGGCTTGAGCCAGAATTGCAATCAGAGCCACCATTCGCAGGTAGGTCGACTTACCACCCATGTTAGGACCGGTCAGCAGCAGGAAGCGGCGCTTGGCATCGAATGATGTATCATTCGGCACGAATCTGCCATCTGCCTCCAACACCGGATGCCGGCCCGCCACGATGTCAAGTTTGTCTCCTTCGACAATCTCGGGTCGACTCCAAGAGCGCATCCGGGCGTGGTGAGCGAACGATGCGAGAACGTCGGCTGTCGAGACCTTTCGCGCTATGCTGGACAGTGATTCTGTAACTGCTCGCACCTGATCTCGAAGCACGCTGAACAGGCGGTGTTCAATCTCATTGGCTCGGCTGTCGGCGTTGAGAATGATGTCCTCCCATTCCTTGAGTTCTTCAGTGACATAACGCTCGGCGTTGGTCATGGTCTGCCTTCGAATCCAATCCTCAGGCACCTTGTCAAGATGGGTCTTAGTCACCTCGATGAAATAGCCGAACTGGCGGTTGAAGCGGACCTTCAGGCTAGGAATTTCCAGCAGTTCGCGCTGCTTTGCTTCAAACTCTTTCAACCAATCTCCGCCTTTGGCGGCCTTCTCCCGTAAATCATCGAGTTTAGCGTCGTTACCCGGTTGGAACATCCTACCCTCGCGGATGGTAGCAGGTTGTTCTGGCAACAGAGAATCCACGATGTGCTGCCGCAACTCCGCAAGGTCTGTCAGGCCCTCTGCGCATCGGTTGAGCAGTGGATTCTCGGCCTCGGTGAGTAATGCCTGCAGACTCGGCATCCTCGCAAGGCAGTCAGCGATAGCGAGCAAGTCGCGGCCATTGGCTCGATTGTAGGCCAACCGGGTGGAAAGACGCTCAAGGTCACGCATCGACTTGAGTGTGGTTCGGATTTCTCGCAACCGTCTGCTCGCATTGACCAAAGTCGCGACCGCAGCATGCCGCTCGGCAATCTCGGTGCGGTCAATCAGTGGTCGCAGTAACCATTCCTTCAGCAACCGGCGACCCATCCAAGTCTGTGTTGCATCGATGGCAGAAAGCAGACTACCGGTCTTCTCACCGGCGAGAGTATGAGTGATTTCCAGATTCCGCAGGGTGGTCTGGTCGAGCAGCATATGACCTTCGTCAGCACCGATGTGAATCTCCCGTAACGGTACCGCATCAACCAGATGAAGTCGGGTAAGATAGGCAGTGGCAAGTCCAGCGGCTTCCATTGCCAAAGGTGCCGAATCAAGGTCGATACTTCCTAGGTCAGAAAGCGAAAGGTGTGATTTCAGCGCTTCAATTCGACCTTTCGCTGGCAAATCGTGTACAGATAGCATCAGCCCGTCGACGTCGCGCAATACCGCCATCACATCGTCGTGCTTAGCATCCTTACCGGTCATCACCACCTCGCGAGGACCCCAACGAAGCAACTCATCGTGCAGCCTCTCAAATCGGCCCGGCCCGGCGAATTCACTGCACCAAGCCCTGCCGGATGAAGGGTCCATGATGGCCATGCCACAGGCATCTCCCTTCAGAACAACAGCAGATAATAGCGCACTTGCATCCTCTCCAATCAATTCCTCTTCGTATAGCGAACCCGGAGTGTATACTCGAGTAACCACTCGCCGCAGAATCTTCTCACCGGGCTGCAATTCCTCAGCCTGTTCACACAGCGTCACCTTGTGGCCGGCTCTGAGCATTCTCTGCAGATACTGCTCAACAGAATGCCAAGGAACGCCAGCCATCTGAATTGGATTGTCACTTTTCTTGTCACGACTTGTCAGGGTGATACCAAGCACCTCAGATGCGAGAACAGCGTCATCATGGAACATTTCGTAGAAATCACCCATTCGGAAAAATAGCACGGTATCGGGATGCTCAGCCTTGATGGCATGGAACTGGTCCATCATGCTAGGCCCCTTCACCATTATCTCAACCTCAGTGTATCCATACCGCGACGGATGGCACCTTCAAGCCGAGCGGGGGCCTAAGAACCAAACGGGCGTTCACTTCGTGAACGGCACAATCGAATGGTTACCAAATCTCAAATCAAAGGATACCGGTTTTTCTGCCGACCTTCCATCCACCGGAGATACAGACTGCGATTAGGGTTAGCAGCAGGAATAGGCTGCCAAGAGCATCGAGACTGGTCAATACTGATTTTGACGCCGCAGGGTCAACTGTGACCCGCTGCGGCGAGTCATTCGCAGTCAACGCACTGATTGTCTGACCGCTTGAGGAAAGACTGGAGAACTCGGTAGGGACACCATCGGGGAGTACCTGTGCTTCGGCAAATGCATAGCCAAATTCCATCTTCCACAGGTTTGATTCATCCGCCAACCAAAGAATGCCGTCGGTGTCAAGAACAGCCCCCGTGGAGCCGGGAGCACCCAGAATGCGATGCACGCTGAGGTCTTCCTTCACTCCGTATACTCCAGAGCCACCAGCCACCAAACTGTCGAATGCGTCTGAGAATGGCCCATCGCCTGCTGAAATCACTGTGTGTAGAACACCACCTGTTCCAAGGTGCAATAATCGTAGTTGGGGACTCTCGCGGTCCGCGGCTGTAGCACTGAATAGAACCTCGCCGTTTGCGCCCCGTGTCGGATTGCCCAAACTCATATCGTGGCCGAGAACCAAAGCATTGGATTCGCCTCGGTGCACCGAGTCGATGATGATTGAATCACTGTCTGCGCCTGTGCCATTAGACAGGAATAGTCCAAGCCAGGTGCGCACAACCCGCTCGCCACCTGCTCCTTCAGATACCATCCAGCCATCGCTGAGTTGACCCGATACAGACACGACGTGATTGCCATCAGGGTTGCCTTCAGGCCACGACAAGTCGCGTGGGGTAACCGATGGCTGGTCAAGTTGGCCGATGAATCCAAAGAATCCATCTTCGCCGCCAACAAGCCATCCTGACAGGCCGTGAGAGATGCTCAATGGAGTGCAACTACATGAGACTGCAACCCATCCACCGCTGCCCGAGTGAGCCCACAGGGATGTGCCATCATCGTCACTTACCAAAGCGACTGCATCGGTTCCATCATTGTCCCATTGTATGGCATCGACACTGCCTCGCAGATTCATCTCGCTGACAGAGACACCGGGCAAAACTTGCGCTTGGCCGACCCAAATTGAGCCGAGTAGGATGAAACAAGCGAGTAGAACAAGTGATTTCCCACGATTATCTTCATCGCTTTGAAGCAGGGCTTGAAGCGAGGCGAGCGCGTCTGACATCACCTGCTGATTAGGTGGCGGGTTGATAATATCATACTGCTGCTACGGGCCACCGTAGGTGGCCGAGCAGGGTTATATACGGATGTCTGGTCGGCGCACCGCGAGGAATGCACAATGGCACGCAAGCCTGCAAAGATGTACCGCCGACTCAAGGGTCAGGCCTATACGCGTCGTGAGTACACTGGTGGTGTTCCTAACAACCGAATCATGCGATTCCACATGGGTAATCGGAAAGCTAACGAAGCCGGTGATTTTGAGATTGAACTGACTCTGTCCGTCGATGAGTCCTGTCAGATCCGTCACACCGCCCTTGAAGCGGCTCGAGTGATATCCAACGCAACCATCAGAAAGCGGGCCGGCGAGACGAATTACGCACTCAGTATACGCGTCTACCCGCACCACATCCTGCGAGAGAATAAGCAGGCGACTGGAGCAGGTGCTGACCGTGTCTCACAGGGAATGCGATGTGCCTTTGGCAAGAATGTCGGCACAGCTGCGCGAGTCAAGTCAGGCCAGAATGTAATCACCATCTCGACAAGACCGCAATTCTTCCTAGCAGCCAAAGATGCACTACGCAAGGCGGGGATGAAGATTCCAAGCCCGTGTACCACCGCAGTAGTGAAGGGTCACGAGCACCTGAAGGGACTCGTCTGATGGATGTGGCACAATGAGCGACGTGTTGGCGCCACTCGGCGGTGTTCTCAGTGATGAGCGGATGCAACTGCTACGATCCAGCGTGTTGGAGGCGCCAGTAGTCTGGCGCGGCGATTACGCGTACTTCGTCCACCCGCTGACCGATGGCGTGCCGCGACAGAACAGGGATGTTCTGGTAGCGGCACGTGACCTGATTTCTGAACAGGTCGATTGGAGTGAAATCGACGTTATTCTCGGCATCGAAGCGATGGGAATCCCGCTCGCAGCTGCACTATGCCTTTCGAGCGGGAAACCACTTGTCATCGCCCGCAAGCGACAATATGGACTGCCGGGTGAACGTGCAATAGACCAGAGTACTGGATACTCGAAAGGAGAACTCTACCTCAACGATATCAACGCAGGAGACCGAGTTCTCGTCGTTGACGACGTGGTCAGCACAGGCGGCACCATTGAGCCGGTTCTGCTTTCACTGGAAAACATAGGTGCAGCGATACAAGGTGTGTTCATCGTGTTTGAGAAGGGCGAGGGCATGGCAAGACTACGAGAATCCAGAGGATGGGCGCTGCACAGCCTGGTCAGAGTCAAGATGAATGGTGATAAGGTAGTTCTTCTTGACTAGGGGTGAGTAGAATGGATATAGATCGCCACGACTTCGAACTCGATGACCTGGTCGAGCGAATCAAATCTAACGATAATCGGTTGATTGCCCTGCAGGTTCCTGAAGGATTGAAGATGCAGGCACTCGATATGATGGATACTATAGAAGAAAAGACTGCAGCCAAAATCATTCTCGCCGCAGACCCGTGCTACGGGGCCTGTGACCTCGTGCATGACAAGATGAAGATGATGGGAGTAGAACTGGTAGCCCACATGGGTCACAGCCAGATGAACATCGATTCTGGCATGCCGACTCACTTCATCCCGGTAACATACGATGGTGACCCGGAATTGGACCCGGTGCTACCAATCCTTGCCCAGCATCGTGCCATCGCCGAATCGAGGCTGGCGGCATCTGGCGATGACGCGCAAGCGGACCTCAGTTCGGCCGAAGCACAGGAAAAGTTCCTAGACGCCGTCGGCCGAATGGCCCCACTCACGGGGACTAAACTCGGGTTAGTCGGCAGTATCCAGCATTTGCACTTGCTGCCTGAATACAAGCAGAGGTTGGAGAAGGCAGGATTCGAGGTTGAGATTCCCGTTGGCGGTGACAGGCTTTCCTTCCCCGGTCAGGTTCTGGGATGCAACTACTCCGGAGATAACCCAAGTATCGGCCACTACATCTTCCTAGGCAGTGGAGATTTCCACCCGATTGGCCTCGTGCTGCACACCGGCAAGCCGCTGGCTTTGCTCGACCCCTATTCAGGCGATGCGGACGAGATGTCATTTAAAAGGATAGAACGCATACTGCGGCAAAGATTCGGATTGATAATGGCCGTTGGTGATGCTAAGACATTCGGGATTCTCATCGGAGAGAAGCCTGGACAGATGCGTCGCAATCTAGCCATTCGAATGAAGCGACTTCTGGAGAATCATGGCAAGAAGGGATACCTACTCGCTCTCGACCACATTGGGCCTGATTTAATCGACTTCTATCCAGTGGATGCTTTCGTGAATACCGCATGCCCGCGTATAGCAATAGATGACTCGGTGCGCTACGCCAAGCCTCTCATCACTCCCTTTGAGTTGGAGGTCGCCCTTGGTGAGAAGAAATGGGAAACCGGTTACCAATTTGATGAAATCCCTTGAAGGGTGATGCACGGAGCGCACAAACGACTCCGAATCTCTAAGAACGTCGAAAGGCCGAAGGTGGCCTAATGGCAGGGTACCTCGACCGAATCGGCGCTGGCCTCGTGCTCGCAGACGCGGCTCCACTATCGTACGACTGGATTCCACACAGTTTGGTTGGTCGAGATGAAGAACAGCAGGAATTAGCAGGGATGTTCTCGACAATCGGAACCGCTGGTGCGTCTTGCCGTGCAGTGATTACCGGCAATGTCGGCTGTGGAAAGACCGTGCTGACCAAGGTTTTCGGGGACGATTTGACTCGGCATCTATCTGGAGTTAGAACCATCAAACATATCCACGTCAATTGCCGCAATCATCCAACCACTTCGCAGGTGCTGCAGCGCATCGCCACCGCACTCGATGACCGGCATCCAGAGAGAGGGTTCAGTGCCAGCGAGGTTATCCAGAGCATCCGGCGCAATCTGCGTACCCACAACCAGCACATGCTGTTGGTACTCGATGAAGTCAATCACTTGCTACAACGTGAGGGCGATGATTTGCTCTACCAACTACTGCGTATCGATGAAGGCAGAGATGAGCGAGGTACTCTATCACTCATCATCGTGAGTCAGGAATACGTTATCGACAAGTTGCAGGGCGCAGTGGTCTCACGTTTTGGCCGCTCGAATCATCTCCCGTTGAAACCCTACGACGAGAAGCAATTGACAGCCATTGCAAAGCAGCGTTCCGACATTGGTTGCATAAGTGGTAGCGTGAGTGAGGAGATTCTGACTTTGATAGGACAAGCCGCCGCTGATACCGGCGATGCGCGTGTCGCCATCGAATTACTTGAGGCGGCGGTAGTCCGAGCCGAGAAGGCTGGCCACAACGAAATATTAGCCAAGGATGTGCAGTACACGTCCGCAGGACGGATGCCGCCGGTTGAACCGAGTGTGGTTGATGATATGCTGGAGCATGAACGACTGGTGTTACTCGCTGTCTGCCGCCGGCTCCGTCGAGACCCTGAAATCAGCACCGGCGATGCTGAACAACTCTACCGAGTGATCTGTGAGGAATATGAAACCAAGCCACGTAGCCACACCACATTCTGGAAACATCTGAAGTCGCTGGAGATGCGCGGCCTTCTAGAATCACGAACCGGCACAGCGAAGGCCGGACGTGGTCGCACTCAACACATCACCATGCCGCACAGTCTGCCGAGAACACTCGAAAGGCGTTTAGAGCAGACTTTGAACGGCTGAGTTAGAACCCTCGTACCACCTTTGCGGACTCTTTTCCTAGTTCGCCGTAGGCGGTCTCGGCCGAACCGCTCTTATAGGGAGCGTCTGTCGCCGTGTCGCACGAGGAACCATCATGGCAGAAAGTGGAGAGCAGGTCTTCAAGGCCGTAGTCAATGATACGGACCCATCTAATGACGGTAAGTCGTACTCGGTAGATATCGAGAAGGCGAACTACAACCACTTCCTCGGCAAGAAAATCGGCGATGAAATCGACGGTGTTTTCGTCGGCTCTGGCGATGTCACTCTCGGCGGATTCAGGCTCAAGATTACTGGCGGCAGCGACAGGACTGGAACTCCGATGCGCTCTGACCTTGCTGGCGCTGGCAGGATGAAGGTCCTCGTAACCAAGGGAACCGGATTCAAGGCACACGAGATTGTGAAGAAGAAGGGCGGTCGCTACCGATACACGTACGATGGCCTACGCAAGCGCCGAGCATTCCGTGGCAATATCATCTCCACCGACACCCGTCAGATTAACCTCAAGGTCATCGAGACTGGCAGCAAGAGCCTCAATGACATCTTCAGCGGCGAAGGCAGTGCTGAAGCAGAGGGCGACGCGGAGTGAGCGGAAGGAGTTGATGCGGCTGGCTAAGATGCGAGAATTGCCTAGCCAACCTGAAGTCAATATCGGCTTGGTCGGTCACGTCGATCACGGAAAGACGACGCTGACTCAAGCTCTTTCTGGAACTTGGACCGATACCCACTCCGAGGAGAGGAAGCGCGGTATCAGTATCAAACTCGGCTACGCAGATACCGCATTCTACCAAACCAAGAAAGGAGTGTGCTATGCTACTGGCAAGCGCCCCGATGGCAAGGATGACGTCGCGAAGGAATTGATGCGTGTCGTCTCCTTCGTCGATGCGCCCGGTCACGAGACCCTGATGGCAGTGATGATTTCTGGTTCTAGTATCATGGATGGTGCACTTCTGCTAATTGCAGCGAACGAGAAGTGCCCACAGTCGCAAACTCGCGAACATCTGATGGCTCTGGAGATTGCCGGCATTGACAAAGTGGTCGTTGTCCAGAACAAGGTTGACTTGGTCAGCAGGGAGCGAGCGATTGAATCATACAACGAAATCAAGGATTTCCTCAATGGTACAATCGCGGAAAGCGCGCCTATCATCCCAGTGAGTGCTCATCACGATGTGAATCTGGATATTCTCATCGAAGCAATCGAGGATACCATTCCATCGCCGGACCACAATGCAAAGGATGACGGGCTGATGTATGTGGCTCGCTCATTCGACATCAACCGACCGGGTGCTCGTCCTGAGAAGTTGAAGGGAGGAATCATCGGTGGCTCAGTCGTCAAAGGAACTTTCAGTAACGGGGATAGCGTGGTCATCGCTCCGGGACGAAAAATCGAAGAAGGCAACAAAACCCGCTGGGAACCAATCAACACCACCATCACCAGCATTCAGGGTGGAGGACTCGACTTGCAGAACATTCACGCTGGCGGACTATGCGGTATTGCAACTCCTTTGGACCCAGTTCATACCAAGTCCGACAATCTTAGTGGACAGGTAATGGCGAGAGAGAATGAACTCCCGCCAATCTGGGATAATCTCGATCTTGAACTGAATCTGCTGAACAAAATGGTCGCTAGCGGAGAAGAAGAGCGGGAAAATGTCCGACCCCTGCAGCCTAACGAGATGCTGATGATAAACTCGGCAACGGCAACCAGCGTCGGCGTGGTCAGTGCAGTCAAGGGCAAGGCAGCCACCTTGAGTCTGCGTCTTCCCATCTGTGCTCCGGCTGGCAGCAGAATCACTCTATCTCGCAGAGTTGGCTCACGCTGGCGCCTCATCGGCCACGGTGTGATTACAGGGTGAGTGCATGAGCGGCGTCATTGTAGACGCATGTGGCTGGGTCGCAGTGGTCGAGGCAGGTATCAACATCGATATCGCTCTGGCTGATTCTGTAGGCCCAATCGACCTCAAGGTCACAGACCATATTCTAGAGGAACTGGACAGAGTCCAGGAATCCCACGGCAGAGGTTTGCTACTGAATCTGCTGCGGCAGCGGGCGGAAGTCGTGGTAGGTGCGGGTGGGAATTCACACACCGATGATGAGATTCTCAATATCGCGCATGCAGAGGGATGGCCGGTCCTCACTGTCGACAAGAGATTGAAGCAGCGACTGAGTGAGAGGAACATTCCATACATCGAAGTGTCGGGACTCAACAATCTTCGTCTAGTCGAATAATTGGTTGAGAACTCTGATATTGTTCGGCGCAACTCTCATATTCTGCAGAACTGACTGTTCTCTTGATGGTGAGTACTTTTCCGGCGGGCGAGGCAGCGAGCGCATCTGCGCTCACAGCCCGAGACCTTGTCCTCTGTGATTCGCTCACTCGAATTGGAGCACCACCCAATGTCGCTCGAATCCTACTTTGTTTGTCCAAGGGTGACTGGATGGACAGCACGATTTTGCAGGATAGTTGCAGGTTGAGGCAGCCTGAGGTCAGTATTGCCATGCGCTCGCTGATAGAAATGGAAACTGTTCAGATAAAACCAGAGAAAACTGGCGGCCGTGGCCGCCCTCGTCACACATATCGTCTGGTCGGGGGTCTAGCCGATGCAGTTCACCCATTCATTCTGGATGCCAGACATGAATTGAACACCTTGGAAGGGAGCCTTGCCCGCATAGAAGAAGCGACCGCTAACCTTCGAACAAGGGTCTGATTACGGCAGAGTGAATAATTCGTCATCGCCGTGACCGTCTAACAGTCCTATTTTGACTGCAGCATCGATCCATGCGTGGGCGTAGTTGATGGCTCCGAAAGCGCGCACGAGGTCACCTTGTTCTGCGAACCATTTGGCATCGGATGAGTAGGAATCAGCCATCTTCAACATGGTCGAAAGACGCTCAGCATCTTCACTATCATCAGTGACAACAGGGGTTGACTTCTCGCGAGCCGCCTGAGTTAGTGCCAGATATTTGTCGATGAGGTCGCGGGTGACCTCAGTACCACTCATGCTCAGGCCTCCCGGCGAGCCAGCAGACGGCGAACGTCTTCCTGTCTTCCAAGCGATTCGTAGAGTTCGATGGCGCGGGACAGCATTCCAGCATCCTCAGCGTCTCTAGCAGCCTCGAAGATGGATTCGCGCTGCCGCCAATCCAAACGACGCAATTCTCCTGCTGCTATCTTCTCCAAAAGCAGCCTACGCCTGCTCGCCAGATGCGGAGCGACCCATAGCCGAATCAGTCCGTCTCCGGTAGCAGTCAACATTCGGTCCACTCCGTTTGAAGTTAGAATACTGCCAGCAGGATGGCGCTCGGAACCTTCACCACTCGGTAATTGAACCAAATCTCCAGACATCTCTAGCATCCACCAACCCTCACCAGTCCAAGATGCGTCAAGCGGCACTAGGCCTTCGTCGGAGATACGGTCGAGACGGTCCCATCCGAATGGGTTAGGAATGCCCTCAGATATCGAGCCATCAGCCGCCTGAACCAGCATTCTGCCGGCCTCTAATCTACTGACCCATGCCCAGCGGACATCCTCAATTGCCCGCATTGCTAGATCACCAGAAAAACGCAGGGCGCGAAGTCTGCTGTCACCATCCAGTGCCAACAACAACTCACGGTCGACCCAGCCTACCATTCGCAGCAATGGACCTGGGCGCAGTCGCTTGATGCCGCGCCCGAGTCGATTGAAGATGTGAATGTGGTCGCCCCTATCGGCGAGAATCCAACCTCCACCGGGGCGTGAAATTACATCTCGGAATCCTCCAGCAATCGCTCGACCTTCGCCAAGAAGCTCCCCGGTTGCTAGGTCAAGCAGGAAGAAACCAGTTCCTGAAAGCACAGCCAGATTTGTGCCGTCAGTTGCTATCCTATACACATCGAAGGAGAATTCTCGCTTCCAGATGAAATCTCCATCTTCACCCAACATCCGCACGAGGGCACCGCAGGCGATGATGCTATTCTCATCAATACAACAGAGTGCGCCAATACGGCCCTCGACCTGATGACTCCATTGAATAGCCCAGCCTTCCTCCATGCTCACCCCTCCAAATTGTTGCCTGTCAAGTAGGCACGTGCTGCATCTGATATGCGGAATAAACGAGTTCTGCCCTGTTTTCTTACCGCCAAAATTCCGCACCGATTCAATTCATTGAATATCTGCGAGAGACGCGGCCTTCCTACCTGCAGATATGCCTGCAATGCCGCGTCGGAAGGGGAAATCTCCCTGCCAGTTCCTGCCTCGACCACTGCGATTTCGGAATCGGAAAGAGCAGTGATTTTGCCGAAGTCCATTGGTGGGGTTCCCGGAGCCGCCACCTCAGTTCTGCCTGCACGCAACGCCGCACCGATTGAGAAGGTTAGAGCGGGGTCTGGCATGGCGTCTGGGACTGTGGGTTCGGG